>VFQM010000857.1_pt1 | contig 30184 bp, 29 predicted proteins | sample 3512391 | NCBI WGS metagenome assembly VFQM01 (sample SAMN10412369, study PRJNA504923) | tailings metagenome | isolation source: Replicate 1 from Balatoc abandoned mine | place: Philippines
CAAGTCCGGCTTGAGTCTCAAGCCGATACCTGTCCGTGGAAGTGGGGTAAGTCCACCTGCGTTTGTCGTCGGCACCCTTGGTCAACTCCAACTGGGCGTTCTCCTGACCCTAAGCCACCCACAGCTCGGTCGCGGGAATGATCCGGTCTTTCATCAGCCAGATCATCGGGCGAAGAAATTCGCGCCAGAAAGACCAGGGGTGACGAAGACCGCTGCCCAGAGCCAACCCCGCGACGACCAAGGCGAACCTTGCTCGGTACGCGCCGGCGTACAAGTCTTGGAACGTGCCCCGGTGGCGGGCGGAGTCAGTGCGCACCCGTCGTCGAGCACTCTCGCAGTCTGTTGCGATCGAGCCGCGATAGAAGGGCTGAACTGAAGGCCCGACCTCAACCCCTGACCGCGATGTAGCGGGCAAACCCAAGCAGGCCAGCAACCCCTGTCGGCGGCCGAGCCCCAGCCAGCCCGATGACCATGGTCTTGTACGCCCCAGCGCCTGCTGGCATCCTGCCCCGGACCTTGCCATGCCGCCGAGCCCGCTGCGCCAATGATCACCCCGCTGCGAATCAGTCTTCGGCTGCTGGGGGCCTTGGTGCTACTTGTTGCCGTGCTGGTGGCGGCATTCGCGTGGAGTCCCTGGCCAGGCGCGCTGCTGATCCGCACCTTGTTCGACCATGGCGCGGCGCAGGTCAACGCGCGGCTCCAGCCCCACGTCCCCGCGGGCGTGGTGGAGCACCTGGGCGAGGTCTACGACGCGAGCAGCACCGTCGGTCGCTTCGACCTGTTCCTGCCGCCCCCCGCGTTGCGGTCAGAAGGTGCGCCGCCGCCGCTGGTGGTGTGGGTCCATGGCGGGGGCGCGGTCTCGGGCAGCCGCGGGCACATCGCCAACTACGCGCGCGTGCTGGCCGGCCAGGGCCTGGCGGTGGCGACGGTGGATTACTCGATCGCGCCCGAGGCGACCTACCCGACGCCACTCCGGCAGGTCAATGCCGCGCTGGCGCACCTGTCGTCGAACGCCAGCCGCTGGGGGCTGGACGGCGGGCGATTCGTGCTGGCCGGCGACTCCGCCGGGGCCCACATCGCAGCGCAGGTGGGCAACCTCACCGTGGTGCCGGCCTATGCGCAAGCGCTGGGCATCGCGCCGGCGCTCGCGCCGGGGCAGCTGCGGGCCTTGCTCCTGTTCTGCGGCCCGTACGTGATGCGCAGCAGCGACGCGTCCGGCATCGCGCGCTGGTTCATGCACACGGTGCTGTGGGCGTACAGCGGGACGCGGCGCTACGAGACCGACCCGGCCTTCGCCGCCACGGCCAACGTGATCGACCACCTGACCGCCGACTTCCCGCCCGCCTTCGTGTCGGCCGGCAATGCCGATCCGCTGCTGCCGCACTCGACGGCGCTGGCCGCGCGGCTGCAGGCGCTGGGCACGCCGCTGCAGACCCTGTTCTTCCCCGCCGGCCACCAGCCGCCCCTGCCGCACGAGTACCAGTTCGACCTGGACAGCGCCGAGGGCCGGCGCGCGTTGACGGAGGCGGTGGCGTTCGTGCGCACCCATGCCCGCTGAATCAGGGCCGGACGGGCCGGTGGCCACCCTGCCCACCCCTGCCGCACGATCCTGGCCGTTGGCACGCTGTCCCTGAAGAACGGGGTGCGCAGGTTGATCTCCTGCCTGAACCAGGCGCAGGCGGGCCGCCACGCGGCACGCCACGAACCCCACCCGCGCCGCGCCAACGACGGCCTGTGGGGCCGTGCCGGACGAGGAATGCGTGGCGTTCGCCACGACTTCCCGCCCGTCGACGCGGCCATGCAGCCCCGGACTCCCCTGAACCAGGGTCCCGGTCGGCGGCGGGGGCGGCCGATCCGGGCGATCATTGGCGGCCACGCTGCCCCGAGACCGTGGAGATGTTGCCGACCAGCGTCTCGTGGCCTGCACCGGCGGCGGCGACCCGGCCCTGGTGTCCAACCTCTTCGTCTACGACGGTGACGGCAGCCGCCTCTGGGATGACGGCGGCCTGCTCGGCGCGTCGGCCTGGAAGTCCGTGCCCATCCTGGGTGACGACGACCGGCTCATCGCTGCCGACCAGAACACGGTGCTGATGGCCGACCTGCGCACCGGCAGCATCGTCTGGCAGACCCCCAAGCCCGTCGACGCCTCGCCCATCAGCCCGGTGCTGGCCGGCACCGCCCAGGACATGGTGCTGCTGGCTTCGGGCGCCGGCAGCGCCAACACCACGCCGCAGGTGTCGGTGCTGGACGTGGCCACCGGCGCGCTGCTGGACACCCGCACGCTGGTGGACCCGGCCACGGGCTGGGCCTACGCCACCTACAGCACGCCCGCGGTGCAGGGCAACCGCGCCTAGGTGCTGGCCTCGGCCGTGGGCCGCGACGCCCGCGGGCGCCTGTTCGCGCTGGACATCTGCGACGGTGCCGCCTGCGGCGGCCGCGGCAAGCTCTCCATCGCCTGGACGCTGGACTTCCGCGGCCCCAGCAACGCCAGCCCGCTGGTGGTGGGCTCGCGCGTGTTCTTCGACGGCCGCAACAGCAGCGGCGGCGGCACCTTCATGGCCGTGGACGACCTGGGCAGCGCCCCGTCGCTGCTGTGGCAGGCCAGCTTCAGCGCCCGCTTCGCGGCCAGCGCCGCGCAGGACCCGCGCGGCGGCTTCTGGGTCTACCCCTGGCAGACCGGCAAGCTGCTGCGCATCCACCCCGGCTCGGGCACGCTGCTGCAGACGGTGGACGTGAGCACGGTGCTCGGCGCGGCCCCCGGCTACTACCCGGTGACGGCGGTGTCGGTGAGCAGCACGCCGGCCGGCGGCGTGGTGCTCACGTTCGGGGCGCGCACCGCCGGCGCGGGCACGGCCACGCCGCCGCAGGTGCTGGCCGTGAACGTCAGCAGCGCCAGCAACGGCACCCTGCTCTCGAAGACACAGCTGGCGCGCAGCAACTCGCTGAACGTGCCGACCGGCCAGTTCCCGGTGGTGCTGGGCAGCACCGGCAAGCCCCGCGTGGTGGTGCGCGGCGGCAACGCCGGCACGTTCTTCGTCGGCGAGCCCTGAGCCCCGGGCGGCCGGTTCAGTCCGCCTGCAGGCGGGCTGCCTTGACGACCTGGCCCCAGCGCTCGAGCTCGCTGCCGGCCATGTCGCCGAGCTGGCGGGGGCCCAGGTAATCGGCAGTGGCGCCCTGCTCGGCGGCACGCTGCCTGAAGGCCGGGTCGGCCACGATGCGGGCGATCTCGGCGCTCAGCCGGTCCACCACGGCCTGCGGCGTGCGCGCCGGCGCGAACACGGCAAACCACGAGCTGGCATCGAGCTGCGGCATGCCGGCCTCGCCCACGGTGGGTACCTGGGGCAGCGAGGCCAGCCGGGTCTTGCCGGTGACGGCCAGCGCGCGCAGCTTGCCCTGCTGCACGAAGGGCATGAAGGGCGGCGGGGTGCCGAAGGTCATGTCCACCTGGCCGCCCAGCAGGTCCTGCAGGGCCGGGCCGGTGCCCTTGTAGGGCACGTGCACCAGCGAGATGCCGGCCTGCTGCTCCAGCATGGCGCCGGTGGCGTGCTGCAGCGACCCGTTGCCCGACGACGCATAGGTGAGCCGCCCGGGCTCCTTGCGCGCCAGCGCCACCAGCTCGGCCAGCGTGCGCGCGGGCACGCTGTCGCGCACCACCACCAGCTGCGGCGCGCTCAGCACGTTGGCCACCGGCCGGAAGTCGCGGGCCTCCCACTGGGGCGCCCGGGTCAGGTGCGGGCTGATGGTGTGGAAGCCCGAGTACTGCATCAGCAGCGTGTAGCCGTCGGGCTCCGCGCGCTTGACGGCCACCGCGGCCAGCGTGCCGCTGGCGCCGGCCTTGTTGTCCACCACCACGGTCTGCCCCAGGGCCTTGCCCAGCGGCTCGGCGAGCATGCGTGCGGCCAGGTCGGTGGTGCCGCCCGGCGCGGCCGGGACGACGAGGGTGATGGTCTTCGATGGAAAGGCCGCAACGTCGGGCTGCGCGACAACCGGGCCGGTGAGCCCGGCCAGGCCGGCGGCCAGGGCCGTGACGATGGCGCGGCGCGGCAGCGCTGCGCGCCGGGCCGAGGCGTGAGGGTGCGAAGGCATTTGCAGGTGCAGGCGCGGCGGCGTGGGCTGTTTCATGGTGTCTCCTGGGTGGATGGGCTGCCGGCGAAGGGTGGTGCCGCGCGGCCGGCGGGGCGCAGGTCCAGGCGGCGGCCGGCGCTCACCAGCTGGCCGGGGAAGGGGTGGCCCACCAGCGCGGGCAGACGGCGGGCGACGGACAGCAGCGCGGCGAGGTCGCAGCCGGTGTCGAAGCCCATCAGCGCCAGCGCGTGCACGATGTCCTCGGTGCAGACGTTGCCGGTGGCGCCCGGGGCGTAGGGGCAGCCCCCGAGGCCGCCGAGCGCGCTGTCCAAGCGCGTGGCGCCGGCATCGATGGCGGCCAGGATGTTGGCCAGCCCCATGCCGCGCGTGTTGTGGAAGTGCAGCGTGAGCTCGGCCTGCGGCCAGCGCTGCAGCGTCGCGCCGGTGAGCGCGTGCACCTGCGTGGGGTAGGCCATGCCGGTGGTGTCGCACAGCGTCAGCCGCTGCACGCCCAGCGTGTCCACGAAGCGGGCGCACCAGTCGGGCACCCTGGCCGCGCCGGCATCGCCCTCGATGGGGCAGCCGAAGCTGCACGACAGCGAGATGCTCACCGGCACGCGCGCCTGCCGTGCCAGCGCCACCACCTCGCCCAGCGCCTGGAACGACTGCGCGCAGGTCATGCGCAGGTTGGCGAGGTTGTGGCTCTCGCTGGCCGACATGACGAGGTTCAGCTCGTCGGCCCCGGCGTCGATGGCGCGCTCGGCGCCACGCAGGTTGGGCACCAGCGCGCTGTAGACGACGCCGGGCTGCCGGCGGATGCCGCGCATCACCGGCTCGGCGTCGGCCAGTGCCGGAACAGCGCGCGGCGACACGAAGGCCGTGACCTCGATCCTGGCCACGCCGGTGAGCGAGAGCGCGTCGATCAGCCGGATCTTCTCGGCCGTGGGCACGAAGGCGGCCTCGGCCTGCAGGCCGTCGCGCGGCCCCACCTCGTGGATGGCCAGGCGCCGGCCGCGGCCGTGCCAGGCCGTGTTCATCGCGGCCCCTTCGCCCCTGACGGGCTCCGGAACGAGTGCTTGGGAGCGGCCCGGCGCACTCATGCCACCACCCCGCGGCGGCGCAGCGCGTCAATCTGCAGTCGGTCCAGCCCCAGCTCGGCGAGCACGGTGTCGGAGTCGGCGCCCAGCGCCGGCGCGGGGCGGCGGATGCTGCCGGGCGTGCCCGTCAGCCTGGGCACGATGCCCGGCACCACCAGACGGCCGCCGCCGGCCGTGACCTGCTCGACGATCATGTCGCGCGCCCGGAAGTGCGGGTCCTGCACGATGTCGCGCGCGGAGTACACGCGCCCGGCCGGCACGCGGGCCTCGGCCAGCTGCGCCAGCACGTCGTCGACGCCGGCATTCAGGGTCCAGGCCTCGATGGCGCGGTCGAGCTCGAGCGCGCGCGCCACGCGGCCGGCGTTGTCGGCCAGCCCGGGGTCGTCGGCCAGGTCGGGGCGGCCGATCAGCTGCATCAGGCGGCGGAAGATCGAGTCGCCGTTGCCGGCCACCAGCACCACGCCGTCGGTGCAACGGTAGGCGTTGGACGGCGCGATGCCCGGCAGCGCCGAGCCCGCGGCCTCGCGCACCACGCCGAAGGCGCTGTACTCCGGGATCAGGCTCTCGGTGACGTTGAGCACCGCCTCGGTGAGCGCCACATCGATCACCTGGCCCTGGCCGCCATTCACCTCGCGGTGGCGCAGCGCGGCGAGCACGCCGATGACGCCGTGCAGCGCGGCCAGCGTGTCGCCGATGCTCAGCCCGCAGCGCACCGGCAGCCGGCCGGGCTCGCCGGTGAGGTGGCGCAGCCCGCCCATGGCCTCGCCGATGGCGCCGAAGCCGGGGCGGTCGCGGTAGGGCCCGGTCTGGCCGAAGCCGCTGATGCGCAGCATCACCAGCCCCGGGTTGTCGCGCGACAGCGACTCGTACGACAGGCCCCAGCCCTCCAGCGTGCCGGGGCGGAAGTTCTCGATCAGCACGTCGGCCTGGGCCACCAGGCGGCGCGCGATGTCCTGGCCCTCGGGCTGGCGCAGGTCCAGCGCCAGGCTGCGCTTGTTGCGGCTCTGCACCTGCCACCACACGGAGGTGCCGTCCTTCAGCAGGCGCCAGTTGCGCAGCGGGTCGCCGGCGCCGGGCGGCTCGATCTTGACCACGTCGGCACCGAAGTCGGCGAGGGTCTTGCCCGCGAACGGGCCGGCGATCAGCTGCCCCATCTCGACCACGCGGACACCGGCCAGGGCCATGGACGAGGGGGCGGGGGAGGATGCTGAGGGGGTCATGCGCGGCGCCTGTGCTGCGGTTCCGGGCCCCGGCGCGGGGCCGGGGGGCATTTGGGTGCGTGGCGGCGGATTCTGGAAACCGCGGCCCGCCGGCGGAATCGACTTGGCGCGACACGAGCTTTCGCGGAACGCGAAAGCAGGTCAGGGTTTGCGAGCGGGCCCGGGCCCGCCCTGGCCGGCCTGCGCTCGCCGACCGGCCGGGGCGTGGCGTGTCAGCGCGCCGCGCGCCGGGCGGCGGCGGGTGGCGGGTCGGCCGCGGGTGGCGTCGGGGCTGCGGGCCCGGCCAGGTGGTCGATGAGCAGCCTCACGTGGCGCGGCAGGCCGTCGATGCCGCGCAGGCCCATCAGCAGCGCGCGGTCGGCCCAGGGCTCCAGCAGCGCGACTTGGCGCAGCCGCAGCGCCTGCAGCAGCGGCCGCGCCGCCTCCTGCGGCAGCACGGCCACGCCCAGGCCGGCGGCCACCATGTGGCACATGGCGTCGAAGCTGCGCACCTGGATGCGCACGCGCAGGCCGCGCCCCAGCCGCTCGGCCTCCGCCGCCAGCCGCTGCGCCAGCGAGGTCGACCGCGTCAGCGTGACGAAGTCGAAGGCCGCAGCGTCCTCCAGGCGCACCGCGCGGCGCCGGGCCAGCGGGTGGCCCGCGGGCGCCACCAGCACCAGCCGGTCGTGCCGGTAGGGCAGGAGCTGCAGGCCGTGCGCCGGCGTGCGGTCGGCGAAGATGCCCAGGTCGGCGCGCCCGTCGAGCACCGCCAGCACCACGTCCTGGCTGTCGGCCTCCTCCAGCTCGATGCGGATGCCGCCGTTGTCGCGCATGAAGGCCGAGATCTGCCCGGGCAGGAACTGCGTTACCGCGGAGGTGTTGGCCCACAGGCGCACGACGCCGGTGAGGCCGGAGGCGTAGTCCGACACGTCGGCCACCAGCTGGTCCACCTGCCCCATCAGGCGGCGGGCGTGCTGCAGCAGCGTCTGCCCCGCCTGCGTGAGCCGCACGCCGCGCGAGTGCCGCTCGAGCAGGGCCACCCCCAGCGCGTGCTCCAGGTCGCTCAGCCGCTTGCTCGCGGCGCCCACGGCCAGGGCGGACAGCTCGGCGGCCTGGCTGATGCTGCCGGTGCGCGCCACCACGACGAACAGCGACAGCGAGACGAGATCGAGGCGGTGCAGGTTCATGCGGCAGGCGCAGCCGGCGGCGAGCTGGCCGGGATGCTGCCACGCGGCTGCCGCGCCGTCACCCGTGATCCGCGACATCTGAACGCCGGTTGTCCACCCCGCGCGCGGGTGGCCGGCCTGATCGCGCTCAAGTCTGCGCGCTCGCACCCGATACCGGGAGGGATACGCCCAAGACCCCGGACGATGACCGAGCTCGCCCCATGAACCTTGCCGCCCTCACCCGCATCCCTGGCAGCGCCCGCTGGGCCCTGGCCCGCATCAACGAAGGCGCCGCGGCGCTGAACACGCGCGTGCTGCCCGTGACGCCGGTGGCCTGGGCGGTGGGCACCTTCCTGCGCCGCATCCGCGGCCTGGTGCTGGCCGCGCGCGGTGGCAGCATCGCCACCGCCACCAACGTGGCGCACCTGAAGAAGCACGTGGAGGTCACGGCCACCCGCGCCGAGCAGCAGCTGGGCGATGCCCAGAGCCTGCTGCAGGCCGCCGCCCGCGTGACCGAGCTGTCGCAGGCGGTGGAGAACGGCGCGAAGGCGATTGCCGAGATGTCGGCGCGCAACCTCGACTCGGCCGACGGCTCGATGAGCGAGCTGCAGCAGGTGCGCGCACGCATGGCCGAGATGGAGGCCACGGTGGCCGCCTTCGCCGGCACGGTGCAGCAGCTGGCCGAGGGCGCACGCGCCATCGAGGCCATCGGCACCACCATCCAGGGCATCGCCATGCAGACCAACCTGCTGGCGCTGAACGCGGCCATCGAGGCGGCACGCGCCGGCGAGGCCGGGCGCGGCTTCTCGGTGGTGGCCGCCGAGGTGCGCGGCCTGGCCGCCCGCGTGAACCACGAGACGCGCGAGATCGGCGAGCGCAGCGCCGCCATGCAGGCGCTGGTGCAGCAGACCATGCAGGGCACGGCCTCCATCACCGAGGGCGTGACGCAGTCCGCCAGCCGCGTCGACAGCACCACCCGGCGCTTCGAGGCGCTGGTGGGCGACTTCCGCACCATGGCCGCCACCGTGCACAGCATCGCCGGCTCCATGGGCGAGCTGGCCGGCGTGAACCGCGAGATGAACACGCGCATCGGCGCGGTGTCGGAGTCGGCGCGCGTGGTGCACGAGCTGATGGGCCACTCCGCCGAGCGCGTGGACGACCTGCGCCACAGCACCGAGACCATCCAGGGCTCGCTGGCGGAGTTCCGCACCGGCGGCACCACCTTCGACGCGCTGGTGGAGGCCACCACGCAGCTGCGCGACGACGCCGCGGCCGTGCTGCAGCGCCACGCCGACCGCGGCCTGGCGGTGTTCGACCAGCAGTACCAGCCGATCGCCGGCTCCAACCCCCCGCGCTACACCACCCGCTACGACCAGGCGGTGGAGGGCGAGCTGCAGGCGCTGTACGACGCGCTGCTCTCGCGCCTGGACGGCTGCCTGTACGCGCTGGCGGTGGACACGCAGGGCTACGCCCCGGCGCACAACCGCAAGTTCTCCGAGCCGCCGACCGGCGTCTACGAGCACGACCTGGCCAAGAGCCGGCACAAGCGCATCTTCGACGACCCGGTGGGCGCCAAGCTGGCGCGCAACACCAAGCCCTTCCTGTTCCAGACCTACCTGCGCGACACCGGCGAGGTGGTCAACGACCTGTCCATGCCCATCATCGTCGGCGGCCGCCACTGGGGCGCCATCCGCGTGGGCTTCGACAGCGAGCGGCTGAAGTAGCTGGCGCCTATCGCCGCCCGGCGCGCACCGCCAGCGCGGTGGCCACGGTGGCCAGTGCCGACAGCAGGGCGCAGCCGGCGATCACCGCCGCGTAGCTGCCGCTGGCGTCGAACACGCGCCCGGCCAGCCACGGCCCGGCCACGTTGCCCAGCGCCGCGCCGGTGTACAGCGTGCCGATGATGGAGGCCACCGCGCGCGCGCCGTAGAGGTCCATGCACAGCGCCGGCATCAGCGAGACGATGCCGCCGTAGCTCAGCCCCATCCACAGCGCGAAGACCGCCAGTGCCGCGTAGCCGTCGGCCGCCCACCACAGCAGCATGGACAGCCCCAGCGAGGCCTGAGCGGCCAGCAGCGTGGCCGGCCGGCCCACGCGGTCGGCCAGCGAGCCGATGGCAAAGCGCCCGGTCAGGCTGCCGATGCCGATCAGCCCCACCAGGCCCACCGCCTGCGCCGTGCCCACGCCCAGGTCGCGCGCCGAGGCCGACAGGTGGGCGAACGGGATGAACATGCCCGGCGCCGCCAGCACGCACATCGCGTAGAGCCACAGGAAGGAGCGGCTGCGCAGCGCCTGCCCCAGCGTCAGGCCCGGCACGGTGGCGCCGGCGCGCCGCGTCGCCGCGGGTGCGGCGCGCAGCAGCAGCGTGGCCGCCAGGCCCAGCACCAGCACCCCGGCGGCCAGCGCCAGCATGGCGCCGCGCCACTGCCACTGCGCGATGGCCGCCGCCGCCAGCAGCGGCACCGCGAAGGTGCCGGCGCCGATGCCGGCGCTGGCCACGCCCGCGGCCAGCCCGCGCCGGCGCGTGAACCAGGGCTGCACGGCGCCGATGGACGGCGTGTACACCAGCGCGATGCCCACGCCCAGGCCCACGCCGTACACCGCCGTCAGCGTGGCCATCGACGTGGCCTGGCTGCCCGCGGCCAGCGCCGCGGCGATGCACAGCATGCCGGCGCTGGTGACCACGCGCGGGCCGAAGCGGTCGGACAGCATGCCGCCGAAGGCCCCGAGCACGAAGTACAGCAGGCCCGACAGGCCGAACACCAGCGACACGTCGGCGCGGCCGGCCTGGAACTCGGCCTCGAAGGGCGCGAAGAAGGCGGCGAAGGCGTAGGCCACGCCGAAGATCACCGCCAGCGCGGTGAAGGTGGCCCAGACCACCACCCAGCCGTAGGGCGGCTCGTCGGCCTGGGCGGCATGGGAACCCGTGGCGCTGCCGCTCATGCCGGGCCCCGGCGCGGTGGCCGGGCGGGTTGCGCTCGTCTCATGCCACGGAGTGTGGCGCAAGCGGACGGCGGTTGAGCAGGGTCAAGCCGGCCGCGCGGCCGGCGGCAGACCATGCACGGTGCGGCTTTCGCCGCAGCATCACAGGAGATCCAGCCATGCGCAGCATCTTCGTTGCCGCCGCGGTCACCGCGGCCCTTGCGCTCTCCGCGTGCAGCCACCCGGGCGGCCACGGCCCCGGCCCCGGCGCGATGGGGGCGGGCCCGATGGGCTCCGGCCCGATGGGCCCGCACGGCGCCATGGGGGGCGGGCCGGGCCCGATGGGGTCCATGCCCATGGGCGGGATGGGCGGCATGGGTGGCATGGGCCCGGGCCCGGGCATGGGCATGGGCATGATGGGTGCCGGCCCGGCCTGGGGCCCCGGCGGCATGGGCATGATGGCCGGCCCGGGCACCCTGTGGGGCCTGGAGCGGCTGGACCTGAGCGCCGAGCAGCGCACGCGCATCGCGCAGATCCAGGACGAGGCGCGGCGGCAGCACCAGGCCATGATGCAGGCCATGCACGCCCAGGGCGGGCCGATGGCGCAGGTGATGGGCGGCACGGCGCTCGACGACGAGGCGGCCCGCCAGGCCTATGCCCGCATGGCCGACGTGCACCGCCAGATGTTCGATGCCCACCTGCAGACCCGGAGGCGCATCCTGGAGGTGCTCACTCCGGCGCAGCGCGAGCAGCTCGGCCGGGCCTGGGCGCCGCGCTAGCCGCGGGCGCGCACCCGGACGGCCGCGGCGCGCACCGCGGCCGTCACTCGAAGAGCCGGTGCGCCCCCAGGCCGGCCTGGGCCTCGCCGCGCAGCAGGCGCTGGTAGTGCGCCGCCAGCGTCTGCCGGCCGTGCGAGGGCGTGGCCTGGGCGTCGTAGCGGCCGGCCTGTGCGTCCCAGACCAGCATGGACTCGGTGGCGTAGTAGTGGCCGATGCGCGCCAGCTCGGCCTTCGCCGCCAGCCGCGGCAGCACGCGCCCGGCGGCGTCCAGCACGCCGGCGATGCCGCGCAGCAGCCCCGGCGGCACGCTGCGGAAACGCGGCGGCCGGCCCAGCAGGCCGAACAGCAGCTCGCCCTGCTCGCGCGGCGTGATCGCCGGGCCCGGGCCGCCGACGGGCAGCACGCGGTCCCAGCGCGCCGGCTCGTCCAGGCAGCCGGCCAGGTAGTCGGCCAGGTCTTCGTCGCTGATGGGCTTGCAGGCCGTGAGCCGGCCGTCGCCGAAGAGCAGGAAGGGCTTGCCCGCCTGCACCCGCGCCACCTGCCCCGACAGCGACTTGAAGAAGGCCGTGGGCCGCACGATGCTGTGGCGCAGGCCGCTGGCGGCCAGCTCGCGCTCGAAGGCCAGCTTGGCCTGCTGGAAGGCCAGCCGCGGCTTCTGCACGCACAGGGCCGACAGCAGCACCGCCTGTTCGATGCCGGCCTCGCGCAGCGCCGCCAGCGCCTGCACATGGGCGCGGTGGTCCACCGCCCAGGCGTCGGCCGGCACGCCGTTGCGCGAGGCCAGGCAGGAGACCCAGGCGTCGAAGCGCTCGCCGCGCAGGCCGTCGCGCCGCAGCGAGCCGGCGTCCAGCGCCTGCCCCTCGCGCACCACCACGCCGGCCGCGGCGAGCGCCTGGCGCAGCGCCGGGTCGCCGCCCGGGCGCACCAGCGCCACCACCTCGTGCCCGCGCGCCAGCAGCGCGCGCGCCGTGGCCTGGCCGATGGTGCCGGTGGCACCGAGCAGGAAGACGCGCCGCGGGCGGTGGGCTGGCATGGGGCGATGCTAGTCGCCCCGGGCTGCGGCCCGACCGCCGCGGGCCCGGGCCCCTACCGCATCATGGCCGCGGCGGCCTTGATGGCGGCGCGGATGCGGCCGTAGGTGCCGCAGCGGCAGATGTTCTCGATGGCGTCGATGTCGGCATCCGTGGGGCTGCTCGTGCGCTTGAGCAGGTCCACCGCGGCCATGATCTGGCCCGGCTGGCAGAAGCCGCACTGCGCCACGTCGTGCTCCAGCCAGGCCTGCTGCACCGGGTGCAGCACCTCGGTGCCGTCGGCGGCGGTGGTGGCCAGGCCTTCGATGGTGGTGACCTGGCGGCCGCCGACGGCCGAGACCGGGATCGCGCAGGTGGTCTGCGCCTTGCCGTTGATCAGGCAGGTGCAGGCCTTGCAGGCGTCGATGCCGCAGCCGTACTTCGGGCCGGTGATGCCGAGCTTGTCGCGCAGCACCCAGAGCAGCGCCATGTCCGCAGGCGCGTCGACGATGTGGCTCTCGCCGTTGATGTGCAGTTGATACTTGGGCATGAAGGGCTCCGCGGGTCAGGACGCTGGTCAGAGGCGGTGGGCCGGCACCGGCAGCCGGCCCGGCGGCACCGGCGTGAAGGCCGGGGGCGTGTTGAGCGGGAACCGGCGCGGCTTCTTGCCGGTGGCGCGGGCCCAGGCGTTGGCGATGGCGCCGGAGGCCGCGGAGAAGCCCACCTCCCCCATGCCGCCGATGTCCTCGCCGAGGTCGGGCATCACGATGACCTCCACCTGCTTCGGGAAGTCGCGCATCTTGGCCACCGGGTAGCTGGTGTAGGACGACTCCAGCGGCAGGCCCTCGCGGATCGTCAGCCCGGCCTTGAGCACCAGGCTGATGGCGTCGGCCAGGCCACCCTCGCACTGGGCCTGGATGCCCGAGGGGTTGATGGGCTTGCCCACGTCGATGGCGATCACCGCGCGCACCACCCGGGCCTGGCCCGGCGTGCGGGCGTCGAGCTCCACCGCGCAGGCCGTGAACGCGCGCGACTCCTGGTGCACGGCGATGCCCAGCGCGGTGCCCGCCGGCATGCTGCGCCCCCAGCCGATGGCGCCGGCCACGCGCTGCAGCACGGCGCGGGCGCGCTCCAGGCGCAGGTGCTCCAGGCGGAAGGCCAGCGGGTCGCGGCCCAGGCGCTGCGCGATCTCGTCGACGATGATCTCCTCGCTGCAGCGCGCCGGCTGGATGTGCACCGAGCGGAACGACACCGTGTTCATCGCCAGCGGCACCGGCGTGAGCAGCTTGCTGGTGGCGCCGAAGTTGTACGGCGAGGCCACCATGGTCTTGAAGAAGAACTCCTCGTAGCCCAGGTTGCCCACCGTCTGCTGCACCACCGGCGGCAGCGCGCCGGCGGTGGCGGTGGCCCATTCGCCGTAGCCGTGGCGGGCGTCCAGGCGCACCGCGGCCACGTTCTGCTCGTAGCTGATCACGTTGCCCAGCAGCACCGTGGCGCGCACCTTGTGCACCTGCGGCGGCCGCAGGCGGGTCTGTCGCATGTCGTCGGTGCGGTGGTACATCAGCTTGCAGGGGTGGCCGGTCAGGCGGCTGACCTGCACCGCCACCTGCACCGGGTCCCAGAACAGGCGGCGGCCGAAGCTGCCGCCGGAGGGCAGCACGTGGGCCACCACCTGGTCCTGCCGCAGGCCGAGGTCGGCCGCCACCGACTGCAGCGCGATGATCGGCGTCTGCATCGCGGCCCAGATCTCGCAGCGGCCCGGCCGCACGTCGGCGATCGCGGTCTCCACCTCCAGCGGGCAGTGCGCGGCGGCGCGCCACTCGAACTCGCCCTCCACCGTGAGCGCGCCCAGCGGCGGCACCGCCAGCGGCGGGTTGGCCTTCTTCAGCGTGCTGACGATGGTGGCGTCGGACTGGCCGGCCAGCGGGCCGTTGCCCCAGGTGATGTCCAGTGCGTTCAGCGCGTCCCAGGCCTCGCCGAAGGTCTCGGCCATCACCGCCACGCCCGGCGGCCGCGGCACGATGCTGCCCCCGGGCGGGATGACCACCACGTCGATCACGCCCGGCATCGCGCGCACCACCGAGGCGTTGTTGACGCTCACCACCGTGCCGCGGATCTGCGCGGGCATGCGCAGCATGGTCGGCTTGGCGCCGGGCACGTCGATGTCCATGCCGAACCGCTTGCGGCCGGTGACGATGTCGCGCGCGTCCAGGCGCACGGCCGGGCGGCCGATGACGCGGTAGTCCTGTGGCGACTTCAGCGTGATCTGCGTGGGCATCGGCAGCAGCGAGGCCTGCGCGCTGAGCTCGCCGTAGCTGGCGGCGCGGCCGTCGCTGGTGATCACCATGCCGGCGTCCGTGCGCAGCTGCGCGGTGCCCACCCCGAAGCGCTGCGCCGCGGCCGCCAGCAGCCGCAGGCGCGCCGCGGCGGCGATCAGCGGCAGCCCGGCGTGCAGGCAGCGCGCCGCGGCCGAGCCGCCGGAGATCTGGTTGAACACCAGCTCCGGCCGCGCGTCCTAGTGCGGCACGTCCACCATGTCCAGCGGCAGGTCCAGCTCCTCGGCCACCAGCATGCCGCCGAGCGTGGCGATGCCCTGCCCCACCTCCAGCCGCGGCAGAAAGAGCGTGGCGCGGCTGTCGGTGCCGATCTGCAGCCGCACCAGCGGCATCGTCGGCAGCGCGGTCTGCACCAGCGAGTCGCCGATGTCGTAGAAGTCCACCGTGTCCGGCGGCACCATCGGCAGCACCACGGCGTGGGCCGGCGTCGTGGCCGACAGCGTGCCCACGCCGGCGGCCACCGTGAGCACCGGCGACGACACGGCATAGGCCAGCAGGCGTCGCCGGCCGGCATCGGGAACCTGGGGTTCGCGCATGGCTTGTCTCCTTGTGTGGGGCGCCGGGGCATCGTGGACCGTGCCGGCGGGCGGAGTTGTCGTCGCGACGACAGATCGGCTCGGTGAATTCCCCGTGCATCCGGCGTCGCGGCTGCTGCGTAATGGGGGCCCGCGCAGGGCGCGCACGCGCGCGCGGACACGAGGAGACACACACGTTGCAGACGCTCGACGCGATGTTGCGGGGCAGCCTCTGGGCCGCCACCCTGGAGCCCGGCCAGTTCGAGGAGGCCCGGCGCGAGATCTACGAGCGCCACGTGCCGGCGGGCGGCCACGCGCTGCGCGCCGGCGACCCGGCCGACCACTGGATCGGCGTCATCGAGGGCCTGGTGAAGATGTCGGTCACGCGGCCCGACGGCCGCCAGGCCACCTTCACCGGCGTGACCGCCGGTGGCTGGGCCGGGGAGGGTTCGCTGCTGCGCGTGGGGCCGTGGCGCTACGACGGCATCGCGGTGCGCCCCACGCGGGTGGCCTGCATGCCGCGGGTCACCTTCGAGCGGCTGCTCTCCAGCAGCCTGGCCTTCAACCGCTTCCTGCTGCAGCACCTCAACGCACGGCTGAGCCTGTTCATCGGCCTGGTGGAGTTCGACCGCCTGCTCGGCCCCGATGCCCGCGTGGCGCGCTGCCTGGCCAGCCTGTTCGACCCCGACCTCTACCCGGCCACCGGGCCGGTGCTCCAGCTCAACCAGGAGGAGGTGGGCCTGCTGTCGGGCGTGTCGCGCCAGCGCGCCAACGCCGCGCTGCACCGGCTGGCGGCGCAGGGGCTGCTGCACGTGGACTTCGGGTCGCTGACCGTGCTCGACCTCGAGGGCCTGCGCCGCTACGACGGCACGGCGTGAGCGGCCACCGGGCCGTCAGTAGTGCGGCGGCAGCTCGTCGCGCAGGCTGCGGCGCGTGTCGGGCTCGGCGGCGGCCACCTGCGCGCGCAGGTCGGCCAGCTGGCGCACCAGGGTGTCGATCTGCAGCTGCTGCCGCGCCACCAGCGCGTTCAGGTTCTCCAGCAGGTCGTCGGCCCAGGTGGCCTTGAGCTCGAGGTCCACCAGGCGCTCGTCGATGCGGTGAAGATCGTCGTCGTGCATCGCCGCATCGTAGCGGCGCTACGCTTGCGCTCCCGCCGCTCCGAGGAGAACACACGATGCACCCGCCCGCGGCCATGCCGCGCACCGACGCCCTGCAGGGCCTGAAGGTGCTGGAGCTCGGCCAGCTGATCGCCGGGCCCTTTGCCGGCAAGACGCTGGCCGACTTCGGCGCCGACGTGATCAAGGTCGAGCCGGTGGCCGGCGGCGACCCGCTGCGCCAGTGGCGGCTGCTGCGCGACGGCACCTCGGTGTGGTGGGAGGTGCAGAGCCGCAACAAGCGCAGCGTGGCGCTGGACCTGCGCACGCCCGAGGGCCAGGCCGCGGTGCGCGCGCTGGCGGCCGAGGCCGACGTGCTGATCGAGAACTTCAAGCCCGGCACGCTGGAGGGCTGGGGCCTGGGCTGGGAGGCGCTGCATGCGCTGAACCCCGGGCTGATCATGCTGCGCATCTCCGGCTACGGCCAGACCGGGCCCTATGCCAACAAGCCCGGCTTCGGCGTGGTGGCCGAGGCCATGGGCGGGCTGCGCCACCTCACGGCCGAGCCCGGGCGGGTGCCGGTGCGGGTGGGCGTGAGCATCGGCGACACGCTGGCCGCGCTGCACGGGGTGATCGGCGTGCTCGCCGCGCTGCGCCACCGCGAGGTCAATGGCGGCCTCGGCCAGGTGGTGGACGTGGCGCTGTACGAGGCGGTGTTCAACGTCATGGAGAGCCTGCTGCCGGAGTACGACGCCTTCGGCGTGGTGCGCCAGCCGGCGGGCAGCGCGCTGCCGGGCATCGCCCCGAGCAACGCCTACCGCTGCGCCGACGAGGCCTGGGTGCTGGTGGCCGGCAACGGCGACGGCATCTTCCGCCGCCTGATGGCGGCCATCGGGCGCGCCGACCTGGCGGCCGACCCGGCACTGCAGTCCAACACCGGCCGCGTGGCGCGGGTGGCCGAGATCGACGGTGCCATCGGCGAGTGGACGGCGCGGCACCCCATCGACGCGGTGCTGGCCGCGCTGGATGCCGCGCAGGTGCCGGCCGGGCGCATCTACACCGTGGCCGACATCGCCGCCGACCCGCAGTACCAGGCGCGCGGCATGATCGTGCAGACCCGGGACCGCGAGGGCCGGCCGCTGAAGGTGCCCGGCATCGTGCCCAGGCTCTCGGCCACGCCGGGCCGGCTGCGCACGCCGGCGCCGGCGCTGGGCGAACACAATGCCGACCTGGGCGCCGACCCGGCCGCCGGCGGCTGGCCTGGCACGACGGGCTGAGCCGGGCCGGGCGCCGGGTCTCAGCGCGGCGCCGACGCCGCCGATGCCGCCGACGCCGGTGCCGAAGCGGCCGGCGTCACCACCACCACGTCCATCAGCCCGCCCACGCAGCCGCGCAGCTGGCCGGCCTGGCAGGGCGGCGGCTCGCGCAGGCCCAGCGCCTCCAGCCCGCGCACATACGCGGCGTGGGGCACCAGCATCGCGCCGGCCAGCGTGCCGGTGGTGGCCAGCGCCAGCACGGCGAACAGCAGCCGCCGGCGGCTGCTGGTGGGGGTGAATTCGCTGCGCTGCAGCGGGTTGCGGAGGCGGATCCTCATGGCGGCTTTCGTGGCGGGGCGGAGCCTACCCCATGCCGGGCCGACCCGCCGTCACGCGTGGGCAGCACACATGGTGCATGCTCCGGCCATGTTCGAGAGCCTCGTCCCGCGTGCGCTGAGCTGCGGCACCGTCATCCTCAACCCGCAGGGCGAGCTGCTGCTGTGCCACGTGACCGGCCGCGACCACTGGGACCTGCCCAAGGGCGGTGCCGACCCCGGCGAGCCCCCGCTGCAGGCCGCGCTGCGCGAGACGCGCGAGGAGACCGGCCTCCTGATCGCCCCCACCGCGCTGCTCGACCTGGGCCGCCTGCCCTACCGCCCGCGCAAGGACCTGCACCTCTTCGCCGCGTTGCTGCCGCGCTTCGACCCGGCCCGGCTGGTGTGCGAGGCGCGCTTCGACGACGGCCGCGGCCACCGGCTGCCGGAGATGGACGGGTTCGGCTGGTTCCCCTTCGACCTCGCGCCGCTGCGCGTGAGCCCGCGGCTGGCGGTGGTGCTCACCCAGCGGCTGGACCTGCACGACCTGCTGCGCCGCCTGCGCCCGGCGCACGCCGACCTGCCCGGGGGGGTGGCGGCATGAGGTCCCGGGTGTCGGGCCCGCCGGCCGCCCCCGCGGCCCGTGTCGCCGCCCGCCCGGAGCACTGGCGCGTGGACGCCGGCGATGCCGACGTGGCCGTGCTCACCGTGCCGGCGGCGCTGCAGGGCGAGCGCCGCTTCGACATCGACCTGCAGTTCAGCGTGCGCACGCCCGAGCGCCCGGGGGCCTGGCTGGAGGTGACGCTGGAGCTGGACGGCGCGCGCGAGTGGTCGCGCCGTGTCGACGCCGCCTGCCCCGGGCAGACCGACGTGCTGGAGTACCACTGCCGCCGCGGCGTGCCCGAGGGCCGCGGGCTGCGCATCCGCGCCGTCACCCGCGTGGGCGGCGGCGCCCGGCGGCAGCGCCTGCAGCTGGCGGCGCAGCGGGTGGACGACGATGGCTGACCCGCAACCCGAACTGCCCGGCCTGGCCTTCAGCCCCGCCGCCGAGCGCAACCGGGCGCCCATTGCCGCGCTGCTGCAGGCCTGGCTGCCGGCCGACGCGGCGGTGCTGGAGCTGGCCAGCGGCACCGGCCAGCACGCGGCGCACCTCGCCCGCGCCTGCCCGGCCTGGCACTGGCAGCCCACCGATGCCGACCCCGTGGCGCTGCAGACGATGGCGGCGCGCTGCGCCGGCCTGCCCGGCGTGGCCCCGCCGCGCCGGCTCGACCTGCTGCGGCACGACTGGCCGGCGCGCCCCGGGGGCTGGGACGCCGTGTTCGCCGCCAACCTGGTGCACATCGCGCCCTGGGCGGTGACGCCGGCGCTGATGGCCGGTGCCGCCGCCGCGCTGGCGCCCGGCGGGCAGCTGCTGCTGTACGGGCCCTTCGTGGTCGACGGCGAGCCGCTGGCCGAGAGCAACCAGGCGTTCGACGCGTCGCTGCGCGCGCGCGACCCGGCCTGGGGCCTGCGCCGGCTGTCGGCGCTGCAGGCCGCGGCCGAGACGGCCGGCCTGCAATGGGTGGAGCGTCAGGCCATGCCGGCCAACAACCTGATGCTGCGCTGGCGCCGGCCGGCGGGCTGAGCCGCCCCGCCCGGCCGGGCTGCAGGGGCCGCTTCAGGGGCCGCCGTCAGTGCGACATCAGCACCGGCACCGTCATCGACTTGAGCATGGTGCGCGTCACGCCGCCCAACGCCAGCTCGCGCAGGCGCGCGTGGCCGTAGCCGCCCATCACGATCAGGTCGGCCCCGCTGTCGGCGGCGTGCGACAGCAGCGCCTCGGCCACCGGCACGTCGGGTGTCCAGCCGCCGCCCAGCAGCCCGGCCGACAGCGGCGCCGAGCCGCGCGGCAGCACGTGCACGCGCGCGGCCACGCCGTGGCGCTGCAGGTAGGCGCCCACGCCGTCGAGCGCCGCCTCGCCACCCTCGCTGCCCTCGCCGTTGGCCAGCGTCACCAGCTCCACCTCGGCGGCGGTGGCCAGCAGCGGCATGGCGTCGCGCAGCGCGCGCGTGCTCTCGCGCGTGGGTGACCAGGCCACCAGCACGCGCTGGCCGCAGCGCGGCGCGCCGTCGGCGTCGGCGGGCAGCGCGTCCACCGCGGGCACGAAGAGCAGCGGCGTGCCGGCGCCCACCAGCACGCTGCCGGCGAAGCCGGCCACCTGCCCGTCGCCGGGCGTGTGCTGCGCCAGCACCACCAGATCGCAGTGGCGCGCCGCGGCCAGCACCGCGGCCACCGGGTCGTCGGCCGCCGGCAGCAGCGGCACCGTCAGCCCGTGGGCCGCGGCGGCGGCGTTCACGCGCGCGGTGGCACGCGCCAGGCGCTCGGCGTCCACCTGCGCGGCGTACTCGATGGCCAGCCCGGCGGCCTCCGGCGACAGGTAGCCGCCGGCGCCGGTGGCGGCGCTGGGCACCGCCTGCAGCGCCTGCAGCGCCGCGCCGTGGCGCACGGCCAGCTGCGCGGCCAGCGCGAGCACCGCGTCCACGCGCGGGCCATCGTCCACCAGGGCCAGGATCTGTCGGATCGAGCTCATGCGGTTCACCTCCTGCCGGCCGATGATGCGCGCGCACCGCGCCCGGGCGTTGACCGATGTCAAGCCAGCGGCCGGTCGCGGCCGAAGCGCCGCGCCACCTGCTGCGCCAGCGCCTCCAGCGAGCCGTCGTTGAGCACCGGCTCGGCGCCCTCGTCGGCCGCCGGCGGCTCGGCCACGCGCTGCTGCAGCGCCAGCACCGCGGTGTCGGCGTCGGACGGGTCCTGCCCCTCCGCCTGCCGGCGCACCAGGCGCGCGGCCAGCGCGTCCGGCGGTGCGCTGCACCAGAGCAGCCGGAAGGCGGCCCCGGCGCCCTGCGCCAGGGCGCGCAGCGCGTCGCGCTCGGCGCGCCGGAGGCAGGCGGCGTCCACCACCACCGAGACGCCGCCGCGCAGCGCCGCCGCGGCCGCCTCGTGCAGGCGGGCGTAGGTGCGCGCGGTGGCCTCGGCGCCGTACAGCAGCGCCGGGTCGGCCCCGCCGGTGCGGCGCCCCGTGGCGGGCCGGTCGGTGGGCGCCAGGCCGTGCAGCCGCTTGCGTTCCACGTCGCTGCGCACGCGCACCGCGCCGGCGGCCTCCAGCAGCCGCTGTGCCACGGTGCTCTTGCCGCTGCCCGACAGCCCGGCGGTGACCCACAGCGTGGGGCCCGCCGCCGCGCCGGGCGCGGCGTCGGTCGGGTGGGCCAGGGCCCGCGCCAGCGCGAGCCGGCGCGCGGCCGTCTCGCCGTGGCCCTCGATCAGCGCCACCTTGGCGCGCACCGCGGCCCGGTAGGCCGCCTGCCAGCGCAGCAGCGGCAGGGCCTCGAAGTCGCCCGTGGCCTCGCACCAGGCGCTGGCGAAGCGCCAGGCCAGCGCCGGCAGGCCGTGGTCCAGCAGGTCCATGAAGGTGAAGGCGGGGTCGGCGATGCGGTCGCCCGCGCGCAGCTCGGGCTCGAACTCGAGCGCGTCGAAGGGCCGCGGCGCACCGTCGAACCACACGATGTTGCCCAGGTGCAGGTCGCCGTGGCCCTCCACCACGCTGCCGGCGTCCTGGCGCGCCTGCAGCAGCGGGGCCAGCGTGCGCGCCTGGGCGGCATCCCAGGCGGCCAGTGCGGCCAGGTCGTCCTGCAGGGCGGCGGCCTGCGGCATGGCCTGCAGCTCGCGCAGGTTGGCCGCCGCCCAGCGCGTGGCCACCGCGGCGGCGTCGACGCCGCCGGGCCCGGTGCGCGGCAGCGGCGGCAGCGTGGCCTGCCAGCGCGCCAGCACGGCGGCCAGCGCGTCCACCTGCGCCGCCTGCAGCCGGCCGGCGCGCGCCAGCGCGTGGAACAGCTGCGCCTCGTCGAAGCGCCGCATCCACACCGCCGGCTCGCCGCCGATGTGCACCAGGCCGCGGTACAGCGCCGGCGCGGTGCGCCGGTTCAGGCGCAGCTCCTCCTGGCAGAAGTGCAGCCGGCGCGCGCGGGTGGAGAAGTCCACGAAGGGCAGCTTCACCGGCCGCTTGAACTTGAACACCGCGTCGCCGGCGAACAGCAGCGTCGAGATGTGGGTGCGGTGCAGGCGGAAGTCCGTCATGCCCGGCCCGCCTCCGGCTCAGCGCGGCGCCGCGGCCAGCGCCCGCGCCACGCGCTGGCGGCCCACCCGCGCCTTGGGCACCGGGTGGTCGAACCAGGCACGCACGTCCTCGTCCAGGCCGATGCCGTGCATCCAGTTGTAGACCGCCTTCTTCAGCCCCGCGCCCAGGCGGTCGTGGTCGGTGCCGGTGGGGTCGTGGAAGCCGACGTCGTTCTTCGCGAAGCGGCCCTCGGGCAGCGGCTGCAGCGTGATGCCGTAGTCCTGCGGCGAGCGCCCCACCGGCGAGTGCACGGTGCAGGCGAAGCGGTGCCAGAAGGCGCTGTGCAGGCAGCCGGCGGCGAACAGCTGGCGCACCGTCTCCAGCGCGTCCACCGTGTCCTGCTCGGTCTGGGTGGGGAAGCCGTACATCAGGTAGGCGTGCACCAGGATGCCGGCGTCGCTGAAGGCCTTGGTCACGCGCGCGGCCTGGTCGACGGTGACGCCCTTCTTCATCAGCGCCAGCAGGCGGTCGGAGGCCACCTCCAGCCCGCCGCTGATGGCGATGCAGCCGCTGGCGGCCAGCTGTTCGCACAGCTGCGGCGTGAAGGTCTTCTCGAAGCGCACGTTGCCCCACCAGCTGATGGCCAGCCGGCGGCGCTGCAGCTCGGCGGCCAGGGCCTTGAGCACCTTGGGCGGCGCGGCCTCGTCGACGAAGTGGAAGCCGGTCTGCCCGGTCTCGGCGACGATGGTCTCGATGCGGTCGGCCAGCGTCTGGGCGGTGGCGGCGTCGTAGCGGCCGATGTAGTCGAGCTCCACGTCGCAGAAGCTGCACTGCTTCCAGTAGCAGCCGTGGGCCACGGTGAGCTTGTTCCAGCGCCCGTCGCTCCACAGCCGGTGCATGGGGTTGAGCATGTCCAGCAGGCTCAGGTAGCGGTCCAGCGGCAGGCCGTCCCAGGTGGGCGTGCCCACATCCTCGAACGGGATGTCGGGCTCGGCCAGGTGCAGGTAGCGCACCTGGCCGTCCACGCGCGCGAAGGTGCGCACCAGGCGGCTGGCGCCGCGCCGCCCCTGCAGGTGCTCCAGCAGCGCCAGCAGCGGGCGCTCGCCAGCGTCCAGCGTGACGAAGTCGAAGAAGTCGAACACGCGCGGCTCGGCCAGCTCTCGCAGCTCGGTGTTGACGTAGCCGCCGCCGAGCACGGTGACGATGGCCGGGTCGGCGGCCTTGACCGCCTGCGCGATGCGGAAGGCGGCATACACCGCGCCCGGGAACGGCACCGACACCAGCACCACCTGCGGCGCGTGGCGCGCCAGGGCCTCGCGCACCAGGCGCTGCAGCGTGCCGTCCACCAGGTTGGTGGGGGCGGCCAGGGCCTGGGCCAGCGGGTCGAAGTGGGGCTGGCTCATGGCCAGGCGCTCGGCGTAGCGCACGAACTCGAAGCGGGGGTCCACCGCCTCGCGGATCACGTCGGCCAGGTCGTTGAGGAACAGTGTGGCCAGGTGGCGCGCGCGGTCCTGCACGCCCAGGCTGCCGAAGGCCCAGGCCAGGGGGTCGCCGCCGTCGTCGCCCTCGTCGTCACCGCCCGGCGGCGCATAGGCGTCCAGCGCCGCGAAGCGCGGCCCCTCGGGCAGGAAGCCGCGGCCGGCGATGCGGTGCGCCAGCGTGGGGTCGCGCCCCTGCAGGAAGGCGATGGCCGGGCCGATGGCGGCGCGGCAGGCGTCGAAGGCCTCGGCGAAGGCGCGGGCGCGCGGGCCGGGGTCGGGCCGGGCGTCGATGGCGGCCTTCAGCGCGTCCAGCCCGGCGGGCGACAGCAGTTCCAGCGCCAGGGCCAGGGCCAGGTCCTCCTGCACGGCGGGCACGCCGCGGCTGCGCAGGAAGCCGGTGAGGTAGGCGGTGGAGGGGTAGGGCGTGTTGAGCTGCGTCATCGGCGCGATGAACGACAGCACGCGCGGCGGGGCAGCGGGGCTCACGCCGCGATTGTCCCCCGGGCCGGGCCCCGGCGCCGCCGGCCGCGGCCGGCGCCGGGGGTGGCGGCAGGGTCAGCCGCGCGGCCGGCCCGGGCGCGCGCCGCGCTCCTGGCGGGCCAGGGCCAGCTGCGCGTCGAGCTCGGCCTCGCTGATGCGCTTGAGCACGCAGAAGTTGGCCTTGGTCAGCGGGCTGGACTCGAACTGGCGCAGCAGCAGCGCGCGCTCGCGCTGGGCCGGGTCCTGCGGCTCGGGTGCAGGGGCGTCGACGTCGCGGGGCGGGCGGTCCAGCGGGCGGTCCAGCGGGCGATCGTGCGGCCGGTCCTGGCTGCGGTCGAACGGACGCCCGGCGTGGCGCTCGGCGCCCGGTCTCGGGCCGCGCTCGTTCGGGCCGCGGTCGTTCGGCCGGCCCGGGCCGCCCCGGGGCGGCCGGTCCTGGCGCGGCCGGTCCTGTCGCGGCGGCCGCGCCGCGGCCGGGCCGCGGGGCTCGCCGTCGGCACGGGCCGCGGGCGGGGCGTTGCGCGGGCCGTCGCGCCGGTCGCCGTGGCGGCCCTCGCGGCGGGCCTCCGGGCGCCGATCGGGCCGCGGCGGGCGCGCCGTCTGGCCGTCGGGCGTCGGCGCGCCGGGGGAGACGTCTGCCGCCTCGGCCCCGGCCGGGGTGCCGGGCGGCGTGCCGGTCGGCCGGCCCGGGCGCGCGGGCCGGCTGGCGGCCCGCTCCGCCGCACGCCGGGCGATGGCGATCTCGCGCCGGCGCGCCAGCTCGGCCAGCGCGGCGCTGCGGTGTTCCTCGGTCACCTCGCCGGCGGGCTGGCCGTCGAGGTCGAAGCGCTGCGTGGCCGTGCTCAGCACCTTCAGGTAGGCATTGCTGGTGGTGTGGCGCGCGAAGAAGGGGCCGAGCACACGGCGGCTGAACACGCCGGGCGCACGCGCCTGCAGGTCGACGTGGATGCGCAGCTTGATCGGCTTGGGCGGGCCCTCGCCGAACAGGGCCGGGAACAGCTCGGCCAGCTTGGCGGCACAGGCCGCCGGGCTCATGGGCGCCCCCGCGTGCGCGCCTGCAGACGACGCCTCCGGCGACACCTCGGGCGACCCCTCGGGCAGCGCGCTGCGGTCCTCGCCGTCGGTGAGGCCGGTCGGGGCGATGGGGCCGCCGTCGGGCCCGGCGTCCGGGGCAGGGTGCGGGGCCTGCGCTGCGCTCTCCGAGGCGGTCTCCGGTGCGGTCTCCGGTGCGGTCTCCGGTGCGGGGGCGGCTGCGGCCGGCGAAGGTGCCTCGGCCGGCGGGGTCGGGGCGTCGGCGGGCGGCACGGCGGGGTCGGTCATCACGGGGGGCGGCAGGTTCGGGCCGCAGACAGGCGAGGGCCGCGATTGTCGCCGCTGGCCGCGCACCCGGTCCAGCACGGCCCATCCGGGCCGCGCCGCCGTTCAGCCGCGCTCGAACACCGGCCCGACCTTGAAGATGCCGCTGGCGCGCGCCACCGGCGTGCCGTCGGCGTGCACCAGGCCCTGGATGAAGGCCAGCGTGGCCGTGCTGCGCAGCACCTGCGCCTCGCCCTCCACCCAGGCCCCGAGCGGCGTGGGCGCGAGGTAGTCGATCTGCAGGTTGATCGTGGGCAGGAAGCGGCGGGCGAGCGCGGCGTCCTGGTGGTGCGCGCACACCGGCAGCAGCATGTCGCAGAAGCTGGCCATCATGCCGCCATGCAGGATGCCCGCGGGGTTGGTGTGGCGCGGCTCGACGCGGAAGCCCAGCCAGGTGCGGCCGTCGCTGCGCCGCAGGTACAGCGGGCCGTTGGCACGGATGAACTCGCCACCCAGCGCCACCGGCAGGAAGCCTGCCGGCACCGCGGGCGGGTGGCTGCCGGCGCTCACGGCGCCTCGCGGGCCACGTCGGCCTGGAAGTCGGCGCCCTGCAGCGCGCGGCCTTCGGCGCCCCAGCCGGGGTAGGTGGCGCGGAAGCTCTCGACGATGGCCGCCAGCGGCACCTCGTCGAAGCTGCCGCGCTGGGCCACGTACTCCATGTGGCGATGGCCGGCCGCGTCGAAGGGGTGGTAGAGCGAATCGGCGTGGCCGTCCCAGTCCAGCGGCAGCAGGCCGAAGCGCTGGCACAGCGAGAGGTTGAACGCCGGCGTGGCCTTGACCCAGCGCCCGCCGTCAACGTTGTCGTCACCAGGGTCGGCCGGCAGCCAGACCTCGGTGTAGCCGTGCCAGACGAAGAGGTCGGTCTGCATGGTCTGCCGCATGCGCTCGGTGCTGAGGTGGTTGCGCACGTCGGCGTAGCCCACGCGGGCCGGGATGCCGGCGGCGCGGCAGGCCGCGGCCAGCAGCGCCGCCTTGGGCACGCACCAGCCGTGGCCCTGGGCGAGCACGGTGCTGGCCTTCATGCCGGCGGGCGAGAGGTCGATGCGGTAGGGGTCGTAGCGGAAGCCGTCGCGCACGGCGTGGTACAGCGCCACGGCGCGCTCGCGCGCGTCGGCGCCGCGCGCATGGGCGGCGGCAAAGGCGGCCACGGCCGGGTGGTCGCTGTCGATCAGCGGCGTCGGCGCCAGGGTGGCGGGGTGGGGTGGCATGGCGCGAGCGTAGCGTGTCCGCGGCGTCGCCGTCGCCGCCCGGCGCTGCCGCTATGCTGCGCGCCCATGTACGCGTCGTTCTTCGGCCTGCACGACGAGCCCTTCTCGGTGGCGCCCGACCCGCGCTTCATGTACCTCAGCGACGCCCACCGCGACGCGCTGCGGCACCTGGAGAACGGGCTGGCCGGCGGCGGCGGCTTCGTGCTGCTGACCGGCGAGATCGGCGCCGGCAAGACCACGGTGTGGCGCGCCTTCCTCGAGAGCCTGCCGCCGGACGTGGACATCGCCACCGTCGTCAACCCGCGGCTGAAGGTCGACGCGCTGCTGGCCCGCGTCTGCGAGGACCTGGGCGTGCCGCGGCCCGACGCCGCCGCCGGCGCGGTGTTCGACCCCATCGACGCGCTGCACGGCCACCTGCTGCTCAGCCACGCCCAGGGCCGGCGCACGCTGATCGCGGTGGACGAGGCGCAGGCGCTGTCCGACGAGGTGCTGGAGCAGCTGCGCCTGCTGACCAACCTCGTGACCAGCGACCGCAAGCTGGTGCAGGTGCTGCTGATCGGCCAGCCCGAGCTGCTGGACACGCTGGCGCGCCCGGAGATGGAGCCGCTGGCGCAGCGCATCGTCGTGCGCTACCACCTGCCGGCGCTGCCGGAGGACGAGACGCGGCGCTACATCGCGCACCGGCTCGCGGTGGCCGGCGCCGGCGGGTCCCTGCCCTTCGACGACGAGGCGCTGGCCCTGGTGCACCGCCTGTGCCGCGGCGTGCCGCGGCGCATCAACGTGCTCTGCGACCGCACGCTGCTGGCGGCCTTCGAGGCGCGGCGGCCGCGCATCGACGCGTCGCTGGTGGCCAGGGTGGCGTCGCAGGTGTTCATTCCGCCGCGCAAGCCGGCGGCCGAGCCGGCGCCGCCGGCGCCTGCACCGGCGGTGGCCGAGGCCCAGGCGCCGGCCCCCGCACCCGTGGCCGACGCCCCCGGCGCTGCGCAGCGCCGCGGCGCCGTGTGGCCCTGGCTGGTGGCCGCCGGCGTGGCCGGCGTGGTGGCCTCGCCCTGGCTGCGCACGCTCTGGGCCGGGCCGGCGGCGCCCATGGTGGCCACGGCCCCTGCCCCGGCGCCGGCCCCCGCGCCCGACCCGGCCCCGGCCCCGGCCGCGGCGTTGCCCGCGCCGGCACCCGCGCCTGGCCCGGCACCGGCGGTCACCGCGGCGGCCACGCCCGCCGCCACCCCCCTGGCGGTCACGCTCGACGCCCTGCATGCCCGGCCGTGGGACGAAGCCGCCGCCTGGCGCGCGCTCGGCCCGGCCTGGGGCCTGGCCCCGGCAGCGGCCGGTGCCGACCCCTGCACGCGGGCGGCGGCGCAAGGCCTGCAGTGCCACCGCGGCAAGGGCGGGCTGGCCGTCATCCGGGCGCTGGACCGGCCGGTGATCCTGCCGCTGACCGACGACGCCGGGCGCAGCACCCACGCCGTGCTCTGGGGCGTGCAGGGCGGCGTGGCCGAGCTGCAGGCCGCCGATGGCCGGCTGCGCGTGCCCCTGGTGCTGCTGGCGCGCCACTGGCGGGGCGAGTTCGCCACCCTCTGGCGCGCCCCGGCCGGCTACCGCGACGGCCAGCTCGTCACCGCCGCCGACCCCGCGTTGTCGGACTGGCTGCTGCGCCGCCTGGCCGCGGTGGACGGCGGTGCCGGCGGCGACCTGGCCGCGCGCGTGGCCGCCTTCCAGGTGGCGCAGGGCCTGCCGGTGGACGGCCTGGCCGGGGCGCTGACCCTGATGCAGCTCAACCGCGCCAGCGGCGTGGACGAACCGCGCCTGGCGGCGTCGGTGGCCGGCGCGGCGCGATGATGGCGGCTGACCGCACCCTGCACACCGCGCCCCGGGAGGACCCCCTGCCATGAGAAGCCTTGCCGCCCTGGCCAGCCTGACGCTGGCCGCCTGTGCCGTGCCCGCCATCGCCACCGAGCCGCAGCCCGCCGCGCAGGTGCCCGGCCAGCTGGAGATCGACGGCCGCCGCTACGACGTCACCTGGGGCCTGCCGGCCGGCGAGCCGCTGGCGCTGGCGGTGGTGGAGCACGGCTTCACGCGCCGCTGCGACAACCTGCGCGGCACGCTGGACGCCTGGGTCGCCGCCGGGCTGCTGACCCTGTGCATCGACGCGCCCATGACCGGCGGCAACCCGGCACTGGCCGACGCGCTGGCGGCGCTGATCGCCGGTGAAGGCCTGGTCGGCCCCGACGGCCGCGCCGTGCCGGCGCGCACCGTGGTGGGCGGCCACAGCGCCGGCGGCGCCTTTGCGGTGCGCCTGGGCTGGCAGCTGGCGCAGCAGGCGCCCGAGCGCATCGCCGGCGCCGTGCTGTTTGACCCCGTGGCGGCCGGCAGCGGCTTCATCGAGCAGGTGCGCGGCCTGGCCGCCTTCGGCCAGCGTCCGGTGCTGGCCGTCACCGCCAACGCCAGCGGCTGCAACGCGCAGAACAACGCCTACCCGGGCCTGCGGGCCGCCGCCGCCGACGCCGCGGCCGCCGGCGGCGACGGCTTCGTGGGCCTGCAGCTGCTGCAGGCCTCCACCCACGTGGACGCCGAGGGCAGCGACTCCAACGCCCTGGGCTGGGTGGCCTGCCGCCAGGGCCCGCCGCGCCCGGCCAACGTGCGCACGCTGCGCGAGCTCACCGCGGCCTGGGCGGCCGACCTGGCCCGCGGCACGCGCACGCCCGATGTCTACCCCGGCGGCGCGCGGGTGCAGCCGCTGCTGGACGACGGGCGCGCCGGGCTGATCGAGTGAACGCGGCCGCCGACGGCGGCTGACGGCCGCTGACGGCCGCGCAGGACCCCGGCCACTGACCCCGGCGCCGGGGCGTCAGCGGCACGACAGGCCGGGCGCGCTAATCTCGGGGTTTTCGCGCAACGATCCCTCTGGGAAGGAGACGGGCATGAGCAAGCGAGACGTGGTGGTGCTGGGCGCGGCGCGTTCGGCGGTCGGAACCTTCGGCGGCAGCCTGTCGGACATCGAGCCGGCGGAGCTGGCCGGCCAGGTGATGAAGGCGGCGGTGGAGCGCAGCGGCGTCGACCCCAAGGCCATCAACTACGTGACGGTGGGCAACACCATCCCCACCGAGAGCCGCTTCGCCTATGTGGCGCGCGTGGCCAGCATCCAGGCCGGGCTGCCGATGGACAGCGTGGCGATGTCGGTGAACCGGCTGTGCAGCTCGGGCCTGCAGGGCATCGTGACCACGGCGCAGAACATCCTGCTGGGCGACTGCGACTACGGCATCGGCGGCGGCGTGGAGGTCATGAGCCGCGGCGGCTACCTCAGCCCGGCCATGCGCAGCGGCGCGCGCATGGGCGACACCAAGCTCATCGACATGATGGTGGCCACGCTGACCGACCCCTTCGGCGTCGGCCACATGGGCATCACGGCCGAGAACCTGTGCGCCAAGTGGGGCATCACACGCGAGGAGCAGGACGCGCTGGCGGTGGAGAGCCACCGCCGCGCCGCCGTGGCGCTGGCCGAGGGCCGCTTCAAGAGCCAGATCGTGCCCATCGTCAAGCAGACCCGCAAGGGCGAGGTCACGTTCGACACCGACGAGCACGTCAAGCCCGGCACCACGCTGGAGAGCCTGGCCAAGCTCAAGCCGGCGTTCAAGAAGGACGGCAGCGTCACCGCGGGCAATGCCTCGGGCATCAACGACGGAGCGGCCTTCTTCGTGCTGGCCGACGCCGCGGTGGCCGCCGCCCACGGCCACAAGCCGATGGCGCGCCTGGTGAGCTACGCGGTGGCCGGCGTGCCCAACGAGATCATGGGCGAGGGCCCGATCCCGGCATCG
>VFQM010000858.1_pt1 | contig 30172 bp, 16 predicted proteins | sample 3512391 | NCBI WGS metagenome assembly VFQM01 (sample SAMN10412369, study PRJNA504923) | tailings metagenome | isolation source: Replicate 1 from Balatoc abandoned mine | place: Philippines
TGTAGCTTGCCATCCATAGTTAATGCCTCTGCTGCTGATAAATTTCAGACTATCAGATTTCCAGTAACCCTGCATGAAGGCTTCGAGCTTGCCACTGTTCCAATCTTGTTGTTGTTGTGCCAATACTTTGCGGATGGCAGCAATGTCTTGATCTTGAGCAGCAAGAAATGAGTAAGAGAAAAGGATTAGTATTATAGTTTTCATATGACTTAGCTTTAATTTCTTAATCCTCAGAGTCCTTATGCTCATTCCTACCCACTTTCCAAGGGACGCTGAGGAGGAAAAAATTTCAATAAACCTTATCTTTAGTTTCTTGATCCTCAGAGTCCTTACGCTCATTCCTCCCCACTTTCCAAGAGACTCTGAGGAGGAATAAATCAGCACATCAATCAGATTGCTTCGTCATTGCAACGCTCATGTCTTTAACAATTCCTCGCTATGACCTGAATTTTTATTTTTAGACTTTGCGAATACTCATGGTATTAAAATCCAATTAAAACAAAAGGAGCCCAATAGTAAGGTGAGTAATATGCTTTACTATTGAGCATTTTTATTTTTACCTGTTGAAGCGATGCTGCGAAGGTACTTTTTGGTTGCAGCGTATTAGTGTAGAAATCTTCCATCAGCAGGGCTGTCGATTCATCAGCTACACTCCAGAAAGATACCATGATATTTTTGGCACCGGCATAAATCAATGCTCTGGACAAACCGATTACGCCTTCGCCCTTAGCTATTTTTCCTAAACCGGTCTGACAAGCAGAAAGTGTAACCAGTTGCGCGTTTAATTTAAGATTATATATTTCTCCGCTATATAAATAGCCATCTTCGCTATTGCTTGCTTTTAAAAATATTTTTGAGAGTTCAGGATTAGATTCATCAACGATGCCATGCGTAGCAAAGTGAATCATGTCAAATTTTTCAAGTTCATCTGACTTTATCCTTTCCTCGCTAGCCTGGCCATTAGTAATGACAGTAGCCTTTGCTGATGCCTGATTGAACAAATTACCAATATTGCTTACTTCTTCATTTGTGCCGGGTAGTGAAGCAAGGTTATCTATTTCATTAAAGGTAATTGGCGCGCATAATAAAATAGATTGTATGGATTTTTTTTCAGCACCATATTTCTGCAAGGCCAATGATGCAGAAAATTCATAGCGTACTGCATATCGCTTTATCAGGTACGAAGGACTTGAATTTTCATCTTTCACTTGCTTGCTTATGAGTGCTTCAAACGGAATTACCCCCAGGCGACCCGTAGGGAAGATGACAAGGTTATTAATGCTTTTTGGCAAAGCAGGAATAAGTAGTTTATATAACTTGTGTGCTACGGTGTGAAGTGTTCTGCTTTCATTATAATAAAGTGCGTTTCTGAAACCCGTCAGGTATTTGTCGAAGCTGGCATCCAATGCATGCGAGACAATCTTTGTTTTATTTTTTGTAATAATAAAAATGTAGAGACGGGCAGCATTGTTTACTTTGCTGTCATCGATAAAATAACTGAGCAGTGCTGTTTTTTCATCTGTGATTTTTTGCAGATCACGACCTGAGGGAGTCTTGGTATTGAATTTAAGATTATAATAATCCGGGTATTGTATCTCCAGTGCTTTAGTAAACTCCAGATACTGTTTGTTCAGGGTATAAAGCGATTCGCGTAGGTATACTTCTTCCTCCGCTGCCGGTTTTTGTGCCAGCTTTTGGTTACACAGCGCAATTGCAGCTTTTATGTTAGCTTCGTCTTCTAATAAATTAGCAGGTATGCCTGCAAAGGATTTAGCATTCACATCAGAAATGGCCTCTAATAAAACAGCTGATTTACTTTTTTCTGAAAAATAAAATGCCGTTTCCCTGTATTGATCCCGATCGCCAAAAGCAACTTCACTCATCGTGGAGGCAATGCGCACGGCATCTGCATAAACTTCATTGGCTATGGTACCCAGGGTAATTTTATCAGCTTCATTATTGCTTTGTTGACGCAGGTTATCAATAAGTGAATCGCATGCCATCAGGTGTTGTAGCCCTATACGCAAGTCTGAAAATTTTAAAGTTTTACCAAAATAACGCGACTCAAAAGTTTGTGCCTTATACATCAGGGAATAGAGAAGATATTTTCCGCTGTAGAACTCCGATGCCTGTGGTATGTTATTAACATCCGGATTTGAATAATTCCTGAGATTGCTGACCAACGCCTGGTGAAAGTAAGTAAGGGCTTGCGGGTAATTTTCTTTTAATCTTTCCAGGTTCCCCAAGGCATTTAACACAGAAGCAATGTCAGGATGTTTTTCACCGTAGCTTTTTTGGTACTCATCCAATGCACGTTTAAAATATACTTCAGCGTTCTCATTATTTTTCATCTGCTGATAAGTATAGCCTAACTGAAATAATACAAAGGCTTTTCTTGGACTCGGTGTTTTTATAAGCACATTCCATATCCTTAATGCTTCTTCTAAATTATTAATAGCATCACCATATAACTCAAGATTGCTGTAAATAACACCTGTGTTGGTGTTGTTAATAGCTATTTTGGCATGCTCCTTACCATGAAGTGCCACGTAAACTGGCAGTGCTTTTTCGTAATAGCTAAGTGCTTTATCAGGATCCGTTTGACTGTAGACTAGGCCTAAATCATTGTAAGATGCAGCAATCAGTTCATGGTTTGCGGGAAGTATTTTTGTGCGAATTGATAAAGCCATCAACAAGTGTTCTTCGGCTTGCTTTACTTTAGCGTCATTATAATAGGCGAGGCCAAGTCCTGTTAATGTTTTGGCCATAGTTAAACCTGAAGCCTGTCCTTCTTTTGTTAACAAAGCTTCTGCTTCTTCTAATTTTTTTTCGGCTTGTTCAGTCTTTCCCTGATATAGTAAGAGATAACCCTCTACCAAATTCAGTTCAGTCAACAGTAATCCTGTTGTATTACGCTGCTTAAGCGCATTGATGAGATCCTGGGCTTTATCGTATTGTTGTATCGATAGCCACGACTCAGCCAGCTTGAGTTCAAGGTTGTTTTTGTCATTTGCATTTGCCTTAGTTAAAGCATCGGTCAGCAGGGAAATGGCTTCTTCACCCTGACCATCAAGTAGCAACGAATCAGCTTTGCTAATACTGTTTTGTGCCAGTGCAATATGGCTTGTTAGGACTACAAAAAATAGAACGATTCTCATGTTTAAAATCGGTAGTTGTAACTGAAAGTTGTTACTAATTCTCTGGTTAAGCCATCGGGGTTACGCTCACGCTGCACAATTTTATGGCCTACTAAAAGCCGAATTGAGTTTCTGACATTGAGATTATACCCAGCGGTTACAATGCCGGATAAGGCTAATCCTCTGGCGCCTTGTGGTTTTACGCGTGTGCCTGCAGGCCCCGTAATTTCATCGTTTGTAATTCTGTAAATGGGGAGTAAGCCTGCTGAAAAATTAAATTGTGAGAACCTGAAATTTCTTTCAGCGCGCAACATGACATCGATGCCACGTTTTAGTTCTCTGGCCTGACCATATTTTTCCAAATAAGCCTGATCAGGGTAATCAGCCCATTCTTCCCATAAAAATTGATTGTTGTTTTGATTTAAGGGTATTTGTATTCCGGTGGCAAATAGCCAATTTTTTGTTAGCACAGATATGCCTGATATAGCATCATAAGTGCCTAAACTGGTTTGGTAATACATAGGGAGTGGCTTGCCCTCAAATCTTCCTTCAGCTTTCAGGTTAGCATCATTGCTAGGTATTTTGGCACCAATGGAAAGGTTGATATCAAATCTTTCTGAAGTGAAGAGACTTCTTGTCAAGCAAAGTGAAATATCACCCAAGCCACCTGTTTCATCGAAGTTACCACTTTGTACAGTTTGGTAGGGTAATTTAAGTTGGAATGAATTTCTGCTATTTAAACTAAAACTGATATCGGCATTGGCTACATAAACAATGGGTGTCGCTGTAGTGGTACCCCGGTAAAAGCTTAACTCCATAGACCTCAGCCTGACCTGCAATTTTTTGTTAAAAGGCTGATCTGGTTTCATAGCGCCCATGGTACAAAAACCAGCATCGCTGCAACCTTGGGCACTAACTTCTATAAGGGCAAGTAGCGCCATTATAGTTGCTAAAAATCTGGCTATAAGCATAAGAGGGATTTGGTTAACCAAATTTAGAAGAAAAATGGAATCTATCCCTTAATTTAACCAAGCAGGCTTTAGCCATTAGAAACATCTGATTGCTAAGGTCTGCAACTCCTCATCTGTCAATTGCACATTGTCAATTGACAATTATTAGTTTACATACCCAGCGACTGATTCTCTACAGAGGCTAATTCTATGATTTTTTCGTATTCTGCGGCTGACAAATCATTGAAGAAATAATGCACAGGGTTAATGTGCGAGCCATTCAACATAACTTCATAATGAAGATGTGGGGCAGTGGATAGACCGGTGTTTCCTACATAACCGATTAGGTCACCACGTTTTACGTTTTGTCCTTGTCGAACAGCAAAGCCATGCATGTGCGCATAGCGGGTGCGATAACCGAAGCCATGGTCTATTTCGACCATTTTACCATAACCACTGAAGCGAACGCTTACTTCAACCACCTTACCATCAGCTGTTGCATAAATAGGTGTGCCGATAGAAGCAGCAAAGTCAATGCCTGTATGCATTTTCTTTACTTTATAAATGGGGTGTACCCGTAATCCAAAACCGGAAGCCAAAGCAATTAATTGCTTGTTGGCTACAGGTTGTATGGCTGGAACGGCTGCCAACTGTTTCTCTTTATTTTCAGCAAGGCTAACCACTTCATCCTGCGATTTAGATTCGATATAAAGTTTTCTGCGCAGCATGTCTACTTTTTCATGCAACTCAAGAATTAAATCTTTCTGAACGATGCTTTTTTCTTTAATGTCTGCATAACGGTCTGCCCCGCCAACTCCGGCATCTCTAACTGATTTATCAATGGGCTCTGCTCCGAGCACTACACGGTAGATGTTATCATCACGGTGTTCAATATTACTGAGAATCTTACGCAATTGGTCAACTTCATTATTGAGGTTGTTATAATAGAACTCAAGCTCTTGCACCTGGTTTTTAAGCATCACTTCTTTAGGAGACGCAAAGTAATTGCTGTATAAAATAAGCAAGCCAACGGCAAGAGAGAGTGTAAGTGAAACAATGCCCAATGTATTTAAAATAATATCACTGTTCTTTGTTCTTACGCGTTCGTACTTACAGGTTTCTGTGTCGTAATAATATTTTATGCGTGCCATGGAGTGAACTAAATTTCTTTACAGTATGGTGGGTGACTGATGATTAACTTTTCTGAAAGCAAGCTTTTCGGAGCGCCCTTTTCTGAAAACCTGACGCCCTTTGTTAATACCTTTTCTTAATTCTTTCTGCGCTTCAACAGGCATCGCTATAATTTCCTTGCATTCGTCAGAGCAGCAAGCGTTAAAATGTGCTGCGCATTCATCGCATTGTATAAACAATAAGTGACAGCCATCATTTTTACAGTTGGTATGGGTATCGCATGCCTTGCCACATTGGTGGCACACGCTTACAATGTCTTCAGAGATGCGTTCGCCTAAGCGCTCGTCAAATACAAAGTTTTTACCGATAAATTTATTTTCCAGTCCTTCGCTTTTTACCTGCCTGGTGTATTCGATGATGCCTCCATTAAGTTGGAACACATTATTAAAACCTTTGTGACGCATCCAGGCGCTTGCTTTTTCGCAGCGTATACCCCCTGTGCAATACATGAGCAGGTTTTTATCTTTATTGTCTTTTAGCAGATCTTCTGCAATTTGAAGTTCTTCACGGAAGGTATCAACATCAGGTAGAATGGCGCCTTTAAAATGACCGACTTCACTCTCGTAATGATTGCGCATGTCGATGATGATGGTGTTGGGATCTTCCGCAAGCTTATTGAAATCAGCAGCGTTAACGTGTTGCCCGGTTTTAGTTACATCGAATGAAGCATCATCTAAACCATCAGCTACAATTTTTTTACGAACCAGTATTTTTAGTTTAAAGAATGATTTGCCATTATCATCAACAGCGATATTCAGACGCACACCATTGAGGAAATCAATAGAGTATAATTTTTCTCTGAACGCATCCAGGTTAGCTTTTGGTGCACTGATCTGTGCATTAATGCCCTCATGTGCAACGTAAATTCTACCCATTACACCCAGCTGATCTAAGAGTATGTATAATTCATCCCGAAAAGCTTTGGGTTCGGCAAGCTGGTGGTATTTGTAAAAAGAGATGGTGATGCGCTCCTCTGTGGAGTGCTGCATTTTCTCTTTTAAAATACGCTTATCGATTCTATTGTGCAGGGCCATGGTCTATGTACTTGAAAATCAACCCACAAAGATAAGGAAAAAGCCTGAAAATAGCGAATGATTAACCAGGGTCAAGCTTGACCATTTATCGGTAAAGTCAGCTTTTTGCCGACTAGAATCACAGAATTTCGAATGTATGTCGTTGCGCCATTTAATCTTTGGTATTAACTGCCCATACCAAGGATAATTCTCTGCCAAAACAAGGCTGTTCGTATAGGATATAAGTTGAGCTTTTCAGAATAAACAAAAATGTTGAAAAGCACTTTCTTGCTATCAAATTTATGTTAGCCATTATTCGTATTTTCTTTTTCGCATTGATTTCTTATGCAGCAGCTGGACAAGAGGTAAAGCTTATGAAGTCAACAATGGCTGCATCCGCTGGTGGCATAGTTAATTTTGTTCCAGGCTCAGTATCCATCAACCACACTATTGGGCAATCTTCCAGCATTAATCAGCTGAGCAGCGGTGCACTTCATTTATTACAAGGCTTTCAACATCCATTTTTTATTGCTGGTAATAGTTATAATTCACATACTGTATCAATTTCTATTTACCCCAATCCTTCACAAGGTAAAATATCTATTCGCTGGCATAATGATATAGCGGATGATGTAGTGTGGTTGGATGTTGTTGATATGCATGGAAAGCGTGTTGTAAAAATACTTCTTCAGCGCAAAGGACAGGAGGTACAATTTGATGCTTCGTCTCTTCCTAAAGCTGCTTATATACTTCAGCTTACCGGTACTAGAGGCGATTTCGCAACCCATAAGCTCATTTTGATTTAGATCTATGAAACAAGTAGTAATCACTATGTTATTGATTATTCCATCAATAGCTTTTGCACAGCAAGTAGGTTTTAGTTTAGGAACTACTATTCAAAATCTTAGCTATATCAACTCAGATGGTGTTAAATCAGACCAGCTAAAAGGACTTCCTGCTGCATCTATTTCATTTTCTTATTTACAAGCACTGCAAGCCAAAGGCTCCTTTGCCAATTCAGTAATGGCACAAGTGGGCTATAAAGGTGGGCACCTAAAAGATAAAGGCAGCCATTTGTTAACAACATGGTCAATGAATTTTTTGTCAGCCTCGGCACATTTTATTAGTCAGAAAAAATCAAAACGAAAAGCCAATCCTTTTTTTGGAGCAGGCATCGTAAGCGATTTTCTCATGAGCGGAACACAGAACAGAGGCTTTGAACAATATGACCTCACTAATGATTTGAAAACACTAAACCTGAGTGCAAAAATTCTTACAGGACTTTCTTACACCATATCAAAGGAATCCAGTTGTTCACTGGATTTGAGTTATATGCGTGGCTTTCGAAACATGGAAAAAAGTGCAGAACAATCTGCCTTGCTTCATGCCTGGCAACTAAGTGCTACACTTTTCTTTCAACTTAAAAAGGCAAAATAATCTTTTATGAAAAAAATATTTTTTGTTATGCTCATGCTGTGTTGTGCTTCAGTTACTGTGGCGCAACAAATTGGTTTTACCTACCAGGCTGTGGCATTGGATGAATCAAAAGCTGAAGGCTTCGGACGAGATTCCAAAGGTCAGATATTACTAAACCAACCCCTAACCGTTAGGTTTTCTATACACGAGCAAAGTGCTGATGGCACTGTGCAATACCAGGAGGTGCACGAAACAACAACCGATATATTCGGAATTTTTCGTGTAGTTATTGGTTCAGGTGAAAAATTAATTGGAACAAATTTAGAAACACTGCAATGGAGCGATCAAGCGTATTTCATGCAAGTTGAGATCGACCTTGGTGATGGCTTTATCAATATGGGCGAAGAGGTAATTGTGGTACCTCCCTTTGGTTTAAATAATAGTGTTCAGCTTTTAAATTTATCAGGCACCCAATTAAGTATAAGCGAGGGCAACAGTGTGGATTTAAGCAACTTGCTTAGTACATCGCGATTAAGTGAAGCAGAAGTTGATGCTTTTGTAGCAAATAACGGATACCTTTTAACTGAAATAGACGGCTCTGTAACCAATGAAATTCAGGATCTTCAATTATCAAACAACCAATTAACCATTACCAATAACCCGAGCGCAACGGTTATTGACCTTAGTCCTTATTTGAATAATAGCCTGACTGAACAAGAGGTGGATGATATGGTAGCGAATAATGGCTACCTGACAGAAGAAATTCAAGATTTGACGCTAAGCAACAATACATTATCAATTACCAATAATGCTTCAGCCACTGGCATTGATCTTAGTCCCTATCAAAACGTATTTGAAACTACTAACGGAGTAACTTCGAATGAGAACGGAAGCTACGCATCAGATGATTTTGTGTTTGGAAGCGCTGGGCTGGATCAGAATAATGGTTCTGTCGGTAACAATCGATTTTTATTTGATAAATCAAAAGGTGCTTTCAGAGCAGGAGGTACAGACAGCCAGGCATGGGATGATATAAACAGAGGCAATTACTCAACCTCGTTTGGTTTTAATAATCATGCTAGTGGCGCATACTCACTTGCGGCAGGAAATTCAAGCCTTGCTTACGGATCATACTCTTTCGCCTTAGGACAAGGAGCCATAGCCCACAATGATTTCTCTCTTGCATTTGGCCAGGATGCTTATGCAGGTGGTATTGGATCTATAGCCATTGGATATAATACAGTTACAGACAACCAAACCAATAATGCAGTTGCCATTGGTTACAATACGCATGTTTTCGGCACATCATCTGTTGGTATTGGTTATAATAACATAAGTCATTCCTACTATAGCACAGTACTCGGTTCTGGAAATGATTCGTGGTCGTATGGCGAGACTATCGTAGGACTGTATAGCTTACCTAATCCGATAGCATCTTTTAATGCGTTTGATCAAGCTGATCGCTTATTTACTATTGGCAACGGAGCAAGCGAACAACTTCGTTCAAATGCCCTTATCATGCTCAAAAATGGCAACACTCGTTTGCATGGCCAACTTACCATTGATGCTGACAACGTTACTGGTGCAGGAGAGGAGTACACACTACCCGGTCAGGACGGTGCAGCTAATCAAGTAATGGTAACCGATGGTAATGGTAATGTTTCGTGGAGTAGTCTAAGTGGTAACAACGTTTTACAAGATTTGAACCTGACTAACAATACACTCACCATTACCAATAACCCTAATGCCACACCAATAGATTTGAGTGGCTTGGGTGGCGTTTTCCGAACAACGAGTAGCATCACATCAAATGAAAATGGAAACTATGCAAACGATGATTTTGTGTTTGGGAGTCCCAGCCTGACTGATGATGGCGATGCTAATCATGCTTCACGTTTCTTTTTTGATAAGAGTAGTTCGGCATTCCGCGCAGGTTATTCTTCAAGTTTAGCTTGGGATGAATCCCTCTTTCCCCGGGGTAACTATTCTGTAGGATTGGGATACGATCCCATCGCTACCGGTCTTGCCTCTATAGCCTTGGGCCACGGTAGTGGGGCAAGTGGTAACTATGCTATAGCTATGGGTAATCAGTCTATAGCAGGTGCAAGTGGTTCACTTGCTTTGGGTACACTGAATAATGTTTCCGGACAAGAAAGCCTAGGCATAGGTAATAGCAATGTGGTAGCAGGAACACAAAGTTTTGCAATAGGTAATAGCAATCAGATTCCTTTTGGCGCGCAACATGCACTTGTTTTGGGCTCTAACAGTGCTGCATCAGCCTTGTATGGCACGGCCATAGGGCATGTAGCATCAGCATCTGGCGAAGAAAGTACAGCCATAGGTTTCCAAGCTTCTGCTAGTAATCTGAGATCAATGGCATTAGGCTATTATAGTAGTTCAAATGCGCCAGAGGGTATCTCCATTGGGTCACAAACCAGTGCTACTGGTTTTCGATCTACGGCCTTGGGTTTCGCTAATGTTAGTAGTGGTCAGGATTCACGTGCACTAGGCACAGGTGTGGAATCGTTTTCGTATGGTGAAACTGCCCTGGGTTTATGGAATACACCTTATGCCATTTCGCAAAGTGGACTGTTATTTAATAACACAGACCGTTTGCTCAGTATTGGCAATGGACAAGATGCCAATAACCGCTCCGATGCCCTCGTCATGCTCAAAAACGGTAACACCCGCTTGCATGGTCAACTCACCATCGATGCGGATAACGTAAGTGGTGCTGGTGAGGAATATACTTTACCAGGGCAAGATGGCGCAGCGAACCAAACCTTAGTAACTGATGGCAATGGTAATGTGTTATGGGCGAATGCTGAAATTCAAGACTTAAACTTATCAGGGAATACACTTAGCATCACTAACAATGCAGCCGCTACCAACATCGATTTAAGTCCTTACCAAAATGTATTTGAAACCACTAATGGTGTAACATCAAATGAAAATGGAAATTATGCGAGTGACGATTTTGTGTTTGGGAGTCCCCAGCTTGATGACAACTCTGATGTCACTCATCAGACGCGTTTCTTTTTCGATAAAAGTAAAGGGGCATTCCGGTCTGGTACAACTACGGGGACTAACTGGAATGATGCAAATGTTGGTATAGGCTCTGTTGCATTTGGTTTCAATTCCCTGGCTTCAGGTCATTATTCCTTCGCATTGGGTTATTCAGCAAGCGCAACAACAAACAACTCACTTGCGTTCGGCTATTTCTCAAGGGTTAATGGTGCACAAGGTGTCGCTATTGGATACAACGCAACTGTGGGTTACTTTGATGATGCGATTTCTATTGGTACGAATACTACAGCTCAAGGAAATAATTCGATCGCTATTGGAACAAATTCCATGGCAATCGATGGTATGTACAATACCGCATTGGGTTACGATGCAACTGTTGACGGGTGGTATTCAAACGCAATCGGATATTTGTCAAGTGTTAGCAATACCGCAGCGACTGCATTGGGATATAATGTCGAAGCAAATGGACGAAGCTCAACTGCTATTGGTAATCAGACCGTCACATCTGCACAAGGTGAAACCGCCATTGGTATCTTAAATACAAACGGAGGAGGTAACGCAAATGTTTATGTTGCTACCGATAGACTATTTACTATTGGAAATGGTCAAACAATTTCTGGTATAGGTACAATTCGCAGAGATGCCCTCGTCATGCTCAAAAACGGCAATACCCGCCTACACGGCCAACTTACCATTGATGCCGATAATGTAAACGGAGCAGGAGAGGCCTATACTTTACCCGGGCAAGATGGCGCAGCGAACCAAACCTTAGTAACTGATGGCAATGGTAATGTGTTATGGGCGAATGCTGAAATTCAAGACTTAAACTTATCAGGGAATACACTTAGCATCACTAACAATGCAGCCGCTACCAACATCGATTTAAGTCCTTACCAAAATGTATTTGAAACCACTAATGGTGTAACATCAAATGAAAATGGAGATTATGCGACAGATGATTTTGTGTTTGGGAGTCCTACTTTAGATTATGATGGCACTTCTGGTTCCAAGATGTTTTTTAATAAGGGCAAAGGGGCATTTCGCGCAGGATACGGAGGAACTATAGATTGGAACGATGCAAATGTTGGAAATTATTCAGTCGCATTTGGCGGATTAACCAGAGCCTCTGGTAGTGCTTCTGCAGCCTTTGGGGCTCAAAGTCGAGCTTCTGGAGCAGCTTCATTCGCTGCAGGGGGCGAATTTGCAAATGCATCCGGTTCATATTCTTTCGCTGTTAACGGTATGGCGTCAGGATCCAATTCTATTGCATTAGGGTTGTCCTCCAGTGCTTCAAATAGTCAAGCTATTGCTATTGGCTGGCAGGCTAGTGCTTCTGGACAGAATAGTCTTGCATTTGGAACAAATGCTTCTGCTGCAAGCGGTATTGCGATAGGAAGTGGTGCGAATTCTGCGGGAGGCGTAGCCATTCTTGGCTCCTCATCTGGTTCTAATTCACTTGCTTTAGGGGACGATGGAATTTCAACCGCACAAGATGCGATAGCCTTAAACGGAAATGCATCAGGTGTTGGGTCTGTTGCAATTGGAGGCACAGCATCTGGGTTAGGTTCCATGACTTTTGGTTATGGCAGCAGCGCAACTGCAGGCACTTCGACAGCAATTGGCTGGTACAACACAGCATCTAATATCAATGCTATGGTTGTTGGAAACAACTCCCAAGCATCTGGAGAGAGAAGTATAGCACTTGGTTCTAGTGTTAATGCGTTGAGCTATGGGGAGATAGTTACCGGAATCATGAATGATAACGCTGACTATTCGCCCAGTCCGAATTCGATTAACTTGGTGGATCGACTTTTCGTAATTGGAAATGGAGCGAATGCAAGTGCTAGATCTAACGCCCTCGTCATGCTCAAAAACGGTAACACCCGCTTGCATGGTCAACTCACCATCGATGCGGATAACGTAAGTGGTGCTGGTGAGGAATATACTTTACCAGGGCAAGATGGCGCAGCGAACCAAACCTTAGTGACTGATGGCAATGGTGCTGTTAGCTGGCAAGATTTTCCAGTATCAATTCTAGACAGAACAACTAACATCATCTCCAATGAAAATGGCAATTACACCACCGATAGTTTTGTAATCGGTAGCCCAAGTTTAGATGACGATGGCGATGCCAACCACGATACGCGCATGTTCTTTGAAAAAAGTACCGGTGCTTTTCGCGTGGGTACAGCAGAAGACTTTGAATGGAATGCAGCTGAGCGCGGTATTAACTCAGTGGCCATGGGCAGTAATAATATTGCGCGTGGTAATTACTCTATATCCTTAGGTCTTGATAACCTTGCACATAGTGCATCTTCAGTAGCCATAGGTACTAATATTTTAGCCGAAGGCTACAATTCCATTGCCCTCGGGCGCAACGTAGCCACTACTGGTTTGCATTCTATGGGCCTGGCCTTTTACAGTGCAGCACGATCTTTTGGCGAAACCACTATGGGTATGTTTGCTACCGATTATGTTCCCAATGCAACACAAACCTTCAATGCCAGTGACAGACTTTTTACAATCGGTAATGGTACGGCCGAGGCGGCACGCTCAAATGCTTTAGTGATTTACAAAAACGGAGATGCTACCTTATTGGGTACACTTACCGATGCGTCTGATGTTCGCTTAAAACGAAACATCAAACCCTTGCAAAACAGTTTACTTTCATTAAATGGTTTGCAAGGTGTACACTATCAGTGGAATGGCAGAAAGCCGCAAGACACTGTAGCCTTACAAACCGGTTTAATTGCCCAGGAAGTAGAAAAGATTTTTCCAGAGTTGGTGAAAACAGATGAAGAAGGCTTTAAGTCTGTAAACTACATTGGAATAGTGCCGCATTTGATCGAGGCAATAAAAGAATTAAAAAATGAAAATGAACAACTTAAATCAGCAAATGAGAAGATAAACAGAGAAACAGTGCAACGCTTATCTGATATGGAGTCCAGATTAGCTCAGTTCGAAGCCTTGTTAGTAAAAAGCAACCGATAGGCTGTAAATACAATTCTTTAATACCTTACTTTATGCAAAAACCAATTCAATCTTATTCAGATAAATCAGGTCAGCTTAAAGCTGAACTCTTTAATGATCCACCCTACCTATTGCAAACCTACCTTAATCTTGAAGCAATTGAAACTCAACATTACCTTCAGTTTCTTCAAACCAGTGCCAACCTAATGGAGCAAGGCAAAACAGGGCGGATACTGGCTGACTTTTCAAATATTAAAAATTATAAGATCGGCCTGCGGGTAACAGCTATCAATAATTTTAAACTTATGATGGACAAAGCACCTTATCTATTGGTGGCATTTGTAAAAGGGAGTAATTTATTTGATAATATGGCAACAGAGGCAGCACTGAAAACAGTAAAGCCACTTTCGAAAAAGTTTCTTGAGGGTAAAATGTTTGAAAAAAAAGAAGAAGCTATAAAGTGGTTAACTGATTACTCAATTCCCGAACATTTACAAAAATAAAGTTTACTAAGTCTTTTCTTCATTTAATTATCTCCATCTATGCTAAAACTATTTGTTTGTTTATTAATGTTGAATAGCATACTCACATATGCGCAGCCCCCAGCAGAAGTTACAGATCAGGATTTAAAATTATTTGAACAAGAAGTAGAAAAAGCAGTTCAGTATTTATTAGAAGACCTGAGCACCCAAAAATTTTCAAGCGAGGCGCATAAGAAAATTGTATATGAATATGAAGCCAACACATTCAGAATTTTCCATCTAATGGTCTTGAAAAGACGTAAGGACTATTCAACGATGGGGATGATCGATGCAGCCAATGTGGCCGAAGCAGCATACGATAAACTCTTGAATAAGTATTATGCAATACTGATGAATAAATTAGTTGAAGCCGACAAGGAGGTGCTAAGGCAAACACAGCGAAACTGGATCAAATTCAGGGACAGTGAACGAAATTTTAGTAGCTTATTATCCGCAGATCTCTATACAGGTGGAGGTAGTATGCATTTAGTTAAGGTTGCAGATTATCAGCTAGAGATAACACAGAAGCGTGTTTTAGAATTATACACTTATCTACTTCGCTTTTATCAGTAAGTTTTCGGCTAATCCACTTAGATACCAGTAGTTTAAAAGTGCAAAGATTTATAAATGAAACCATCTGTCAGATCTCTGAACAATTAAGTAAGTACCGTTCAAGCAAATTGTAGATTGAGAAGCATAAAATCAAGTAACATCTAGTTTATGAATAAGTACTATATATATTTATTTTTATCCATTATTGGTGGCGGTGCAACCATTGGATTATATCTTTTCGGAGCCATTTCAGGAGAGCCATTAAACATTATTTATTTTATTCAAAGTACCTGGACTAAAAGCTATTATGCGAGGAGTCTGACAATAGATTTCTGGACAATTATAGTTGCATCAATAACGTTTATGGTAATTGAAGGTAAGCGATTACGCATGCCAAACTATATGATATATCCAATCATATCAATGCTAGTTGCAATTGCGTTGGGTTTTCCTTTGTTTCTGTTTATGCGAGCTCGTTGGATTAAGAAATTGAAAGCTGTAAAAGACCGGTAAGGCTGTATTCAAGTAATGGATAAACCTTTTTGCTTATGCTAATTCGCAGCTTTAGCTAAAATTAGAAAGGCTGGTGTTTGCAATACAATATCGCAGTCTCAAGGATTGCTTTGAGTATTTAACCTTTGTTATTTTAAAATAGTACAGTCAAAAAAGATTTTTATTTTTTTGTAGTATGAATAACCTCATGGTTTCTAAAAATAGAATCACCGTTTATGTAAAGAAAAGTAGGATCGAGACTTTTAAATTTTTGCAGATTGTTGCCTCTAGTTTGTGATGATTAGTTGACCAAGGGCTTTAAATGTATCCAGATAGTTCTAAAAAATCCCCAGCATTTATCAGCCAATTTTTTTCACGTGCTATAGCTTGTCGATTATGATGTTAATCAAATCTTCTCAACTTTAAAATTATAATATAGCTTCTTTATCAGCCAACGCTGAAATTCCCGCTGCGCCTTTACTATTTCATTATTGTTTTTTATCACTGCCTTTTTGGATGCGATCAAGTACAACTAGCGCTATCTGACTTTATCTTATTGTTGTTGTATTTGTTTCTTTTTATATCACCCAAAGTTCAAAATACAACAACATTGATTTTACCTGTTTACTTTGGTGGATAAGTTTTGTTAGTTCAGCTAAAATCATCTACAATGAAAAATACATTAACAATTTTATGCTTTATACTTTTTGTAAATGAAGCAATGGCTCAGTTTTCGCTAGGCCTTAAGTTAGGCAGTCATCTTCCAACTGCCGGTATGTCGCTACCAGGCTTTGTTCAGGTAGATCAAGACGGTACTCAGACAGCCCTTGTTGCTACATTGGGAGCAGGGGTAGATTTTAATGCAATGTTACTTTATCACTTCAATGATAATGTGGCCATGAATGTTGACATTGGTTACTTAAGTGGTTTTAAAGGAGGTTTCCACCAATACGTAGACTTAACAGGTTCAGGTTCGTTAACAAAAATCGATGTCGATTTTAAAGGAAAATTCTTTAGTGTTACACCAGGAGTAGTAATAACGGCAAACGGCAAAGAGAATGGCTTAAGGCCTTATGCGCGACTGGGAATTCATATGGGTTCTAGTGTTGTTAAGGCCACCACTCGAATGAGTGTATTTCAAGGACAAAGCATTGACGAATTTTCTGGAGGTTGGACGGTGGGCTTAATAAGTGGAGTAGGTTTTAGTAAATCACTCAATTCTAAAATAAATACATTTTTTGAATTGACGGTTAAAACGATTACAGCACGTCCTAAACAAAAAGAAAACCTTGAGAACTTTCAGGGACAAGCTAAAAACGGAACCATAAAATATGTTAAAGAAATTGATAGTAATAGCTCTGATAATGAGGAATTGTTATCGCCTATTCCTTTAAGTAGTGTAGGGATTTGTATAGGGCTACAGTATCGCTTGTCTTCTAATTAATAATCATTACTACTTGATACTAGCGTGAGTTTTATTTCAAATTCTTTTAATCAATTTGTCAATATTGGCACAGAAAATTCTATGCCAACAGAGATAGTTGTTAATCTAAAAACAAATGCCATTGTAAATGGTATTTTGGCCTTAACATTTATTCTTTTATCAATATTATTTTTTGTTGTTGAGGCTTCCCTTATCCCGATTTCAGCCTTTGGTATTCTAATGTCTTTCATTAGTTTATTACTGCAATACAAAGGTTTTAATATATTAAGTAGAATTTGTACTAGTTGTTCGACACTTACAATTTCAATCTACTTCTACATGCTTGTTGTCGGTGATCATGGTGAGCCTATTGTACTTATTTTTGCAGCGCTTACACTGGTAGCCCTCTTCCCCTGGTTCCTATTTGCTGCTCAGGAAATCTGGTTCACTATCATTGCCTTTTTCTATAATGTTATGTTGATATTGTTTTGTAACGATATCCGGTCTGCTATTGTGTTGGGCGAGGGTTATCCAGTAATAAGAAATGAAGTTATAGAAAATCTTTTGATTATCGCTTCGCTATCTGTTATTGCCGGGGTGGCATATAGTAAGCAAATAACTAATCGTAGTGAGGCAAGAAAGGTAGCCGGTTTACTTAATGAAATAAACCTTGAGAAACAAGAGGCGTTAGTTAAAGAAACTAAGCTAAAAGATATGCTCGCAAAGTTACAAGAGGCGCAAAAAGAAGAAGAGAAACGAATTTGGGCTGCAAATGGACTGGCAGAAACCGGGAAGATTCTACGAGAAATGAATGTTGAACAAAAGGTAACAGATCGCTTGATTTCATATTTAGTAAAATATTTAGAAGTCAATCAAGGCGCAATTTTTACGATAAGTGAAGAGAGTGGTAGTAGTTACTTCACAATGCGTTCATGTTATGCCTACGATAGAAAAAAGGACATCGAAAAAAAATTTTCAATTGATGAGGGTAGTCTGGGGCAATGTTATTATGAAAAGAGTTTTATTCATCTTACTCAAGTTCCAGAAAACTATATACATATAACCAGTGGCCTTGGCTACGCAACACCACGTTCTTTACTACTTGTTCCAATGTTGGTAAATGATAAGGTATTGGGAGTAATGGAGTTTGCTTCATTTAATTTTTTTGAATCTTATCAAATAACTTTTTTAATGGATGTTGGTGAGAATTTGGCAATGGCACTGCACACTATGGCCACAAATGAACAAACAACGCGGCTACTAAATGAAACACGTCTGATGGCCGAAGAAATGAGAGCACAAGAGGAAGAAATGAGGCAAAATATGGAAGAACTCACAGCCACTCAGGAGCAGCAAATAAGAATAGAGCAGGAGTTAAAGCTAGCATTAATGGAGAAGGAGAAGGAAATTCTTAGCTTAAAAAGTTGTAGTAATACCGAACAAACCTACACCTAAGTACTGTACTCATCATCAAGAAAATTTATTTTTAAAAGAATCCATCTAGTTACCCAATGGAAACAAAGAAATTTAAAACTATATCAGGTCAGTTAGTCTTGACACTTCATGGTGACACACAAATTCTGGAAGGTACTTTTGGAGACCTTAGTAAGGTTACCGATGAAGAGTACACGGATTTTCTTCGTAGAACAGGAGTATTTTTAAAAGAAAATAATACGGGAAAATTATTGACTGATTTTACTAATCTTCAGAACTATGGTTTGTCTCTACGAGCTATTTCAGTAAATTATACTAAGGAGTTTATACTCAAATCTGCACCTTATATCGTGGTTAGTATTTTAAAAAGTAGAAGCACCTTTGATAATTTGGCAACACAAACAGTGCTGAATATGGCGAAACCATTATCTGAAAAATTTCTTGATGGTAAAATGTTTGAGGCAACTGAACGCGATGCAGCAATAAAATGGTTGACTGAATTTCCTGTACCCAAAAAATTCAGTTTCGGTTAGACTCATACTGTGTGATATTATAAAAAGTGTTTATACAAGAACTCATTATTAATTATATTTTTTTGTTTTTTGATATCACTTAACTTAAGACACTAAAAAATTAATCAGCAAAACTTTTATTAGACCATTCTTCTACGCAATAAAGGTGATATAGACTAACGTTAGCCATAGAGACATAGTCACTTATCTTAAATTTAGATAAGCAAATGCGGTTCACTAAGAAATATGTTTGAATTACTTCGCCAACAATTTTAATTTAGAAATCAAATGAAATACCACACAATTGATAATTCCCGATTTCCAATAGTGATTATCCGCATTAATCCAATATCACCAACCGATCAGCAATTTGACGAATACTTTAATGAAGTAACCCAACTCATAACCCAAATGAAAAAAGGTGTCATTATTCATATTCTTTCCGAAGCAAAGTTTCTATCAGCTGATAAGCGAATAAAGATTGGTAATCTATACAAAGACCATGGAAAAATGCTACAACAGAATCTCGCAGGTATGGGCTATGTTAATAGTGCAATTATCCCAATGACAATTTTAAAGGGGATTTTTCTGGTAAATAAACCACCTGTGCCCTATACTGTTGTTTCTACCTTAGATGAGGCTTTAAAATGGGCCGAGCAGCAAACTAAAAGCTAATATTAAGTCTTCAATTCCTTTAGACTTATCCAAAAGAAATTATAGAAGTTTCTGCTTATAAGAGTTTGACATGTCTCAATCATTATAAGATGGTATAAGCTGTAAAGCACAGTATACAGGCAAAGGCTTTTTATTTGTTCATCGACAAAGATATAAATGGTCTATTTATTGAATGAAAATATGCTATTAAAGTAATCAACTCTTGATTTTGGAAGATAAAAATCCTTTTGGGAAATCAGTCCATACCATAACCTCATTCTGTTATGCGTTTTATGAGTTATCGATATCATAATGGTACGCAGACAGTGGAATTAAGGAGTTTGGTTTATGATCCACAATTCATGATTAGCCACGGTTAGGTTAGGGTAAAGATGATGGATGATAGTGAAAAGGCGCGCATTATTTTTCAATTCATGCAAGCTGAGCTAAGTAAATATTTTTCTGACGAAGTTCCAGTTATTCTTAATCCGGTTGGTGAACAAAGGCTTAAAGGTATTACAGGATACGGTCGGTTGGGTTATTCGTTTGAAATTACTAACAATGAGATACTTGAATATTTCTATACTTGCTACGCGCTTAGTTTAAAAGAAATTAAATTTTTTAAGGTAGTTAAAAATGCTGTACTAGGTTTTATCTAAGTTCTGTAATCCATTGGCATCACGATAGTGTTTACACTTTTCAATTTTGAGAGAGATGTCTGCAAGATAGATGCTTATTTTTGATGGATTAGCATTCTTAATTATTAAAAATTTAATGTCAACCGATACTTGAACTTTTAACGATTACAATTGATCGTTTACTGATATCATTAACCTGTTTTATCGGATTACCTTTTCATTTGCAATAAGAATTAATTGCAAGTTAAACCTGTCTAATGATATGAAAAGAAAATTACAATTAATGCTTTTATTGGTACCGCTTTTTAGTGTGTTACCAATGACCATGCTTCTCGCACAACAAGTTCTGCCGAATACTTGGGTTCCTAATGGTGCCGTTAACACAATGACGCGACATGGTGATATCATTTACATTGGTGGACAGTTTACTCAAGTAGCAAGATCTTTATCTAATGGTGTAGTTTTTGATATCTCAACGGGCATTCCTAAAACAACCTCAGCTATTCCAAATGGACCAGTTGATGGTGCAGTTTCCGATCAAAATGGCGGTTTTTTTATTAGTAGTAATAATGTTTATTTTTCAAAAATTGGTGATGTTAACAGGAACAAACTGGCGCATATTCTTGCAGACGGTTCTGTTTCTCAGGTATTTAATCCAATTCTTCCAAGCGGTTCAAAGAAAGTTATTGCCGCTACTTCCTCTTTAGTGTTTGTTGATGTTGGCAACATAATTTACTGTATAGATTTTTCTGGTAATATTATTTGGTCTAGGCAAGCTTCAGGGGGACGATCTTCAGGGTCGAGAATTTTAGGTGGAATAGCGCATAACAACATTTTATATCTGGTAGGAAATTTTACAACCTTCGAGGGACAATCAAGAATAAGGGCAGCAGCATTGGATGTTTTATCAGGCGCTTTGCTTGACTGGAATACTGGCAGTATTATACCTCCATTAAATAATGTGCTTAGTTTCAATCAGCCATCACCTGTTCACATGGGTATTTCTGGAAATGAGCTTTTTATTCGGTATAGAGCTGATAATCTTTATACATCACAGCTTATTTCTGTTGACTTAGTTTCAGGTCTTTCAACAGGTTTTTCGATGCTATCCCCTGGCAATGTGCCTATGATAGTGCATGGTGGCCGGATTTATTTGAGTTCCCTACAACAAGGCTTGATTATTTTGGACGCAACCACAAAACAGGTGCTTCCAAACCCAACTTCGTTTAACATTAACACTACAAATAGATACATCAGGTCAATTGCCGCGAATGGCAATTCAATTTATTTATGTGGCACCGGAAGCTTTGTTAATCAGACAGGAGAAAGCATTGGTGATGTTATTTCTTTTGATGCCACAACGCAGGAACTTTTACCTTTTAATACTTCTATTTTAAGAAATCTTAATTCTAGTGAGGATTTATTAGATAAGCTTGTTACTATAGCTGTTAGCGATGGTAATATTTTTGTAGGAGGTTTTTTTAGCGGAATAAATGCTGTAGAGCGTTCAAATGTTTTTGCCTATAACATAATGTCTGGAGAGCTTCTTCCATTTGCTCCTGTTTTCGATGAATATGCATCAGTAGGGAACCTTCATGCTAGTAATACAAGATTATATGTATCAGGTATTTTTTATCAAGTAAACCTACAAGATCGTGGAGGGTTAGCATCTTTTGACTTAGGGACTGGAGCATTAACAGAGTGGAATCCAATTGTTGACTGCAGTGATTGTTTACTGGAAGGGAACGGTGAAACGATTTACATAGCAAATAACGATAACAATTTACTATCTACTGTTAACGGTAATCCGCGAAATGGCCTTGCAGCCTTTGATGCAGCTACTGGACAATTACTTGATTGGAGTCCTATTGGTATGCAACAAACAAATGCTTTAGTAGTGGGCACCTCAGAACTTTACATGGTTGGTGTAAATTTTTCTCCCACTACTCATGAAATAAGACGATATAGTATTTCAACTGGTGATCAACTTTTTACACCTGTTTCTATTCTAGGGGGTTCAGGGGTTGCTTTGGCTGTTAATGATGAACACATATTTGTAACAGGTGATTTCACAGGAATGGCAGATACACAAGGACAAGTTAATAGACATAGTTTTGGTGCCGTTAGTTTATCAACTGGACTCATTGAACCGATGTCTCTAGATATTGCCGCTGGCCAAATGATAAGAACCGTTTTGGCAAATCATGGTACTATATACCTCGGAGGAAATTTTAATCAAATTAATAATATTCAGAGAAACGGATTAGCTGCTGTTAATGCTTCAACTGGTCAGGTAACAAACTGGAAAATTAAAGAAGGTCAATCTTCAGTACTTTCATACATTTTTACAATTCATGACTATAACGATGCCGTGCTAATCGGAGGGGTGGGTTATGGTAGTGAACCAAATAATCTTGTAGTTGCCTCTCCCGATCGATCCAATGTTGTAACAGGTACAGTTTTCTACGACAACAATCAAAATGGTGTGCAAGATTCAGGCGAGGCAGGCGTACCTAATCTATTAATGGAATTACAGCCTGGTAATATTTTTTACCCTACAGATGCCAATGGAAATTATTCAGTATACACTGGTATAGGTAATTATACCATTCGCCCTGTGCATCCTACCTACGCTATTGCTGTAGTTCCCGAAATACATGAATTCAATTTTTCAGAAAGTCTTCAGCTATCTGAAGATAACAATTTTGCGATAGCCATCATCCCTGAAATAACCGATCTAGGTGTCACGCTTATCACAGATCAAGAGCAAAGGCCTGGTTTCTATTTTAATTATGTTGCAACCTACACTAACCACGGTACTGTTGCCTCTAATGGACATGTTGTAGTAACCTACGATAATCGCCTGCTTTATCAACATAGCTCCATTGCTCCTGATATAGAAACTGCCAATGTGCTTACCTATAATTTTACAAATGTTGAGCCTGGCGAATCGCATACTATACTGATTAATATGCGGGTGCCTGTGCCTACCATAGAGGGGAGTTTGCTGGGTGAAGAGTTACTTACCAATGTAGAAGTTATTACCGATCAAAGCGACAGTAACCCTGGTAATAATAACGTATCATTAGCCCAAATTGTAGTCGGGTCGGTAGATCCGAACGACAAGTTGGTTACACCACAAGGTCATGGGCCTAATGGTTATATACCTGAAGACACCGAACATTTAGAATATACTATTCGTTTCCAGAACGTAGGTACGGCCTCTGCTATTTTTGTTACATTAGAAGATGTACTTGATCCTAATCTGGATATAAGTACTTTTTCTTTTGTTGCGGCAAGTCACCCCCACACTTATGAAATTGTTGACAGGACGTTAAATGTATTATTTGATAATATAAATCTGCCTGATAGTGTTTCAGATGAACCAAACAGTCATGGCTTTTTTACTTTTACTATTGATTTAAATAATGGTTTACCCGCAGGCACGCAAATTCAAAACAATGCCTCTATTGTATTTGACTATAACTTACCCATCGTCACAAATACTGTGGTCAATACCTTACTCAATCCACCCTACGAAACTACTATTTTCTTTCCCGATTCAACAGGTGTAAGAAATTCAGAAGTACTTATGCCGGTATTTGTAAACGATTGGCATGATGTGTTGGGTGCACAATTTTCTGTAGCCTGGGATAACACCGTAGCTACTTTTGTTGGTGTAGAATCCTTTGGCTTGCCGGGTATGGATATGAATGCATTCAACCTGTCAACAGCAACTGATGGCTATTTTTCCTTTGCCTGGTCTGATCCTACCATTACAGCCCAGTCTTTGCCGGACACTACTGCACTGTTTTATATTCGCTTTAACCTGAGTGGAGATTTTGGTGCAAGCACGCCAGTTGCCATCACGCATCATCCGGTAAGTATTGAAGTGATTGCAGAAGATTACCAAAATCTTGAGGTAATCAGGATTGACGGTGTGCTCACAGTAAGCAATGAAGTTACGCTTCAGGGCACAGTGCAATATTCCAATGATGAAGCTGTACAAAATGTAACAATTCAACTTACTGGCGATATATCCGAAATAGAAGCAGCCACAGATAGTGAAGGGCAGTATGAACTGACATTTGTTCCTGATGAAAATGAAGAGAGCGTTATATTAACCCCATTGAAAGCAAACGATCCGGACTTACTCAATGGTATTGATGTGCAAGACGTGGCCAGTATACGCAGACATATTTTACGTACAGAGCTTTTTACAAATGCGCACCAGGTTATTGCTGCTGACTTAAGTAATAATAGTGCTATTAGTATTCAGGATGTAATCTTACTGCAAGCCCTTATTCTTGGTGTTGAAACCGATTTGCCTGAAGGAAGACAGTGGACTTTTGTAGATAGTGAACATACGTTTACAGACGTACTATCACCTTTTCCTTATCCGCAAAGTATAGAAGTTAATTTTGCTGAAGTGACAGAAGAGGATCGCTTTGATTTCACAGCCATAAAACTTGGTGATGTTACCATGGATCGTGACAATACCCAAGCTGGTCGAACTAAAGGTCAGGAGGTTGTACTTGAGATTAGTGAGCCCATTAAGCAAGAAGATGGCACATATGAAGTTTCAGTTACTACCTTAGGTTTTGTAGATATATCCGCTTATCAGTTTACCATCACCTGGGATCATAGCAAACTTGAACTTTTAAATGTTATTAATGAAAGCGTAGAAGGTGTTTATGGTGAGCATAAAGTTAATGAAGGATTCTTGACTACGATTTGGGACGAAGCTAATGGCACAAGTCTTTCACTGGATGATCAAGCACAGCTTTTCAAACTAAGATTTAGTGCACTTACTGATACTGACCCTGGACTTATTGACATTACACCGCAGTTGACTGCCATGGGTATGTTTGACAATAAACTTAACAGGGTTGAGTTTAGTGTTCGCCAGGCTACATCAGAGAATAAAGCGAGCGGAAATTTTTATCCTAATCCTTTTGATGATGAGATAAATATATCGTTTACACTAAAAGAAGCACAGGTTGTTACGATTGAGATTCTTAATGACTTGGGTCAGAGGATAGGTGTGATAGAAGATTATTATGAAAAAGGATGGAATGAAGTGAAGATAGATGGATCAAACTTTAGAAAGGGCTTGTATTTGTTTTCAATTAACATAGGAGGTAGAAGAGAGGTAAGTAAGCTTGTTAAAAAATGAAAATCTTTAAGAAAAGAGACTGCTTAGATTTAAGTAGTCTCTTTTTAAACAGCATAAGATAGTTTCCTTCTTTAGAAAATTGTGCGTTTAATACATGAAAATTAACATAGTAATATCACTAGTAATTAGTTTTGTTTTACAAAAAGCCATTGCTCAAATTCCAACAGTTAATTCATTTTCTCCATCAACTGCATGGGCAGGAGAGATAGTTGAGATCTCAGGTGAAAATCTCGATCTGGTAACAGGGGTTGAAGTTGGGTCCGTTTCTTGTTTAATCATGCATCAGGAAAATAACTTACTCTCTTTCATTGTAAGTCCGAATACTTCCTCAAGCCAAATTAGTCTTCTATACCCTATGGGTAGTGTTAGTTCAGGAGGTAATCTTACAATTAATGATTTGAATATTTATGAGACGCCATCACGGATGGTTAGTAAAGTAGATACGCCCGGTGGTGAAGTGCTTGCAACTTCTGCTGACGGTTCTACGGTGGCGATAGGTATACCTGATATTAACAGGGTTTCTATTTTTATAAGAGATGGTGATTCTTTCTCCCTGGACACAGCACTATTGAGTAACTTCCGATTTGGACATTCAATATCACTTTCAGCTTCAGGAAACACCCTAGTAATAGGTGCTCCGACAGCAGACGGTGGAAGAGGAAGAATACATATTTTTAATCGTGTTGGTTCCTTATGGGAAGAAGCATTTGTAGATACTCCGTTAACTGTTACACCATCCACAAGTCTCGGTTGGCCAATTAATTTTGGTACTCAAGTAGCTTTATCAGCTGATGGGAATGTTTTGTCCGTTAGTGCTCCATTTGATGCAACTGGTGTAGGAGAAATCTATATTTATAATCTGACAGAACTAGGCTGGGTACAATTGCCTGGGTCAATTCAAGGCTCTGACGTAACCGTTGACATGGCAGTGCAGGGTTTAAGAGTTTTGTTACTTAACAACACAGGATCACGGCTTGTATTTGGCGGTAATGATAATGGTACTCGGGGTGCAGTTTGGGTATTTACAAATGACGGGATGGGATGGAATCAAGTTCAAAAAATTGAATCTCCCGATCCTACAGTCAGTGGTTTTGCCTCAAGCCTGAGCAGCGGTGCTATGAATTTTGATGGTAGTTTTCTTTTTATTGGCGCTATAAGTTCTAACATGGGCTTGGGAGCCAATCAAGGAGCAACAATTGTTTATCAATGGAATGGGACTCAATACACTTATCGACAACGATTAAACTCAAGTGATGGTTTTTCTAATTATTATTTTGGTCGGGCAGTCTCAACAAATGCTGACGGTTCGTTAGTGGCAATTGGAGAGAACAATCCGGCTTATACAGAAGGCCGAGTAAGGGTATTTTATAATAGTAGTTTGGAAACGGAAGACTGGGTAGAGCAACCAATCCCTCTACATTTCGTTCCTGAAATAGAAGGATTTAATCAGGAAGATGGTCAGGGTATGTCAGTTGCAATGGCTGCAAATAGCCGCTGTTTAATAATGGGAAGCCCATTTGCTCAGGAAGGATTTTATTTATATGAAGCCTCGCCCGAACCTATAGTAAATTCATTTAGCCCACAAATTGGTACATCAAATACTAGGGTTGTAATATCAGGAGAAAACTTAGAGACAATCTACGAAGTTCTATTTAATGATATCCAAGCCAATGGTGTAGAGTATTTACCTAATGGAGATGCATGGTTTATGGTTCCACAAAGCACTAATGGGATTGGTAATTTTATTGTAAGAACTAAAGGAGGAGAAGTAACACTCTCAGACTTTACTTATGTAGAACCACCTTTAATCGAATCATTTTCACCCACCACTGGTGGCCCTGGAACAGAGGTTAGCATTATAGGTCAAAACTTGCTTTATACAGATTCTGTTCAGGTTGCAGGTTTTGAAGTTGAAAACTTAATTATTCATAGTGACACTCACATAACTTTTACTATTGCAAATGGAGGTACTGGCTCAATTCATCTTATAACTCAAGTTGGCGAAGTCAATACAATCGATAACTTTAATTTCGAAACACCACAACCAATAATTACCTCATTTGAACCAACATCAGCCAGTGCATTTGAAACTGTAGTTATTGAAGGATCAAATCTTTTTTGGGTAGACGAAATCCATTTTGGAGAGACACCCGCACACAGTTTTTCATTCACTGCGGAAGGTACTATTGAAGCAATTGTAGGGTATGGTAATACAGGTGATATTACACTTGAATCTGAAGGTGGTATCCATAGTGTCTCTGGGTTTGAGTACATACCACCAATACCAACCCTTTATGCCGTAAGTCCTTTAAGTGCCTCTGTTGGCAGTGTCATTACCATTCTTGGCGAAAATTTGGCCGCAACCAGTATGGTCTATGTAAACGGAACTCCTGCCTTAGTTTTAGAAAGAAATAATGAGAGGGTTAAAGCTTTGATTATGCCGGGTACGACCTCGGGTTCAGTTGCTATTTTCGCAGGAGGTGAAGTTTCTAATGCAATTGAAGGCTTTGAAGTTGTAAGTACATCACTACCAAATCAACAGCAGGGTTCATTAATTGTTGGAACAAGCCCTGTAATTGACACCAATACTGGAACAAAGATTGTTAGTTCTGTTGATGGTCGTGTTGTTGTATTAGCAGCGCCTCATGACGATACCTATGGTTTGAATGCCGGCAGTCTTCGTGTCTTTTCAAGACTACAATCAGGCAACTATGAGGAAACACAGGATATTCATGTTCCAATACCTGGAGCAAATTTAGGTAATGAGTTTACACTTTCAGCAGATGGTTCTATGTTAGTGGCAACCACTCGAATATCATATATTGATTCAATATATATTTTCCAATCTAATCATCAGAACTTATGGGAGCTTAGTTATAAACTTGCCAGCCCAAGGAATATTTTCTCCTTATCTCTTTCTGGCGATAAAAGTACATTGGCTGTAGGCTTAATTGGAGATCCTATTGGAGTGTTGATCTATGAGCTTGAATCTGGAGAAGCCACACTCTCACATGAAATAAATCCGGTTGGTCAGCTTGGGGCAGTTCCATTTGCCAAAGTATCCCTTTCCCTTGATGGAAAAACACTTGCTGTTGGAAACTATAACGATAATTCTGCAAGAGGAGCATTTTGGATTTGTCGGTTTAACGATATTACACAGAATTGGGTTAGTTCTCCCAAACTGATTCCTAATGATGTACTTCATTTAAATCCTGCCAACCTAAATTCGGCACGTGTTGGTTGGGATCTATCCGTCTCTGCTGATGGGTTGCGTGTTTTAGTAGGTGGATATACTGAAGGTTTAAATGCACCTTTCGGTGCAGTATGGTCGTATTCATATGATGGAACAAATTGGATACAAGAAGGCTCTAAAATTAAGCCTCAGGATTTTGGTGTAAACTCGATACTGTTCGGTTATTCTGTATCACTTTCAGCCGATGGCAATCTTGCCACAGTAAGTGCTTTTGCAGATGCACCCCAATCGCAGGGAGCAATTTACTTTCTTGAGTGGAATGGCGTACAGTGGGTACAACAAGGAACCCGCATCATACCACAAGGAGCCCCGGGAACTCGGAGGGTAACTTCTATCTCTATGACACCTGATGCTCGTTATTTATTTTCTGGAAGCCTAAATCAGGGGTTTTATCAATATCAAAATGAATTGCTACAAGACTGGGTAACACCTTCACTAACCTTTGAATTGCCAGATTCTGTAAATTTATCGGAATCCACAATTACACTTTCTGCCACTTCAGATTCCCCAGGTAGTATTAATTTCTTTATTCTTCCAGGTGGTAGTGGTTCTGCTTTGATTTCCCAAGGTGAGCTTCATCTACTTTCGCAAGGTACCCTTATCATTCGCGCTATTCAACAGAGTCAGGATTACTTTCTTGCAGCCGAAGCTTATGATACATTATTTATTAACACTCCTTCATTACCAACTATTTTTCTACCCGACTCTACAGGCATAAGAAATTCAGAAATACTTATGCCGGTATTTGTAAACGACTGGCATGATGTGTTGGGTGTACAATTTTCTGTAGCCTGGGATAACACCGTTGCTACTTTTGTTGGTGTAGAATCCTTTGGTTTGCCAGGTATGGATATGAATGCTTTCAACCTGTCAACAACCGCTGATGGCTATTTTTCCTTTGCCTGGTCTGATCCTACCATAACCGCCCAATCCCTGCCGGATACTACTGCACTGTTTTATATTCGCTTTAACCTGAGTGGAGATTTTGGTGCAAGCACGCCTGTTGCCATCACGCATCATCCTGTAAGTATAGAAGTAATTGCAGCAGATTACCAAAACCTTGAGGTAATCAGGATTGACGGTGTGCTGTCGGTAAGCAATGAAGTTACGCTTCAGGGCACAGTGCAATATGCCAATGATGAAGCTGTTCAGAATGTAACGGTTCAACTTACAGGGGATATATCAGAAGAAACAGCGGCTACAGATAGTGAGGGGGCGTATTCGCTAACATTTACACCTGGTGAAAATGAAGAAAGTATTGTGCTAACACCATTGAAAGCGAATGATCCTGACTTACTCAATGGTATTGATGTGCAGGATGTGGCCAGCATACGCAGACATATTCTACGCACAGAACTTTTTACAAGTGCTCATCAGGTTATTGCTGCAGATATTAGTAATAATAATACCATCAGTATTCAGGATGTCATCTTATTGCAGGCCCTCATTCTGGGAGTAGAAACAGATATGCCTAATGGCAGGCAGTGGACATTTGTAGATGGTGAGCATGTGTTTGCCGATGCACTTATACCCTTTCCTTATCCACAAAGTATAGAAGTAGATTTTGCTGGATTAACAGAAGAGGATCGCTTTAACTTTACAGCCATAAAGCTTGGCGATGTTACGTTAGATCGTGATAATACCCAGGCTGGCCGTACCAAGGGACAGGAAGTTGTACTTGAGATCAGTGCGCCAATCAAGCAAGAAGATGGCACATATGAAGTTTCAGTTGCTACATTAGGTTTCGTAGATATTTCAGCTTATCAGTTTACCATCACCTGGGATCATAGCAAACTTGAACTTTTAAATGTTA
>VFQM010000859.1_pt1 | contig 30105 bp, 29 predicted proteins | sample 3512391 | NCBI WGS metagenome assembly VFQM01 (sample SAMN10412369, study PRJNA504923) | tailings metagenome | isolation source: Replicate 1 from Balatoc abandoned mine | place: Philippines
GGTGCCCTGCTTGACGAGTTCCTCAAGGCGCTGCGCCTTGACCCGGCGCATCATCAACGCATGCTTGAGACCTTCCCGATCCTGTTCCGGATCGATGCGTCCGGCGATCTCGATCTTCAGCGCCGGCCGATCGTCGAGCGCCTTGGCCAGCGTCTGCAGACGCTCCTTCATCGGCGCTGCGATCGCCGCGTAGCCATAGTCGAACTCGACATAGGAAAGCTCCTCGCCGCCGCCGAAGAGCGAACCGAGCAGCGCGAAGGGCGAGGTCACCGCCTTGACGAAGAGGTTGGAGATGACCTTCCAGACAATGCCGCCGATGCTGAACTCCGGGTCGTCGAGCGAACCCGAGATGGGCAGGTTGATGTCGATCTCGCCCTTGCGGTTCTTCAGCAGCGATACCGCCAGCGTCACCGGCAGCTTCGTCGCATCCGGGCTGTCGACCGTCTCGCCGAAGGTCAGCTGGTCGAGGAAGACGCGGTTGTCCGCCACCAGCTGGTTGTTCTCGATCTTGTACTTGAGGAAGAGCGAGAGCTTGCCCTTCTCGATCGCATAGCCCGCGTACTTGCCGGAGTATGGCGAGAAACTGCTCATCTCGACACCCTTCACCTCGGCATCGAGGTCGAGGTAGGCCTTCGCTGCGAACGGGTTCAGCTTGGCCTTGATCAGCAAGGGGGCAAGATCGTTGTAGCTGCCGCGCCATTCGAGATCGGCGACGGTGTCGGCCTTCGAGGACAGCCCGGTGACGCGGCCGCCGATGCGGGTCAGGTTGGCCGAATAGTGCGGCTTGACGAAATTGTCGGTGAAATTGATGCGCCCCCCCTGCAAGGTGACCTTGCCGATACGGATCGGCATCACCTCCTTCGCCGGCTTTTCGGGCGCAGGGGCAGCCTTCGCCGCGTCAGCAGCGACCTCTGTGCCCCCCTCCCCGGCAGCAGGCGCAGAGCCCTCTGCGGGAGCGGCCGGCGCTGGAGCAGGCGAAGCTGCAGGCGCAGCAGACTCTTCGCGCCCCTTCACGATCTGCAGCAGGTTCAGCTTGCCCTCGGGGCTGACGATTGCCCGGGCATAGAAATCGGACAGTGCGATCTCGCCGATCGACAAGGCCATCGGATCCGTCGCCACGTCGACCTGGTCGAAGTGGAACGACTTCCAGCGCAGGAAGTTGGCGGAATTGATCTTGTCCACCGAATGGAAGTCGCCGATCGTCAGGCTGCCCTTGTAGCCTGCCCCGACGCCATCCTTGCCCGGTGCGACGGCCAGCGCCCCCTTCGCAGTGACCACGCCGCGCGTGACCGTGATGTTCAGGAACTCACCAAAATACGGCTGCAGCGGCAGCAACTCGATCTGATCCACGCTCAACTGCAGGTTGCCCGAGGGCTGCATCGGCCGCAGCTTGCCGTCGATGCCGACCTCACCCTTCTTGTTGATGCGCAATCTGGCCGCCAGATCCGTCTCGGCTTCCGGCGCGGTGGAGACATTGCTCGCCTGCAGCGAGGTCAGTTCCAGCGTCTGCACCGCCGCCGGCGAATGTGTCGCATCCTCGAAGCGCAAGCGCTGGTCGGCGACATCCACCTTGTCGACAACGACCTGCCAGGGACTCTCTGCGGGAGCCCGGGCGGCAACCGCCTGCCCTGCCTTGCCGGCACCGCCCTCATCCTTGCGCGCAGCCTTGCCTGCGAGCGGCAGGCTGCCGTCCCTGGCACGCAGGACATTGATCTGGGTGCCTCGCATCGCATATTCGGCAAGACGGACGGACTTCTTCGCGGGATCGATCCGGGCGTTACGCAACGAAATTTCGTCGATGCGCAGCAGCTCGCCCTGACGTGCCGAGTCCTTGAAGCGAACGACACCGCCGTTGAGCACGATCGAATCGACCGTCAGCTGCGGGGACGATTGGGCTGCAGGCTTCTCCGGCGCCTTGTCTTTCCCCTGCGGGGCCGTGGCATCAGCCTTGGCAGCGACCTCTGCGCCGGCTTTTTCCTTGCTTGCCGGCGCCAGTGCCAGCACGTTGAGCAGCCCTTGCTGATTGACACGCAAATCGAGTTCCGGAGCCTCGATCGCAATGCGCTCGACCCCGATCGCCAGCTTGATCAGGTCCACTTCGCGCAGGCCGACCTCCAGCCGCTTCATCGCAAACAGCGGCGCTCCGTCGGCCTCCTGCAGGCGCAGATCCTTCAAGGCCAGGCGCCCGGCCAGTGTCAGCGCGGGCGGCTGCCCCTTCGTCTGCAGGAAACGCACGCGCAACTCGCTGTCGAGTGCACCGGAGTCGACGCGCAGCGGCAGGTCGACCGGTGAATAGGTGAAATAGCGGGCCAGCTGCAGGTTGTCGAGATCGAGATTCAGCTCGCTCTCATGCGCGTCGGCAAACGGCCGGCTCTTGCCGGTCAGCACCAGCGGGGCGCCATTGATCACTGCCGAGAAATGCGGCTCGACATAGGTATCCGAGTAGAACGACAGGTTGGAGACGAAAGGCAGCGTGAGCTTGAGATCCTTGACCAGATGGCTGGCTCCTTCGAGGCGATCGTCGAACTCGAAACTGCCGCCGGAAATCTGGATGTTGCTGACCGAAAAACGCGGCGGAGCACTTTCGACTTCCGGCTTCGGCTTCGCCAGCGCTTCGTCGATCAGGTCGGAGATGTTGTAGCGCTTGTCGGCATGGCGAGTCAGCCGCAGCCGGGGTCCGACCAGCTCGATCTCCTTGATGATGACGCCGGCGACGACCGCGGAACCGAGCTCGGCGTTGATGCGCAGGGAGTCGAAACCGAAGAATTCATCCTTGGCCTGGCCGGGACTGCCGGACGCGGCGTCTGCCTTTGCGCCCTGCTCGCCGGCCGCTGCATCGACACGCTCGCGGATGGAAAGGCCGCGAACGGTCGCCGTCAAGGTATAGGGGTTGAGGCTGACCGAATCGATACGCACCTCGCGGTGCAGGGCCTCGCCGAGCTTGCTGACCAGCACCCACTTGATCAGCGGCGGCGCGGCCAGGAAACCGAGGATACCGATGACGACGGCGGCAATGGCCGTGCGCATGCCCCACTTCCGGGTACGAGGATCACGGGCCAGGGCAACAGGATCGATTTTCTTGAACATTTTGTTTACCTCGTCGCTGACAATCTCGGCCAAGTCCTTCGCAGCCATCCCCTGCGCGGCCATCGCTTTTGCTGGCGGCACTCGGCCAGCGTCGGCACGATCCACCTCAAACCGGGCCGGTCGGCCGTTGGCGGCAGCTGCCGCAAGCCCTTCTGCCGCAATGGTCTGAATTTACCATACCCGCATGCCATGTTCGGGGCTCATTGCATGCGCACAGGCCGCGCCAGTACGGGAATTCAGGATAAAATGCCGTGCCGGTCCGATTCCCGGCACGGCACACCCGGACGCCCGTCTCTCCATGAAAACGCTTGTCGTCGAAGACACCCGCATCAGCCTGAAAGTCGTCAGCCACTTCCTCAGTCGCATGGGAATCACTCCGATTCCCGCCGAGACGGGAGAGAAGGCGGTCGAACTCTTTCTCGCCGAGCGCCCGGACATGGTGCTGCTCGATGTGGTGCTGCCGGACATCGACGGCTTCGAAGTCGCCCGGCGCATCCGCGACCTGGAAAAGCCCGGCGACTGGACACCGATCCTGTTCCTGACCTCGATGACCGACGATGCGGCGCTGGAAAAGGGAATCGCCGCCGGCGGCGACGACTACCTGTACAAGCCGGTCAGCGAAACCGTTCTCGGCGCCAAGCTGCGCGCGATGCAGCGAATCATCCAGATGCGCACCTCGCTCGTCGTCCTCACCCGGAAGCTGGACAATGCGAACCAGGAATTGCGCCGTCTCAGTTCGCTCGACTGGCTCACCGAAATCGCCAACCGTCGCCATTTCGAGGAAGTCCTCGAGCGCGAGTGGCGACGCTCGATGCGGCAGAACACCGAGATCGCGGTTCTCATGTGCGACATCGATCACTTCAAGGCCTACAACGACGCGCACGGCCACCCGGCCGGCGATGCCTGCCTGCGCAATGTCGCGCAGGCACTGGTCGGCGCGCTCGACCGGGGTGGTGACGTCGTCACCCGTTACGGCGGCGAAGAGTTTGCGGTGATCCTCGCCGACACGCCGCTCGCCGGTGCCGTCACCGTCGCCGAACGCATGCGCGCCGCCGTCTCGGCACTGGAGATGCCGCTTGCGGCCAGCGAAGCAGGCCACGTCACGATCAGCGTCGGTGTCTCGTCCTGCGTCGCGATGCCGGAAACCAGTGCTGCCAAGCTGCTGAAGGCGGCAGACAACGCCCTGTACCAGGCCAAGGATCAGGGACGCAACCGCGTCTGTGCAATTGCCTCCATGGAATCCGCCGGTGGCGGAGCAAGTCAATGAAACCGAACAGCCCGAAAGTCCTCATCGTCGATGACGACAACGTGATGCGAACACTGTTGCGCGGCATCCTGCGCAGCGAGGCCTACGAAATCATCGGCGAGGCACGGAATGGCCTGCTGGCGGTGGAGGCCGTGCAGCGCTACAACCCTGACATCGTCTGTCTCGATGTCGTGATGCCGGAAATGGATGGTCTGGAAGCCCTGCAGGCGATCAAGGAAGCCCGCCCGGAAACCGTCGTCGTCATGGTCACCGGCAGCCCGAGCAAGGAAAACGTGCAGGAATCGATCCAGGGCGGTGCCGCCGGATTCATCATCAAGCCTTTCAATGCGGCCAAGGTGCTCGATACGTTGAGCCGCGTCTGGACTGCCGCCGCAGCCACCCGCACTCGCCCGGCGCAGTAGGGCTGGCGCGCTCCCTTGCCGTCGGCACGGGAGCCGGCGGCGGCCTCCGACTCAGAACTCGTTCCGCCAGCGGCGAATCGCCGCAAATACCGATACTTCGTCCTGCGCCGATGGGTCGTGCCGGCGGGCAGCGGCGATCACGCCAGGCTCCCGGCAGCGCAGGAAGGGATTGGTCGCCCGCTCCAGCCCGATCGTCGACGGCAGCGTCGGCGCCCCCTGCGACCGCAATGCAGCTACCGCCTGTACCCGCTGCCGGATTGCCGGGTTCTCAGGCTCGACGGCCGCGGCGAAACGCAGGTTCATTTCGGTGTATTCGTGGGCGCAATAGACCTCGGTGTCGTCGGGCAATGCCGCCAGCCGCGCGAGCGACGCCGCCATCTGCGCCGGCGTACCCTCGAACAGCCGGCCGCAACCGGCGCCGAACAGCGTATCGCCGGGAAACAGCCGGTTGCCGGCGAGATAGGCCAGATGTCCCAGCGTATGGCCGGGCACGGCGAGGACGTCGAAGGCAATGTCGATACCCTCGATGACGATGCGTTCGCCCCCCCGCAGAGGGTGGTCGAGGCCTGTGATAGACTCGGCAGCCGGCCCGTAGACTGCCGCCCCGAAGCGCGTGGCGAGGTGCGCGACGCCACCCTGATGATCGGCATGATGATGGGTGACGAGGATGGCCCGGAGGCGCAGGCCGGTTTCGGCCAGCACCGCCTCGACCGGAGCTGCGTCGCCCGGATCGACGACCACGGCGCTGTCGCCGCAGGCGATCAGCCAGATGTAGTTGTCGCGAAAGGCGGCGAGCGGTCTGACCGTGCAGGCACGGGATGATGCGGAGCAGTTACCAGAAGTCATCGCGCCATTTTCGGAGAAGCACGCCCAATGTCAATTCCCGGTCTCGACCACTGGCTCCTTTCGCCGCAGGGCCGCTATGTGCTCGACTGGGAGTGTGCGCGCATCGATGCAACCGTCGCCGACGTCTTCGGCTACAACGCGCTCCAGCTGGGACTGCCGCAGATCGACCTGCTCGCCCAGAACCGCATTCCCTTCCGCCAGCGCGCCGGCATGCCGACCGCCGACGGACTGGTCGACGTCAATTGCGACCTGCGCCAGTTGCCGATCGCCGCCAACAGCATCGATCTGGTGGTGCTGCCGCATGTGCTGGAATTCTACGAAGATCCGCACCAGATCCTGCGCGAGGTCGAGCGCGTGCTGATTCCGGAAGGCCAGGTCGTCATCACCGGCTTCAACCCGTATTCACTCTGGGGCATGCGGCGCCACCTGCCACCACGTTCCCGGAATTTTCCGTGGCAGGGACAGTATCTTTCCCTGCCGCGGATCAAGGACTGGCTGCAGCTGCTCGGTTTCGAGGTCGAACGCGGCAGTTTCGGCTGCTATGCCCCCCCCTGCGCCACCGATGCCTGGCTGCAGCGCTGGCATTTCATGGAAAATGCAGGCCGCCGTGCCTGGCCAATTGCCGGTGGCGTCTATCTGCTCCGCGCCATCAAGCGGGTACACGGCATGCGCCTGATCCTGCCGGCATGGCGCAATGGCAAGACACGCGCCAAGGCACTGTCGCCGGTCGCACAGAAGGAGAGCCCGCATGGGCAATGAGGAAAACAACGCAATCATCGAAATCTGGGCCGACGGCGGCTGCCGTGGCAATCCCGGCCCTGGCGGCTGGGGCGTGCTGCTGCGCGCCGGCACGCACGAGAAGGAACTGTGGGGCGGCGAGCCAGCGACGACCAACAACCGCATGGAACTGACCGCCGTCATCCGCGCACTGGAAGCAATGAAGCGGCCGGTGCACGCACGCATCCATACCGATTCGCAGTACGTGCAGAAGGGCATCAGCGAGTGGATTCACGGCTGGAAGCGGAACGGCTGGAAGACCTCGGACAAGAAGCCGGTGAAGAATGCCGATCTCTGGCAGGAACTCGACGGACTGGCCGCCAGGCACAAGCTGGAATGGCTGTGGGTCAGGGGCCATGCCGGCGACCCGGGCAACGAGCGGGCCGACGCACTGGCCAACCGCGGCATCGACGAACTGACCGGCATGGCACGAACCTGATCCCGGTCAAGACAGCGCCTTAGCCGGCACGGCACAATACGAAACCATGCGACAGATATTCCTCGACACCGAAACCACCGGCCTCGAAACCCGCCTCGGCCACCGCATCATCGAACTGGCCTGCGTCGAGATGGTGAACCGCCGCCTGACGCGGCGGCACCTGCACTACTACGTCAATCCCGACCGCGACATCGACGAGGGCGCGCTCGCGGTGCACGGCATCAGCCGCGAGTTCCTCGCCGACAAGCCGCGCTTCGGCGAGATCGCCAACGAGTTCCTCGACTTCATCCGCGGTGCCGAACTGGTCATCCACAACGCCACCTTCGACGTCGGCTTTCTCGACAACGAACTGAACATGCTCGGGCTGGCGCCGATCACGACCGTCTGCGCCAACGTGCGCGACACGCTGAAGATGGCGCGCGAGCTGCATCCGGGCAAGAAGAACAACCTCGACGCATTGTGCGACCGCTACGGCGTCGACAATTCGAAACGCTCGCTGCACGGCGCCCTCCTCGACGCCGAGATCCTCGCCGACGTCTATGTGGCGATGACCCGCGGCCAGGAAAGCCTGATCATCGACCTGACACCGCAGCCCGGCGCGCAGATCGAGATCGCCGCGAGCACCGAACGCAAGCCGGTGCCAGTGCTGCGCGCCAGCGCCGAGGAACTGGCCGAACATGCGCGCGTGCTGGCCGGAATCCAGAAGGAAAGCAAGGGGAAATGTCTCTGGTTGCCTGCAGAGTCGCCGGCGCAATCCTGAAGCTGCGCGCATTTCCGTACCTTCCGCTGTTCGCGTTCGCCCTTGCTGCGACGACGGCATTCGCATCCCCACCGGCGCAACCACTGCAAGCCTGGATCGACACGGCCAGCGCGGGGGCCACAGTACGCCTGCCACCTGGCATCTACCGAGGCCCGGCCGTCGTCGACAAACCGCTGATTCTCGACGGCAACGGCGAGGTCACCCTGGATGGCGGCAGCCACGGGAGCGTCCTCACCGTGCGCACCGATGGCGCAGTCATCCGCGGACTGCGCATCATCCGTTCGGGCGAATCGCATGACAGCGTGGACAGCGGCATCGTCGTCGAAGGCAATCGCAACCGTATCGAGAACAACATCGTCGAGGACGTGCTCTTCGGCATCACCCTGCATCGTGCCAACGACAACCTGGTCACCGGCAACCGCATCCGCTCGAAGCCCTGGGACATTGCCGACCGTGGCGACGGCCTGCGCCTGTGGTACAGCATGGGCAACCGCATCGAGAACAACGACATCGCACAGATCCGCGACGTCACGATCAGCAACTCGCCACGCAACCGCTATGTCGGCAACACGATCCGCGACAGCCGGCGGGCCATGAACTTCCTCTTCTCGCACCGCAGCCTGGTCGAACGCAATCGCCTCAGCCACAACGCCACCGGCCTGACCATCCTGAACTCGGACGGCATCATCATCCGCCACAACCACATCGCGCATGCGATGGATGCCTCCGGCGCCGGCATCGCGCTGAAGGAATCGAGCGCGGCGCTGGTGCACGACAACGACATCCTGCACTGCGCGGTCGGCATCCTCGCCGATTCGCCGCTGCATTCGCTGAACCGGATCAGCATTATCGGCAACCGCCTCTCGCACAACGTCACCGGCATCAGCTTCTACGGCGAGCGCGGCGGCCACCTGGTCATCGGCAACCGCTTCGCCCACAACCTGTGGCAGGCCACCGTCGGCGGCGACGAAGGAGGTGACCTCAATGTCTGGCAAGGCAATGCCTGGGATGACTACCAAGGCTTCGACCGCAACCAGGACGGCGTCGGCGACACTCCCTACGAGATCTGGGCGCACGCCGACCGCATCTGGATGGATACCCCGATGGCGCGCTTCTTCCGCAACTCGCCGGTACTCGAAGCCCTGGATTTTCTCGAACGTCTGGCGCCGTTCTCGACACCGGTGCTGATCCTGCGCGACCCGTCGCCGGTGGCTCACCCGCGCTGATCGAGCAGGGCGTCGATCGCCGCCAGCGCCGCATGTGCGCCGAGCGGCAGGCCGACCGAACGGTACAGCTCGCACGCCGGCGCATCGGGATTGATGCGCACCAGCGGCACACCGAGCGACTCACCGAACCAGCGCACCGTCGGCACAGCCAGCCCTGCCCCAAGCTCGACTACCAGCAGACGCTCGACACGCTGCCGCCAGAGGTTCAGGCGCGACTGCCGGGCCTCGCTGCGCCGACCGACCCAGCCAGCGTCCCCGAACATCAGGATATTCGGACGCGCCAGCCCGCCACAGTGAGGACAGTGGGGCAGATCGCCGAGCAGCCGGCAATCCTCTTCATCGATTTCGGGAAGGAAACCATCCGCCGGCCAGATCTCCTGCGTGCAGGGCTCGCAACACTGCAGGTAGTGGATCGAGCCATGCACCTCGCACACGGCGTCCGGATCGAAACCGGCTTTCTGGAACTGGCCATCGACGTTGCTGGTAAAGACGAAGCCCCCTTCCGGCAGGCGGGCCAGCCATTTGCGCAGGATGGCAAAGCCGGGATGCGGCAAAGTTTGCCGATAGAGTGCCAGTCGATGTCCGTAGAACCCCCAGGCCAGCCGCGGATCGCGGCGAAAACTCGCCGGATTGGCAATTTCCTCGAAGGCGATGCGCGAGCGCCCCAACGCCGGATAGGCCTGCCAGAAGCCCTGTGTGCCGCGGAAATCGGGGAGGCCGGAATCGACGCCCATCCCCGCCCCGGCGGTTACCAGCAGCCCATCCGCCTGTGCGACCCAGTCGGCGGCGCGCATGAGTGGCGCAGAAAATGCTTTCAGCTCATCACCGGTCAATCTTGTACTCATCTTTGCAGGACCCGGTATCGATAACAAAGCTACAGGAGGTCACCATGAATAACGATCAACACGCCGCCAGCCACTTTCCTGCCGCCCTCTTCGCCCCGCTCACGCACTGGGCGAGCGGCTTCGAGTACGCATTTGGCTACCAACTGAAGCTGATCCGGGAGTTCTGGGGCCTCAGCGACGAAGACTGAAGCTCGCGACGAGCGCTGGCGGCAGCCAGCGCTTGCGGCTTTCGACATGGCGATGGAAGACATCGCCCACCACCACGGCAATCCCCCAGCTCAGCAGCAGCGCGAGGATGGCCATGCCGTCTCCTTCGCCGGCAATGCGGACGTAGAGCGCACTCGTCAGCATGAAGACCGGGAAATGAACGAGAAACACGGAAAACGATATCCGCCCCAGCCAGCCTAGCAGGCGGGAATCCGGCCAGCGCTGCAGCCAGCCTTGACGCTGCGACAGAAGCAGCAGCAGCGCGATCGACAAGGCAACCAGCACCCGCGGGCGAAAATCCTGCAGCAGCGCCAGGGCGACGACAGCGAGCAGCAGCAACGCCCACCACCCCGACCGTTGCGGCCGCGACAGCCACCAGGCACCGACACCGAGCGCATAGGCGTAGAAGAAATAGATGCCCCAGTTGTCCAGCCCGGCATTGCGGTTGAAGAGGAACAGCGATGACAGCGCCAGCAGCGTCACCAGTACGGTCGCCAGTGGCAGCTGCCATTTCGTTCCGGCTCGGCCGGCCAGCCAGAGCAGAACGACGAGCAATGCGTAGATCTGGAGATCGACCGGTACGTACCAGACGCCGGTCGACAGCGACGGAACCCCGAGCAATGCATGCAGGAAGACGGCGTAGGAAAGCAGCTGCGGCAAGGTCGGCAGGGCCGGCATCATGTCGTCCTCGAAGCCGAGCCGGGCCAGCGCCGCAGCCGCGACGGCAAACAGTACCGAGATGAAGAACGGCGGTGCCAGCCGCGCATAACGCCGCCAGATCAGCGACAAGGGTTGCTCGACCCGCGGCCGGCCATCGCCGGCCAGCGTCCGGGCGGCAAGAAAACCTGCGACCACGAGGAATACCTGGACGGCCATCCGCCCGTAGTCGTAAAGCCAGAGGCTCAAGGCTGGCATCAGACGGTTGGCCGCAGCAGCCAGCGGCCCGTAGCTGACCAGGTGGTGCAGCAGGATGATCTGGGCAGCGATGCCCTTGAGCGCGTCGATCAGCAGCAGGCGCTCGACCGGCCGTGCGGCAGCAGGTCGATTGCCGGCACTCAGCCCTTCATGCGACTCCGACAAGTTGCCCCCTTCCTGCCCAAAACGTAAAAAGGCCGACCCGAGGTCGGCCTGGAATCCGCCTGCCGCTCTCTGCGACAGGTCATGCAGTAACGTTGATCAAGGTACCGGTCGTCTGCCCTTCGACGTTCACCACAGGCGTCGCTGCCTGCGGAGCGTCAAGGAATGCCAGACTGCTGCTGATGTCTTCCCGAAGTTTCTGGAAACTGGTGTCCAGCCGGCTCAGGGAGTCGACCGAACGCATGGCGGCACGTGCCGAGTAGGCATCGGTCTGCGCCTGGTCGGAACGAACCTGCAGGTTGCGTGCATTTTCCTGCGCCTGATCAGCTGCCTGCTGTGCGGAAGTCGCCTGCTGGCGCAGGGCGCGGGCTGCCGCCTCCGCCTGTTCGGCATTGCGCTGCGCCTGCTGCGTACGCATCTGCTGCGATACGCTGGAGAGGGCGCTGACCGCTGACATGCTGATCTCCTGACCTTATGCCGGGATTCAGGCCGAGGTATTGATGCGCGTGCCGGTCGTCTGACCTTCGGCGTTCTTGACCGGCCGCGGGGCTTCCTGGGTCTGCTCGGTGCGCTGCTCGGGCGGTGGCTCGCGACGCTCGACCTGCTGCGTCTGGGGGGGCTGGCGGGATACCGATACGGATGCGCTGGCAGAAGAGCCGACGGATTCGATGGCCATGACACACTCCTATGCGGGTTACACACATGCAGTGTAATCCATTTGAGCATTTTTTCCAGCGCCGGTTGAATAAATCCGATTAAAAACGGGAACTTGGATCATCTCCTGGAGAAGGTTTTCGGCATTCCCGGAGATGCAGGGAAGCATCCGGCAACAATTTCAGCCATCAATGAAAATCCCGGCTGGCCGTTTCCAGGCTGCCCAGCCACCGGCTGAGATCCAGCAGGCGTCCCGCCACCAGATGCACGACCTCCCCGTCCCGCTGCACCTGCCCGAGCACGCCGAGCAGGCGGGCGCCGAGCAATTCCCGTCGCTGCCGCTCGGCGAGGCGCCCGTGAACGACGATATTGGCCAGCCCGGTCTCGTCCTCCAGCGTCAGGAAGACGACACCGCTCGCCGTTCCCGGCCGTTGCCGGCAGGTAACGATACCGGCAGTGCGGACGATTGCCCGGTCGGCCTGTCCGGCCAGCTGGCCGGCGGACAGAAAGCGGCGCTGCCCGAGACGGTCGCGCAGCAGGTCAAGCGGATGGCGGCCGAGCGTGAGACCGATGCTGGCATAGTCGGCAACGACCTCTTCGCCTTCGCTCGGCGCCCGGAGCGTCGGCAAGCTCTCCTGCGGGGCCGCCGCGGCAAGCAGGTCGAGTTGCACGGCAGCAGCGGCGACCGCCCACGCTGCCTGGCGGCGGTGGCCAGCCAGGCAGCGCAGCGCACCGGCGGCAGCAAGCGCATCGAGTTCGCGCTGTGTGCTGCGGGTGCGCACGGCAAGGTCGGCGACACTGGCATAGCCTCCGGAAGGACGTTGGGCGACGATGTTTTCGGCAGCCGCCCGCGACAGGCCGGCAATGCTGGCAAGACCGAGGCGCACGGCCCCCTGCCTTCCCCCATCGCCGTCCACCTGCCATCCTTTCTGCGCTTCGATATTCCCATCCCCGCTCTCGCCGGGCACCGTCTGGATGACGGCGTCGACAGCGCTCTCCTGCACATCCACAGGCAGCACCGTCACGCCATGGCGCTGCGCATCCTGTACCAGTTGCGATGGCGAGTAGAAGCCCATCGGCTGGCTGTTGAGCAATGCACAGAGGAATTCCGCCGGATGGTGGCGCTTGAGCCAGGCGGACACATAGGCCAGCAGCGCAAACGAGGCCGCATGCGATTCGGGAAATCCGTAGTCGCCGAAGCCCTCGATCTGGCGGTAGAGGCGTTCGGCAAGCTCGGCCGGGTAGCCACGGGCGGCCATGCCGGAGAGCAGCTTGTCGCGGAAATGGGAGAAACCACCCTTCCGTTGCCATGCGCCCATCGCCCGCCGCAGCTGGTCGGCCTCGCCGGGCGTGAAGCCGGCGGCAACGACGGCGAGCTGCATGGCCTGTTCCTGGAAGATCGGCACGCCGCAGGTGCGGGCAAGCACGTCTTCGAGCTCCGGGCGGGAGAAACGCAAGGGCTGGCCGGTGCTGCGCAGACGTTCCCGCCGCTTCAGGTAGGGATGCACCATGCCGCCCTGGATCGGGCCGGGGCGCACGATCGCCACCTGCACGACGAGATCGTAGAACTCGCGCGGCCTGAGGCGCGGCAGCATGCTCATCTGCGCGCGCGATTCGATCTGGAAGACGCCGATGGTGTCGGCGCGGCAGATCATGTCGTAGGTGGCCGGATCCTCGGCCGGGACATCCTGCATCCGCAGGCCCAGCAGATCGAGTGCGCGACGCGCGGCGGAGAGCATCCCCAGCGCCAGCACGTCGACTTTCAGCAGGCCGAGGGCCTCGATGTCGTTCTTGTCCCACTGGATGACGGTGCGCTCAGCCATCGCCGCATTCTCGATCGGCACCAGCCGGGCGAGCGGCCCGCGCGAGATGATGAAGCCGCCGACGTGTTGCGAAAGATGGCGCGGAAAGCCGACGAGCATCTCCGTCAGCGCCAGCCATTTCACGACGCGCGGGCTTTCCGGATCGAGACCGATCGCAGCGCAGCGCGCCGGCAGCTGTTCGCGCTTGTCCCACCAGGCCAGCGATGCCGAGAGTGCGCCGACCTGTGCCGCCGAAAACCCCAGCGCCCGACCGACGTCACGCAATGCACCGCGGGTCCGGTAGGTGATCAGCGCCGCCGCCAGCGCCGCCCGCTCGCGCCCGTATCTGGCGTAGATGTACTGCACCACTTCCTCACGCCGCTCGTGTTCGAAATCGACATCGATGTCGGGAGGCTCGCCACGCTCCTTCGAGATGAAGCGCTCGAAGAGCAGGTTCGAGCGCGCCGGATCGACCTCGGTAATGCCCAGCGCGTAGCAAACGGCGGAATTGGCGGCCGAGCCCCGGCCCTGACAGAGAATTTTCTGCCGGCGCGCAAAATTGACGATGTCGTAGACGGTGAGGAAATACGCCTCGTACTGCAGTTCGGCGATCAGCGCCAGTTCGCGTTCGGTCTGGCCACGCACCGAAAGCGGCACGCCCCGGGGATATCGGCGACACAGTCCGGCCTCGACTTCGCGGGCAAGGTAGACGTCGGCGCGTTCGCCGTGTGGCACGACTTCGTCCGGATATTCGTAGCGCAGTTCGTCGAGCGAGAAATTGCACAGGGCTGCGAGTCGCTGCGTTTCTTCGAGCAGCTCACGCGGATAGACGCGGGCAAGACGCAGGCGTGTGCGCAGGTGGCGCTCGCCGTTGGCGAAGAGCTGGCGACCGGCAGCGAAGACGGTGGTGTGCAGGCGCAAGGCAGTCAACACGTCCTGCAGGGGGCGACGGCTGCGCGCGTGCATGTGCACATCGCCGGCAGCCACCATCGGCAGCCCGCAACGCACGGCCAGTGCTTGCAGGAAATCGAGCCTGGCAGCATCCGCCGGGCCGCTGTGCAACTCGACCGTCAGCCAGCAGCGCCCGGAAAACCGGGCGGCCAGCCACCTTCCGGTAGCGGCCGCCGCTGCCGCATCCACTTCGCCCGGCAGCCACAGGCAAAGACATCCCGGTACGGCACCACCGGGCAGGCTGGAATCGAAATCACCGCGGGAGAGTCGGTAATCGCCCTTCCCTGCCCGCCTCCGGGCCAGGGTGATCAGCGCCGACAGGTTGCCGTAACCGGCCCGGTCCTGCGCCAGCAGCACCAGCCTGAGACCGTCTACCAGCCTGAATTCGGCGCCGACGAGGAGCTTGAGCCCTGCCTCCCGGGCCGCGACATGCGCCCGCACGACACCGGCCAGCGAGCACTCGTCGGTAATTGCCAGCGCCGAATAGCCGAGCATCCGGGCACGCGCGACCAGTTCGTCGGGATGCGAGGCGCCGCGCAGGAAGCTGAAGCAGGAAAGACAGTGAAGTTCGGCGTAGGCCGGGAGTTCTGGCCGCATGAGAGTACTGTACATTCATACAGCACCCTCATCAAGAAGAAATCCTGCCCGGAATCAGCGGCAGGAGAAGATGAGTTCAGGCGTTCAGGCCAAAGCCGCCCCGTCCGACCGAAGACGAATCCCCATGCCGCATCCGTGCACCGGAAGAGCGACCGGACAGACGATTGCCGAGAGGCTTGTCGAACTCGTTGATATGCTGCTCGAACCAGAATTCGAGGTAACGCAGGAAGGTGCGCAGGTCGAGCCGGCCGCTGCCCAGGTCGACAAAAGCCTTGTTCAGGAGACGCAGTGCCTGGTCATGCTCGCGGACATGTGCCGAGAATTCGATCCCGGCCTCCCGGGCCAGCCGCTCCTCGGTGGCGAAATGGTCGGCAAAGCAGGTGATGAGGGAGGCCACATCGTCGTGGGATGCAGCATCGGACAGCAGCGACGATTCCTTCATGGCCTCGATGCGGGAAAAGATTTCGTCATGCTGGCTGTCGACCTCGGCATGGTCGATCATCAGTTCGATTGGCAGCAGGCCGTGGGCTAACTCGGTCATGGGGCAGTCTCCTTTGGTCTCTGGTTTTTATATGTTGGAAGCATCGAGGCTAACATCACTCAGTGTAGAAAATGTGACAGCGAACGCCAGAAAAAATTCAGGCGAACAGGCCATGCAGGAACCAGCCTGCATCGCTGCGAAAAATCCATAAATATTCCTGATGCGCCGACATGGCGACGAAGTAATCCCGGCGCACATCCCCGGCTGCCTCCGCCTCGCCGGCATCCCACCAGCCGCTCTCGATGCGCTCCGGCCCGGCCAGCAGGGCCAGCGGTCCACCGCGCTGCGGACGCCCGGCAATTTCCGGCAAGCGTTGCGGCTCGGCAAGGAGCCAGCAGGGACGAGGAGCCCCGATGCCACCGGCAGGATCGGCATCGACACCCGGAGGTTGCTTGCGGGATGCGCATTCCGGACGATGTTCCGACACCGTGCCAAGGCCGTGCACCTCGTCATCGCCCAGCCTTGCACGCAGACGCTCGACCAGCTGCATGACGCCTTCGGCATCGGCCTGGCCATGGCCATCCGTCCCGAACAGGGTGCGCCCGCGTCCGGGCATGGGGACCACTGCGTCAGCCTGCAATTCGATTACCGAAACCGCAGCGGCGAGCCCCTGGCGCCCCAGCTTTTCAAGACATTCGCGCAGGATGCGGCCGATCCGCACCGGGTCACGGGTCGGCGAACCGAAACGCAGCGGCAGAGAAGTGGTGGCACGGTGCTCGTGGTGCAGCTGCAAGCGGCATTCGACGACACCGCTGGCCCGCGCCGCCAGCCAGCCGCACAGGCCGGCGATCAGTCGTTGTGCAGCAAAGCAGAGGCGGCCCGCGTCCTCGACCCGGGCCGGCAGTTCGAGCTGCTCGCGGAAACGTTCGGGAAAGACGTGGCGTAGAAGCGGCTCGGGAAGTTCGCCCATGGCCTGGGCCAGTTCTGTCGTGAATTCCGGGCCGAACCGGCGGGCAAGCCCGGCGCGTGGCAGGCGCAGGAGGTCGCCGACGATGCGGACACCGAAACCGGCCAGTCGTGCCTCGGCTGCCGGCGGCAATTCAAGCGCAGCAAGCGGCAGACGGGCCATGGCCTCCTGCATTTCAGGCAGCGTCGGATAGCGGTTGTGCGCCCCCCGGGCCGGATCGTTGCCCGCCAGCCAGAAGGCCGCGCGCGGGGTTGGCGCGAGGGCGCTGACGGCCCGATGCCCCTGCCCGGCAATGCCTTCGGTGATCAGTGAACACAGCGGGGCGAGGCCGCCGAAGAGGCGCAGCGAACCTTCCACCTCAAGCAGCAGCGTTCCCGGCCGTGACAGGCTGATTTCCGGGGTGTAGTTGCCGGCCCAGCAGGCAAGCGCTGCCAGCCGGGCTTCCTCCCTTGCCGGATCACGTTCCAGAACCCCCAGCCCGGGCAGCAGGGCCCAGGCATCCGCCAGCCGCATGCCGGAACGGACGCCCGCTTCGGCTGCGAGCGGGTCGCAGACGACGATGCGTTCACCGGCAATGACGGCACTAGGCTGGGGCCGATGCGGAAAGACTTCGAGCGGCAGCAGCGGAAGACGAAGCGCCAGCCACAGCATGGGAAAAGACGACAGGATTGGCAGGACGGGGAATGCCGATTTCCAGCGGCTGCGGACGGGCACCGCCGCGACGCTTGAGCAGGCGCAGGGAAAGACTGCCACTACCGTTCGCTGACGCGTCGACACCGATGCGCAGCGGTGCCGGCGAAGACTCGCGTGCAGCACTGGCAGGACGAAAGAGGAAGATCAGGGTCCGGCTTTTTTCGGCAAGCAGTTGCAGGCGACGCAGACTGGCGGCATCGGTCGCCGGCAGCCAGGCGATGAGAGCGCCGACGCCATCGGCTTCGAGCGCACGGGCGCAAGCCCAGGCGGCATCGCCGCCAACGGCACGGGTGACCAGCAGACGGGAGAGGGCCACTCCGGCAGCGGCCCAGGCCGGCGCATAGGGCGGCAGCGGCGGCGCCACGCAGACCACCCAGGACATCTCCTGGCTGGAGACATGAGCCAGCGCCGGCATGACCAGGCTCATTTCGCCGATGCCCTGCCGCACTGGCAGCAGTTCGACCAGCCCTCCGCGCGGCCAGCCGCCTCCCGGAAGCTCGGCGTCGAGCCCGGCGTGGCCGGTGGACACCCCGGGCTGCGGGGCATGTGCCATGCCATCGCCCCGCCAGACATCGCTGCGGGCCAGCACGTCGGCAAGCGTGACGGCAGCAGCGGTGGAGGCACCTGCGGCCGTGGCGGCCACGCTGACCATCAGAGCGCCTCGCTGCCCCGGATCAGGCCAACGGCGACACCTTCGATGGCCACTTCCTCCTTGCGCGTGTCGACGATGATCGGTTCGAAATCCGGGTTTTCGGCCACCAGCTCGACCATCGGGCCGTGACGGCGCAGGCGCTTCACCGTGACCTCTTCCTGCAGGCGGGCAACCACGATCTGGCCGTCTCGCGCCTCTGGCGTGCGGTGCACGGCGAGCAGGTCGCCGTCGAAGATGCCGGCGTTGATCATGGACAGTCCGCGCACGCGCAACAGGAAATCGGCCCGCGGCGAGAAGAGATGGGCATCGAGGGCATAGCGACCGAGCACGTTTTCGACGGCCAGGATCGGGCTGCCGGCAGCGACCGTGCCGATCAGCGGCAGGCCGAGCTGCTCGACCAGCCGGATGCCGCGGGCGGAGCCCGGCTCAAGGACGATGCTGCCTTTCTTGGCAAGCGCCTTGAGATGCTCCTCGGCGGCATTGGGTGATGCGAAGCCGAAGGCCGAGGAGATTTCAGCCCGCGTCGGCGGTGCTCCGAGAACCTCGAGGGTGTTTCGGATGAAATCGAGGATTTCCTGCTGTCTGGGGGTAAGCTTCGCGATCATCGCAACCTCTGCAGAAGAGACACGCACGGCACGAACCGTGTGCTGTATTTTTATACAGCACTGGATAAAAAATCAAGCCCCCTGACAAAAAATGACGACACGCAACCCGCCCGGCACGTCCGCCTTCATCCTGATGATCCTGCTCTGCGCGATCTGGGGACTGCAGCAGATCACCATCAAGATCGCCATTGACGGAGTCAGTCCGATCCTGCAATCCGGCATCCGCTCACTCGTCGGCCTCGCCCTCCTCTCGCTGTGGGCGCGCTGGCGCCGGCTGCCGCTGCTCGGCAACGACGGTACGCTGTCGATGGGGCTGCTCGCCGGTTTTCTTTTTGCACTGGAATTCGCCTTCATCTATGCCGGCCTGGCCCATACCACGGCCTCACGCATGATCGTCTTCCTCTACACCGCCCCCTGCATCACGGTCCTCGGGCTGCACTGGTTCGTTCCCGGCGAGCGACTCGGCTGGCGGCACTTCAGCGGCATTGTGCTGGCCTTCGCCGGACTCGCTGTCGGCTTTCTCGGAAATGCGGGAACGGCAGCAAGCACCTTCGTCGGCGACCTGCTCGGGCTGCTGGCGGCGATCGGCTGGGCGGCAACCACAGTCCTCATCCGCGCCACCGGCCTGTCGAAGATCAGTGCCACCAAGGTGCTGTGGTATCAGCTCGCCGTCTCGGCCGTGGTCATGCTGCCGCTCTCGCCGCTGCTGGGCGAACCCGGCATCACCCTGCCCGCAGCGCTGAGCGCACCGGTACTGCTGTCGCTCGCCTACCAGGGCGTGATCGTTGCCTTTGCCAGCTACCTTGCCTGGTTCTGGCTGTTGCAGACTTACCTCGTCGGCCGGCTGATGGTGTTTTCCTTCCTGACGCCGATCTTCGGTGTCGCCTTCGGGGTCTTTTTCCAGGGCGACCCGCTGACGCCGAGTTTCCTCTTCGCCGCCGCATGCGTGGCAATGGGAATCGTGCTGGTAAACCTGCCGGCAGGTTCGGCGAAAGGCAAGTAGCGTTACCGACGACCATCTGACGATCCAACGATCCGATTGCCTCGCCGGTACCGCTCTGCTTATCATGGCGCAGCCCTTCGTCATGGAACGCCGAAACCATCGGTGAACGCCACGGATACCCCGGTTTTCCGGATGGCGGATACCTGCCCGGCATTCCGGTTCTGTCACAGGAGTTTGTCGAGATGCTTTCCAGCCTTTCCCGATTCATTCGCCCGGCAGCACAGAACCCATACCATTACCTCGTCCCGCAGGTTGTCGAAGGGCTCGGCAGCAATGTCACCAAAGTCGAGAACTTCGAAGGGCGCCTGCTGCCCGCCGTCGAACAGGCCTGCGCTTACCTGGACCAGCAGATTGCCAGGATTCCCGGCGGGCTCTATCTCTCGCAGGAAGTCTTCGCGCAGAACCCGGTGCTCTCCCGACTCTTCGGCGAGAAGGCTGCCATCAGGGCAGCCCTTGGACGAAGCCTGGAAGTCAAATCGTCGCTGCCGGGGCTGACGAACAAGGACAACGAAGTCATCCACGCCCTGCTCGGCATGAGGATCCGCCCCGACGCGGAGGGCAAGGCGAATGCCGGGACCTTCACCGACCATACGATCGCAACGCTGGCCGCAGGCGAGGAGGACTCCCGCAAGTTCCTTCGTTACCTGGCCTTCATGCGGATGGTCAACAACAGCGCTTCTTTCGCCAACGGCGACCCGGAACAGGGCATCCGCTCGGTGACCAACCGGAGCGGCGAGGAAAAACTGGAGTCGCTGCTTTCCCTGCTGGCGAGGCCTGCCACCTGGTTCCGCCTCGAATCGAGCGGCTTCCGGGTACCGGCGATGGACGCCGGGCAGAACGACAAGGCGCCGCTCGTCGAACTGCCGCTGCTGCATTGCAGCGACCGCCGGCAATGGATCGCCTGCTTCGTCAGCTTTCCGCTTGCCGAAGCGGCCGACGCCCTGGCGCAGGAAGTGCACAAGCACCGCTACATCTATTTCTGAGCGGGCCGAATACCGCCGGAGGCCAATTCCGGTGTGCAGGATCGGCCCGGATCGGCTATAAACAAACCTGACGGCAAGCTGACAAAACGACCGCTTTGCCGAACGGGCCGATCCGCATCCGGAGACGTCCGCCCGATTTCCTGAAGGCCGCAGCGATGCGGCGGGGAGGCTGGATGGAGAAGGAGTCGCTGCTCAAGTTCGTCGGCACCGGCATGGTGGTGCTGCCCGTGATCCTGCTGATCGGCACCGGCTCGCTGGACGCCATCGCGCTCAGCCTCTTCGTGCTGCTGATGCTGATGCTTGGCGTGCTGATGGTGAATCCCGACGATCCGGTCGGGGACAAGATGCGGGCCGACGCCCGGGACGAGGACGATTCTTCGCAGTAGGGAGAAGGCTGGCCGGCGGCAGGGCCGGCTCTGCCAACCCTGCCCCCAACTCCTTCTCAGCGCTGCAGTTCGGGGCGATCCCGGAAATGCGCCAGCGCCTCCGGATTGGCCAGCGCTTCCAGGTTCTTCACCGCGCGCCCGTGCACCACGTTGCGCACCGCGAGCTCGACGATCTTGCCGCTCTTGGTCCGCGGAATGTCGGCAACCTGCAGGACTTTCGCCGGCACATGCCGCGGCGTCGTGTTGTCGCGGATCTGCTGCTTGACCCGTTGCACCAGCGCGTCGTCGAGGGTCAAGCCGTCCTTCAGCTTGACGAAGAGAACGACGCGGACGTCGCCGATGGTTCCCGGCGGCCAGTCCTGTCCGATTACCAGCGATTCGACGACCTCCGGCAGCTTCTCGACCTGGCGATAGATTTCCGCCGTGCCGATGCGTACGCCGCCGGGATTGAGTGTCGCGTCCGAACGGCCGTAGATGATTACGCCGCCATGCTCCGTGATCTCGGCAAAGTCGCCATGACACCAGATGTTGTCGAAACGCTCGAAATAGGCAGCGCGGTACTTGGCGCCATCCGGGTCGTTCCAGAAGCCGACCGGCATCGCCGGGAATGGCTTGGTGCACACCAGCTCACCCTTGTCCTTGCGCACCGGATGCCCTTCGTCGTCGAAGACATCGACGGCCATGCCCAGGCCGCGGCACTGGATCTCGCCGACCCATACCGGCGCCAGCGGGTTGCCGAGGACGAAGCATGAAATGATGTCGGTACCGCCGGAAATCGATGCCAGCGCGATGTCCGACTTGATCTCGCGATAGACGTACTCGAAGCCTTCCGGCGCCAGCGGGCTGCCGGTGGAGAACATCGCGCGCAGGTCGGCGAGCCGGTGCGAGGTGCGCGGCGAAAGCTCGGCCTTGGCGACGGCATCGATGAATTTTGCCGAAGTGCCGAAATGGGTCATCCCCTCGGCATCGGCGTAATCGAAGAGGATGGTCCCGGCCCTGCCGTCGGCGCCGGCGACGAAAGGCGATCCGTCGTAGAGCAGGAGTGTCGCACCGGAAGCCAGCCCGGAAACCAGCCAGTTCCACATCATCCAGCCACAGGTGGTGAAATAGAAAAGGCGGTCGCCCGGCTTCACGTCGCCGTGCAGCTGGTGTTCCTTGAGATGCTGCAGCAGCGCGCCGCCGTGGCAATGGACGATGCATTTGGGGACGCCGGTGGTGCCCGAGGAATACATGATGTAGAGCGGATGGTCGAACGGGAGCCGCAGGAACTCGACCTCCCCGGCCATGTGCGGGGCAACGAAATCGCCCCAGCGCACACCGTTCCGGATCGCCGACACGTCTGCGCTTTCCGACAGGTAGCCGACCACCACCGTCTTCTCCACCGACGGCAATTGCGCGACGGCCTCCGCGTTCTTGGCCACACAATCGACCTTCTTGCCGTTGTACCAGTAGCCGTCGACGCAGACGAGCACCTTCGGTGCAATCTGGCCAAAACGGTCGAGCACGCCCTGTACGCCGAAATCCGGCGACGCCGAGGTCCAGATCGCACCGAGCGATGTCGCCGCCAGCATGGCGACAACCGTTTCCGGCATGTTCGGCAGATAGCCGGCAACCCGGTCGCCCTGCTGCACCCCGGCCGCCTTCAACGCCTGCTGGAAACGCGATACCTCGGCGTAGAGTTCGGCGCGGTTGATGCGCCGCCGGACCTTGCTCTCGCCCCAGAAGACCAGCGCATCGGCATGGTCACGATGCTTCAGCAGGTTCTCCGCGTAGTTCAGACTGGCCTCGGGGAACCAGACGGCGCCAGGCATCCGGTCGCCATGCTCGAGCACCTTGCGACCGCGCTCGCCGACCGCGCCGCAGTGATCCCAGATCATCGACCAGAAGGCTTCCGGCTGCTCGACCGACCATTGCCAGAGTGCGTCGTAGTCGGCGAAGCCGGCATGATGCATGAAGGCCGCCATGCCGCTGGCGGCAGCCCGCTCCGGGCTGGGCGACCACAGGGGTTGTTGTGCAGACATTGTCTCCTCCTCGTTCTTTTCTGGCTTACGACACGACGGTACGCAGTTCGTCGGGAATCGGCACCGACTTGCCGGTGGCGGTATCCATCCAGACGATCTTCGACGCACCTTCCGAATAGAGCGTGTCATCGCCGACGACGCGCAATTCGTAATGGGTTTCGACACTGGAACGGCCGACATGGCCGGCAAAGATCCGGACCTCGACCGTTCCCGGGTAGGTCAGCGGAATCATGAAGGTACACGAGGCGTTGATGATCACCGGTGCGTGCCCTTCCGGCGCCACCTTGTAGCCCAGCGCCTCCAGCCACTCGCAGCGCGCCTGTTCCATGTAGCGGAAGTAGATGGTGTTGTTGACATGGCCATAGGCATCCATGTCGCCCCAGCGGATGGGGATCAGGCTGGTCTGCACCAGCTTGCGTTTGTGGCTCTTCGTCTCCATGCCCCGATTCTCGTACTTGATACGTTGCAGAAATTTGCTACCATACGTTACCGTATTGTGCATTTCGTGCAGCATAACAAAAAATCGTGGAGAGAGAGAACATGCAACGCGAATCGATGGAATTCGACGTCCTCATCGTCGGCGGCGGCCCGGCCGGTCTGGCTTCGGCGATCCGCCTGAAGCAGCTGGCTACGGCGGCCGGCAGCGAGATTTCGGTGTGCCTGATCGAGAAGGGTGCCGAGATCGGTGCCCATATCCTCTCGGGAGCCGTCATGGACCCGAAGGCGATCACCGAGCTCTTCCCGAACTGGAAGGAAGACGGCGCCCCGCTCAACGCCGCGGTGACCGAGGATCGCTTCCTGGTGCTTTCCGAAACCGGCGCGAAGCAGGTACCGAACCTGCTGCTGCCGGGCTGCTTCCAGAACCACGGCAACTACGTCGTCTCGCTCGCCAACGTCTGCCGCTGGCTCGGCCAGCAGGCCGAGGCGCTGGGTGTCGAGATCTACCCTGGCTTCGCCGGCGCCGAGGTGCTGTTCGACGAGAATGGCTCGGTCAAGGGCGTCGCCACCGGCGACATGGGCCGGCTGAAGGATGGCAGCGAAGGCCCGGCCTTCCAGCTCGGCATGGAACTGCATGCCAAATACACCTTCTTTGCCGAAGGCTGCCGCGGCCACCTCGGCAAGCAGTTGCAGGAAAAGTTCGGCCTCAATGCCGGCCGCGATGCGCAGGTCTACGGCATCGGCCTCAAGGAGCTGTGGGAGATCAAGCCGGAACAGCACAAGGAAGGCCTCGTCATCCACACCGGCGGCTGGCCGCTGAACCCGGACACCTACGGCGGCGGCTTCCTCTACCACCTGGAGGACAACCAGGTCAGCATCGGCTACGTGGTCGGCCTCGGCTACGAGAATCCCTACCTCTCGCCGTACGAGGAATTCCAGCGCTTCAAGACGCACCCCGAGATCCGCAAGTTCCTCGAAGGCGGCAAGCGCATCGCCTACGGCGCCCGCGCCATCGCCGCCGGCGGCCTGCAGTCGCTGCCGAAGCTGACTTTCCCCGGCGGCGTGCTGGTCGGCGACGATGCCGGCTTCCTCAACGCCAGCCGCATCAAGGGTTCGCACTGCGCGATCAAGTCCGGCTCGCTCGCCGCCGAAGCCTGCTTCGAGGCCCTGCAGGCGGAACGCCAGCGCGACGAACTCACCGCCTTCCCGCAGAAGTTCGAGCAGAGCTGGCTCTACGACGAGCTCTACCGCGCCCGCAACTTCAAGCCGTGGATGGCCAAGGGCATGCATCTCGGCGGCCTGATGTTCGGCATCGACCAGATGCTGTTCCGCGGCAAGGCTCCGTGGACGCTGCATCACAGCGGCCCGGACCACGCCAAGCTGAAGAAGGCGGCGGACTTCAAGCCGATCGACTACCCGAAGCCGGATGGCGTCGTGTCGTTCGACCGCCTGTCCTCGGTCTTCCTCTCCAACACCAACCACGAGGAAGACCAGCCCTGCCACCTGACGTTGAAGGATGCGTCGGTGCCGATCCGCGTGAATCTCGCCGAGTACGACGCGCCGGAGCAGCGCTACTGCCCGGCCGGCGTCTACGAAATCGTCCGCGACGAATCCGGACAGAATCCGCGCCTGCAGATCAACGCGCAGAACTGCGTGCACTGCAAGACCTGCGACATCAAGGACCCGACGCAGAACATTACCTGGGTCGTGCCGCAGGGCGGCGAAGGGCCGACCTACCCGAACATGTAGCCCGCGCCGGGCAGCAATGAAAACGCCGCCCGCGGGCGGCGTTTTTCATGCCGGACTGCGCCGATCAGGCTTCGAGCGCCAGTGCGATCGAGTAGATCTCGTCGCCCGAAGCGCTGACGAAATCCATGATCGTCTGCCGGTCCAGGCCAAGCGCGGCACTTTCCTGCGCCCGGGCCTGTTCCCGCGCTTCTGCGTCTTCGAACGGATCGGCCGAGGGTGCCAGCCAGCACGCGAGAAACAGCACATCCGAGAGCGACTGGGGCGGCATCGATCCGCAGAAACGGTGGCGGCCGGCAACCGCTTCAATGGTACTTGCCGGCAGCCCCAGAGCACCCAGCACCTTCTGCCCGCTGACGGCATCAAGCTCGTCGAGTGCGGCAACCAGCGAACGCTGGTCGATCAGGAGCTCCGGGCATTCGTCGGCAGCAACGCCGAGCAGGTAGAAGCGGCCAAGGTCGTGGATGATGCCGGCGAGCATCGCTTCATCGGCCGGCAGGCGGGTCAGCCGCCGGGCAACGACGAACGACAGCGCAGCGACGTGCACACTCCGCTCCCAGAGGCGGTTGGCCAGCTGGCGACAAGCCGCCATGCGCTGGGAGTGGCGGAGCTGATCCAGCGTCAGGGCCATCGCAAGCGAACGGATCGGGGCGACGCCGACACGAATGACCGCCTGCTTGACGTCCGAAATCTCGGCCCCCATCGGATTCAGGGCGACCGAATTGGCCATGCGCACGACCTTGGCCGAAAGCAGCGGCTCGGCCGTGACGATGCGGGCAAGATCATCGATCTTCAGGTCCGGGTTATCCACCGCCTTCATCACACGCAGGCTGGCATCGGCACTCGTGGCAAAGGTCAGGTTTTCCGGGTTGATCGACTCCACCGCTGGTTTCAGGGCGGCGATTGCGTTCTGGATTGCTGGCGTCATGTAGTTCTCGTCCGTCGATCTAACTGGCGTGATTGTAGCTTGAATGTTTCTTCATCGCTGCCAGGGCTGGTCGGTGCGAAACCGCGTGTGCCACTGACGTCTAAATTAGTTGACTCTTATATAAGCACATGCTTATAATTAACCATCCTCAACGAAGACGGAAGGAAATCAAACATGTTCAACGTCGAACTCCATGCAGGCCCCAGCATCGATGTCGCCTACCGCAAGCACTCGTTCCATTACGCAGTCGACGGCTCCGCGCCGAACCCGCTGGAAGCGTTCTACGGTACGCTTGCCGGCTGTGCCGGCGTATTTGCCAAGAAGGCCTGCAAGGAACTGGGCATTTCCGACGAGGGCATCGCCATCAAGCTGCGCCCGGTCGTCCGTGCTGAAAATCCGCTGATGCCGGAAAAACTGGTGACTTCGGTAACGTTTCCGGAGCATATCGATGCCGAAGCCAAGCTCGCCATCCTCGATTCGATCGAACACTGCGCAGTGAAGGAAGTCGTAAAGCTCGGGGCCGAGATCAAGTTCTCGGTCGTCGAAGCCGACTGAATGTTCGGCAGCATCGCGAACCGGACGGAGTTCTGAGTCATGACGATTGACCTTGCGAATTTCACACCAGCCAGCGCGCTGATCGGGGGTCTGATGATCGGACTGTCGGCCGCGCTCCTGCTGCTGCTGAACGGACGCATCGCGGGCATCAGCGGCATTCTCGGCGGACTTCTGCAACCACTCAGAAAAGGCGATATTGCGTGGCGTGGCGCCTTCATTCTCGGCTTGATTGCGGCCCCCTGGCTCTACCAGGTGTTTGCCGAGCTGCCGCCAAGCCGCGTTGATGCGGACTGGGTCGTACTGATCGTTGCCGGTTTCCTCGTCGGACTCGGCTCGCGCATCGGATCCGGCTGCACGAGCGGACACGGGGTCTGCGGCATATCCCGCCTCTCGCCACGCTCCTTCGTCGCCACAGGCACGTTCATGGGCGCAGGCTTCCTCGTCGTTTTCGTCGCTCGTCACCTGCTGGCTTAGGAGGACATACATGAACGTTCTCGCCGCATTTGCCGTCGGCCTGCTGTTCGGTCTCGGGCTCATCGTGTCGGGCATGAGCGATCCGGCCAAAGTACTTGCCTTCCTCGATCTCGGCGGCGCGTGGGATCCATCGCTCGCACTGGTCATGGGCGGGGCTGTCGCTGTCGGACTGATTGCCTACCGGGTTGCAGGAGGCAGGACCGCCTCGCTCCTCGGCGAACCGATGCAGATACCGCCCCCCGGAAAGGTCGACAAACGGCTGGTGATCGGCAGCGCCCTGTTCGGCATCGGCTGGGGCCTCGCCGGCATCTGCCCGGGGCCGGCGCTGACCCTGCTCGGAGCAGGCATCGCCGAAGGCATCATTTTCGTTGCCGCCATGCTTGCCGGCATGACGATCTTCGAAATTCACCGTCGCCGCAGCAGCCGCTGAATGAAAAAACCCCGGCAGTTGCGCTGCCGGGGTTTCGTTCAAGCTGATCTGGCGACAGTTCAGAACATCGACTCGTCCAGCGCGAGCGCACCGCTCGCGCCTTCCATCACGGTCGTCGCCAGTCCTGCCGCGCGCGTCAGCTGGTGATCGGCGAAGAAACGTGCGGTAACGATCTTCGACGCATAGAACGGATCGCTGTCGCCGCCGTCGATCTTCGCCTGTGCGATCAGTGCAGCACGGGCCATCTGCCAGCCGCCGGCAACGATGCCGAACAGCCACAGGAACGGCACGGCGCCAACCGAAGTCGCACGCACATCCTTGCCGTAGTTCCCGACGATCCAGGTGGCTGCCTTCTCCAGCTCGTTCACGCCGGCGGCGAAGCGCTGGCGGATCGCAACGAAATGCTCTCCGGATTGCTTCGCCAGCTCGCCATCGAGCTTGCGCATCATGCCGATCACCGCCTTGATCGTGGCACCGCCCTCGCGCGCCATCTTGCGGCCAATCAGGTCGTTGGCCTGGATGCCGGTGGTGCCTTCGTAGATCGCCGAGATGCGCACGTCGCGCAGGTGCTGCGCGGCGCCGGTCTCCTCGATGAAGCCCATGCCGCCGTGCACCTGCACGCCGGTCGAGGCGACCTCGATGCCCATCTCGGTGCTCCAGCCCTTGACCACCGGGATCATCAGGTCGACGAAGGCCTGGTTCTGCTTGCGCGTTTCCGGATCCGGATGATGCACGGCGGTATCGTGCGCGGCGCCGACGACGTAGGCCAGCGCACGCGCCGCCTCGACCTGCGAGCGCATGCTCATGAGCATGCGGCGCACGTCCGGGTGGTTGATGATGGCCACCTTCGGGCCGCCGCGGACGCCGATGTCGGTACCCTGGATGCGGTCCTTGGCGTAAGTCACCGCGCGCTGGTAGGCGCGCTCGCCATCGGCGATGCCTTCCAGGCCGACACCGAAGCGGGCGGCATTCATCATGATGAACATGTATTCGAGACCGCGATTTTCCTGGCCGACGAGGTAGCCGATCGCACCGCCGTGGTCGCCGTAGGCCATCACCGCCGTCGGACTGGCGTGGATGCCGAGCTTGTGCTCGATCGACACGCAGTAGGCGTCGTTGCGGGCGCCGAGCGAGCCGTCGGCGTTCACCAGGAATTTCGGCACGACGAACAGCGAGATGCCCTTGACGCCTTCCGGAGCGGTCGGCGTGCGCGCCAGCACCAGATGGACGATGTTCTCGGCCATGTCGTGCTCACCGTAGGTGATGAAGATCTTCTGGCCGAAGATCTTGAAGCTGCCGTCGGCCTGCGGCTCGGCCTTGCTGCGCACGGCGGCGAGGTCGGAGCCGGCGTTCGGCTCGGTCAGGTTCATCGTGCCGGTCCAGGTGCCGGCGACCATCTTCTCCAGGAAGGTCTTCTTCAATTCGTCGGAGCCGGCGAGCACCAGCGCCTCGATGGCACCCGTGGTCAGCAGCGGACACAGCGAGAAGGCATGGTTGGCCGACTTCCACATCTCGGTGACACAGGCGTTGACCACCTTCGGCAATCCCTGGCCGCCGAATTCCGGTTCGCAGGCCAGCGCCGACCAGCCGTTCTCGACGAACTGGTTGTACGCGTCCTTGAAACCCTTCGGCATCGTCACCTGCTTGTCGTGCCACTTGGCACCTTCCTGATCGCCGGGAATGTTCAGCGGCGACAGCACGCCCTCGGCGAACTTGGCCGCCTCTTCGAGGATGGCATCGACCAGATCCGGCGTCGCCTCCTCGCAGCCCGGCAGCTGCGACACCTGCTCGAGCCCTGCCAGCTCCTTGAGCACGAACTGCATGTCGCGAACCGGTGCGATGTATTCACTCATTTCCTGTTCTCCTTTTGCTTTGGTTGGTTTTTGCTTGCTTTATTGCCCTTGTCGCTACTTGCCGAGCAGGTAGCGGGAATCGTCGAAGGTGGCCACCCATTGCGGCCGGTAGATGACGAACAGCGTGATCACCATGCCCGACAGCCAGGCTTCGGAAAAGGCGAGCAGCCCGACATAGGGCAGATACTCGCCGACGACATAGTCGGCACTGTAGGCACCGGCCGAGACCAGCAGGCCGGAGGCGACCGCGCCGACCGTGATGATCGCCAGTGCGCCACCGAAGAAGCCGTTGACGAAGATGTAGACGAAGAAGTGATGCGGCAGAAAGCGCTCGCAGCAGCGCAGGACAGCGGTGCTGGCGACGACGCCGACGCCGGCCATCAGCAGTGCATTCGCCGCATAGCTTTCCCAGCCGCCATCGCCGTTCAGCGTGACGCCGAGCAGCGCACCACAGAGGCCGATGAAGGCAAGGCGCGGGCCGAAGCTGAGCGTGAACACCGCAGCGCCGAGCAGATGCAGCGAGAGGCCGGGCTTGATGCCGGCCTTCAGGCTCCAGACGACGGTCAGGAAGACGATGGCGCCCAGCCAGGCATTGAGCCGGCTGGAATCGGCCAGTCGCCGCCAGGGCGCCCGCCACACCGCATGCAGGAAAAGCGGCAGGAACAGCAGCCAGGCGGCTGTGATCCAGTCGCCGGCCAGCAAGCCGTCCGGCAGGTTCATCGCGTCCGCCCTCGCCTGCCCTGCGTCAAACCGCCGCCGTCAGCTGCGGCACGACTTCGAACAGGTCGCCGACGAGGCCATAGTCAGCCACCTGGAAGATCGGTGCTTCCGGATCCTTGTTGATGGCGACGATCACCTTCGAATCCTTCATGCCGGCCAGGTGCTGGATGGCCCCCGAAATGCCGACCGCGATGTAGAGCTGCGGCGCGACGATCTTGCCGGTCTGGCCGACCT
>VFQM010000860.1_pt1 | contig 30088 bp, 26 predicted proteins | sample 3512391 | NCBI WGS metagenome assembly VFQM01 (sample SAMN10412369, study PRJNA504923) | tailings metagenome | isolation source: Replicate 1 from Balatoc abandoned mine | place: Philippines
CTGCTGTCGCTGGGCCTGCTCAAGGGCTCGCTGAAGGAGGTGCTGTCCAGCGGCGCCTACAAGAAGTTCTACATGCACAAGACCGGCCACTGGCTGGGCCTGGACGTGCACGACGTGGGCGAATACAAGGTCGCCGGCGAGTTCCGCGAGCTCGAGCCGGGCATGGTCTTCACCATCGAGCCGGGCCTGTACGTGACGCCCGGCCTGAAGGGCGTGCCGGCGAAGTGGCAGGGCATCGGCATCCGCATCGAGGACGACGTCGCCATCACCCGGGACGGCCACGAGGTCCTCACCGACGCCGTGCCCAAGTCCGCCGACGCCGTCGAGGCCCTGCTCGCCACCCGCGACTAGGCTTTTTTGGACGCGGATTCACGCGGATAAACGCGGACAAGGCGAAAAAGACAAACCACGAATGAACACGGAAGAACACGGATAAGAGCGGAGCAAACGTTGATTGCGTTTGCCCTATCCGCGTTTATCCGCGTGAATCCGTGTCCAAAAAGCGCTTTCCCACCCACGCGCTCCGGGCCGGGACGTCACATGTCGTGCTTGGCGAGCTCGAGGCCGAGGGACTGGTAGTGCTTCCAGCGCGCGCGCAGCGGGGCGCGGGCGGATTCGTCGGCGGGCACCACTTCCAGCACGCGCTCGAAGCCGGGCGGCACCGGCTCGTCGCGCAGGTTGAGCACCAGCGCGCGCAGCGCCGGCGACGCCTCCGGCGGCGCGATCAGCACTTCCACCTCGTCCTCGTCCTCGTCCATGCCGGCGATCTGGTGCGGCAGGTATTCGTCCGGATCGAAGGACCACAGCAGGTCGTCCAGGGCCTCGGCCTGCGCGGCCGAGGCGGCCAGCACCAGCAGGGGCTGGCCGGCGTGCACGGCCTTGCGGGCCAGTTCGCAGACGAGCAGCAGCGGCTGCTCGCGGAAGCGCGGCTTGGCGATCAGGTAGAAGTCCGCGCGCGGCATGGCGTCAGCCGGCGCGGTCGATCAGCCATTGCGCCAGCAGGCCGACCGGGCGGCCGGTGGCCAGGCCCTTGCGGCCCTCGCCGTTCGCCACGCCGGCGATGTCCAGGTGCGCCCAGCGCTGGCCTTCGGTGAAGCGCGCGAGGAAGCAGCCGGCGGTGATCGCGCCCGCGCTCTTGCCGCCGATGTTGTAGACGTCGGCGAAGGCCGACTCGAGCTGGGTCTGGTACTCGTCCCAGAGCGGCAGGCGCCAGGCGCGGTCGAACACCGTCTCGCCGGCCTGCAGCAGTTCGCCGGCGAGGTCGTCGTGCTTGCTCATCAGGCCCGCGGCGAACTTGCCCAGCGCGATCACGCAGGCGCCGGTCAGCGTCGCCACGTCGACGGTCGCCTGCGGCTCGAAGCGCTGGGTGTAGGTGAGCGCGTCGCAGAGGATCAGGCGGCCCTCGGCGTCGGTGTTGCCCACTTCGATCGTCTTGCCCGACATCGAGGTGAGGATGTCGCTGGGGCGGTAGGCGTCGGCGTCGGGCATGTTCTCCACCGCCGGCACCACCATCACCAGGTTGATCGGCAGCTGCATGCGCGCGGCCGCGAGGAAGGCGCCGAACACGCTGGCGGCGCCGCACATGTCGAACTTCATCTCCTCGATGCCGCCCTGCACCTTGAGGTTGATGCCGCCGGTATCGAAGGTGATGCCCTTGCCGACCAGCGCGTAGGGCCGGGCGTCGCCGGCGCCCTGGTAGCGCAGCACCACCAGCTTGGGCGGATTGGCCGAGCCGCGGCCCACCGCCAGCAGCGAGCCCATGCCGAGCTTCTCCATGTCGGCGCGCTCGAGCACCTCGACCGTGGTGTTGGCTTCTTCCTTCGCGATGCGGCGGGCGGTGTCGGCCAGGTAACCCGGGTTGCAGATGTTCGGCGGCAGGTTGCCCAGCTCGCGCGCCAGCTCGACGCCGGCGGCGATGGCGATGCCACGCGCCAGCTCGGCCTGCAGGCCGGCGTCGGCGCGCAGCTCCAGCGACTTCAGGCCCTCCTCGGCCGGGCGGCTGCGGGTGGCGGTGTAGGCGTAGGCGGCGTGGTCGGCGGCGACCACGGCCTGGCGCAGCGACCAGCCGGCGTCGCGGCCCGGCACGGCCAGGTCGGCGAAGGCGAGCAGGGCGCGCCGGCTCGGGCCGGACTTGAGCGCGCGCACCGCGTCGGCCACGGCCTTGAGGTACTGCGGCACGCCGAACTTGCCGCGCTCGCCCAGGCCCACGGCCAGCACGCGCGGCGCCTTCAGGCCGCCCAGGTCGGGCAGCAGCGCGGTCTGGCCGGTCTTGCCGGAGACGTCGCCGCGCGCCACCAGGGCCGCGAGCCGGCCGCCGGCCGCGCGGTCCACGGCCTCGGCCGCGGGCGTCAGCGCGCCGTCGGCATACAGGCCGACGATGACGCAATCGACGTCGGCGGTGGTGGGGTCGGCGGGGTTCAGGCGAAATTCGAGGGCCATGGGTCGTGATTCCGTACAATCGGGGGCGATTCGGGGTCGGCGCTGCCCATCGGGGCGGCCGGTCAGGCCCGGGATTCTAGCAAGCGACCCCGTGACCGAGGCCTGATGACCGCATGCGGCTGATCGAGCGATACCTCCTGCGCCAGTTCGCCGCCAGCGTCGCCGCGGTGGCCGTGGTGCTGCTGCTGGTCGGCCTGGGCGGCGTGCTCGTCGACCTGATGGGCGAGATCGCGCGCGGCAAGGTGCCCGCCGGCCTGCTGCTGTCCCAGCTCGGCCTGCGCTCGGTGCAGGTGCTGCCGCTGTTGCTGCCGCTGGCCCTGTTCGTCGGCCTGCTGCTGGCGATAGGCCGCCTGTATGGCGAAAGCGAGATGGCCGTGCTGGCCTCGGTGGGCCTGGGCCCGCGCCAGCTCTGGCGGCCGCTGGCGGCGGTGGTGCTGCCGGTCGCGGCCCTGGTCGCGGTCTGTTCGCTGTGGCTGGCGCCGCTGGGCGCGCGCGTCGCGGCCTCGATGGTGGACACGGCCAACCGCTCCTTCCTGGTCGCGGGCCTGGAGGCCGGACGCTTCCGCGAACTGCCCGGGCGCGCCGGCGTGGTCTACGTCGGCGAGCTGAGCACCGAAGGCACGACCTTCCGCAAGCTGTTCGTGCAGACCGAGCGCGAGGGCCGCATCGACGTGGTCACCGCGCGCGAGGGCGAACTCTTCCTCGACGGCGAGGTCGCGCGCTACCTGCGCCTGCGCGACGGTTTCCGGGTCGAGGGCGCGCCGGCCGAAAACGACTTCCGCATGATGCGCTTCGCCGAAAACGAACTGCGCGTGCCCGACCGCGAGCTGGCCGCCGAGGCCGACGCGCTCGAAGGCCTGGCCACGCTCGAACTGGCCGGCAGCGGCGACGCCGGCGCCCGCGCCGAGCTGCACTGGCGCATCGCCACGCCCTGGCTCGCGCTGGCGCTGGGCCTGCTGGCCCTGCCGCTGGGCCGCGGCGAGCCGCGCCAGGCCCGCTACGGCCGCCTGCTCGCGGCCCTGCTGGTCTACATCAATGCCATGTCGCTGCTGGTGCTGGGGCGCGGCTGGATCGCCACCGGCACCCTGGACGCCGACGGCGGCCTGGGCTGGATCCTCGCCCCGCTGTCGCTGCTGGCGGCCGGGCTGTTCCTGGCCGACGGCCGGCTGCGCCGGCCCGCGCGGGGCGCCCCGTGATCCGCCGCCTCATGCCCACGCGCCTGGACGCCTACCTCGCGCGCGCCGTGCTGCTGGCGACGCTGGGCGCCTGGGCGGTGCTGCTGGGCTTCGACCTGATCTCGGCGCTGGTGAACGAGCTCGACGAAATCGGCGAGGGCGCCTACACGATCAGCCACGCGGTGCTGTACGTGCTGTGGTCGGCGCCGCGGCGCGCCTACGAGACCTTTCCCACCTCGGCCCTGATCGGCACGGTGATGGGCCTGGGCGCGCTGGCCTCGCGCTCGGAGCTGACCGCGATGCGCGCGGTCGGCCTGTCGCGGCTGCGCATCGGCCTGGGCGCGCTGCTGTCGCTCGGCCTGGTGACGGCCGTGATGGTGCTCAACGCCGAGACCCTGGCGCCGGTGGGCGAGCAGAACTCGCAGGACGTGGTCACCGGCGCCAAGACCGGCGACGTCGTGCTGGCGCGGGTGTCCGGCCTGTGGGCGCGCGAGGGCAACGTCTTCCTCAATGCCCGCGACGGCGCCAGCCGGGAAACGCCCGAGGGCACGCTGACCGAACTGCGCGGCGTGCGCCTGTACGAGTTCGACGCGGACGGCCGCCTGGTCTCGCTGGCCGAGGCCAAGGAGGCCGTGCACGACCGCGAGGGCTGGGTGCTGCGCGAGGTGACGCGCGCGCGCTTCGGCGAACGCGCGGTGACCCGCGAGGTGCGCGCCGAGGAGCGCTGGGAGAGCGAGCTCGACGGCGAGGCCCTGGCCGCGGCCACCAAGCGCCCGCGCTACCTCAGCGGCGCCGAGCTGCGCCGGCAGATCGACTACCTCTCGCGCAACGGCCTCGATCCCAAGGCCTTCGAGAACGCCTACTGGGCGCGCTGGTTCTATCCGCTGAACGTGGCGGTGCTGTGCCTCTCGGCGCTGCCCTTCGCGTTCTCCTCGCTGCGCTCGGGCGGCTTCGGCAAGCGCCTGTTCATCGCCATCGTCATCGGCATCGGCTACCTGCTCTTCCAGCGCCTGGCGGTCAGCCTTTCGGACGTCTACCGCTTCGACGCGCGCCTGGCCTACCTGCTGCCGCCCGCCGTCCTGCTCTCCCTGTGCTGGGGCCTGTTCGCCCGCCGCGAATAGCTTTTTTTGACGCGGATCGACGCGGATACACGCGGATAGGGCGGAAGAAAACTAACCACGGATGAACACGGAAAGGCACGGATAAGAGCGGGTTCAACCTTGGATTGCTCTGGCTGTATCCGCTCTTTCCGTGTTCATCCGTGGCGAAAGGTTCTTGCTCTATCCGCGTGTATCCGCGTTGATCCGCGTCCAAATAACCTACTGGCCCGGCGCCGACAGGCGGACGAGCAGGGTGCCGCTGGCGAGGTCGTGCCAGCCGCGCCGGTCGCGGTCGACGAGGCACCAGAGGAAACCGAGGCCGGCGGCGGCCAGCGACAGGGTCGCGACGGCATAGCGGATCGCCAGCGCGCGGCCGGAGGGCGGGCCGCCGTCGGCGGCCACCACCTTCAGCCGCCAGGGGCGCATGCCCAGGGTCTGTCCGCCGCGGCGCCAGGACAGCCAGGCGTAGCCGCCGCTGGTCGCCCACAGCAGCACCAGTTCGGCCCAGGCGGCCAGGCTGCCGGGCACCACCGGCGTGCCGCCGCGCAGCGCCAGCATCAGGCCGGCCGCGGCGAACCACAGCGCCAGCACCGGGAAGAAGTCGTAGACCAGCGCGAACAGGCGCCAGCCGAGGTGGGCCGGGCGCGCCGCCGGCATCGGGTGGGTTTCCATGGCGCGAAGGATAGCCGCCCGCGCGCGGCCGCCGCTAAGCTTCGGCCATGCCCGCGTCCCGTCCCGCCGATCGCCGCGCCCTGGCGCTGAGCCTGCCGCCGCCGGCGGACGAGGACGTGCGCGCGATCACCGGCTTCCTCGACCGCGCCTGGGCCGAAGCCGGCCTGGCCCGGCACACCCTCGACAGCTACCGCCGCGACCTCGAGGGCCTGGCGCGCTGGCTGGCCACCCGCGGCGGCCGGCTGGCGTCCGTCGACCGCCAGTCGCTGTTCGACTACCTGGCCTGGCGCGCCGGCGCCGGCTATTCGCCGCGCAGCAACGCGCGCCTGCTTTCGGCCCTGCGCGCCTTCTGCGGCCAGCAGGTCCGGCTGGGCCTGCGCCAGGACGACCCGACCGCGCGCCTGGATCCGCCCAAGCTCGGCCGCGCCCTGCCCAAGGCCCTGTCGGAAAGCGAGATCGAGGCGCTGATCGCCGCCCCGGACCTGTCCACCCCGGCCGGCCAGCGCGACCGCGCGATGGTCGAACTGATGTACGCCACCGGCCTGCGCGTGAGCGAGCTGGTCGGCCTGCCCGCCACCGCCATCAACCTGCGCCAGGGCGTGCTGCGCGTCACCGGCAAGGGCGGCAAGGAGCGCCTGGTGCCGCTGGGCGAGGAGGCCCAGCACTGGCTCGAGCAGTACCTGGCGACGGCGCGGCCGGCCCTGGCCGGCGGGCGCGCCTCCGCGGCCCTGTTCATCGGCCGCGGCGGCGAGCCGCTGAGCCGGCAGCAGTTCTGGGTGACCGTGAAAAAGCTCGCGGCGGCGGCCGGCGTCGATCCGGCCCGGGTCAGCCCGCACGGCCTGCGCCACAGTTTCGCCACCCACCTGCTCAACCACGGCGCCGACCTGCGCACCCTGCAGATGCTGCTGGGCCACAGCTCGCTCTCGACCACCCAGATCTACACCCTGGTGGCGCGCGAGGGCCTCAAGCGCCTGCACCAGCAGCACCATCCCCGGGCCTGAAGCGGGCCCGTGGCACAATCGCCGAACTTCCGGCCGCGCCCGCGGTCGTAGCCCCGCATCCCCCAGGAATCCCGCGAATGATCCGAGCCCTCCTGCTGTCCCTGGCCCTCAGCGCCAGCCTCGCCGCCTGCGCGGCCGAACCGCCGGCCCGCGCCGGCGATGCCCCGGCCGCCGCCGCCGCGCCCGCCGCGGGCGACGATGCCGCCGTGCGCGCCGCGCTCGAGCAGCTGGTGCCCGGCGTGAAGATCGGCGGCATCAAGGCCTCGCCGGTCGCCGGCCTGCGCGAGGTGGACGTGGACGGCCGCATCATCTACGTCACCGCCGACGGCAAGTACCTGCTGCAGGGCTCGCTGATCGACGTCGCCGCGCGCGACAACCTCACCGTCGCCAGCGAGGCCGTGCTGCGCAAGGCCCTGCTCGACGGCGTCGGCCCCGACCAGGGCATCGTGTTCGCCGCGGCCCAGCCCAGGCACGTGGTGAAGGTGTTCACCGACATCGACTGCGGCTACTGCCGGCGCATGCACCAGGAGATCGCCGAGTACAACCGCCTGGGCATCACCGTCGAGTACCTGTTCTACCCGCGCGAGGGCATCGGTTCGGAGGCCTTCGAGAAGGCCGTGTCGGTCTGGTGCTCGGCCGACCGCCGCGCCGCCCTGACCGCCGCCAAGGCCGGCCAGTCCCTGCCCAAGGGCAACTGCACCAACCCGGTCACCCGCGACTACGACCTGGGCCGCCGCGTCGGCCTGGACGGCACCCCGGCCGTGTACGCCGCCAACGGCCGCCAGCTGGGCGGCTACGTGCCGCCGGCCGAGCTGCTGGCGCGCCTGGACGAGATGGCCGCCCGCGAGGCCGGCGCCGCCGCGAAGTAAGCCCGCCGCCCCGCCGGGGCGCCGGCCCGGGCCCCGGTCCGCCGGCGGCCCCGGGGCTTGGTTTACAATGCCGCGCTCCATTCCCATGGATTCAGTGCGGACATGATCGTCCTCGAGGGCCTGCCGGCCCTGTCGCCGTTCCGGCGCGACCGCCTCCAGGCCCGTCTCCGGCAGATCGCCGCCGACGTCCGCGTCACCGGGGCCTGGCACGTCTACTTCGTCCAGCCCGCGGCCGGGGCCACGCCCGACACGGCCACGCTGGGCCGCATCCTCGAAGGCTGCACCGGCACCGAGCCGCTGGCCGCCGGCGCCGAGTCCCGCTTCGTGGTGCCGCGCCTGGGCACCCAGTCGCCCTGGGCCAGCAAGGCCACCGAGATCCTGCGCGGCGCCGGCCTGGACGTGAAGCGCGCCGAGCGCGGCCTGCGCCTGGACCTGGCCGGCCTGCCGCCCGCCGGCGACCCGCGCTGGCCGAAGCTGGCCCGCGCGCTGCACGACCCCATGACCCAGAGCCTGCTCGCCACCCGCGACCAGGCCGCCGCCCTGTTCGACGCCCCGGCGCCCGGCGCGCTCGAACGCGTGCCCGTGGCGACGCTGGCCGAGGCCAACGTCCGCCTGGGCCTGGCCCTGTCGGACGACGAGATCGCCTACCTGCAGCGCCGCTACACCGAGCTCGGCCGCGACCCGTCCGACGCCGAGCTGATGATGTTCGCGCAGGCCAATTCCGAACACTGCCGGCACAAGATCTTCAACGCCGACTGGACCGTGGACGGCGAGCCGCAGCCGCTGTCGCTGTTCAAGATGATCAAGAACACGCACGCGCGCACGCCGCAGTTCACGCTGGGCGCGTACAAGGACAACGCGGCGGTGGTCGAGGGCCACCCGGGCGCGCGCTTCCGCCCCGACCCGGCCAGCGGCGCCTACGCGCACGGCCCGGTGCTCGATTCGGCCTTCGCGATCAAGGTCGAGACGCACAACCACCCGACCGCGATCTCGCCCTTCCCGGGCGCCGCCACCGGCGCCGGCGGCGAGATCCGCGACGAGGGCGCGACCGGCCGCGGCGGCAAGCCCAAGGCCGGCCTGACCGGCTTCACCGTCTCGCACCTGCGCATTCCCTCGCTGCCGCGGCCCTGGGAGCAGGACCGCCCGCTCAACCCGCGCATGGCGACCGCGCTGGAGATCATGGTCGACGGCCCGATCGGCGCCGCCGCCTTCAACAACGAATTCGGCCGCCCCGCGCTGGCCGGCTACTTCCGCAGCTTCGAGCTGCCGACGCCCGAGCCGGGCCTGGTGCGCGGCTACGACAAGCCGATCATGCTGGCCGGCGGCCTCGGCGCGATCGACCGCGGCCAGGTGAAGAAACTCGAGCTGCGGCCTGGCGATGCCGTGGTCGTGCTCGGCGGCCCGGCGATGCTGATCGGCCTGGGCGGCGGCGCCGCTTCGTCGGTGGCTTCGGGCCAGAGCAGCGAGGACCTGGACTTCGCCTCGGTGCAGCGCGACAACCCCGAGATGCAGCGCCGCTGCCAGGAAGTGATCGACCGCTGCGTGGCGATGGGCGAGGACAACCCCATCCTGACCGCGCACGACGTCGGCGCCGGCGGCCTGTCCAACGCCATCCCCGAGCTGCTGCACGACTCGAACGTCGGCGGCGTGATCGAGATGGCCAGGATCCCCAGCGACGATCCTTCGCTCTCGCCCATGCAGCTGTGGTCGAACGAGGCGCAGGAGCGCTACGTGCTGGGCGTGTCGGCCGACCGCCTGGCCGGGTTCGAGGCCATCTGCCGGCGCGAGCGCGCCGTGTTCGCCGTGGTCGGTTTCGCCACCGCCGAGCAGCGCCTGGTGCTGAAGGCGCCGGACGGCAGCACGCCCATCGACCTGCCGATGGACGTGCTGTTCGGCAACTCGCCGAAGATGCACCGCGACGTCGCGCGTCCCGCCGCGCCGCGCTGGCCGCGCCTGGACACCGCCGCGCTCGACCTGCGCGAGGCCGGCCTGCGCGTGCTTTCGCACCCGACCGTCGCGGCCAAGAACTTCCTGGTCACCATCGGCGACCGCACCGTCGGCGGCCTGTGCGCGCGCGACCAGATGGTCGGCCCCTGGCAGCTGCCGCTGGCCGATGCCGCGGTCACGCTCACCGATTTCACCGGCTACGCCGGCGAGGCGATGGCGATGGGCGAGCGCACGCCGCTGGCCCTGCTCGACGCCGCCGCCTCGGCGCGCATGGCCGTGGGCGAGGCGATCACCAACCTGGTGGCCGCGCCCGTGGATTCGCTCGAGGAGATCAAGCTCTCGGCCAACTGGATGGCCGCCGCCGGCCACCCGGGCGAGGACGCCCTGCTGTTCGACGCGGTGAAGGCCGTGGGCATGGAACTGTGCCCCGAGCTCGAGCTGAGCATCCCGGTGGGCAAGGATTCGCTGTCCATGCAGGCCACCTGGCAGGCGCCGGAAGGCCCGCAGAAGGTCGTTTCGCCGGTCTCGCTGGTGGTCAGCGCCTTCGCGCGCGTGGCCGACGTGCGCCCGCAGCTGCTGCCGGTGCTCGACCGCGCGGCGGATTCGGAGCTCTGGCTGATCGGCCTGGGCGCCGGCGCCCGCCGCATGGGCGGCTCGGTGCTGGCCCAGGTGCACAACGCCTTCGGCGGCGCCTGCCCGGACCTGGACGAACCCGAGCGCCTGCGCGCCTTCTTCGAACTCATCCGCGACGCGCGCCGCGACGGCCTGCTGCTGGCCTACCACGACCGCGCCGACGGCGGCGCCTTCGCGGCGCTGTGCGAGATGGCCTTCGCCGGCCACTGCGGCCTCGAGCTCAGCCTCGACGGCTGGGGCGAGGATCCGTTCACCACGCTGTTCAACGAGGAACTCGGCGCGGTCGTGCAGATCGCCGCCGAGGACCGCGCGGCCTTCGCCGACCTCGTCAACCGCCACGGACTCACCCACTGCGCGCAGCGCATCGGCCGGCCGACCACGGCGCCGGTGGTGCGGGTCAGCGAGGGCCGCGAGGTGCTGGCCGAGTGGAGCTGGCACGAACTGTTCGAGGCCTGGTGGTCGGTGACGCACGCGATCCAGGCGATGCGCGACGACCCGGCCGGCGCCGACGCCGAGCGCGACGCCAAGCTCGACTTCACCGATCCGGGCCTGTCGCCGGTGCTGACGTTCGCGCCGGCCGAGGACATCGCGGCGCCGTACATCGCCACGGGCGTGCGGCCGAAGGTGGCGATCCTGCGCGAGCAGGGCGTCAACGGCCAGGTCGAGATGGCCGCGGCCTTCGACCGCGCCGGCTTCACCGCCGTGGACGTGCACATGTCCGACCTCATCGAGGGCCGGCTGGCGCTGGATGGCTTCAAAGGCCTGGCGGCCTGCGGCGGCTTCAGCTACGGCGACGTGCTGGGCGCGGGCCGCGGCTGGGCCACGTCCATCCTCGAGCGGCCGGCGCTGCGCGAGATGTTCGCGCGCTTCTTCGCCCGCCCCGACAGTTTCAGCCTCGGCGTGTGCAACGGCTGCCAGATGCTGGCCCAGCTCAAGTCGCTGGTGCCGGGCGCCGAGCACTGGCCGCGGTTCCTGCGCAACCGCAGCGAGCAGTACGAGGCGCGCCTGGCGCTGGTGGAGGTGCAGGACTCGCCCTCGATCCTGCTGGCGGGCATGGCCGGTTCGCGCCTCCCGGTGGTGGTCGCGCACGGCGAGGGCTTCGCCCGTTTCGATGCGCCGGGCCACGAAGGCCTGGCCAGGGCCGCGCTGCGCTTCGTGGACGGCCACGGCCGCGCCACCGAGGCCTACCCGGCCAACCCGAACGGCTCGCCGGGCGGCATCACCGGCCTGACCAGCGCCGACGGCCGCGCCACCCTGATGATGCCGCACCCCGAACGCGTGTTCCGCACGGTGCAGATGTCCTGGCACCCGCGCGAGTGGCGCGAGGACAGCCCCTGGATGCGGCTGTTCCGCAACGCCCGCGCCTGGGTCGGCTAGGCCGGCGGCGCAGGCCGCGGCGACGACGCCCCGCCTCGCGCGGGGCGTCCTGTTTCCGGCCGGGGGCTCAGCCGAAGTCGGCGTCGAGCACGATGCGGTAGCGCGCCTTGCCTGCGCGCAGGTGGTCGAGCGCCGCGTTCACCTTCGACATCGGGAAGTGTTCGGTCTTGGGCAGCACCGCGTGCCGCGCCGCGAAGCCCAGCATCGCGTCGATCGCGCCGCGCGAACCGGTCGGCGAACCGGACACCGATTTCTGGCCCATGATCAGCGAGAAAGCGCTGAACTTCAGCGGCTCGAGCACCGCGCCCACCACGTGCAGGCGTCCGCCGGGGGCGAGTGCGGCCAGCAGGCCGTCCCAGTCCAGCGACACGTTCACGGTGTCGATGATCAGGTCGAACTGGCCGGCCAGCGCCGCCAACGCGTCCGCGTCGCGGGTGGACACCACGCGGTGGGCGCCGAAGGCCCGCGCCTCCTCGGCCTTGGACAGGCTGGTGGTGAAGGCGGTGACCTCGCAGCCCCAGGCCCGGCAGAACTTCAGCGCCATGTGGCCCAGGCCGCCGATGCCGACCACGCCCACGCGCGCCGTCGGCTTGATGTCGAACTCGCGCAGCGGCGCGAACACCGTGATGCCGCCGCAGAGCAGCGGGCCGGCCTCGCGCGGGTCCAGGTCCGCGGGCATCGGCATCGCCCAGACCCAGTGCGCACGCACGCGCTCGGCGAAGGCGCCGTGCCGGCCGGCGAGGGTGGGCTGCAGGCTCGCGCACAGGTGCTGGCGGCCGGCCAGGCATTCGCGGCAGTGCGTGCAGCAGCCGGCGTTCCAGCCCAGGCCGACGCGCTGGCCGATCGCCACGCCCTTGGCCTGCGGGCCCATCGCGACGACGCGGCCGACGGCTTCATGGCCAGGTACGAACGGGTACCGGGTGAAGCCCCACTCGTTGTCGAGCATGGACAGGTCGGAATGGCAGATGCCGCAGTGTTCGACCGCGATCTCCACCTCCTCGGCGCCCAGCGGGCCCGGGTCGAAGCGGAAGGGTTCGAGCGCGGCGCCGGCGGTGGCGGCGGCCCAGGCGCGGATCTCGGCCATGGCGGGGTCCTCGGCGGGGTGGGATGGGCGGACGATACTCCGGTCGGGGTGAAGGGCGCGCCGGCCCCGGCCTTCCTGCTAAATTCCGGGCTCCCGGGGATTTGGAGCAGCCGCGTGAACGCGCTGGCCCACGACAGCACCGACAGCGCCGACCACCGCATCGCCGCGGCCCTGGCCGAGCGCGGCCGGCTCAAGGACGCCGACCTGGCCCGGGCCCAGCGCCTGCACGCCGAGGCCGGCGGCTCCCTGGCCGCGCTGCTGGTGCGCCTGGGCATGGTGTCCGAGCGCGACATGGCCGAAGCCGCCGCCGAGGTCCTGGGCCTGCCGATGCTCTCGGCCAAGGACTGCCCGGACGCGCCGCCGCCGGGCGTGCAGCTCTCGCTGCGCTTCCTCAAGCAGCAGGCCGTCTGCCCGGTGGGCGAGGACGCGCAGGGCGTGGACCTGCTGGTCGCCGACCCGCAGGACCCGTATGCCGCCGACGCGGTCGCGCTGGCCACCGGCCGGCCGGTGCGGGTGAAGGTCGGCCTGCGCGCCGAGATCGCCGACCTGGTCGAGCGCTACTACGGCAGCGGGCGGTCCGCGATGGGCGCCATCGTCGAGAACCTCGGCGACGACTCGGCCGGCGACGAGGCCGACGTCGAGCAGCTGCGCGACCTGGCCAGCGAAGCCCCGGTCATCCGCCTGGTGAACCTGGTGATCCAGCGCGCGGTCGAACTGCGCGCCTCCGACATCCACATCGAACCCTTCGAGAACCGCCTGAAGGTGCGCTACCGCGTCGACGGCGTGCTCGAGGAGGCCGAATCGCCGCCGGCCAACCTCACCGCCGCGGTGATCTCGCGCATCAAGATCATGGCCAAGCTCAACATCGCCGAGCGCCGCCTGCCGCAGGACGGCCGCATCATGGTGCGCGTGCAGGGCAAGGAGCTGGACCTGCGCGTGAGCACGGTGCCGACCGCGCACGGCGAATCGGTGGTGATGCGCCTGCTCGACCGCGAGTCGGTGGTGCTGGACTTCAAGGCCCTGGGCTTCACCGACGAATTCCTCGGCCGGTTCATCAAGGTGCTGGAGCAGCCGCACGGCATCCTGCTGGTCACCGGCCCGACCGGCTCGGGCAAGACCACCACGCTCTACGCCGCGCTGAGCCAGCTCAACACGCCCGACGTGAAGATCATCACCGTCGAGGACCCGGTCGAGTACCAGATCGAGGGCATCAACCAGATCCAGGCCAAGCCGCAGATCGGCCTGGATTTCGCCCACGCCCTGCGCAGCATCGTGCGCCAGGACCCCGACATCATCATGATCGGCGAAATGCGCGACCTGGAAACCTCGCGCATCGCCATCCAGTCGGCGCTCACCGGCCACCTGGTGCTCAGCACCCTGCACACCAACAACGCCGCCGGCGGCGTCACCCGCCTGCTGGACATGGGCGTGGAGGACTACCTGCTCACCTCCACGGTGAACGGCATCCTGGCCCAGCGCCTGGTGCGGCGCATCGAGCCGACCCATGCCGAGCGCTACGAGGCGCTGCCCGAGGTGGTCGAGGAATTCGGCCTGCGCCGCTTCCAGCCCGAGGGCCCGATCCACCTCTGGCGTCCGAAGCCGTCCGCGCTCACGCCCACCGGCTACCTCGGCCGCACCACCATCATGGAATTCCTGGTGATGGACGACGGCCTGCGCCGGCTGGTGATGCAGCACGCCGGCATGGGCGAGCTCGAGGAGGCCGCGCGCGCCCGCGGCATGCGCACCATGTACGAGGACGGCCTGGCGAAGGCGATGCAGGGCCTGACCACGATCGAGGAAGTCCTGCGCGTCACGCAGGAGGGCTGAGCCGATGGCGCTGTTCCGCTACAAGGCGCTGTCCTCGGCCGGCGAGGTGCTCGAGGGCCAGATGGAGGCCGCGAGCGCCGAGGACGTCGCCGCGCGCCTGCAGGACCAGGGCCACCTGCCGATGGAGGCGCGCCGCGCCGACGAGGCCGGCGGCGCCGGCCTGGGCAGGCTGTTCGCGCGCCGCGAATTCGGCGAGGCGCAGGTGCTGCAGTTCACCCAGCAGCTGGCCACCCTGCTGGGCGCCGGCCAGCCGCTCGACCGCGCCCTGGCCATCCTGCTCGAACTGCCCGAGACCCAGGCCGCGCGCCGGGTGGTCGAACGCATCCGCGAGGCCGTGCGCGGCGGCGCCTCCCTGTCGGCGGCGCTGGAGCAGCAGCACGGCGTGTTCTCGCGCCTGTACGTGAACCTGGTGCGCGCCGGCGAGGCCGGCGGCAGCCTGCACGACGCGCTGCGCCGGCTGGCCGACTACCTCGAGCGCAACGCGAAACTGCGCTCGCGCGTCGCCAACGCGCTGATCTACCCGGTCATCCTGATGGTGATGGTGCTGGCTTCGGTGGGCTTCCTGCTGGCGGTGGTCGTGCCGCAGTTCCAGGCCCTGTTCGAAGGCCTGGACGCCGAGCTGCCCTGGTACACCTCGCTGGTGATGTCGCTGAGCCTGTTCACCCGCGACTGGTGGTGGCTGATGCTGCTGGCGCTGCTGGCCGCCGGCGCCTGGGCCGGGTGGCAGCTGTCGCGCCCGGGGCCGCGGCTCGCGCTCGACGGCTGGCTGCTGCGCCGGCGCCTGGTCGGCGACCTGGCCGCCAAGCTCGACACCGCGCGCCTGGCGCGCACCCTGGGCACGCTGGTGCGCAACGGCGTGCCGCTGCTGTCGGCGCTGGCGCTGGCGCGGCCGGTGCTGGCCAACCGGGTGCTGGCGAACGCGCTCGAGGCCGCCGCCGACGAGGTCAAGACCGGCAGCGGCCTGGGCTACGCCCTGGGCCGCACCAAGCTGTTCCCGCGCCTGGCCGTGCAGATGGTGCAGGTCGGCGAGGAATCCGGCGAACTCGATACCATGCTGCTGAAGGTGGCCGACACCTTCGACCTCGAGACCGGCAGCGCGCTCGAGCGCCTGCTGGCCGCGCTGGTGCCGGCGCTGACGATCCTGATGACCGTGCTGGTCGCCATCGTCATCGTCTCGGTGCTGCTGCCCATCTACGACCTCACCAACGCCATAGGCTGACCCATGCGACACACCCCGAGCTTCGCCCGCCGCGCCCGCGGCATGAGCCTGATCGAAGTGATCATCGTCATCGTGCTGATCGGCGGCGTGCTCGCCCTGGTCGCCAGCCGCGTGATGGGCGGCCAGGACCGCGCCAACGTGCGGCTCACCGAGACCCAGCTGATCACCCTGGCCGGCAAGGTCGACCAGTTCCGGCTCGACACCGGCAAGCTGCCGGACTCGCTCGACCAGCTGGTCAACGGCGGCGGCACGCCGAACTGGCTCGGCCCCTACGCGCGCGCCGAGGAGCTGAAGGATCCCTGGGGCAACGCCATCGAATTCCGCAAGCCGGGCGGCAACGGCCCGTTCGAGCTGGTCAGCCTCGGCGCCGACGGCGCCAGCGGCGGCGAGAGCGTGAACGCGGACATCCGCAAGCCCTGACCGCCCGGATCCCGGCCGTGCGCCGCGCCCGCGGTTTCTCGCTGCTGGAGCTGCTGGTGGTGATGGCGCTGCTGGCGGCGGTCGCCGGCCTGGGCGCGGCGGTGCTGGGGCGTGCGCTGCCCGGCCAGGAACTGCGCGGCACCGCCCGCGACCTCGCCGCCGACCTGCGCTTCACCCGCGCCCGCGCCATCGCCAGCGGCCGCGAGCAGGTGTTCGTGCTGTCGGTGGACGAGCGCCGCTGGGACGCCGCCGGCGAACGCGGCGGCCGCTGGAGCGACGCGCTGCAGGTCGAGGCCACCAGCGCGCGCCAGGAGCAGCCCGGCGCGCGCTCGGCCGCGATCCGTTTCTTCCCGGACGGTTCGGCCAGCGGCGGCCGGTTCGTCTTCCGCCATGGCGAGGCCGCCTGGCGCGTGGACATCGCCTGGCTCACCGGCGAGGTGACGCTGCGGCGCGGGGCGGGGCAGCCATGAGGCCCCGGCGCGCGCCGCGTCCGCGGGCCCAGCGTGGCTTCAGCCTGCTCGAGGTGGTGCTCGCCTTCGTGCTGCTGGCGGTGTCGCTGGGCATCCTGACCGCCATCCTCGGCGGCGGCCTGGCCCAGGTGCGCCAGGCCGGCGACGCCAGCGAGGCCACCCTGCACGCGCAGTCGCTGATCGACGAACTGGGCGTGGTCGCGCCGATCGCGCCGGGCCGCAGCGAAGGCGTGTTCGAACGCGGCCGCTACCGATGGCGCCTGGAGGTCAGCGAGGCCGAGGACCCGCTGCCGCCGCCGCCCGGCGCGACCGCGCCGGCGACCGGGGACGAGGTGCTCGGCGGGCCGGTCATCTACCGCGTGCAGGTCGTGGTCGGCTGGGGCGAGGGCACCTATGCGCGCGAGATCCGCTTCGCGACCCTGCGCGCGCGCCTGCCCGACGACGCCGGCCTGGGCCTGCCGCCATGAACCGCAGCCGCGGCTTCAGCCTGCTCGAGGTGCTGCTGGCGACGGCCCTGCTGGCCGCCGGCCTGGCCCTGGCCTTCGCGGCCCTGGCCAACGCCGGCCGCGCCACCGAGGCCGCCGAGGCGCAGGCGCGCGAGGCCGAGCGCCTGCGCGCGGTGCAGGGCTTCCTGCGCCGCCAGGTCGAGGGCGCGCTGCCGATCGTGTTCGAGGGCGGGGAGGTGGCGGGCGAGGGCGTGGCCTTCGACGCGCGCCCGGACCGCCTGCGCTTCGTCGCGCCGATGCCCGGCTATCTGTCCCGCGGCGGGCCCTACCTGCTCGAGTTCCGGCTCGTGCCCGGCCGCGGCGGGCGGCGCCTGGAGTTCCAGCACTGGCTGATGGGGCCCGAGGGCCCGCTGGAGGCGACGCGCGAGCCGGAGGTGCTGCTCGAAGGCATCGCCGAGGCCGCGTTCTCGGTGCGCAGCATCGACGAGCAGGGCGGCCCCGGCCCCTGGCTCGAACGCTGGGAGCGCCCCAACGAGGTGCCGCGACTGGTGCGGCTGGAGCTGCGCTTCGCCGATCCGCGCCGGCGCTGGCCGACCCTGGTCGCCGTCGCCCGCCTGGGCATGGCGCCGGTGCCCGGCGGCGTGCCGGTGCCCACGCCCGAGGGCGAGCCATGAGCCGCCGGCCGTCGCGCGGCGCCGCGCTGCTGCTGGTGCTGTGGTTGCTGCTGCTGGTCTCGGGCATCGTCGCCGTGTTCGCGCTCACCGCCCGCACCGAGGCCATGCAGGGCAGCGCGCTGCGCAACCAGGCCGCGGCGCGCTACGCCGCCGAGGCCGGCATCGAGCTGGCGGCGCTGCGCATGGCCGCCGCCGACCCGCTGCAGCGCTGGGTGCCCGACGGCCGTGTCCACGCCTTCGACTTCGAGGGCTACCGGGTCGAGGTGCGCGTGCAGGACGAAGCGGCCAAGCTCGACCTCAACGCCGCCGACGCCGAGCTGCTCGAGCGACTGATGCAGGCGCTGGGCGTGGACGAGGCGCGGGCGCGCCTGCTCGCCGGCGCGATCCAGGACTGGCGCGACACCGATGCGCTGGTCGCCGTGGCCGGTGGCGCCGAGGATCGCGACTACGCCGCCGCCGGCCTGCCGCACGGCGCGCGCGACGGCCCCTTCGGCACGGTGCAGGAACTGCAGCAGGTGCTGGGCATGGACCTGGACACCTATCGCCGGCTCGCCCCGCACGTCACCGTGCACGCGCCGCAGCCGCGGCCGCTGGCCGAGTTCGCGCAGGCGCCGCTGCTGGTCGCGCTGGGCCTGGCGCCGGGCGACGTGCAGGCCTGGCTGGAGCAGCGCGCGGCCTGGCGGCCGGGGGATCCGCTGCCGGCTTCGCCGGTGGCCGCCGGCCTCGCCGGCATGGGGTCCGGCACGTATAGTGTGGCCAGCCGCGCCACCCGCCCGGACGGCTCCTTGGTCGAGGTGACCGCCACCGTGCGCATCGGCGCCGGCGCGGGCCTTGGTCGCCTGTATGGACCGCTGGCCTGGCGGGTGGGAGAACCCGACTGATGCCCGCCGCCGACCGCCTCGCCTCCACCGCCGATGCCCTCCGCCTGCGCCTCATGCGCAGTCCGCTGCCGGGCTGGTGGCGGGACGTCCGGGCCGACCTGCTGTCCCTGCTGCCGCCGCGCTGGCGCGCCCGCGTCGCCGGCCAGCGCCGCCAGCTCTGGCTGCTGCCGGAGGGCGACGACCTCGTGGTGGCCCTGAACGCCGCCGACGGCACCCGCGAACTCGGCCGCGTGCCGCGCGACCCGGAGCTCCTGCAGGCGCTGCAGCAGCGGCTCGCCGTCGCCGGCACGCCGGCCTGGCTGCTGCTGCCGGCCGCCGATGGCCTGCGTCGCCGCCTCCCGCTGCCGCTCGCCGCCGAACCGCGCCTGCGCGAGGTGCTGGGCTTCGAACTCGACCGCCAGACGCCCTTCGCCGCCGACCAGGTGGTGTTCGAAGGCCGCGTGCTGTCGCGCGACGCCGCCGCGCAGACCCTGCAGGCCGAACTCGTGGTGCTGCCGCGGGCGCGCCTCGAGGCCGCGCTGGCGGCGCTGGGCCCGCTCGCCGGCGCCATCGAGGGCGTGGACCTGCGCGAGGGCGAGGGCCGCCTCGGCCTGGACCTGCTCGCCGGGCAGCGCCGCGACCGCCCCGCGGACCCGGTGCGGCGCACCACCCGCTGGCTGCTGCTGGCCGGCCTGGTGGCCGGCGTCGCCGCGCTGGCGCTCACCCTGCACAACCGGTCGGCGCGCCTGGACGAGCTGCGCGCCCGCGTCGCCGCCGCGCAGGAGCAGGTGCGCGAGGTGCGCCGCATCCGCAACCAGCTGGTCGCCTCGGCGCAGGCGGCCAACTTCCTCGCGCATCGCCGCGCCGCCCAGCCGACCATGCTCGAGTTGGTCGACGACCTGACCCGGCGCATTCCCGACGACACCTCGCTCGACAAGCTGGCGGTGAACCAGGGCCGCGTCGTCCTGGTCGGCCACAGCCGCGCCGCGCCGGCCCTGGTCGGCCTGCTGCAGGCCTCGCCGCTGCTGGCCGAACCGGCGCTCTCGGGCGCCGTGCAGGCCGACCCGCGCAGCGGCCGCGACCGCTTCACCCTCGTCGCGCAGCTGCGCGGCCCGGAGGCTGGCGATGGCCCGGCCGACTGACCGCCTGCGCCGCCTCGGCTTGCTCGCGCTGGCGCTGGTGCTGGCCTACGGCGTGCTGCTGCACGGCTGGTTCACCGCGCCGATGCTGGCGATGGGCGACGAGATCGCCAGCCTGCGCGACGAGGAGCTGCGCCTGCGCATGGAGATCGCCCAGCGCCCGACGCTCGAGACGGAGCTGGCGCGCGTGCGCGAATTCGAGGCCGGCAACCCCGGCTTCCTGCCCGAGTCCAACCGCCAGCTCGCCACCGCCGCCCTGGTGCAGCGCCTGGAGCAGGTGGTGCGCGAGGCCGCGCCGCAGCCCGGCCGCTGCGAGATCACCGCGCGCACGCCCTCCGAGCCGCGCGGCGACGACCCCTTCGTGCGCGCCGCCGTGCAGGTGCGCCTGAACTGCGGCATGGCCGAGCTGGCCGCGGTGCTGCACGCGCTCGAAGGCGGCAGCCCGCAGCTGTTCATCGACAACCTCGACCTGCTCTCGCGCGGCAGCTACCTCGGTGGCCAGGAGGGCGGGGCGATGGACGTGAGCTTCGAGCTCTACGGATTCCTGGCCGCGCCCGCGGAGGCCTCTCCCGATGCTTGACCGCCTGCGCCCCGTGCACGCGCTGCCCACTGCGCTCGCGGCCTGGGCGACCGGCCTGCTGGTGCTGGCCTTCGCCGGGCTGGGCGGGCGCGTCGGCCTGCATCCGGAGGATCCGGCGCTGGCGCCGCCGGTGCCCGAGCTGCGCCTGGCCGCGGTCACCCAGCGCCTGGGGCCGCTGGCGGCGTATTCCGAGGTCGGCACGCGACCGCTGCTCACCGCCGATCGCCGGCCCGCGGCCGTGGTGGCGGCGGGCGAGGCCGGCAATCCCGACGCGCTCAAGGACCTGGTGCTGAGCAGCGTGCTGATCGCCGGCCCGACCCGCCTGGCCATCCTGCAGCCGGTGGCGGGCGGCGAGCCGGTCCGCGTGCGCGAGGGCGACGCGGTGCCCGGCAGCCCCTGGCGCCTGGTCGAGCTGGCGCCGCGCCGCGCCGTGTTCGAGGGGCCGTCCGGCCGGCACGAACTGGCCCTGCGCACCTTCGACGGCCGGGGCGCCGCGCCGCCGCGGGCCGGCGAGCCGGTGGCCGGCGGCCCGCCCGGCATCACGCCCGCGCCGGCCAACGCCCCCGCCACGGCGATGCCGGCGACCCCGGCCGCCGGGGCCGTCGCCGCGGCGCCCGCGGGCGAGGCCGGCGCGGACGAACCGACCCAGGAACAGCAGATCGAGGCGATCCGGCGCCGCATCGAGGCGCGCCGCGCCCAGATGCGCGCCGAGGCCGCCGCGCGCGAGTAGAGCCCACAGGTAGAGTAGGCGCATGACTTCCAGCTTCCGCTTCCCGTCCTTCCTCCTCGCCCTGGCGCTCGCGCTGCTGGCCGGCTGCGCCACGCCGGCCGGTCCGGTGGTGCGCCGCGGCGACGATCCGCTGGCTGGCCGGGCCCCCGCCGCCGACGGCGCGGAGGCGGAGGACACGGCCGGCGCCGGCGCGCCGCCCGCCGCGACGCTCACCGATGGCAGCGGCGAACTGATCAACCGCCGCGCCGCCGCCACGCCGCCGCCGTCGCTGGACGCGCCGGGCGAGGCGACCTTCAACTTCGAGGGTGAATCGGTGCATGCGGTGGTCAAGGCCGTGCTCGGCGACCTGCTGCAGCAGAACTACGTGATCGCCCCGGGCGTGCAGGGCACCGTCACGCTGTCCACGCCGCGCCCCGTCAACGCCGCCCAGGCCATGAGCCTGCTCGAGATGGCGCTGGCCTGGAACAACGCCCGCCTGGTCTGGAGCGACGGCCGCTACAACGTGCTGCCGACCGAACAGGCCGTGGCCGGCGTGCTGTCGCCGCGCACCGGCGGCGCCGCCGACGCGCGCGGCTACGAGCTGCGCGCGGTGCCGCTGCAGTACATCGCCGCGGCCGAGATGAAGAAGCTGCTCGAGCCCTACGCCCGCCCGAACGCGGTGGTGAGCGTGGACAACGCGCGCAACCTGATCGTGGTCGCCGGCACCCGCGCCGAGCTGCAGAACTACCTGCGCACGGTCGAGATCTTCGACGTGGACTGGCTGGCCGGCATGTCGGTCGGCGTGTTCCCGCTGCTCTCGGCCGAGGCCAGCAGCGTGGTGGACGAGCTCACCGGCATCTTCGGCGAGGGCGGCAACACGCCGGTCTCGGGCATGTTCCGCTTCATGCCTCTGCAGGGCCAGAACGCGGTGCTGGTGATCACGCCGCAGGCGAAGTACCTGCGCGAGGCGCAGAAGTGGATCGAGCGCCTGGACGCCGGCGGCGGCGAGGGCGCGCGCCTGTACACCTACGAAGTGCTGTACATGAAGGCCACCGACCTGGCCGACCAGCTGGGCCAGGTGTTCGGCGCCACGACCGGTGGCGGCCGCGACGCCGGCGCCGGCGGCCCGCCTTCGCTGATGCCGGGGCTGGAGCCGGTGCAGATCCGCTCGGTCGATGCGGCTCCGGCGCCCGCCGCGGACAAGCCCGCCGGCGGCAACACCCCGGCCGGCGCGCCGGCCGCGGCCGGCGGCGGCATCGCCCTGGGCAGCGGTGAAGGCGTGTCCATCAGCGCCGTCGAGGCCAGCAACGCGCTGCTGGTGCGCGCCACGCCCGGCCAGTGGGAATCGATCCGCCGCGCCATCGAGCGCCTGGACACCATGCCCCTGCAGGTGCACATCGAGGCGCAGGTGGTCGAGGTCGACCTCAGCGGCCAGCTCAGCTACGGCGTGAACTGGTTCTTCGAGAACGCGGTCACCGACGTGGCCGAGCTGCCCTCGGCCGCGGGCCGGCGCATCTGGGGCGACCTCTCCGGCACCGTCGGCGACGGTGGCCTGGGCTGGACCTTCCTGGGCCGCAACGCCGCCGCCATCGTCAGTGCGCTGGACGACGTCTCGGACGTGCGCGTGCTGTCCACGCCCTCCGTGGTGGTGCGCAACAACGCCGAGGCGCGCCTGGACGTGGGCACCAAGATCCCGGTCAACAGCGTCATCTTCAACCCGATCATCGGCGACCAGACCGGCGGCGGCACCGGCAGCTTCAGCCAGACCCAGTACCTCGACACCGGCGTGATCCTCACCGTCACCCCGCGCATCAGCCGCGACGGCACCGTGTTCATGGAGATCGAGCAGGAAGTCAGCTCGCCGGGCGACACGCCCGACGACAACGGCAACCTGCCGATCAACAAGCGCAAGCTCACCACCGAGGCGGCCATCCAGAGCGGCGAGACGGTGATGCTGGCCGGCCTGATCTCCGACAGCACGCTCGACGGCAGCTCCGGGCTGCCGGGCCTGAGCCGGCTGCCCGTGGTCGGCGGCCTGTTCGGCAAGAAGACCCGCGACAGCCGCCGCACCGAGGTGGTGATCCTGGTCACCCCGCGCGTGATCCGCGACCCGGGCGAGGCGCGCCGCCTCACCGACGAATACGGCGAGCGCTTCCGCGGCCTGGAGCCGCTGCGCCGCGCCGAAGGCGACGACGCGCGCTGACCATGCAACCGGCCACGCGCGCCGTCTTCCGCGAACTGCTGCGCCGGGAGCTGGAGGAACGCCACCGCGGCAGCCTGCTCGGCGCGGCCTGGCTGGTGCTGCTGCCGCTGCTGCAGCTGGCCGTGCTGGCCTTCGTGTTCGGCCGCCTGCTGCCGGCGCGCGCGGCCGGTGGCGAGCTGCCCTACGCGGCCTTCCTCGCCCTGGGCTTGTGGCCCTGGATGCTGTTCGCCAACGCCGCCGGCCGCGGCGTCGGTGCGCTGGCCGAAAACGCCGCGCTGATCGGAAAAGTCGCCATCCCGCACGGCCTGCTGGTGGACAGCCGGGCCCTGGCCAGCGTGCTGCTGGACCTGGCCGGCTTCGTCGCCGTGCTGGCGGTGCTGTGGGTGGCGGTGATGCCGCCGGCGCCGGCCGGGCTGCCGGCGGTGCTGGCCGGCCTGGCGGTGGCCTCGCTGCTGGGCCTGGCCCTGGCGCGCGTGCTGGCGGTGCTGCAGGTGTTCCTGCGCGACATCGGCGCGGTGGTCGGCCAGCTGCTCACGCTCGGCTTCTTCCTGACGCCCGTGCTCTACGACGCCGCGATGCTGCCCGGCGCCCTGGGCGACTGGCTGGCGCTGAACCCGATGGCGGTCGCGATCGGCGCGGTGCGCGCCGGCGCCACCGGCGCGCCCGTGGCCTGGGGCGCGCTGGCGCTGGCGATGCTCGCGGCCGGCCTGGCCTGGGTGCTGGCGCGCGCGCTGCTGGCGCGGGCGCGCGCGCACCTGGAGGACTTCCTGTGAGCGCGCCCCTGGTCGAGGCCCGCGGCCTGTGCAAGCGCTACCCGGTGCTCGGCCACCGCGGCGACCGGCTGGCGGCGCTCTGGGACGTGCTGCGCGGGCGGCCGGCGCGGCGGCACGTGTCGGTGCTCGAGGAAGTGTCGTTCCGGGTCATGCCCGGCGAATCGCTGGCGATCATCGGCGAGAACGGCGCCGGCAAGTCCACCCTGCTCAAGCTGGTCACCGGCGTGCTCACGCCCAGCGCCGGCCAGGTGGCCACGCGCGGCCGCATCGCCGCGCTGCTCGAGCTGGGCGCCGGTTTCCACCCCGAGCTCAGCGGCCGCGACAACGTGCGCCTGGCCGCCGCGCTGCACGGCCTGGGCGCCGACGAACTCGCGGCGAAGCTGCCGGAGATCGAGGCCTTCGCCGACATCGGCCGCTACCTCGACGAACCGGTGAAGCACTACTCCTCGGGCATGGTCGTGCGCCTGGGTTTCGCCATCGTCGCGGCGGTGCGCCCGGAGCTGCTGGTCACCGACGAGGTGCTGGCGGTCGGCGACGAGGCTTTCCAGCGCAAGTGCATCCGCTGGCTCGACGACTACCTCGCCGGCGGCGGCACCCTGCTGCTCGTGTCGCACAGCCCCTACCACGTGCAGAAACTGTGCCGGCGCGCGATCTGGCTCGAACGCGGGCGCGTGGTGGCCGAGGGCGACGCCTTCGAGGTCAGCCAGCGCTACCAGGGCGCCCAGGCCGCGAAGGCGGGCGAGGGTGCGGCGCGGCCCCGGCCGGGCCAGGCCGAGGTGGTGATCGAATCGGTGGCCAGCAACGGCATCGCCGGCGACGGCGAGGTCTCGATCGCCCAGGGCGAGCCGCTGGTGCACGAGCTCGTGCTGGCCAGCCGCGACGGCACGCCGCCGGTGGCCATGGTCGGCTGGCTGCGCGCCGACCGCTCGCCGGTCTATGGCGTGAGCTCGGAAATGGACGGCGCCGAGCCCGAGCCGCTGGGCGACGGACGCTTCCGCTTCCGCCTGCGCTTCGACCCGCTGCCGCTGCTGCCCGGCGACTACCTGCTGCACAGCCTGGCGCTCGACGGCGCCGGCATGGTGCTCTACGACCAGCGCGAGCGCCGCGTGCGGGTGCGCGGCCAGACCCGCGAGATGGGCAGCGTGCGCCTGCCGCACGCCTGGGGCGGGCCGTGAGCGTGCTGCCCGTCGTCGTGGTGCCGGTGTACAACGCGCTCGAGGCGCTGGACGGCTGCCTGGCCGCGCTCGACGCCACCCTGCCGGCCGGCACGCGCGTGCTGCTGGCCGACGACGCCAGCCCCGACCCGCGCCTCGCCCCGATGATCGACGGCTGGTGCCGGCGCACCGCGCTCGCTGCGCGCGCCGTGCGCCGCGAACGCAACCTCGGCTTCCCGGGCAACTGCAATGCCGCCTTCGCCGACACCGGCGAGGCCGACGTGGTGCTGCTCAACTCCGACACCGTGCCGGCCGGCGACTGGCTGGGCGCGATCGCCCGCTGCGCCGCCAGCGACCCGCGCATCGCCAGCATCACGCCCTGGTCGAACAACGCCGAGATCTGCAGCCTGCCGCGCTTCTGCGAGCCCAACCCGGTGCCGGCCGACGCGGGCGCCTGGGCCGCGGCCGCGGCCAGCGCCGGCGCGCCGGAGTACCCGGAACTGCCCACGGCCGTGGGCTTCTGCATGTACCTGCGCCGGGCCGCGCTGCGCCAGCTCGGCGGCTTCGACGCCGCCACCTTCGGCGCCGGCTACGGCGAGGAGAACGACTGGTGCCTGCGCGCCGCCGCCATGGGCTGGCGCAACGTGCTGTGCGACGACGCCTACGTCGTGCACCTGGGCGGCGAATCCTTCGGGCCGCTGGGCCACGCGCCGGGGGGCGAGAACCTGTCCCGCCTGCTGGCGCGCTGGCCCGATTACAACGAGAAGGTGGCGCGCTTCATCATGGACGACCCGCTGCGGCCGCTGCGCGAGCGCCTGCTGGCGCGCCTGGACGCGATGGCCCGCGGCGGCCCGCAGGGCGACCTGTTCGGCTAGCATGGCCGCATGAGCGACACGCTTCCCTTCACCGGCGAACGCTTCACGCCCGAGTGCGAGCGCGAGATCGCCTACGAGCACTGGCACCGCTATGCCTTCGCGCGGGCGCTGGCGCGCGGCCGCCGCGTGCTCGACGCCGCCTGCGGCGAGGGCTACGGCAGCGCCATGCTGGCGCGCGCCGGCGCGGCATCGGTGCTGGGGCTCGACCTGGACGCCGCCAGCGTCGGCCATGCAGCGCGCCGCTACGGCGACGTGCCCGGCCTGCGCTTCGACATCGCCGACGCCACCCGCCTCGACGCGCTGCCCGACGCCGCCTTCGACCTGGTGGTCAGCTTCGAAACGCTGGAGCACGTGCACGACCAGGCACGCCTGCTCGACGGCTTCGCCCGCGTGCTCGCGCCCGGCGGCCTGCTGCTGGTGTCGACGCCGGACAAGGTCAACTACAACCCGCCGGGCAGCGAACCCAATCCCTTCCACGTGCGTGAGCTGGCCCGCGACGAGTTCGAGGCCCTGCTGGCGGCGCGCTTCCCGGCGCGGCGGCTGTACGGGCAGAAGCTCGCCTTCCAGTCGCTGATGTGGTCGCTGGATTGCGTGGATGGCGCGGCCGAGGCGCTGGCGCTCGACGGCGGCGCGGTGGTGGCGGGACCGTCGCTGCCGCCGACCTACTACGTCGCCGCCTGCGCGGCCGCGCCGGCGGCCCTGGCCGGCCTGCCGGCCCTGTCCCTGTTCGGCGACGCCGCCGAATCCGTGTACGCCGACTACCGCGACGAGGTCCGCCGCAACCGCGCCGCCGCCGCCCACATCGCCCACCTGGAGGGCGAGCTCGCGCGGCTGCGGGGCGGGTCGTGAAGGCCTCCGGCGAGGCGCCGGGCCCGCGCGACATCGGCGTGGTCGTCGTCACGCACTGCAGCGCGGCGACCATCGAACCCTGCCTGTTCCGCCTGCTCGCCGCCGACGCGGTGACGCGCGTGGTGGTGGTGGACAACGCCTCCGACGACGACACCTGCGCGCGGGTCGAACGCATGGCCGCGCGCGAGCCGCGCCTGTCGCTGGTGCGCAACCCGGGCAACCGCGGCTTCGCCGCCGCCTGCAACCAGGGCGCCACCGCGCTGGCCCAGCCCTGGTTCGCCTTCGTGAACCCCGATGCCTACGTCGAACGCGACACGCTGGCGCGCCTGGTGGCGCATGCCGGCTCGCGGCCCGGCGCCGGCCTGCTGGGCGTCGAACTCGTGGACGAGGAGGGCGGCGTGGACCCGGCCAGCCGGCGCGCCGATCCTTCGCTGCGCCGGCTGCTGGCCGCGCGCGGCCGCCGCGACGACCTCTACCTGGGCCGCGACCCGGCCGTGGACCTGCAGCCGGTGGACGCCGCCTCGGGCGCGCTGATGCTGCTGCCCGCCGGCCTGTACGTGCGCCTGGGCGGCTTCGACGAGGCCTACCGCCTGCACGCCGAGGACCTCGACCTGTGCCGGCGCGTGCGCGCCGCCGGCTACGAGGTGCTGGTGGCCAACGACCTGCGCGTGGTGCACGTGCGCGGCGTGTCCAGCCGGCGCCGGCCGCTGTTCGTCGAATGGCACAAGCACCGCGGCCTGTGGCGCTACTTCCGCCGCTACGAAGGCGCGGAGACGCCGGCCTGGCAGTGGCCGCTGCTGTGGCTGGGGCTGTGGGGCCATTTCGCGGCGGCGGTGGCCGCCCGGCTGGCGCGCCCGCCGCGCTGAGCCGCGCCGGCGCCCGGAAACGGAACGGGCCGCTCGCGCGGCCCGTCCGGTGAAACGATGACCGCCGGCGCGGCTTACTTGAGCGCCTTGTAGCGGATGCGGTGCGGCTTGGCGCCTTCCTCGCCGAGGCGGCGCTTCTTGTCTTCCTCGTACTCGCGGTAGTTGCCCTGGTAGAACTCCACGTGCGAATCGCCCTCGAAGGCGAGGATGTGCGTGGCGATGCGGTCCAGGAACCAGCGGTCGTGCGAGATGACCAGGGCGCAGCCCGGGAACTCGAGCAGGGCGTCTTCCAGCGCGCGCAGGGTTTCGATGTCCAGGTCGTTCGACGGTTCGTCGAGCAGCAGCACGTTGCCGCCCTGCAGCAGGGTCTTGGCCAGGTGCAGGCGGCCGCGTTCGCCGCCCGAGAGCGTGCCGACCATCTTCTGCTGGTCCTGGCCCTTGAAGTTGAAGCGGCCGATGTAGGCGCGCGACTGGATCTCGACGCCGTTGATGTTGAGGATGTCGGCGCCGCCGGACACTTCCTGGAAGACGTTGTGGTTGCCCTCCAGCTTGTCGCGGCTCTGGTCCACGTAGGCCAGCTTGACGGTCGGGCCCATCTCGATCGAACCCGAGTCCGGCTTCTCCTGGCCGGTGATCATGCGGAACAGGGTCGACTTGCCGGCGCCGTTGGGGCCGATGATGCCGACGATGGCGCCGGCCGGCACGGTGAAGCTCAGGTCGTCGATCAGCAGGCGGTCGCCGAACTTCTTCGAGACGTTCTTGAACTCGATCACCTTGCTGCCCAGGCGCTCGCCCGGCGGGATGAAGATCTCGTTGGTCTCGTTGCGCTTCTGGTAGTCGACCGCCTGCAGCTCCTCGATGCGGGCCAGGCGCGCCTTGCCCTTGGAGCGGCCGCCCTTGGCGTTCTGGCGGGCCCACTCGAGCTCCTTCTGGATGGCCTTCTGGCGGGCCTTCTCCTGGCTCTCTTCCTGCTTGAGGCGCTCGTCCTTCTGCTGCAGCCACTCGGTGTAGTTGCCCTTCCACGGGATGCCGCGGCCGCGGTCGAGCTCGAGGATCCACTCGGCGGCGTTGTCGAGGAAGTAGCGGTCGTGGGTGACGGCCACCACGGTGCCCGGGTAGCGCTGCAGGAACTGCTCCAGCCACTCCACCGACTCGGCGTCGAGGTGGTTGGTGGGCTCGTCGAGCAGCAGCATGTCGGGCTTGCTCAGCAGCAGGCGGCACAGGGCCACGCGGCGCTTCTCGCCGCCCGACAGGTTGCCGATCTTCGCGTCCCAGGGCGGCAGCCGCAGGGCGTCGGCGGCCACCTCGAGCTGCTGCTCGAGCGTGTGCGCGTCACCCGAGGCCAGGATCGCCTCCAGGCGCTCCTGCTCCTTGGCCAGCTTGTCGAAATCCGCGCCTTCCTCGGCGTAGGCGGCGTAGACCTCGTCCAGGCGCGCCTGCGCCTGCAGGATGTCGCCGACGCCTTCTTCGACCGCCTCGCGCACGGTGTGCTCGGGGTTGAGCTTGGGCTCCTGCTCCAGGTAGCCGATCTTGATGCCCGGCTGCGGCCGCGCCTCGCCGGTGAAATCGGTGTCCACGCCCGCCATGATGCGCAGCACGGTCGACTTGCCGGCGCCGTTGAGGCCCAGCAGGCCGATCTTGGCGCCCGGGAAGAACGACAGCGAGATGTCCTTGATGATCTGGCGCTTCGGCGGGACGGTCTTGCTCACGCCGATCATGGTGTAGATGTACTGCATCGTGGCCTCTTGGGCTGGGGCCCGGGCGGCATGCCGCGCGGACGGGTCGGGCCGGGGCCGCGCGTCGGGCGCGCAGCCGGTCCGGGACTCGGTGGGGCCGGCATTATCCCCCACCCGCGGGTCGCCTGCACGGCGGTATGGTCCCCACGGCCGGAGCCCTGGCGGGTGGCGGCGCCGCGCTGCGTGGGGTCGTTCCTGTCGGCGGATTGCCAAGCGCCATCCCTGGCGGCAATACGCCGCCCGCTACGGGCTTCCTGCCCTTCGCTTCAGGAACGACCCCACGCAGCGCGTCACCGCAACGCTTCCCGCAGCGGCCGCAGGGCCCCGACCTCGGGCGGGTGGTTGAGGAGCAAGAGCAAGAGCCGGCCTCCGGTCCCGCGTCGACCCGCCCTCCCGACCCGACAACCTCGCACCCCCCCCCGGGCCCCGCGGCCTCCCGCACGGTCGGGAGGCGGGATTGCGGATGGGTCGCTCCCCGGGGCCGCAGAGGAGAATCGGTGCAGCGACGTGATGCGAGGGGGAGCTCACCGAAGCGAAGGGCAGGAAGCCCGTAGCGGGCGGCGTATTTCGGCCATGGATGGCGCTTCGAAATCCGCCGACGGGGAGTCCCCCTCGCAGCGCGGCGCTGCCGCCGACCAACCCACCCGGCCACGGGGCCGACACTCTCGCGGCGCCGCCACCCGCCATGTAACCGGCCGCGGGGAACGGCCGCCGCCCCCAAGCTGGCCGCAAGTGGGCGCCGGGGCTACAATTTCGGCCTCCCCGCCGCCACCCCGGACAGCCCGATGTTTTCGAAGGACATGCAGATCGCCGGCTACGACGCCGAGCTCGCCCAGGCCATGGCCGCCGAGCGGCAGCGCCAGGAGGACCACGTCGAGCTGATCGCCTCCGAGAACTACGCCAGCCCGCGCGTGCTCGAGGCCCAGGGCAGCGTGCTGACCAACAAGTACGCCGAGGGCTACCCGGGCAAGCGCTACTACGGCGGCTGCGA
>VFQM010000861.1_pt1 | contig 30084 bp, 24 predicted proteins | sample 3512391 | NCBI WGS metagenome assembly VFQM01 (sample SAMN10412369, study PRJNA504923) | tailings metagenome | isolation source: Replicate 1 from Balatoc abandoned mine | place: Philippines
ATGTCCGTTATGCCGCCTGATCAAAATCGCGCACTATTTACCGGCCCCCTCAGTATGTGGCGATGCCACTTTGCGAACTCGGCCACCTTTTCCCCTAGCCGTTTGGTCAAATACTTCTGAAATTCTTTATTGAATAGGCCGATATCGTGTTTTTTCTTCTCTAAGTCGATTTGGTTGCCTAAGCCATTTCGATACGCAAGGAACCATGCCATGTTGTCACTGATGCCCGCACAATTAATCAGGAAGGCATGTAAGTTCGCATTGCTTTGAGCAAGAACAGTTGGTTCTGCTTCAGCTTGCGTCTCCGGCGGTATGTGATCAAAGAAAAAGCGAAGACACTCCCTAATGGTGCTTAATCTACGGGCCACGCCATAAACGACATGATCTTTCGCAGGAGGCGGTTCGTTCTCAGCCAGCGCAAGAATTCTCGCTTGAAGCTCAAAGCACCTTGCATAGTACTTTCTGCTTTCTTGATGCAACTCTTGAATCTGTGCGTCTGAGTACATGGCTCTGTGCCTAAGTCTGAAAGAATCAATAGGGATCAGTGTCATTTGACTATTTGAAAATCCGGTTCGCTAACGAACCTGACTCCGTTGGTTATTCGCTGCCGGCTTCGCTTAGTGCCTGCTGGCTTAAGCCCACCGTGTAATGACCGCCCTCCTCTTTCTTGAGGGCCAGCAGGTCATATGTCTTAAGCATGTCCAGCAATCCGGAATGCCCGTAGTTTGCGGGAGAGAATCCGGGATCCGTACGCTTGAGGTACTGCCCCAATTGGCCCAGATGCACTTGCCCTTCTGACGTATTGCTCGCCAGCAATGCCACCGCGTCCACCACAAACCTTGGCCGCCGCTTGATTACGGGTGCCGGCTTCGGCTGCTCTGCTTTCGGTTGTGCGGGCTTTTCACTGGGAACGGCGACGTCTGTTTCGGGCGCGGGAGTCCACTCGAAAAATTGGTCGCTCGCGTTGCGGAGTGCTTCGGGCGTCTTTTGTTCACCGACGATACAAACCGTAGCGCCTCGCTCCCGAAGCTTCCGGCAGAGATAGGCGAAATCGGAGTCGCTTGTTACGAGGCAGAATTTGTCGGCGCGATGGTCAAACATTGCTTCGAGGGCATCCAGCGCAAGCGCGATATCGGCGGTGTTTTTCCCGGCTGCGTATTGATACTGGAGACACGGCGTGAAAGCCTGACGTACAAGCGCTTCCTGCCACGTTTTTGCGAGTGTGCTGTGATTGCCGTAGCCACGACGAAGAACAACTCGACCAAACTGGGCAACGACGCGTAGCGCGTATTCCAGAATTTCTGGGGTCGTGTTGTCGCAATCGACCAGTACGGCAACACGAGATTCAGCAGGAAGGAGGGGCGCACTCATCGAACAACTCATCTAGCAACAGAGATGACGCCATGATAGCGGCAAATGCCGATCGACTATTACGCGCACGACCGGAATACCAATTTCATCCATTCGCCGGGATACCCAGTCGTCTCCGGGCCGTCCGCTCCTAAAACCGATAAAACCTCTCGTTCAGCCAGGCCGTGATGTCTTCGACCTCCTGCGCCGACAGCGCTGGCGCGTAGTAAGTCCCCCAGCGCTTCACTTCCAGGCGGAGCGCCTTGAGCGACTTGATCTTGCGCCGGTCCGGCTCGTACAGCGAAGTGCCGTGGCAGTCGAGGCATTTTGCGTGCAGCTTTTCGCCGCGCACGGGGTCGCCGGTCAGGGCCTGCGCCGGCGCAGCCGCGAAGATGGCGAAGGCGGCGAGCAGAAGGCTGATGCGACGGGCGCTCATTTTGCCTCTCCCCGACGACGGACGATGCCCTTCTCGTCGAGCTCGACGCCGCGTTCGCCGGCACGCTTCTGCAGGCGCTCGCGATGGCGCTGGCGGTACTCGCCACGTGCCGAGTCGTTTCCGGCACGGCCGACACCGGCACGATAGGCATCGCGCTCCTTTGGCGTCATCAGCTCGGCACCGTAGATGTATTCGCGCTCGGGCAACTCGCTGGCCTGACCGGGAGCGATCAGGGCCATGGCGAGGCCGATGGCGGACAGCAGTTTCCTGGACATGGTTATTTCTCCGCTAGAAAGGATTATCTGACCGACTTCCAGAAATCCGACAGGATGCTCTTAACGGTACTCAGCGGCACGCGTTGCCCCTCGGGGCCAAGGGCGTGCGAGAGGCGGAGCCAGGTGGGCGCATCGACCCGCCGATAGGCCATCGACCAGTCGGCGAACTCGCGGGGCTGGCCGCCTTCTTCGAGGATGGTGGTAACCATATGGTGGCGGGGGTCGCGCCGGATCTTCGCATACAGCTCGCGCACGGCCGTTTCCGGCCCTTCGAGCAGTTGCATGAAGTTCCCGTCGCCATACAGCAGCATCCCGGTGATGCCGAGTTGCGTGTTCTTGCGGCGCGCACCCTGCAACATCATTTCGAGCGCCTCATCGGTCGGCAGATTCCTTGCCGAGCTGACATAGACGATAGACAACAGGGGTTCTTCCATCTCGGGTTCCTCGGTGTGTTCCGCAGCCCGGCGCGTTTGCGCCGAACCGGAAGTTTGCATTGACGACACATTCTGCAGCGGAGGCGGATCGCCTGTCTCCAATATTTCACATTCCTGCAGAAACCCGCTGCCTATAATCGTCAGCACGTGGCTACGCCAAACGTAATAACAAAAGCAAGATTCAGGGAAGGCAAACGTGAAAATCAATCTACCCGTCACCAACGTGGAGACTTTACTCCCGGAAGGTGAATTCATCTATTCCCGCACCGATCTGAAAGGCATCACCGAGGAGGCGAACGAGGCCTTCTGTGCCGTCAGCGGCTTCACTCGCGAGGAACTGGTCGGCAAGAACCACAACATCGTCCGCCATCCCGACGTGCCGCCTGCGGCATTCGAGGATCTCTGGCGCGACCTGAAGAACGGCCGCCCCTGGCGCGGCATCGTCAAGAACCGGCGCAAGGATGGCGGCTTCTACTGGGTGGTCGCCAACGTCTCGCCGGTGCGCGAGAACGGGCGTATCGTCGGCTATCAATCGGTGCGCAGCCGCCCGAGCAAGGAAGAGATCGCCGCCGCCGACGCTGCCTACAAGCGGGTGCGCGAGGGCGACACCTCGATCTTCGTCGAGCATGGCCGGGTGGTGAAGAAGCGGCCGGGCTGGCTCACAGCCATGCTTTCGCTGCGTAGCCAGATGTCGCTGGCGGGGCTGGCCGGCGTCGGTACCTCGCTGGTGCTGCTGCTCACGACCCTCGGCGGATTCGCGATTCCGGCAACGGCGCTGACGGCCTTTGCCACGGCAACCTTGCTCGGCTCGCTCTATTTCCTGCTGATCTACGCCCCGGGCGTCAATCGCGACCTGCACGCGACGTCGGACTGGCTGGAGAAGGTGTTGCGCACCGGCGACCTGCGCCAGCGTTTCGATCTCGAACGACGGGATGTCGTCGGCGCCATCGCGCGCAAGACCGACAAGTTCATCTCCAGCATCCAGGCGGTGTTGCAGGGCGTCAGCGACGTTGCCGGACAGGTCGACTACGCGGCGGCAGAGGTCAACGAAGGCATCAAGGAAGTCCACAAGGCGGCGAGCGAGCAGAGCCGGGCAACTTCGGCCGCGGCTGCCGCCGCCGAGGAAGTGACGGTGTCGATCGGGGAAGTGGCCGAGAACGCGAACGAAACCCGCGTCGCTGCGGAGCAGGCAGGCGTGACGGCCCAGGCCGGTGCGCGCGTGACCAGTGATGCAACCACCACGATCCAGACGCTGGCCGACACGGTGCAGCGCTCGGCCGAGCACGTCGAGTCGCTCGGCGCACGCTCCGAGGAAATCAGCCGCATCGCCGGCGTCATCAAGGAAATCGCCGACCAGACCAACCTGCTGGCGCTCAACGCGGCCATCGAAGCCGCGCGCGCCGGCGAGCAGGGGCGCGGCTTCGCCGTCGTCGCCGACGAGGTGCGCAAGCTGGCCGAACGCACCAGCAAGGCGACGCAGGAAATCAGCTCGATGATCCAGAGCATCCAGCAGGAAACAGGAACCGCCGTGGATGGCATGCGCGCGGGAGCGAAGCACGTCGCCGACGGCGTCCAGCTGGTCGGCGAGACGGAGAGTTCGCTGCGCCAGATCAACGACGAGATGGCGCAGACAGTACGCATGGTGGCCGATATCACCAGCGCTTCGCGCGAGCAGCAATCGGCGATGACCGAACTGGGCAGGGACCTCGAACAGGTGGCGACGATGACCGAACAGAACGTCGCCGCCGTCGCGCAGACGACGGCGATGGTGGACTACCTGGACAACGTCGTGCAGCGTATGCGCAAGTCCGTTCGCCAGTACGACATCTGAACCAAGCGGCGGGAGGATGCTGCCACCCATCCGCCGATCCGCCCCTTCGGCGACCTAGGCGTCGTTCTGCGACTGAGAGAAGAAGCCTTCGGTGTGGATCAGTTCGTCCCGCGCGCCGACGGCTTTCGCCGCAGCAACGCAGGCATCGACGAAAGCCGGACTGCCGGCCACGAAAAGGCTGTGGCCGGACAGATCCGGATACAGCTTCGGCAGGATGTCGGGAACGTGGCCATGCTGCAGCCCCGGTGCCTGCTCGCGCGTCAGCGTCGGCACGAAGCGGAAGTTGCGATGCTTCATCTGCCAGAACGCCATCAATCCTTCATCGTAGATATCAGCCCGCGTGCGCGCCGAGTAGATCAGCGCCACCGGTGCCGAGAAGCCGCGACGCAGTGCCGCTTCGGCCAGCGACAGTATCGGCGCCAGCCCTGAACCGGCGGCGATGCACAGCACCGGCGTATTCACCGTCGGGTCGCCAATGAAGGTGCCATACGGGCCGGACAGCCGGACGAGATCGCCGACCTTCAGCTCGTCGTGAATCCAGACGCTGGTTGCACCGTTCTCCTGGCGCGCCACCTGCAGCACGATCGCCCCATCCTGCCGCGGCGCATTGGCGATCGAATACGAACGGTCGGGAATGCCGACCCGGCCGCCGCCGAGGGTGACGTACTGCCCGGGCCAGAAGCGCAGCGGCTGCGCCAGCGGCATCAGCGTAAGCTCGACGATGCGCGGCGTGCGCGCCACCTTGTCGGTGACGACGAAGCTGACGTTCTCGCGCGGCGCGAAGAGCTTCGGCTTCGCATCCTCGGTTCCCCACTCGATCACCAGTTCGTCGGACAGCGGCTTGGCCATGCACATCAGGCCGTAGCCCTGCTTGCGCTCGTCCTGCGACAGCGCCATGTCGAGCACCATGCCCTGATCGAACTGCCCCTCGCGCACACGCACCTTGCACTCGCCGCAGGCCCCGGCCCGGCAGTTGTTCGGCAGCGCATAGCCGGCCTTCTCCAGCGCATGCAGCACGGTGTCGCCGTCGTTGCATTCGACTTCGCGGCCGGAGGGATGGAGGCGGATTTTCTTCATGATGGCACTCGGTCGGGGTTGGGTCGGTTTTCTTTTCGACAGTTCAGCACAGCATATGGCTCCGGGAAACCACCATCGGCGAAAAAGTAGCCGTCGCCCGCGAGGCGCCGGCTCGCGCCGTGTGCTCCTTGCACACAAGCGGGCCGGCAACGAAGCGGGAGGCGGCGCACTTTCGCCGATCAGAAGACAGGGATGATGTCTTCCATATGGATATCGAGCACTTCCTCGCCGGTAATGCCGACCTCCGGAATCGCCGGGAACGGAATGCCGTACTTGTCGAGCACGCCCTTCATGTTCAGCATCGCGTTCTTCCAGTTCTCCTTCTTCGCCTCGTACTCCGGCACGAAGAAGCCGGCAGTGCGCGCCACCGCCTCGATCTCGCGCTGCGCCGGGATGAAGTCCTCGGCGATGTCCCAGAACTCCATCGGCGGCTCGAACAGCACGCCGGAGAGGAACAGATAGCCGGCGCGGATCTGCTTGGTGATCACCGGCTTGTCGGCGAGATCCATCTTGGGATAGTCGCGCTCCATCATCGTCATGCAGATGGCCATGTGGCGGCCCTCGTCGCGGCCGATCATGCGGAAGGCTTCCTTGAACACCGGTTCGGTACAGCCGGCGGCCATCTGGTGGAAGATCGTCGCGGCAGCGATCTCGCCCATCAGGAAGGAGGAGAAGAGCACGGCCAGGCTGTATTTCGGCACCGCCTGCTTGTAACCCTCCCAGTAGCGGCCGCCGTTGAAGTACAGCCACTGCACGTTCTTCTTCGCCTTGCGGCCGATCTCGGTCTTCGGCTCGTACTCGAGGTACGACGGCGCTTCCAGCAGCTTGGTGATGGCCATGCCGCACATCTGCTCGTGATTCTGCTCGTCGCGCGTCACCGAGAAGAAGCAGCGGCGCACGGCGTCTTCCTCATGCGCCTCGTAGGTCTTGATCATGGCGGCGGCAAACACCGGTGGCGCCGAGGCATCGAAGACCGACAGGATGGACCACCAGTAGGCGATCGCCTCGCGCTGCTCCCAGCTGTAGCGCGATGGATCGAAGGTATCCCAGGGCAGCTTCTTCGGGTCCCAGTACTCACGCTGGGAAGCGTCCCAGATCTCTTCCATGCGTTTCGTCTTGGTTACCCAGTTGAGGGGATAGACGTTCGGCTGCGGCGTTTCCGGCGGCAGTTCCATCAGGTGGGCGAATTTTTCCTTGGCCATGGGGTGTCTCCTAGCTCGTCCTTCGGTTGGGGGGCAGGCATCGCTCTTGGCGGCGTTTGTTTTTACCTAACGAGTTTATCGTGATACAGAATCAACAGGAGGTCAAGTCAATTCTGTAACACTTTGAGCCCGGAGAGGGGCGAAAGGTTCAGCCGCCGGCCAGACAGGCCACCAGTCCGCGGCGGCCTCGCTTGAGCAGCCGCGAGAGGCTGCGTTCGGCTTCGGAATAGGTTGCGCCGGGCTGTTCGGGAAAGGTGTTGCAGGCCGCCCAGCGGCCATCGGGAAGGGGGACGGCGGCCACCGGCCGGCCGCCGTCGACGACGGCCTGGATGGCCACCCCGGGAGTCCTCCAGGAGGCGACGAGCAAGTCCATCGCTTCTCCGCGAGGGAGATCGAGGGCGGCCAGCGCTTCGAGCGCGGAATCATGCTCGGAGCGAATGATGGCGGGGAAATAGCGGGCGAAAGGATTCACGCCCCGGGTTTTACTTGTAAAACGTCGCCGGCACAAGGCAAAATCGCCCTTCCCAACTCTGGCCGCACCATGCAATTCGACCTCATCATCGTCGGCGGCGGACTGGCCGGCCTGTCGCTGGCCTGCGCCCTGCGCGACACGCCGCTGCGCATTGCCCTCGTCGAACAACGCCCACCCCGTGCCGCGGAAGGCTGGGATGCCCGCGTCTATGCGATCAGCCCGGCGAATGCCGACTTCCTCACGCAGATCGGTGCCTGGAAGCATATGGACCAGGAGCGCATCGCCACGATCAACGCCATGGAAGTCTACGGCGACGCCGGTGCCCGGCTCGACTTCTCGGCTTACCAGACCGGCGTTTCGGCGCTCGGCTTCATCCTCGAATCCTCGTTGATGGCCTGCGAGCTGTGGGAGAACGTCAAGCGCCAGGGCAATCTCACCCTGTTCTTGCCGGGGACACCCGTACGCGTCGACCTGCGCGACGATGCCGCACTGCTCGGCCTCGATGATGGCCGCACGCTGAGCGCCCGCCTCCTCGTCGCTGCCGATGGCCGCGATTCCTGGCTGCGCCGGGCGATCGGGCTGGACGCCTTCGATACGCATTACAACGAGAAGGGCGTCGTCGCCAATTTCGAATGTGAGCGCCCGCACCGCGGCATTGCCCACCAGTGGTTCCGCGACGATGGCGTGCTTGCCTGGCTGCCGCTGCCCGGCAAGCGCATCTCGATGGTCTGGTCGGCGCCCAACGAACTCGCCGACGAACTCTGCGCCCTGCCAGCCGACGAGTTCTGCAGGCGGGTCGCTGCCGCCGGCGGCAACAGGCTGGGCGACTTCTCGCTGCTGACGCCCGCAGCCGCCTTCCCGCTGCGCCTGATGCGCGTGCCGAAGGTCGTCGCGCCGCGCATTGCGCTGATCGGCGATGCTGCCCACGGCATTCACCCGCTGTCGGGACACGGCATCAACCTCGGCTATCAGGACGCCAAGGCACTCGCCGGGATACTGGCCGCCTGCCAGCCGTGGCAGGACATCGGCCACCTCGCCGTGCTCGAACGCTACCAGCGCGCGCGCAAGGAAGAGGTGCTGCTGCTGCAGACCGCCACCGACGCACTGCGCCGCCTGTTCAGGAACGACCTCCCCGGGCTGAAGCCGCTGCGCAACCTCGGAATGAACCTGACCAACGGTCTGCCACTCTTAAAGAACGTGCTTGCCCGCTATGCTTTGGGTACGCTGTAACAAACCCCGTTTTTCCCAATGGAGAACTGCATGCTGAAAAAACTGCTGCCGGCACTGATCGGCGCCACGCTGGCCACCGGCGCTCTCGCCAACGAAGCCGCGGTCAAGAAGAACTTCGAGACCAAGTTCGGCGCCAAGGCCGAGAGCGTGACCAAGTCCGGCTACCTCGGCCTCTACGAGATCTACGCCGACGGCCAGATCATCTACAGCGACGAGAAGGGCAGCGCCTTCATCGTCGGCCCGCTGATCGACGGCAAGACGATGAAGAACGTGACGCAGGAGCGCATGAACAAGCTGACCGCGATCAAGTGGAGCGACCTGCCGCTGGAGCGCGCGGTGAAGCAGGTGCGCGGCGACGGCAAGCGCGTGCTGGCTTCCTTCGAGGATCCGAACTGCGGCTACTGCAAGCGGCTGGCGAAGGACCTGATGAAGCTCGACAACGTCACCATCTACACCTTCCTCTACCCGATCCTGTCGCAGGACTCGCTCGACAAGTCGAAGGCCATCTGGTGTGCCGACGATCGCGCCAAGGCCTGGAACGACTGGATGGTCGACGGCAAGACACCGACCGGCAAGACCGATTGCGACACCACGGCAGTTACCCGCAACCAGGAATACGGCCGCAAGCTCAACATCAATGGCACGCCGACCCTCTTCTTCGCCGACGGCGAGCGCATCCCCGGTGCCGTGCCGCTGGCGCGGATCGAGGAGAAGCTGTCGCAGACGGCCGGCAAGTAAGCCGACCCCACCCGACACGAAACGGCGCCACTTGGCGCCGTTTCTGTTTTTCGGGACATATTTCACATTCCGTACGAATAAGCCGCTTCTATAATCGGGTGATCGACCGGCCACCAGAATGCCGGCGGCAACCAACTCGCTCAGGGGGAATCACATGCACTGCCCGGCTTGTCACGCGGAAAACTCCGACGCTGCCCGCTTCTGCCGCCAGTGCGGCCAGGCGCTCTCCGCGCCCCCCTCCACCCCCCTCTGCCGTCACTGCACGGCACCGCTGAAGCCTGGCGCCACCTTCTGCTCCCGATGCGGCGAGCCGACGGCGCCCGCCGAGCCCGTCGCGCAAAATCCACGCCCCGTGGTGCCCGTACCGCCGGAGGCCGCTGCCACTCCGACCGAATCGAAGCCGGCAAACGCGGCTGCCGCCATGCCGCCGCCGGTGGCCGAGCCGGCGGTTGAGCCGGCTCGCGAACCGATTATCGAGCCACCGTCCGACGCCTCGCCACAGAACCGGAAACCCATGGTGCCGGCACTGGGGGCTGCACTTGCACTCGCGATCGCTGCCGGCACCTGGTTCTACAAGGGCACAACGCCACCGACGGCAACACCGGCCGCTACCAGTGCGCCGCCACAGGCGCCCGCAGCCGTGACTGCCGTACCGGAGGCGTCGAAGCCTGCCGAAGCCGCACCGGCAGCGGCCGTCGTTGCCGAAGAGACGGCTGCCGCCGAACCCCGGAAGATCGAGAAGAAGGCGGTACCGAAAAAACCCGCCAAGAAGGAAACCCCGCCCGTGCACAACGAAGCGCCAGTCGTCGCGCCGCCAGCCCCGCCCCCGCCCCGGGGCTCGCTCGACGCCCTGCGCCGGGAACTGCTCGAATGCGAGAAAAGGAATTTCTTTGCGCGCCCGCTGTGCCGGGAGCGTGCACAGGACCGCCACTGCCCGGACAGCCATTTCAGCACGACGCCGGAATGCCAGCGCAGCGGAGATGCGTCGCAGAACCGCGGCGGCTGAACGAATCCAGGATCGACAAGACAACGATACAGAGGGGGCTAGACATGCAGGAGCAGAAACAGCAGTACACCGATATCCTGAAGGCACTGGACGCGACGCGAAACATCAAGGCACTCGCCCTCGTCATCGGCACCTTCATCGCGGCCGTCGTCGTCTTCATCGGCGGTGCCGCAACCGGTTCGATCGCGGGGGCCGGCCTGCTCGGCATCGTTGGCATGCTGCTGATGATCGCCGGCATCAACGCTGCCGGCATCGTGCTCTCACACGAGGCGATCGGGGCGGAAGCGCCCGGCTACGGCGACGCCCTGCTCGGCGGCGCCGGCAGCTTCATCAAGATCATCCTCGTCTCGCTGCTGCTGATGCTGTGCATGATGGTCTACACCATCGTTGCCACACTGGTCCTGCTCGTCTGCAAGATCCCGGGTATCGGACCGCTGCTCTACGCGGTCGTCCTGCCGGTGCTGATCCTGCTCAGCGGCATGCTCTTCGTCGGCCTCTATACCTGCGGCGCGCTGACCCTGCCTGCCATCTGGCAGGGCGAAACCGTCGTCGGCGCCTTCAAGATGGCGATCGCGATAGCGATGCAGCGACTGATCGAGGTCGTCATCCGCCTCCTGCTGCTCGGACTCCTGATGGGCATCGTCGGTGGTGTCATCGGCATGGTGGTCGGCGTCGGCTCGTTCTATTCGCTGGGCATCTCCGCCGCCATCCTGCCGGTCGGGTCCGGAATGGAGGCGTTGCTCGGCATCGCCAGCGGCTTCGGCGGCAGCGGTCACATCGTCGCCGCCGGTTTCGGCATGGGGGTCGTGTTCGCGCTGACGGGCGCGGTCGTCACCTGCATCGGCCTCGCCGGGCTGATCCGTACCTATCTCGGTGTCAGCAGCGGCATCGACACGAGCGCGGTGTCCGAGTTCATCGAGAAGCGGCAGGAAGAACTGCGCCAGAAGAAAGCGCAGATGGAAGAGGAATTGCGCCGCCGCAAGGCCGAACTGGACGCGAAGCGCCGGGAAGCCGAGGCCGCCCGCGCGGCCGAAGCAGCCGCTGCCGAAAAGGCTGCCGCGGAGAAGGCTGCCGCGGAAAAGGTGGCCGCCGAGGCTGCAGCTGCAGAGGCAACGCCGGTCATTGCCGCGCCCTCCGCAGCCGCAGTGACGGAGGCCGCAACGCCGATGCCGACACAGGCACTGTCCCGGCATTGCCCGAAGTGCGGAACGGCGGCAGGCAGCGACGACGTGTTCTGCGGCAACTGCGGCAACCGGCTGCCCTGAGCGAAGCAAAGTATCGGGCCGATGCTAGGGGGTGTTCGCATTCACTCGGTGGTTGCGGATGAATGTGAACACCCCCTAGAATCCATCTGTCATCACCCGACGTTCCTTCCGCCTCTCACAACACCGATACCCCGGACCCGACCCCGCCATGAAAGACTCCACAGTCCCCACCGTTCCTAAACGTGCGCTGCTCGCTCTCTGCCTGAGCGGCGCCCTCCTCTCGGCCTGCGTCTCCAACGAGCCGCGCCCCGACCCGACGCCGGCGACAACGCCAACGGCAGCTCCGGCCACCTCGGCGCCGGAGCTGCCGGAGTGCAAGCCGGCACCCGCGAAGACGACGAAGAGCAAGACGGCGAAAAACAAGCAGGCAGCACCGGCCGCTCCGTGCCGCACGCCGGAGAAGTCGGCGGCAAAACCGGTGGCGCCGGCCGCGACCGCTTCGGCGACGGCAGCTGCCGCCACTGGCGGTTACGATCTGTCGAAGAACAAGCCGGTCACTGACTCGACCAAGGTGCAGGCTGGAGATGGAACGCAGGTCACCGGGATCAACGATTGGCAGGGAGAGATCACCGGCATCCCGGCCGCAAACAGCCGCTTCACCAAGCTGAAGATCGGCATGCCGCAGCAGCAGGTCTACGACCTGGCCGGCACGCCGACGGACCAGGGCGCCTACGTGACCGGCAAGGCCTTCATCCCGTTCTATTTCGGCAGCGACCGGACGCGCTGGGAAGCGACCTACAAGGGCCAGGGGCGCCTGATCTTCGCGACCAACGCCGGCTTCTCGTCGGGGCACTACCTGATCTGGATCATCCACAACGCCAACGAGCCGGGCTACCGCTAAAACTGGCCCGACCAGCGAAAACGGCGCCCGCGGGCGCCGTTTCTTCTGCATCGCCGGGAGCGACTCAATGCTTGGCGAATTTCGCCGCCAGCTGCGTGAGCTTCTCCGCCCGACGCTGTTCCGCTTCGGCAGCCTTGGCGGCCGCCTCCTTGGCCCGACGCTGCTCGGCATCCTTGCGGAAACGTTCGCGCAGCTGTTCGGTGGCGTGGGCACGATGCTCGTCGCTGACCTCGGCCGCCGGATTGCCTTCCAGGTCGAAGCGCTGGGTCGCCTTCTCCATCGCCTTCAGGTAGCGGACCGACGCCGTGTGGGTCCGCAGCGCCAGACGCAGGACCTTTCGTTCCAGCTCCGGCCGGGCGGCCAGCAACTGCTTGTCGACACCGATGGCCAGCGGCCGGCACTCGCGGAAAACGACGTACTGCTCCTGCAACTCCTTGAGCAGGGCGCGGGCGGACTGGATCGGGGAAGGAGCGGAGGCTGGGGCAGGAGCGGAAGCGGGCAGCGGGGTATCCATTTGCGGCAGGCGAAATCGGTGGCGAAGGGCGACAAGCCTACCACGATCAGCGCCAGCAGGACGACAGGACGATGCAGGACAACGAATGCCCAGGCACCATGAGCGGCAGCTGCGATTGATAGAATCCGCGGATACCGCCCGCGAGAAAGCGCCAGTGACCACCACCTTCGATTGCCGCCAGTGCGGTGCCAAGCTGAGCTTCGCTCCCGGCGAGCGTTCGTTGCGCTGTCCGCACTGCGCCACCGCCAACGACATTCCGACGGCCGAACGCAGTCAGGCCGACGCCGCGACCGAGGAGCTCGACTATGCCGGCCATCTCGCCCGGCAGGCCGGCAATGAGCCGACGATAGAGCGGCAGACGGTTCATTGCCCGGCATGCGGTGCTGATTCGCAGCTCGCCGAGAATGTTGTCGCCGACACCTGTCCGTTCTGCGCCTCGCCGATCATCGCCGCGGCGCGCACACAACGGACGATCCGACCGCGCGCCATCGCCCAGTTCGAGATTCCCGAAAGCCGGGCACTCGATCTCTTCCGGCAGTGGATCAGGAGCCTGTGGTTTGCGCCGAACGAACTGAGCAAAGCCTATCGCGCCGAACGCGGGCTGAAGGGCATCTACCTCCCGTTCTGGACCTACGATGCGAACAGCGACACCGCCTATCGGGGCGAACGGGGTGATTACTACTACGAGACCGAGACGCACACGGTCAACGGTCGCAGCGAAACGCGCACGGTACGGCGGACTGCCTGGCGGCCGGTCGGCGGCGAGGTCAGCGTGCGCTTCGACGATGTGCTGGTGATCGCCTCGCACACCCTCCCCGACGGGCTGGCCGGCAGCATTGGTCCATGGCAGCTGGAACGGCTGGAACCGTATCGTGACGAATTCGTCTCCGGTTTTTCGCTCGAGGCCTACCAGATCGGCCTCGAACCCGCGTTCCACACCGCACGTGAACAGATGGAGGATGGCATTCGCGACGCCATCCGGGCCGACATCGGCGGCGACGAGCAGCGCATCGCGGAAATGCACCCGCACTTCCGCGACATCACCTTCAAGCACCTCCTGCTGCCGGTCTGGCTGTCCTCCTACCGCTATGCCGACAAGAGCTACCGCTTCATCGTCAACGGCCAGACCGGTCGCGTGCACGGCGAGCGCCCCTATTCGGCCTGGAAGATCGCCGGCGCCGTCCTGCTGGCAATCATCGTCCTCGTTATCGGCGGGCTTCTCTTCCAGGGGCAGTAGCCAGACCAGCGCTCGTCAGCCGACGGTGTAGCCGCCGTCGACGACGATCTCCTGGCCGTAGATGTTCTTCGCCGCGTCGGAGGCGAGGAAGACCGAGGTCGCAGCGATGTCGCCCGGATCGCCGAACTTGCCCGGCAGCAGGCGTGCCGTCACGTTGGCAGCAACACCGGCCAGCTGCTCCGGCGACAGGCCGACGGTGCCCCACAGCGGCGTGCCGATCGGGCCGGGGGCAATGGCGTTCACGCGGATTCCGCGTGGCGCCAGTTCGGCAGCGAGCGTCTGCGCGATCGACTTCAGTGCCGCCTTGCTCGCGCTGTAGATGGCGAGGCCGGGGAAACCGACCTGGGTCAGGAAGGTGGTGATGAACTGCACCGAGCCGCCGCTGTTGATCAACGGCAGGAAGCGGCGCACCGTCTCGACGGCCCCGAACAGGTTCACCGAGAACTGCGTCTCGAACGCCTCGCGGGTACTCTCCTCGAAACCGACGACGCGGGCGATGCCGGCGTTCGGCACCAGGATGTCGACGCCACCGAAGGCCGCCCTGGCGGCATCGACCATGCGCTGCAGGTCGGCTTCCTGGGTGACATCGCCGGTCACTGCCAGGACCTTGCCGGGATGTGCGTCGGCGAGTTCCTGCAACACTTCCCGGTTGCGTGCGAAGGCGAGTACTCGCGCCCCTTGGGCGACGTACTGCTCGACGATGGCGCGGCCAATGCCGCTGCTGGCGCCGGTAACGACGGCGGTCTTTCCTTCCAGGACATGTTTCATGCTGAGCTCCTTGAGATGGGAATAATCTTGTCTGCGACAGAACCTCCGACCCTCGCTACGAAAAAAGGTGCCCGGCACGAGGCCGGGCGAAGAGAGGGAGGGTTGTGGCCGAGTTGCGGTCCGGCCAGACCGTTTTCCTAGGCCGCCTGCCGCACGCCGCCGACAACCGGCGCTGCCTTGCTTGCGCCGAGCAGCCTGAACGCGAATAGCGCGAGGAACAGCGTGCCGAATGCGAAGACGATGTCGCCCGGCACCCGCGCCCAGACGAAGCCTTCCATCATTGCGCTATGCACGAACTCAGGCGAACGTGCGAACCAGACGCCGTGCGTGATGCTGGCCCAGGCCTGGGCGATGCCGGCCGGCACCAGCGACATGAAGACCATCATCGCCAGGCCGATGTTTACCGACCAGTAGGTCCAGGCGAGCAGCTTGTCGGACCACGCAGCGCGCGGGAACAGGCCGCGCAGGCAGAAGAGCATCAGGCCGATGCCGAGCATGCCATACACCCCGAACAGCGCGGCATGGCCGTGGGCGGCGGTCATGTTCATGCCCTGCATGTAGTAGAGCGCGATCGGCGTGTTGATCGAGAAGCCGAGCAGGCCGGCACCGACCACGTTCCAGAAGCCGACGGCGATGAAGCAGAGGATCGGCCACTTGTAGGCAGCCACCCATTCGGCCGCCTTCGAGCGCTGGTAGTTGCGGTACGCTTCGACGCCGATCATCGCCAGCGGCACCACTTCGAGCGCGGAGAACATCGCGCCGATGGCGATCACCGAGGTCGGCGTGCCGGTGAAGTAGAGGTGGTGCAGCGTGCCAAGGATGCCGCCGAACAGGAAGACGATGGTTTCGAGGACGATCGCGGTGTTCGCGGCCGCGGCACGGATCAGGCCGAGGCGGGTGAACAAGAGCGCGATGACGGCGGTGGCGAACACTTCGAAGAAGCCTTCGACCCACAGGTGCACCAGCCACCAGCGCCAGTACTCGATCATCGAGTAGTGCGTTGTCCGGCCCCAGGTCAGCGAAGTCGCGTAGAAGCCGCCGATGCACAGTGCGGAGAGGAAGACCATGGCGATCAGGCCACGCGATTCGCTCGGCGTCTTCAGCGCCGGCCACAGGCCGCGTCCAAGCAGCGTCACCCAGATGAGCAGGCCGACGAAGAGCAGGATCTGCCAGACGCGGCCCATGCTGGTGAATTCGAGGCCCTGGTTGCCGATCCAGAACGAGAACTCGTTGCCGATGTTCTGCAGGCTGCCGATCCAGCCGGTGATCGTGGAACCGGCGACGATGAAGAGCAGCGCGTAGAAGAGCACATTCACGCCGAGCTTCTGGTACTTCGGTTCAAAGCCGGAGATGGCCGGCGCGATGTAGAGGCCGGTGGCCAGCCAGGCGGTGGCGATCCAGAGCACGGCGAACTGCGTGTGGATGGTACGGCTGACCGTGAAGGGCAGGATCTCGCCGATCGGGATGCCGAACAGCGCCGTGCCTTCGACCGCGTAGTGCGCGGTGAGTACGCCCATGCCGACCTGCGCCAGGATCAGCGCAATCACCACGAAGAAATACTTGCGCGTCGCCAGCATCGACGGCGTCGGCTTCAGGCTGAACAGCGGGTCGGCCTTCGGCGGCACCGGGTCGCTTTCCTCATGGCGCGAGTGGAAGAAGATCATGAAGGCGATGGCGCCGATCATCAGGATGACGCTGGCGATCGACCAGATGCCGGTGCCGGCGGTCGGCGTGTTGCCGACCAGCGGCTCGTGCGGCCAGTTGCTGGTGTAGGAAAGCCCCGTCTCGCCCGGGCGGTCGGTGGTTGCCGACCAGGCGCTCCAGAAGAAGAAGGCGGACAGCGCCTCGCGGTCCTCGGCCAGCTTCAGCGTACCGGGCAGCATCGCGTACTGCTCGCGCAGGCCGGCGAGCGACGCCTCGTCACCGAAGAGGTCGGCGTAGTGCTTCGCGACCTGCTTCACGGCTTCGGCGCGTTCGGCGGACAGGGTGATGACGTTGGTTGCCGCGTCGTGCGTGTTGCGGCGCATCTCGCTCTTCAGCTCGGCGTCGAGCGCCGCCTGCTGGCCGGCCTGCAGGTGGGCGTAGCCGGTCCCGTGCTGTTGCTGCGCACGGATCTCGCGCAGCGCAATTGCCTCGCGGTGCAGCCAGTCGGCCGACCAGTCCGGCGCCAGGTAGGAGCCGTGGCCCCAGACCGAGCCGAGCTGCTGGCCGCCGGCGGCGAGCCAGGCTTCCTGGCCGCGCTGGACGCTGCCTTCGGCGAAGAGGGTGTCGCCCTTCGAGCTGACGACGGCCTTGGGGATTGGCGGTGCGCTGACGTAGATCTCGGTACCCACCCAGCCGAGTACGGCGAAGGAGAGGGCGCAGATCACGGCCAGCCAGGTCCAGAGCTTGCGCGTGGCGTGCATGGCGGAGTTCCTTTCTTTGAGAGACGAAAATGGGAAAGGAGCAGAAAGCCCCTTTAAGATGCATATTAAGTGAATCTTTTTAAAGATGCAATACGTTTGCATCTTATGCGGCAGAATGCCGCATCCGGGGAGAGACCGCGGCCTGGGGCCTACGGGTTCAGCAGATCAGGAGTCAGACGGCAGCCGGGTCCAGCCGCGTAAACTTGAGGATGTTGCGCTCGCTGCGACCGAGCAGGTCGGCCAGGGTCAGCGCATCGAGCACCTTGAGGAAGGCCGCCAGCGCATTGGAAAGGCCGACCTTGAGCTTGCACGCGGGATCGAGGATGCAGTTGCAGCCGCCACCGAAGCATTCGACCAGCTCCATGCCCGGCTCCATCAGGCGTACCACTTCGCCAACGACGATCTCCGACGGCGGCCGGCCCAGACGCAGGCCGCCCCCCTTGCCGCGCACCCCTTCGACGAAGCCGGCGCGAATCAGCGCATTGACCACCTTCATCATGTGGTTGCGGGAAACGTCGAAGCGCTCGGAGATTTCCTGAATGGTGACCAGACGGTCCGCATTCGTACCGAGGTAGATCAGCGCGCGCAGGGCGTAGTCGGTGTGCTGGGTGATGTGCATGGGGTTTCCGGGTCACGGTGACAACGGGCGGAACGTGGGACCGATTGTCGCACGTTCCGCGCAGGCAGCAACACGACAGGCGCCGGGCGCAAGAGGGACCGGCTCGTACACAAAAATTTAACAAACACCCCGTGATGTATTACCGGACACGCCGACCCCGAGCCAGCTACCATGTCCGGCTGCAACACCAAAAGACACGAGCCGACACCGCATATCTGCCACCCGGCAGAACGAAAGGCAGGGCGCCGGAGCAAGCTGCCCGGCACTTGCGGCACAGGCCACCAGGGAGCAGTCATGACCAATCAGCGCCGCAGGATCTTGCTGGCAGGCACCAGCAAGACCGTCCGGACCTTGCTCGCCGCCGCCATCGACCCGGACGATGCCGAACTCCTGTTCTGCAGCACCGGGCACGATGCCCTGGCGACACTGGCCCGGCGCCCGGTCGACGGCGTCGTTGCCGAAGAATCGCTGCGCGACATGCCGGGCAGCGAACTCTGCCGGCAAGCCCGTCGCCTGCCCGCCTTCGGCGACCGGCCGTTCTGCATCATTGCTGCCACCGACGCCCCGGCAGCGCACGAAGCGGCGCTCGCCGCCGGCGCCGATGCCTGTCTGCCGCCGTCGTCCGGCGAGGAAGATCTCGCCGCGCTGATGCGCCAGTGGCCGCAGCCGGCACAGAGCTCGCCGGTGCCGCGCGACCCCGACGATCTGGTGCTCGGCGACAACCGCTTCCAGACCCTGTTCGCCAACATGACGGCCGGCATGGCCCTGCACGAGCTGGTGCGCGACGAGCACGGCAAAGCCATCGACTACCGCATCCTTGCCGTCAATCCGGCCTTCGTCGACCACTCCGGACTACCGGCGACGACGGTGGCCGGCAAGCTCGCCACGCTCGCCTACGGCACGACGAAGGCCCCCTTCCTCGATCTCTACACGCAGGTCGTCGACACCGGCGAGCCGGCGGAATTCGAGCCCTACTTCCCCTCGCTCGGGCGCCACCTGCACATTCGCGCCTATCCGACGCAGGCCGGCTGCTTCGCGACGATCTTCGAGGACGTCAGCTCGCGCAAGAAATCGGAAGAGAACACCCGCATCATGGCGACGGTGTTCTCCAACAGCAACGAGGCCATCCTCATTGCCGACGCCGCCAACCGAATCATCGCCGTCAATGCCGCTTTCACCCGCCTGACCGGCTACACCGCCGCCGACGTCGCCGGCCAGAACCCGCGCGTCCTCTCCGCCGGCAACACGCCGGCGGAGACCTACGACGAGATGTGGCAGGCACTGCAGACCAACGGCAGCTGGCAGGGCGAGCTGTGGGACCGGCGCAAGTCCGGCGAGGTCTTCCCGAAGTGGCTGTCGATTTCCGTCGTTCGCGACAGCGACGGCACGGTGGTCAACTACATCGGCAGCTTCGTCGACATCTCCGAACGCAAGGCCTCGGAAGAGCGCGTGCGCCATCTCGCGCACCACGACGCCCTCACCGACCTGCCCAACCGCTTCAGCCTGCACGAGCGCCTCGACCAGGCGATGAGCTTCGCCCGGCGCAGCCAGAAGACGCTGGCGCTTATGCTGATCGACCTCGACAACTTCAAGGTCATCAACGACACGCTCGGCCACCAGACCGGCGACAAGCTGCTGATCCAGGTCGCGCAGCGGCTGACGCAGTCGGTACGCAGCAGCGACATCGTCGCCCGCCTGGGCGGCGACGAGTTCGTCGTCGTTCTCCCCGACATCGAGACCCCGGCCGATGCCGTCCATGTCGCCGAGAAGATCCTCAAGGCCGTCTCCGAGCCCTACCCGATCGACAGCCACCAGCTGCGCACCAGCCCGAGCATCGGCATCTGCCTCTTCCCCGAGGACGCCAGCGAAAGCGACGACCTGATGAAGAAAGCCGACGTCGCGATGTACCACGCCAAGGCGCAGGGGCGCGGCAACTACCAGTTCTTCACCGCCGAGCTGCAGCTGGTGACCCTGCGTCGCATCGCCATCGAGAACGAGCTGCGCACCGCCATCGAGCGGCGGCAGTTCGAACTGCACTACCAGCCGCAGCTCGACCTGCGCACCGGCCGCCTCTCCGGCGTCGAAGCGCTGGTGCGCTGGCGCCACCCCGAGCGCGGCCTGATCGCACCGGCCGAGTTCATCCCGACTGCCGAGGAAACCGGCCTCATCGTGCCGCTCGGCGACTGGGTACTCAGCGAAGCCTGCCGGCAGCTCGCGGAATGGCAGGGGCGCGGCCTCGAAACCCTGCGCATGTCGGTCAACCTGTCCGCCCACCAGTTCCTCGACCCGCAGCTGCCGTACCGCATCAAGGAAATCCTCGCCGCCAGCGGCCTCTCTCCGGAAGACCTCGATCTGGAAGTAACCGAATCGATGTCGATGGGCACCGCCGGTGACACTGTGGCCGTCATGGAAGCGCTGACCGCGCACGGCATGACCTTGTCCATCGATGATTTCGGCACCGGCTACTCCTCGCTCGCCTACCTCAAACTCTTCCCGATACGGACATTGAAAATCGACCGCTCCTTCGTCAGCGACATCGAAAGCGACCCGAACGATGCACAGATCTGCGACGTCACGGTTCTCCTCGCCCACAAGCTGGATCTGGAAACCATCGCCGAGGGCGTCGAGACCGATGCCCAGCTCAAGTACCTGCTCAGCATCGGCTGCGAAAAAATCCAGGGCTACCTGATCAGCCGGCCGCTACCGGCAGAATCGGCAGAAGACTTCATCCGTGCCCACCGGCCGATGACCGGATTGGGCACGACAGAACTCTGGCGCGAGAACGCCACGGTCTTCTGAGCACGCCTTAGGCCGCGATCCCTCGGTGCAAGACTGCCGGTGGACGAACGGAAGCGTGAAGCCTGCGTTGCCACACAGCCCCGCCCAGCAGAGGAATCCCCCACAGCAGCAGCCAGAACGGCGACATTGCCGGCACCTCGGGCTTCGGGGCCAGACGCTCGCCGCGGACCGGGGCATAGGCCGCAGCATCAGCCGGCAGCACCACCTCGCCGGCTACCGGCGCAGGAGTCTCACCAACCGGCAAGCGGCTCACGACCGGATTCTTTTTCCTCGCCACCGCCGGCAACTCGCGCGCAACCCACGCCTCAACGGCACGCGACGCTTGCGCTAGCGGCGCTTCGGCACCAAGTTCGCGGTATAGCGTCGCCAGTTCGCGACGTGTCGCAGCATTTGGCGACCAGTGACCATGGCGGGCTGCCTGGATCAACCGTTCCAGTGCCTGCGCGTAGGCCTGCGGGTGGCTGCGCAGCCACTCCGGCACACCGAGCCCATGGCGGTCCCTGACGAACACGTCATGAAACCCCTGCCAGTGGTCGGCTCGCACGGAGTCGTCCACCACGCTCTGCCAACCCCAGGCAAACTGGGCCGCCTTCAGTACCTGCAGCGTGCCAGCGTAGCCCTCCTTCTGAAGCGCCTCGACCCAGCCGGGGTGCAGATAGCGCGCCTGCATCTCCATGGCGATGCTTTGCTGCGCCGTCTGCACGTGCGGCTCATCGGCGTTCTGCAGCTGGCTGACATGGAGTTCGAGCGGCGCTGTCCGCCCGGCGCTGCGTGCCGCGGCGGCAAGACCGCCGAGGTACTGGAAGGGGTCGTCCGAGCTGACCATGCCGTAGAGGTGCGAACTGCGCGACAACATCGCCGCATCGGTGCGCCGCAGCTGGGCGCCGAGTGCCTGCGCGGCCAGCCCCTGCGGGAGTCCATCGACTGCAACGCCGTCGACGTACGGCTGGCTCATGCGTTCGAGAAAAAGCCGGCCAAGGCGTTCGTCGCGCGTCTTGAGGCGGTCGTCGAGCACGGCGTCGGCGATGCCGGTGCCATAGTCGCCGGGCGCATTACCGAACACGCGAGCGCGACCGAGGCGCTCGGCGACCGCCTCGCCGGCACCGCGGCGGCGCATCTCGCCCGCCACCGCCCGGCTGTGGCGGGCGATACCGCCATCCGGCTCGGCGAGGGCAACGGCAGCGACCGCCGTATCGACCAGCGCCATCAGTGCCGGGAACTGGTCGCGATAGGAGCCGGTGACGCTAAGCACGACGTCGACACGCGGCCGGCCAAGCTCGGCGGTCGGGATAACCGTTACGCCGCGCGGCCTACCGGACTCGTCCCACTGCGGCCGAACGCCGAGTGCGACAAGTGCCTGCGCCTCCATCACTCCTTGGTGGCGCAGTGTCTCGCCAGCCCATAGAGACAACGCCAAACGCTCGGGAGGGCGGCCGCCATGCCGCTCGCGCCATTCGGTCAGCCACCGATCGAACATCAGTTGCGCCACCGTGAAGGCCTGCTTGGTCGGCAGGCGGGCAGGATCGAGGCCGGTCAGGTTGCGGCCGGTGGGCAGACTGTCGGGATTGCGGATCGGGTCGCCACCGTAAGCTGCCGGAATGAAGCGGCCGTCGAGCGCAGCGAGTAGCGCCGGCATTTCGTTCTCGCCGGCAAACAACCGATCCAGTTCCTGCGCCCGTTCGGCAAGCGCGAGGAGGGCATCGGCATCGATGCCGCGTTCGCCGGCCCGGTTAGGCACGGCGCTGTCGGCCTGTATCGGCCGCAGATCAAGCCTGCTCGCCGCCGCGGGGTCTTCCAGCGCCACGCGCAGCCAGCGCATCGGCCGCGAATCCTCGATCTGCCGGTAATCCATCAAGAAGGTCTCATCGACGTCCTCTCCCAACGCATCGAGCAGCGGCGTACGCAACGCCTGCAGGATGAGCTGGCGGCGCAGCGCAGCTTCCGGAGCTGCGCCAAACACCGCCAGTCCGCGCGGCTGGCTGCCGTGGGCGAGCTGATCGAGCCACGGATGCAACGCTTCGAGAAAGGCATCGAGCTCACGGCGGACACGCTCGATCGGCCATTTCAGGTCGTAGTGCAAGCGGCCATCCTCGATCAGCGCGACGAGCCGCTCGCCAACGGCGTTCCGGGTTGGTCCTTCGTCGGCAATCGACCATTGGTGCATAAGTTCGTGCAGTTGGCCCATGCCCGACGACAACCCGGTAGTCGCCAACACCGGCGTGCGATGACTGAGCAGCAGCGCCCGCCCACGCCGCTTGGCGGTTAGAGCCTCACCAAGGTTGTCGACGATGTAGGGGTAAACCACCGGCACATCGCCGAGCGGCAGCAAAACATCATCGAGGACATCCGGCCCGCGGGACTTGCCGGCCGCCCACTCCTGCGTACCGTGGGTGCCGAAATGGATCAGCGCATCGGCCTCGCGCGCCCACAGGTAGACCGCCAGATAGTGGTGCGACAACGGAACACCGGATTTGTGGGAAAAGGGATTCTGGCCGCGCCGCAGGGTTTCCTCGCGCGGCGGCTGCGGCAGCACCGACAGGCGGCCGATCTGCAGGCGAGGAATGACGAAGACCAGCTCGCCTTGCCACTCGATCACGTAACGGCTGCGCTGGGGCGGCCCCCAGTGCGCCGCAATGCGATCGCGCACCGCCTCGGGCAGGCTGCGCCACCAGTCGAGATACACGCGCAACGGCAGCGCCGCGGCATTGCCCTCGACGAGCAGGCGGTAGAGGTCGGCTCCGTCGTAATAGGCGCGCAGCAGCGGCTGCAGCCGCGCGATCCACTCGGCCTCGGCGAGCGGCTGCGTGTCGTAGCCGGCCTCGGACAGTGCGGCACCGACTTTCTCCAGGCTACGCGGAACGTTAAGAAAGGAAGCGCCGAAGTTGCTGCCACCAGCCGGATAGTTGTAGACCATCGTCGCCAGCCGCTTCTCGGCGTTGGGCAGGCGGCGCAGAGCAATCAGTCGGGCCGCCTTGGCAACGACGGCGTCGGCCTGACGGCCGATCAGTTCGGGCGGGCGATGTCCGCCCGGATGGGTGGCGACTAGCAACGGGTCAATGGCGCCGGCAGCCTCCGGCTGGAACAGGTAGAAGGGGGTGTCGGCAAGGCGCAGCCCCCCCGGATCAGCCTGCCAGGTCGCAGTATCACCGTGCCGGTAGGGCAGCGCAGAGAGCACCGGCAACTGCCAACGGGAAAACAGCGCTTGTAGCTCCTCGCCCTTAGAGGCCAGTTGGTGCAGCACGAGAACCTGCGCCTGCGGCACCTCGCCCCCCGGCCCCCCTTCGTCACGCCGAGCCGCCTTCGTCACCAGCAGATCGCGCATGCCACGCGCGTCAAGTTGCTGGCCGAACGCGGCATAGGCGAACAGTCCGCGGGCGGCGAAGCGCTGAAGCCATTCGTCAAGCCAAGCCGTCTCGCCATCGATGAAGTGGTGGCGATGGACGAGCACGGCTACTGCCGGCTGTCCGGAATCCTCCACACGCCCGGCCCGCCAGCGCTGCAGCGCATCAGCATCGGCAAAAAAATCGGGCGCTGCCGGATGATAAAGCCCCTGCCGGGGCCAGGCACGCGGCGGAGGCAGACCGGCCAGTGCGCTTTCGTCGCCCTGCCCGGAAAGACGGCGTGCGGCCAGCGTCAGCGCATTGCGCGTATTGGCCTCGCCGCCATTACGCAGGTAATCGGCCAATCGTCGAGCGGTACCGGTAGCCGTCGGCACCGCCTCGGTACCAACCCAGACGACATGCGCGGCATCGGCATTGCTGCCGAAGAGATCGGTGAGCAGCGAACGGACGGTCGGATGCGGTGCATCGATCCACACCGCGTCGGCGACGGCAACTGCCTTTGCCAATTCGCTGCGGTAGCTAGGGCGTTCTGCAGCCGGCAGGTTGAGCGGATGGTCGAGATGCCGGAAGCGCCAACCGTCGGCAACAGCGAGGCGCTCGACCAGCGCCGTGCGCGCGGCCGGCGTGACATCTGCCGTTACCCACAGCAGTTGCCGCGCCTCCGCGGCAGCGAGGCCGGCAGCGACGAGCAGCAGCAGCCCGCACAGCCAACGAAGCTTCATGGTTTGGCGTTCGGCGCAGCTTCGGGCACGTAGATGATGCTGCCGTCTCGCAGGCGATAAGCGACACCGGCACGCACTCCTTCGCCCTCACCGTCGCTGCCGGTGCCTTGGTAGCGGATTTCCTTACCGTTCTCCGGGATCACCAACTCCACCGGCGCGCCAGCATTATCGGCAGCTGACAGGTTCACCGCCGCCATCAGCGCAACGACCAGCACCAGGAAGACGTCGACCAGGTTGATCGACGACAGCATCGGGTCGTCGTCATCTTCGTCGAAGATGCGGAAATGCTTGAGGCTCACCGTACTAAACTCGCGACTTGCGGATGGCCAGCAACTCCGCGAGCAGCCAGCGGCGACGCACCGAATAGAGGACGAGGCCGATGGCGGCAGCGGTCAGCGCCAGCACAACGCCGGCAAAGGCGTCGCTGAACACGGCCAGTGCTGTATTGCCGCCGCCGTTGGCGACGCCCTGCAGAGCCGGTCCTAGCGGAATCATTGTGGCGATCAGACCGAGCATCGGGGTTACCCGGCTGAGCAGGCGAAGTGGCTCAATACGGCGCAGCGCAAGCAGTTCGATCTCGTCCATCTCCAGCTGGTCGACTGCGCCAAGGCTGATAAAACCCGGGGTTCGCCGCTGCCAGGCCTCCATCAGCACGGCACCGCTCATCCACAACGCATAGGCCAGCGCGACCGCCAGCAGCCAGAGGATCGGCGTCAGCAACCACTGACTGACCTGCAGGAAACTCGTCTCCAGCATGCACGCCTCTCAGAACATCACGGCCGGAAAGCGCGGCCGCACGGTCAGGGTCTTGCGTGCCTTGTCGTTCTGCAACTGGACGCGCAGTTGCTTAAGTCCGGGGTGCTCGCGGAAGGCGGTGAAACTGATCGACTTCAGCGCCTCCGGCCGCGCGCAGTCGAAGCGGATCGTGAGCGCGAGGTTGTCGATGTCGGCGTGCGTTTGCTCAGGGTCCGGCTCAACCCGCGCTTCGCTGGCGACGCACTGCGCATCGGCGGCTGGTTCGACGAAGCGCAGCGGCTCCCGCAGACGCACCCGGAAGTCGGCCCAGGCCTGCTGCTGCGCCTCGTTGCGCGGAGGATAGTCGAAGCCGAGATAGCTTTCGAGCGGGACGTCCAGCGTCACCGTCAGCTGCGGACCGTCGGCGACGATCCGGGTGCTGCCGTGGCCGTGGGTATGGTTGCCGTGCGCCCAGACGGTGCCGGCCAGGCAAAGAAGGACGCCGCCGAGGACGCGGGCGTGCATGCGGCCGCGCGCTGCGGCGGAAGCGAAAGGAAATTTCATGGAATACATCCGGAAAAAAGCCCGGGCCGACCTCCCCGTCGACATTCGGGCACAACCGTCCGGCATGACGCCGAACCACCCCGTTGGCCGGTATCCGGGCTGGTGGCATCGACCTTCACCGCCTTCCCGGCGACAGGTCATCGCCAGTGGCATGAGAGATGAAAGCGGGACGCGAATGCGCGTCCGACCACTTACCGTTGCGGGGGCAGCGCTGGTTGGATGTACCCGAGGGCAACATCTCCCAGCTTCCCGTTTAACCGCAGCGACAGAAGGCCGCCGCGAGCACCAACGCTTCGAATGCTATCACAGCCAGCATTGCCGCCGGCGAGACGGATTTCACACCGGATTGATTAACTCCTTGCGGAAAGCGACTGCTCAACGGTGTGCTTCTCCCATTTCGGCCGTTTGCCGATGGAACACGCGCTGGCCGAATAAACCAGCTGCTGCCAATGCTTCACCGCGAGCAGCACAAACCCGGTTTCAGTTAGCGAAACGACCTGTGGATTGAGGCAGAATCGGGAAAATCTTCCGTTCTGGAGATGCCCATGGAATTTCTGCGCCTGAGAACAAGTTTACGAAAGCGTGGGTGATTCAGTCGCGGCGGGAGCAATAGCGTTGCCTTTCGCTTTTGTCTTCCGGCGAAGCCAGATACGCATACCGGAATAAGCGAGGAAGGCGGTGCAAAGCCCGGTGAATATCCACAACAGGCGTTGCGGAAAGCCGCCGAGATGACCGCTATGGAGTGGATAGATCCAGGCGAACAGGCTGCTACCAGGGTCGAGTTCGTTCCAGCGTACGTGCCTGATCGGAATTCCCGTCGACGGTTCGAGCCAGATCGAAGACAGACCATTGGGATGCGGATCGTCGGCGAAGCGTTTCCGTATCCGGACCGATTCCCGCCCGTTCGGGGCGATGGCGATGTAGCCGATGCGGCCACCGGGCAGGACAGCCTCCGCATTGCTAACGAGCGTATCGATGCGTGCGAGTTTTCCTCCTGCCGGCAGCGACGCCTTCGGCGCGGTGACAGCCTGCGCGCCAGCCAGGTAGTTGACGGCAGCAGAAAGCGGTCGCCAGACCATATAGGCGCCGCTGGCGAAGGCCAACAGGATCGCTGCCGCGAAGCAGGCACCGAGGTGGCGGTGCAGCGAGCGGCAGGAAAGGTCGCGGCGCTGGCCGGACGTACGTAGCCAAAGGTAGAAGCCGCTGATGCTGAGAATGATGCTCCCGGCGGCACTGACGAGGAGGATCAGCTTGCCGGTTTCGCCGAGCAATAAGCTGTCGTGTAATTCGGACAGAAAGTGACCGAAGTCGCCCGAAAAATCGACGCTGCCAAGAGGCTCCCCCGAGAGCGGATGGTAGTGGCGACGGCCGTGCCATGTCGGCCCGTCGACGATGATAGCGATGGCTTCGTTGTCGTGCCGTGGTGGGCGGATCAGGTAGCGGCTGTCGTTTCCGTACCGCTCTCGAGCGTCGGAGAAGGCGCGCTCGATCGCGGTGACTGTGTCGTTCGGACTGATCCATGTCGCGTTTGCTACCCGGGGCGGCTGCGACGGTTCGAGTGTGGCGAGCAGGGCGCCGGAGAGGGCGACAAGAAATGCCGGGATCAGCAAAGCGATCCCGACAATCCTGTGGATGCGGTGCAATAGCCGCAGCAATCAGAGCTCCATGCGCACGCCGAGACGAACGGTACGCGGTGTGCCTACGCCAAGCAGGCCGTTGCCGGCGGTGCTCCAGTAATCTTTGTCCGCAACGTTGTCCACATTTAGCTGCCACGTCGTCTTCTTGCCGGCGACGCGCGCCAGGTAGCGGGCGCCGAGCGAGAAAGTGCTGTAGCCATCGATATAGGCCTGGTTGGCATTATTCACCGCACGCTCGCCGGTGTAGAACCAGCCGCCGTTTACGCTGAGGCCGGCAACACCGGGAATACGGTACTCGGCGAACAGGCTGGCGGTGCGCTTGGCGGTGTTCTCTGGCGCCTTACCGAGTTCGGCAGCATTCGTCGTCTTCACGATCTCCGGGGCCATGAGCACGGCCGAGGCGACGACGCCGAGGTGACGCGTGATCTCGCCGGAAGCGGCAAGCTCGATGCCGGTATATTCGGCCTCGCCGCCGATGCCGAAGACGTTAGCCGCGTTCACCGTCGTAAACGGCCGTTCGATGCGGAACAGCGCCGCTTGCAGCAGTGTGTTGCGTGCGAGCATCGATTTCACGCCGAGTTCGTATTGTTTGTTCACCGACGGCGACAGGATCTCGCCAGCGTTGGCGCGGTTGGCCGGTGCCTGGCCGGTTTCCTCCAGTCCTTCGAGGTAGCTGGCGTAGATCGACGTGTTCGCCGTTGGCTTGAAGATCAGGGAGCCGTTGACGCCCGTTTCCTTCGCGCTGTACTTCGTCGTCATCGTCTTGCTACGGTAGTCGCTCTCGCGCACGCCGAGCAGCACCTGCCAGTGCTCGCCGAGCAGGATTCGATCCTGCACGTAAAGCCCCTTGTCGCGGATCGAAGAGGGGTTGGCCGCGTTGGCGTTGGTGCGTTCGCGCGGCGCGATGTCGACCGGGTTGTAGAGGTTTTGCGCGACGTTCACCTTGTCAGAGTTGCGCGAGTCCTGGTCGCGCTCGTTGCCGGTCGCGCCGAAGGTCAGTTCGTGCACGGCGCCAAGCGCACGTACGCGACCGTTGAGTTCGGTGCGCCAGTTCTCGTTGGTGAACTTCTGGCCGTCCTGGAACCAGATTTCGAGCTGGCCTGCGCCGGTCGCCAGGTTGTAGTTCTTGAAGTTCGAATAACGGCGGTCACGGTTCGTCTCGGCGTGGCCGAGTTCGAGCAGGGCCGACCAGTCGTCGTTGATCAGGTAGTCGGTACGGAACAGGACGTTCGTCGCGTCGGCGTCGTATTTCTGCCAGTTACCGGCGAGGTTGGTCTTGTTGTCCGGCACCTTCGGCAGCGTGATCCGGCCATTAACTGCCGCCGGCAGCGCAATTGCCGCCTGCTCGCTGACTACCTTCCGGTAGTGCTCGACGTCGAGCTTGAAACCGAGGTTGGAGGTGGCCTTGAGGTCAAATGCGGCGGAGGCCAGCTGACGGTCGCCGTCGTAGTTGTCGATGCCGATGCCCTCCTTGCCCGCGACGACGTTGACGCGGGCGCCGAGCTGGCCTTGCGCGCCGAAGCGTCGAGAGACGTCGATGTGAACATCGGTTGCGCCATGGTCGTTGATCGAAGCGGCGACGGCGGCCAGTGGCTCGGTGGCAGGCCGCTTGGTGACCAGATTGACGATCCCAGACGGCGGTACGAAGCCATAGTACATCGACGAGGCGCCCTTGAGGACTTCGACGCGCTCCTTGTTCTCGAGTGGAATGTCGATCAGGTTGACGATCGGCAGTGAGCCGTTCAGGCGATAGTTGCCGCGGTTCTCGACGAGGATGCCGCGAATCGCGATGTTGTCGTAGGTCGAACCGGAAAGCTGCGAGCGAGTGACGCCGGCAGTGTTTCGGAGCGCGCCGAAGAGCGTGCGCTGGCCCTGCGCATCGAGTGTTTCGCGCGTCACGACGTTGTTGGTCATCGGTACGTCGACCGGCGACTGGTCGCGGAAGGTGCCGACTTGTACCGACGCGCTGGTGAAGCTGCCCTGGGCTTCCGACTGTACTTCGACTTCGGAGAGTGTCGTCTCGGCGGCGCCTGCAAGCGGCAGTGTGAAGGCGTTACAGACGAGAACGGAAAGAAGCTTGAGACGAAGTGGCAGCACACCGGCACGCACGGGAGTCGGGGTATTCATTGGAAATCCAGCCTTATCGGAATGTTTAACGATGCCGGGCTGGCTGAGCTGTGCGTGGCTGGCTGGGCGAAGGAGGCGAATTATAGCAGAATCTGCGCGAATGCGAATTATTCGCAATGGCCTTGCTGGAAAGCTATCCTGTTTCTTGGTAGTTGGCCGACGTTGATACCGTTATGACCACCGGCCATTTCCAATCCGACGGGCGGAGGAACACCCAATCACTCTCCGCCCTTATGTACTACCCCCGCGGAGGAGGAGTCGCAAGCCACGCCAGACGGAAGGCGGAGAGGCGAAAGCGGATCGAAGATGGGGCGAGGGAAAGAAGAAAGTCCGGAAGGTCGGGGATGACATTTCGTTAGCCGTCCGCAAGAAACAGGAAGGGCCTCCGAGAAATCAGAGGCCCTGGGCGTGTGCGAATTTTTGTGTAAACGGGGTTTCAAATCACATCTGAGGAATCCG
>VFQM010000862.1_pt1 | contig 30076 bp, 29 predicted proteins | sample 3512391 | NCBI WGS metagenome assembly VFQM01 (sample SAMN10412369, study PRJNA504923) | tailings metagenome | isolation source: Replicate 1 from Balatoc abandoned mine | place: Philippines
GTGGCCAGCGAGCTGCTGCTGCTGGCGGCGCTGCGGGAGGGGGGGAAGGCCGGCCAGATCCTCAAGGACAGCGGGGCGACGGAATCCGCGCTGGCCAAGGCCATCGAGGAGGCGCGCGGCGGAGAGGCCGTGGAGGATCCGGAGGACGAGGGCCGGCGCGAGGCGCTGGAGAAATACGCGCTCGACCTGACGGAGCGGGCGCGGGCAGGGAAGATCGACCCGGTGATCGGGCGCGACGACGAGATCCGGAGGGTGATCCAGATCCTGCAGCGCCGGAGCAAGAACAATCCGGTGCTCATCGGGGAGCCTGGCGTCGGGAAGGCTCAGCCAAAGGATAGAAAGGTCCTAACGCCGAATGGCTGGGTCGAAATAGGAAGCTTATGTGTAGGGGATAAGGTCATAACCCCGAAAAATTCAATAGCGTCAGTTACGGGAGTTTTCCCTCAAGGAGAAAGAGAAATCTTCAAACTAAAGTTTGAAGACGGAAGAGAAACTGAAAGTTGCGAGGAGCATCTGTGGAAGGTTTTTCACAAAAATTGGAAAAGAGAAAAGAAAAACGGGAAAATCTCGTTTGGAAAGAATGGGTTTATGGTTTTAAGTTTAAAAGACTTCAAGCATCTGATCCCGTCCGGAAGAGTGTATGTTCCATTGACTGCTCCAATAGGAAAGATTGAATCTGAGAAAGAAGTGGGAAACCTGAAAATCGATCCATATTTGCTTGGGGTTTTGCTTGGTGATGGGTCATTAAAATCAATGAGATTGACGACGACAGATAAGTCGATAGTCGAGAAATGCAAAATGGTTCTGGAGACCGGCTATGATCTGGTTCAGGAAGCTGACCCGATTTCATTCATATTGACGATGGGGAGAGATAAGAAAGAGAAGCCATCCCGGTATAGCGGAACAATTCATTTCTATAAAAAAGCGTTTAAGGAAATGGAATTATTTGGAAAAAGATCATTCGAAAAGTTCATTCCAAAAGATTACTTGTCGGAAACATCAGTTGAACAAAAAAATGATTTGCTTCGAGGGTTGATGGATACGGATGGGACGGCAGGAAAGACTGGAGCTTGCTCGTTTTCCACATCAAGCAGGCAACTAGCTTTGGATGTCCAATATTTGGTGAGAAGCCTTGGGGGGCTCGCCAGGATCACCTCACATCAAAAAAACTATTCCTACAAAGGGGAGAAGAAAGAAGGCAGGCTCAGCTATAGGGTGGCGATAAGGCTGCCCTCTCCAAAAGAGATGTTCCATCTAGAAAGAAAAAAGCAAAGAATTTCGAAAGACTACCAATATGCAAACTTAAAATTGAGGATGAAGTCGGTTGAAAGTATTGGAGAGAAAGACTGCGTATGCATCATGATTGACGATGAAGATCATTTGTATTTGACGGACGATTTCATTGTGACGCACAACACTGCCCTTGTGGAGGGGCTGGCGCTGCGCATCGCCCGCGGGGAGGTCCCCGAGAGCCTCAAGGGCAAGCGGGTGCTCTCGCTGGATCTGGCGGGGCTGCTGGCGGGGGCGAAATACCGAGGGGAATTCGAGGAGCGCCTCAAGAGCGTGCTCAAGGAGATCGCCAAGGAGGAGGGGAAGGTCATCCTCTTCATCGACGAGCTCCACACGCTCGTGGGGGCGGGCAAGGCCGACGGGGCGCTCGACGCGGGGAATATGCTCAAGCCCGCGCTCGCGCGAGGCGAGCTCCACTGCGTGGGGGCGACGACGCTCGACGAGTATCGGAAATACATCGAGAAGGACGCGGCCCTGGAGCGGCGCTTCCAGCAGGTGCTCGTGGAGGAGCCGAGCGTGGAGGACACGGTGGCGATTCTGCGGGGGCTGCAGGAGAAATATGAGGTGCATCACGGGGTGGAGATCTCGGACCCGGCGCTGGTGGCGGCCGCGGAGCTCTCGCACCGCTACATCGCGAACCGCTTCCTGCCGGACAAGGCCATCGACCTGATCGACGAGGCGGCCAGCCGGGTGAAGATCGAGATCGACTCGAAGCCCGAGAGCATGGACCGGCTGGATCGGCGGGTGATCCAGCTCAAGATCGAGCGCGAGGCGGTGCGCAGGGAATCCGACGAGGACTCGCGCAAGCGCCTGGCGCTGCTGGAGGAGGAGATCGGGCGGCTCGAGCGGGAATACGCGGACCTCGAGGAGATCTGGACGGGGGAGAAGGCGCGGGTGCTCGGCGCGCGCGGAGCCCGCGAGGAGATCGAGCGGCTCAAGGAGGAGATGGAGTCGGCCAAGCGCTCCGGCGACCTGGCGCGGGCCGCGGAGATCCAATACGGGCTGCTGCCCAAGCTCGAGGAGAAGGCCGCGGCCGAGGGAGGCGGCGCAGAGGGGGAGCTCAAGCTGCTGCGGGTGAAGGTCGGGGCCGAGGAGATCGCGGAGGTGGTGGCGCGGGCCACGGGGATCCCGGTGGCGAAATTGCTCTCCGGGGAGCGCGAGAAGCTCCTGTCGATGGAGGAGCGCCTGGCTAAGCGGGTGGTCGGGCAGGAGGAAGCGGTCGAGGCGGTCTCCGAGGCGATCCGCCGGGCCCGGTCGGGGCTGGGGGATCCGGGCAAGCCCTATGGATCGTTCCTGTTCTTGGGGCCGACGGGCGTGGGCAAGACGGAATTGTGCAAGGCGCTCGCGGAATTCCTCTTCGACAGCCAAGATCATCTCGTTCGCGTGGACATGAGCGAGTTCATGGAGAAGCACTCCGTCGCGCGGCTCATCGGAGCGCCGCCCGGATACGTGGGATACGAGGAGGGGGGGACGCTGACCGAGGCGGTGCGGCGGCGCCCGTATGCGGTGCTGTTGCTCGATGAGGTCGAGAAAGCGCACCCCGATGTCTTCAATGTGCTGCTGCAGGTGCTCGATGACGGGCGCCTCACCGACGGGCAAGGCCGCGTGGTCGACTTCAAGAACACCGTCATCGTGATGACGAGCAACTTGGGGGCGAGGGAGATCCAGGCGCTCGCGGGGCAGCCGCAAGAGGAGATTCGGGAGGCGGCCATGCGCGAGGTCAAGGCGCATTTCCGCCCGGAGCTGCTCAACCGCATCGATGAGATCGCGGTGTTCAACGCCTTGGGCAAGGAGGCGATCCGCAAGGTCGCGAGCATCCAGCTGGAGGGATTGCGCCGGCGCGTGGAGAATCTGGGCATGCGCCTGGAGGTTTCCGAGGAGACGCTGGATTGGGTAGCCCGGGAGGGTTTTGATCCGGAGTTCGGGGCGAGGCCGCTCAAGAGAGCCATCCAAAAGAAGATCGAGAATCCGCTCTCCAAAGAGCTGCTCTCCGGAAAGTTCTCGCCCGGGGACGCGATCGCGGTGAGGGTCTCGGGCGATCAGGCGGCGTTCGGGAAGATGTGAGCGCGAGTCGCCCCGCGATTGCGCGGGGCGATTTTTCAGGACAAGAGATTGAAAAATTCGCCTCAAGCGTATAGAGTGGCCGAATGAGACAAGACGCCAAAAAACTCCGATCCTCCCTTGCCGCCGGAAGCCAAGCTTCCTGGCGATGGCGCGCCTGGCCGCGCGCCGCTCGGGGATCCCTCGGCTGAGAAGCCGCCGCCGGCCGAAAGGCGAGCCGGCCCCCATTCGGCGCGAAAGAGGGATGAGCCTCATCGCATGAATGGAGAATCAAGATGGAAATCGGGAAAAATGCCGGGCGAGCCTCGCCTGGGGCCGCGATCGCGGGGTTTCAGCCGACGGGGGACGGGCGGCTGCATATCGGGAATCTGTTCGCCTCGGCGCTGCCGTTCGCGCAGCTGCGGACGGAGCGGAGGAAATTCGCGCTCATCGCCGACGCGCACGCGCTGAGCCTGGGGCGGGTTCCGGAGGGATTTTCGGAGGCGAGGCGGCGCATGGCGCGGGAGCTCATGGCGCTGGGGGCGGCGGAGAGCGGGGGGGTGCTCTTCGAGCAGACGGCGGCGCCGGAGATCTTCGCGCTGCACGCGCTGCTCTCCTCGTTCGCGCCGCTGGGGGATCTGCGGAGGATGACGCAATTCGAGGAGAAGGCGAAGGCGGCGGAGGGGGAGCCCCTCGCGCTGCTGGCCTACCCGTGCCTGATGGCGGCGGACATGTTTTCGGTGGGGGCGGATTTGGCGCTGGTGGGGGAGGATCAGCGCCAGCATCTGGAGCTGGCGAAGGCGATCGCGAGGAGGGCGCGGGAGCGGGCGGGGATCCGGCTTTCCGAGCCGGCGGCCTTGGAGCTCGAGCCGATCCGGATCAAGTCGCTCGCGGATCCCTCGGCGAAGATGAGCAAGAGCGCGGGGGGAGCCGGAGCGCTGTTCCTGGACGAGCCCGCCGAGAGCCTGGCCCGGAAGATCCGCAGGGCGGTGACGGATTCGGAGCGGCTGCCGGAGGATCCGGAGGAGTTCCGGGAGGATTCGAGGCCGGGGGCGGCGAACCTGGCGAGGATCTGCGCGCTCGCCGAGGGAGTCTCGCCGCGGGAGATTCTGGCCGATCTGGCCGGGATGGGGCATGGGGCGCTCAAGGAGCGGACGGCGCAGAGCCTGGAGAGGCGGATCGGGCCGATTCGGGAGCGCATCCGGGGGATCTCCGATGAGCAGGTCGAGCGGGAGCTGCGGCGGGGAGGGGAGATCGCGCGGGAAGCGGCGGCGAGGACGTATGCGGAGGCGTTGCGGGCTGTGGGGGAGTTTCGGCGGTGATGGAGCGCGTGGGATAGATGGAGGAGTCAAGGAAGGTTGCCCTCCGCGGCGCGAGGAAGTAAGGTTGGCGCGGACCAAGGAGACGAGAATGCCGGACTGGAGAAGAGCGGCCCTCGCGGGGGCGGCGGTGGCGCTGGTGGGGGCGGCGGCGGGCGGGATGCTGTTCGCCTCGGCGTGGAAGGCGGCTTCGCGCGGGGAGGCGCTGCGGCTGTCGCTGGAGAGCGCGGGCTGGATCGCCGGGAAGAAGGCCGGATCGGAGCGAGAGAGCGCGATCCGCGCGGGGCTGTTCGGAGCCGAGGGGGAGTATCGGGTGAAGGCGGAGGGGGGCGAATGGGCGACCCTGAAGTTCCGGGTGAAGGCCGACCCGCTGGGGTTCCTGCGGCCGGGCACGCCCTTCGAGGCGTCGGTGGCGCTCGGGAGCAAGGAGAGCCCGACGGAGGCGCTGCGCCTGGAGGGGGAGATCGCCGACGGGGGATCGGTGCGGGCGACGGGCGCGCTCGGCGGAGCGGATTGGGCGAGGGCCCTGCTCGGGGAGGCGTATTCGGGATGGGCGAACGGGGGATCCGTCGCGATCGGATATGACGCGCCCTCCGGAATGGCCACGATCGAGGCGTCCGGCTCCGGGATCGAGGCGAGCCTGCCGTGGCTGTTCGGAGCGGCCTGGGAGGGGAAGCTCGAGAAGGCCAGCGCGAAGATCAACCTGCGCAACGCGGAGGAATGGGAGGGGAGGGTCGCGCTGCGGGAGGTGAAGGCGGAGGGGTTCCAGGCGAGCCGGATCCGAGCCTCGGGGAAGAGCGAGCTGGAGAAGGGGAAATACCGGATCGAATCGTCCGGCTCGGCGGAGAAGGCGAAGATCGGGGATCGGGACGCGGGAGCGCTGGATTGGAGCGTCTCGCTCGAGAGCCTGTCGCGCTCGCCGTATGAGCGGCTGGATTTGGGGCGGATCGGAGAGGTGGAGGCGAATAGGGCCGCCTTGCGGGATCTGGCCAAGGGGGGGGCGCAGCTCAAGATCGGAAAGATCGGGGCGAAAACCCGCCAAGGGGAGATGCAAGCGCGCGGGTCGATCGGCGTGAAGGCGGCGGGGAGCGGGTCGGAGCAGGGGCTGCGGCCGAATTTGGCGTTCTCGCTGTCGCTCTCCGAGGAGGGGCAAGAGCGCCCGGCGCCGATCCCGACGGAGTGGATGGGGATTCCGCTGGGGAGGATCCTCTGGAGCGCGCCGCTGGATTGGGCGCCGTATCAGGCGGTGGGGAAATTCGAAGGAGGGGCGCTGATCGTGAACGGGCAGGCCCGGCCGGAGGAGTCCGAGGCGATCAGCGCGGCGCTGAGGGAGGCCGACGCGGCGCTGGGGATCGCGCCGGCGCCCTGAGGCGGGCGAATCGGGGGAGTTGCCAAGCGGGCTCCCGCTTGGCAATCTGAGGGCTCGAAGTCAAGAGGAGAGGCGGATGCGCGAGGCGCGGCCGGCGAGTTCGGGCAAGGGGCTGACGAGGAAGGAGATCGCAGCGGCGCTGGAGCGGGCGAAGGCGCGGGCGGGGGTGTTCGTCTCGACGCTGGAGAGCTTCGCCTGGAGCGCGAGCCCGGACGGGGAATATCTGGAGAGCCTGGCGAAGTTGGCGTTCGAGGAGCTCGGGGAGGCGGGGGCGAAGGAGTGCGAGAAGATCGCGCGGCCGATGCTAGCGGCGCTGGGGGTGTGCGCGCAGAGGATCGCGCAGTCGGGAGGGGCGGCGCCGTTCTCGATCGCGGGGATTTTGGACGAGCTGCTCGCGCGCGGGGCGCTCGGGCCGTCGGCGCCGCAGGGGGCGCCGCCGGAGCGGATGGATCCGCAGGCGCTCAGCCAGTGGGCGCAGTCCTCGCCGTGGGCGGCGCTGATGAAGTCGCCGTGGGGGCTGGAGGCGGCGATGGCGCTCGAGCGGGGCTGGAGGAAGGGGTCGGGGCTGTCGGAGGGGATTCGGCTGGGGCTGCCGATGGAGAAGGCGCGCGCGCTCGCCGAGAGCGGGGCGCGCCGGGAGGAGCGGGGGATTCTGGAGGCGATGCTCGCGAGCGCGAGCGCGCTGGACGCGGACCGGTTCGCGCTGGCGCTGGGGCTGCATCCGAGCCCATTCGGGATGGATTCGCGCGAGCGCATGCGAGACTGCCTGAGGTGCTTTTGCAACCCGGATTTGCCGGGTCCGAGGCTGGCGCAGCGCCGGCAGATCGGGATGGGGATCCGGGAGGGGGAGCGCGCGGACCGGAGATGGCCCGAGGGGGCGCTCGAGGCGCTCGAGGCGATCCGGGCGAAGGCGAAGGCGCTGGGGCTGGAGGGGCTCGGGGGGCTCGAGGAGGACGCGCTCGACGAGGCCTACCTGTGCTGCCGCGGCGCGCGCGAGGAGGCGTGGGATCGGCTGTGCCTGGCGATCCGGAGGATGGGGGGCAAGGAGCCGCGCAAGGCGGCGCGGCGGGAATTCATCGGGAGGCTGCTGCGCAAGGCGGTGCGCGGAGAGGCGCTCGGAGCCGGGGAGAGGCGGGCGTTCGGGGAGGAGGTGGGGCTGCTGTTCGATTCGGAGCGGTGGATGGAGCCGCGCCGGGAGCTCGAGCCGCTCGCCTGCGAGCTGGCGGGGGCGATGCGCGCGCTCGATGGGGAGATGGCGGCGGCGGGGCGGGAGCTGATGGAGCGCTGGGCGAAGGAGGGGTTCGGGCGGCAGCTGGAGTGGAGGGGCGGGGGGACGAGCAGCCTGGGCTGGGCGCTGCTGCTGCTCTCGAGGGAGGCGAGCTGGGAGGAGGCGGCGGCGCGCTGGCTGGGGGCCTGCGTGAGCCAGGGGCTGGATCCGCACGCGAAAGGGGAGCGCGGCGGGATGTCCATCGCGGAGCGGGCGGGGAAATCGGATGCGATGGCGGCGGTGCTGGCGCGGGCCGAGGCGCTGGCGCTGGGGGGAGAGCAGGGCTCCGGGGGCGGATCGGGGAGGAGATCCCGGGGGCTCTGAGGCGGGGCTAGGGAAGGCGAGCGGCGATCGCGTCGGCGACGCGGCGGGCGCAGGCGAGGGGATCCTGGCGGATCTCATGCTCCCAAAGGCGCAAGGGGAGCCACCCGAGGGCGAGCAAGGCGGCGTCGGCCTTGCGGTCGCGCTCGACGTTGGAGCGGATCTTGGGGCCCCAATAGGCGCGATGGCTTTTGGGGGCGCGGAAGCAGACGGGGCAGCGGTGCCAGAAGCATCCGTCGGCGAAGACGGCGACTTTGGCTTTGCCGAAGGCGAGGTCGGGCTTTCCGGGGAGGGGGCGGCCGATGCGGTAGCCGGTCAGGCCGAGCTCGCGCAGGGCGCGGCGCAGGGCGATCTCCGGGGAGGTGTCGCGCGATTTGACGCGAGACATCACGCGGGATCGGTCGGAGGGGGAGATGCGGTCCATGATCGATAGCTCCTGATCGCAGTGTAGGGCGAAAAAGGCGAGAAGGGAAGGAAAATCGGCGAGGCCGGAGCGGCGATGGTTTCGGGAATGGCGGGAGCCGATTGGCGCGCGCGGGGAGAAAAGATAGAATGCGAGAGTCGATCGATTCGTCAGGAAGCGGAGATTTCGGATGCCCACATACAAGGTGAAAGTCGATTTCCTCAAAGAAAGGATCGAGCTGGTCGACCAGGACGGAGCCGCGAGAGAGCTGGATCCGAGCCGCTGGGGGGATCTGCTGGAGAGGTTGGGCAAAGCGGAGGCGCTGGAGAATATCCGGTCCGCAGAGGGCGCGTCGGCATTCGGGAGGCTGTTCAGCCGGGCCCGGGAGCGGCATGGCATCCTGTCGTTCCTCAATTGGCAGATGGATCCGAAGAAGAGGGTCCTGGAGGATGACGGGTCGATTTTCGGGGCGATAGAGCCCAAGGGGCCGAGGAGGAAACCCTAGGGCGAGCGGGGAAAGAGGAAGGCCCCGGGCGGGGCCTTCGGATTCGCGTCTGGGGATCATCTCCCATCCTCCTCGGTCTTCAGGGACCTCGGGCTCTGTCTTGAGCTACAGCCGCGAAATGGGTGGCCAGCGGATCGGCTCCGCCGGGGGAAATCCTTGGCTTGGCGGATTGGGGCCGCCATCCTCCGCGGGCGTCGAATGCCAGCGGGCTCGGATGGAGCTAAGCCAAAGAGGGGTCCGCCGAGGCGGGAATCTGGGGTGACCAGCGGGGTTCGAACCCGCGGCCTTCGGAGCCACAATCCGACGCTCTGCCGACTGAGCTATGGTCACCATAGAAAGAGAAGAATCAGGGAAACAAAACAAAAACAGGTTGAGGATGGTCCCGCCCCTCCGGATCGAACGGAGTCCTCTCGCTCTTCAGGCGAGCGCGCGCACCAGCTACGCCAGAGCGGGATGTGGTGGTGGGGCCGGGCGGAGTCGAACCGCCGACACTCGGATTTTCAGTCCGATGCTCTACCAGCTGAGCTACAGCCCCGTGTCGGGTTGTCTGGATAAAGAAAATCGTTCTCCTTGAGGTTGGCGATTCGGGTGGATGGGATCCTCCAGAGCTTCGGAGGGGCGATTTGGCGACGCCAGCGGGATTTGAACCCGCGATCTCCGCCGTGACAGGGCGGCGCATTCGGCCAGCTATGCTATGGCGCCAGATTGGTGGGGGCGCAGGGGATCGAACCCTGGACCTGCCGATTAAGAGTCGGCTGCTCTGCCAGCTGAGCTACACCCCCGAGGTTGGTTGATGGGCCTCCGGAATTCTGGAGGATCTTGCGAGCTCCGAGGCTTCTGGAGCGGCGCTTGTGGAGCCGGGACCCGATTATCGCAATCCGCTTCCGTCCCTTCGGGTCAAGAGGGACCGTATGCCTTCCCCGCGAAGCGTGATATCCGGCTTCCTCCGCGGCTTTGGATCGTCCGGCGTCGCGCCGGGCATTGAGAGATCCGATCCGGATCGGGTGGATGGGCCCTCCGATGGTCTGGAGGGGATGGAGGTTGGCTGGGGCGGTAGGGATCGAACCTACGGATGTCGGAATCAAAATCCGATGCCTTACCACTTGGCGACGCCCCAATATCGGTGGATGGGCCCTCCGGTGATCTGGAGGGGCGGTGTTTGGCTGGGGAGGAAGGATTCGAACCTTCGGATGCCTGGGTCAGAGCCAGGTGCCTTGAGCCGCTTGGCGACTCCCCAATGGTTGGTTGCGGCCCCGCCGATGGTCTGGAGGGGAGGAATTTGGCGACGCCAGCGGGATTTGAACCCGCGATCTCCGCCGTGACAGGGCGGCGCATTGGGCCAGCTATGCTATGGCGCCGAGGATTGGTGGGGGCGCTGGGATTCGAACCCAGGACCTGCCGGTTAAAAGCCGGCTGCTGCTAAGACCGCTGAGCTACACCCCCGAAATTTTGCGATGGGTTTCCTCCGAATTGTGAAAGAGCGAGAAGCGAAAAAGAAAGCTGAAGAAAAAATAGGCAAAGAAAAAGGCGCCGGGGAGGCGCCTTTCTCTGGTGGGTTCGATTCGAGGGAAGATCAGATTCCGGGGATCTTTCGCATCGCATCGGCCAGGAAAGGCGCGCAGGCAAAATCTCGTTTGTCCTGTTGGGCAAACGAGAAATGCTGTTGATGGAAAGCGCGCGAGATGGCCGACATGATGTGTGCTGTGCGTCTGAATGAAAATCGATTTGGAGATTATGGGGGAAGAGAGGAAAGGCTGTCAACAGGTTTCTGGAAATTTTTTCGGAGGGGGAGTTGCGGGCGAAAAAAGGCCCGCGCGAAGGCGGGCGAATCTCGGGGAGATCCCCGAGGGGAGAGAAGGGGGCCTAGAAGGATCGCCGGAAGACGAGGTCGCGCTCGGAGGAGCCGTCGACAAGGACGCGGGCCCGGAAGGTCAGGTCCTGGCCGCCGGAGAGGCGGAAGGAGCCGAGATAGTAGATGGCGGAGCCTTCGCGGATCTCGCGCAGATCGATCGCCTGCGGGGCGGAGGTCAGGCTGGAGAAAGAAAGCGAGACGCGGGCCGGAAGAGGGGTCGGCGGCTGGGCATCGCCCCCCCGCCGCAGGGCCGCCAGCGTGACAAGGCCATGCGTCGGAGAGCGCGTGAGGCCGTAGGAGCGGGCGCTCTCGGGGGGCAAGTCGGTGACGCGCAGGGCGTTGAAGTGGATCTCGATATCGCCGGAGCGCTCGAAGGTCTCGATGGGCTCGGCGAAAGCCGGCGGGAGGAGGTGGAGGAGGGCGGCGAGCAGAAGGGCGCGTCGGGAGAGGATTCGCATGGGAGTCTCCTGGAGGGGGGGGTGGGGAAGGGAAGGGGGCGGGCCATGGCTCAGCCCTCGTCGTAGCCCTCGCCGTCGGGATTGTCCTGCAGGCGGAAGGGATGGTCGATGGGGATGGCGAGGTATTCGTCGAGCGTCTCGTCGGATTCGAAATGCAAGAGGAGATTGCCCTCGAGCAGGCGGGGGCGATTCCAGGGATCGGAGATCTCCGCGCCGGTGATGGGGTCGCGGTCGAGCTCGATGAGCCCGGGCTGGTGCAGGTAGGAGCTCGGAGCCTGGTCGCGCGGCAGGGGCAGGTCCGGGGCGGCCGGGGCCGACGGCGGCGGAGCGAGCAGCAAGGCGACGGAGGAGAGGGGGTTGGCGAGGGAAGGCTGGGCGGTTTGGGCGGACGGATGCATGGCGGTCTCCTGATTCTCGATGGCTTCGGATCGGTCCGAAGGCGGCGCGAGGAATTCGGCCGCGGCATACCCATACGGCCCCGAGACGGAGAGGGCCTCCCCCGAATGGGGGAGGGGGGAATCCGCTAGGGGCGGGCCCAGGAGGCCAGGATGTCCGAGAGGCGCGAGGCCAGGTCGGAGTCGGGCTCGCCGGCGAGGGCGATGAGCGACATCTGCTCGGAGAGGGAGGCGAGGGCGAGGCGAGCGCCCAAGGCCAGCTGCGGATCGAGCGCGGGAGCGAAGGCCGAGCGCAGATCCTCCAGGGCGAAGGACAGGTCCGACTCGCGCAGGGCGGAGCCGGCCAGGCGGGCGAGCACTCGGGACTCGGCGCGCCCGACCGCGAGGGCGGCGGCGAGATCGTCCGGGGAGCGGGCGAGGGAGGGCAGGCCGAGCGGCTCGCAGCGCAGAGCGTCGGAGGCGGCCTCGCAGGCGAATTCGTCGGAGCCGCGGTTGCCCTGGCACTTGGGGTCGTCGGGGACGCCGACGATGGAGAACAGGTGGGCGTTGGGCTGGGTGGCCATGCGAGAGCCGGCGCGGAAATTGTTCTTCGACAGGGAGGCCTCGGGGGAGGCGACGACCTGGGCGTGCTTCTCCATGAAGCCGCCGCCGTTGAAGGGCATGCGCAAGGCGAGCAGGTCGCCGGGGCGGCGGGCTTCGCCCGGGGCGAGGCGGCGGCAGGAGCGCTCGGCCCAGAAGGTGAACTCCTCGGCTTCGGCGTGGCGCAATCCGCCGATCACGCCGGCGAAGGCGAGGCTAGAGCCCCAGCAGTTCGGGCCGTCGTAGCGGGATCCGGCGCCCTCCCAGGCGGAGATCTCGCCGCAGGATCCGGGCAGGGGGGCCGCGAGGGCGGCGCAGAGCAGAAGTAAGAGCGGCTTTTTCATGATAGGGAGAGTATACACAAAACAGTATGTTATGTAAATAGCGGGGATCGGAAAAAGCGCGCGGCCGTTTGCCAAAGGCGGCCGGATGCGAGAGAAGAGGCGGTGCGGAAATGGAGCGAAGGCGTTCGGGAGCGGGGCGAATGGGCGGATGGGGGAGAGCGGGGCTGGCGGCGGGGATGGCGCTGCTGATGGGATCCGGGGGGGCGTGGGCCTCGGGGCCGGAGCCGAGCGCGGCGAGGATGCGGATCTGGGCGGGCGGGCACGCGATCGAGGCGGAGGTGGCGGCGGATCCGAGGAGCCGGGCGCGGGGGCTGATGGGGCGCGGGAAGCTCGGGGAGCGCGAGGGGATGCTCTTCGCCTTCCCGAAGGAGGGAATCCATTGCTTCTGGATGGAGGGGACGCCCGAGCCGCTCTCGATCGCGTTCATCCGATCCGACGGGGGCGTCGAGAGCCTGAGGGACATGGAGCCCTTCTCGCGGGAGAGGATTTGCCCGAAGGGGCCGGTGCGCTACGCGCTCGAGATGCGCCGGGGCTGGTTCGCCGAGCGCGGGATCGCGCCGGGGGCCCGGGTGGAGCGGGGGCCGCGGCGCTAGACGCCCGAGCGCGGGGCCTCAGAGCGCAAGGCGCGCTCGAGGATGGCCAGGCAATTCTCGAGGTGGGCCTTCTGGGAGCTTTCGCGCGGGGAGGTCCGGGAGGAGGCCTCGCGCAGGCGAGCGGCCAGGCCGCGGGCGAGCAGGGAGAGGGAGGCTTGGGCGTCGGCGGGCAGGGAGGCGGAGGGGGCGGAGACGGCGGAGGCCAAGAGCAGGGCGTGCTCGCGCTGGAGCGCGCGGGCCTGGGAGGGGATGGGCGCGGAGAGGGAGGGCCAGATCAGGGAGGAGAGGCGCTCATGGACCTGGAGGTATTCGAGCGGGCGCTCGGATCCGAGGAGGAAGGATTCGGAGAGGAGCAGGCGCTCGGCGAAGGGGCGGGAGAAGGCGATGCGAAGGGGGGCGCTCTGGGCCTGGAGGGCTTTGGCGGGCAGATCGAAATAGGCGGAGGAGGACAGGTCGAAGGGATCCGAGGCGGCGCGGGCGAGCAGGCCCGGGGAGAGGGAGAGGAGGGCGGGGTCGAACAGGCGCTCGAGGATGGAGAAGGCGCGCTCCTGCTCGGCGCGGGAGACCGGGCGCAGGGCGGGGCGGGAGCTCAGGGGGGAGAGGCGGTCGCGGCGGATGCCCGAGAGGCTCTTGGCGAGGATGGGGGACAAGGCGGAGAGGAAGCGGTAATTGGCCTCGAGCGCGCGGCGGACGCGGACGTTGGGGAGGGAGCCGGATTCGAGGCGGAGCCAGAGAGCGCGGGAGAGCTCGAGGCGCTCGGCGTAGAATCCGAGCGGGTCGGAGGAGAGGTCGAAGAGCTGGGCGTCGGGATCGCCGGAGAGGGGGCTGCGGAAATCCTCGTCGGTGGAGAAGGACAGCAGCGGGTCGGACTCCGAGCGGGAGAGGATGGACTCGAGGGCGGAGGGCTCGAGCTCGGGGGGATGCTGGGAGTATCCGAACTCGATGGCCCATCGGTCGTAGGGGCCAGGGCGCAGCTGGAATCCGGAGGGGCTCGGGGAGCCGTCGCGCAGGAGCAGATGGGGGAGATAGTCCATGTGCGAGGAGGCGACGCCGAAGCGGGAGACGAAGGCCTCGTCGCGCAGCTGCTCGGGGGAGTAGGCGAGGGAGGCTTTCCCGTTGTGGCGCAGACCGAGGGCGTGGCCGACTTCGTGGGCGACGATGGATTGCAGGTAGGCCTGGGCGAAGCGCTCGCGAGCGGCCGGATCCTGGGGCAGGGAGGCGGAGGCGATCTCCATCTCGAGAGCGGACTCGGCGGCGAAGGAGCAGGACTCCGGATGGGGATCGGAGAGGGCGTGGGCGTTGGGGGACTCGGCGAGGAAGCGCTCGCGCCCGAGGCGGGTGAAGCTGTCGGGGATGTTCACGGCGGCGAGGAGGATCTCGCCGGTGCGCTCGTCGGCGACGGTCGGGCCGATGGCGGGGGCGAAGGGGTCCGGGGAGCTGTTCCAGCGGAGGACGGCTCGGGCCTCGAGGAGCCAGCGGCGGGAGTCGGAGGGGGCCTCGACGACGACGAGGGGATCGAGGAATCCGGCGGCGGCGAAGGCCTGGTTCCAGGAGAGGATGCCCTCGCGCGCGGCGCGGCGGTAATCTTTCGGGACGGAGGGGTCGATCCAGAAGACGATGGGGCGCTTGGGGCGGGAGAGGGCGCTCGCGGGGTCGGCTTTCTCGAGGCGCCAGCGGCGGATGGCGCGGGAGAGCCCGTCGAGGGAGTCCTTGTCGGAGAGGCTCTCGGAGAGCTCGGCGAAATAGCCCACGCGCGGATCGGCGGAGCGGGCGGGCATGGGCTCGTCGGGGAAGCGCTCGATGCGAAGGAGGAGGCGCGCGAGCGCGCTGCGCGGATCGGGCAGGCGGGAGGCGGCGGCGGCCGGGAGCGCGGAGGCGGGCAGCTTGGGCAGGGCGAGATGGGCCTCGAGGGCGAAGAGGGCGGAGCGCTCATTCTGCTCGGTCCAGAGGATCTGGCTGCCGCGCGGATCGAAGGAGTAGGGGGCTTTGAGGCGAGCCTCGAAGGCGGAGGCGAGGCCGGCCCAGTCGGAGAGCAGGAAGGAGGAGGCGTCGGCGAGAGCGCCGTCGGCGGCGTCGGAGTTGAGGGCGGGGGCGGAGGCGATCTGGCTGCGCGGATAGGAGTCGGAGACGGAGCGGTCGCGCTCGGGGTCGCCGCCGACGGAGCGGCGGTCGACGGCGACCAGGCGCAAGGAGCCGCCGGAGGTGATCTCGAAGGAGGCCTCGGAGCAGCCGGCCGGATAGTGGCCGGCCCATCCGGCGGCGCCGGAGGTGGCGATCTCGAGGCAGACGCGCAGAGGGGCTCCCAGAAGGCCGCGCGGGACCTGGAGGATCGATTGGTCGCCGCGGGACCACAGGGGCAGGAAGGAGCCGCGCTCTTGGGCGCCGCGCAGGAGCTCCGCGGCGGTTTTCTTCGAGGAGGCGGCGGGCGCGGGCGCGGAGGCTTGGGGCGCGCTGGCGTGGGGAGAGGCGGCGGGCTCTTCCGCGCGGGCGCCAAGGCAAGCGAAAAGGGCGAGGGGGAGAGCGAGCAGGCGAAGGGTGCGCATCGGGTCGGCCGAAGAGGGAATGGGGGAATCGTATTGGAAAAGGGCGATCGGATCAAGGAGAGCGGAGGGGCGGGCGGCGGGTTGCGGAGTGCGGGGAAAAAAAGTAGTCTGAGGGGAGCGAAAAGGAGGCGGAGCGGATGGAAGAGGCGAATGCGGCGATGGAGGCGGAGCGGGCGCTCAGGGCGTTCGGCTGGGCGCTGGCCGCGTCGGGGGCCTGGTTCCTGGCGAAGCATTGGCGGGAGGCGAGAAGCTGGGCGAGCGGGCGAGCGGCGCCGCGGCGGGGGCCGGCGCTGCAGCTGTTCGCGATGCTGTTCCAGGCGCTGGCGCTGGCCGACGGATTGGCGCTGGCGCTGGGGGCGGGCTGGGCGATGGGTGCGCCGGGGCTGATGCTGCTGGTTTCGGTGGCGCTGGGGCTCTCGGGCGGGAAGCTGGCGAAGGGCGAGCCGAAAAAGGGCTCGGGGCCGGCGAGCTAGGGGCCGCGCGGGCCGCGGAGCGGCATCGGCCGGATGGGGGAGGCCAAGGCGAGGGGAGATCGGGAGTATCCGGTCGGCGGCGAGAGCCGGCGAGCGGCGGGGGCGGATTTTTCGCGGCCCGGATAGTGTCAGGAGAGGCGCGCGAGGCGGGCCGGGAAAGGAGAGGAGATGATGGAGATGGGAAACGGAAATCGAGCGGACGAGGGGATCGCGGAGCTGGATCCGATGGAGGCGTTCGCCTGGGTGCTGGGGGGAGCGGCGCTGCTGGACGTGCGCGAGCCCGAGGAGGCGCGGGAGCTGTCGATCCCCGGGGGCTGGAGGATCGGGGAGCGGGAGCTGCGCGAGCGCTGGGAGGAGATTCCGAGGGACCGGCCGGTGGTGGTGTATTGCCGTCGGGGGAACCGCTCGTATGACGCGTGCTGCTTCCTGGAGTCGAAGGGATTCTCGGGGCTGGCGAACCTGGAGGGGGGCATCGGGGCGTGGGGGGAGGCGGGGCTTCCGCTGACCGGGCGCTCGGCGCCGGCCGAGCAGCCGGAGCCGGAGGTGTCCGAATGGATCGGGATCGCGCTGGCGGAGGCGGCCGGGGCGGCCTGAGGCGGAGCTGGAGCCGCGCCCGCGAGCCGAAAGGCTTCGCGGGCTTTTTCCGTCAGGGAATCGCCGATTCAGGCCCCCGCGGAGCCGGGCGGCGAGCGGGGGCGGTTCGCCGCGGGATCAGATGGGGTTGGGGATGTCGAGGAACTGGAAGCGGACCTCCGGGCGGGCGAGGCGGAGTTCGGCCGCCTCCATGAGGGATCGGATGCCGAAGGATTCGGTGAAATGGTGGCCGGCGGCGATGTAGGCGACGCCGGTCTCGCGGGCGATATGCCAATGCTGCTCGCTGATCTCGCCGGTGAGGAAGGCGTCGGCGCCGGAGGCGATGGCCTCCTCGAAATGGGCGCCGGCGGCGCCGGTGCAGACGGCGACCTTTTGCAGGGTTCGGCCGTCGCCGGGGGCGAGGATGGGGGAGCTGGGCAACCCGGAGCGCGGATCGCGCGGGGGCTGGAGGGTGGAGGCGAAGGACTCCAGGGAGGCGCCGGTGCCCGGGAGGGAGGACATGAGGATGCCGCCGCCCTCGCCGAAGGGCTCGCGGGGGATGAGGCCCGCGGCGCGGGCGAAGGCGACGTTGTTGCCGACCTCGGGGTGGACGTCGAGGGGGAGATGGTAGGCGAAGACGTTCAGGTCGGCGGCGAGGGCGGCCTTGAGGCGGCGATGGAGGACGGAGCTCTTGGGGAAGGAGCGCTCCTGGTAGTTCCAGAGGATGCCGTGGTGGACGACGACGGCGTCGGCGCCGAGCTCGATGGAGCGCTCGAGGAATTCGAGGCTGGCGGTGACGCCGAAGACGACATGGGAGACGCGCGAGGAGCCCTCGACCTGGAGGCCGTTGGGGCAATAGTCGCGCAGGCGGGCGGCGGCGGGGTTCTCCTGGATGAGGATTTCGTCGAGGAGGAGCTGCAGGTGGGAGAGGTGGGCGGACATGGGGGCGGGATCCTGGGAAAGGGCGATCCCGGCATTATATATGAAAAAGATTTTGTCTGCGAAGGGTTTCGCCGAGGGATTCAGGAGGCGGAATGGGCGAGCGACCAGAGCCAGCGGGAGAGGGCGAAGAAGGGGCGGCCGGTGGCGCCGGCGTCCTTGGATTTGGCGACGTTGGAGCAGTCGATGTGGGCGAAGGGAAGGCCCTGCGGGGCGAAGGCCTCGAGGAAGGCGGCCGCGGAGCTCGCGCCGGCGCCGGGGGCGGAGGAGGTCGAGCGCAGGTCGGCGCGGCGCGACTCGAGGCCTTCGGAGAACTCCGGGCCCAAGGGCATGCGCCAGAGGGGGTCGCCGGAGGAATCGCCGGCGAGGAGCAGGGAGCGAGCGAGAGGCTCGTCCTGGGAGAAGAGGCCGGCGGCGTGGGTCCCGAGGGCGGCGGCGATGGCGCCGGTGAGGGTGGCGACGGAGACGATGCAGCGGGCCTTGGGGAGGCGCTCGGCGGCGAAGTCGATGGCGTCGGCGAGGACGAGGCGGCCCTCGGCGTCGGTGTTGCCGACCTCGACGGTGAGGCCTTTGCGGGATTGGAGGATGTCGCCGACGCGGTAGGCGGATCCGGAGGGCATGTTCTCGGCCATGGGGATGAAGGCCTCGACGCGCAGGGGCAGGTCGGATTGGGCGGCCCAGAGGACGGCGGCGGCGGCGACGGCGCCGCCCATCATGTCGTAGCGCATGAGGGCCATGCCGTCGGAGGTCTTCAGGTCGAGGCCGCCGGAGTCGAAGGTGATGCCTTTGCCGACGAGGGCGACGGGCTTGCCGCGGACGCCTTTGGGGGCGTGGGCGATGCGGACGAGGAGCGGGCCGCGCTCGGGGGCGGATCCGCGGCCGACGGCGAGCAGGCAGCCCATGCGCTCGCGCTCGAGGTCGGGCTCGGAGAGGAGCTCGAAGGAGCATCCGGCCTGCTCGGCGAGAAGCTCGAGGCGGCGGGCCCAGGAGTCCGGATAGAGGAGATTGGGAGGGGCGTCGCCCATGTCGCAGGCGAGCCAGGCGTGCTCGGCCAGGGAGAGGACGCGGCGGGCGAAGGCTTTGGGGCGCGGAGCGCCGGGGATCCACAGGTCCGGCGGAGCGGGGGATTTCTTGGATTTGTGCTCATCGTAGGAGCGCAAGGCCGAGGCGATGGCCAAGGAGCTGCCCCAGGCGGGGTCGATGGGGTCGGCGAAGGGGACGTCGAGCTCGACGCCCTTGCGCGAGGAGCAGCGGCGCAGCGAGGCGGCCAGGGAGCGCGGCCAGAGGGCGGAGCCTTCCGGGGAGGCTTTGGGGAAGGCTTGCTTGGGGCGGGAGGCGAGGAGGGTCGGGGAGGTCTGGGGCATGGGGGAGTTCCGGCGGAAGGGGGCGGGGAGGGTCACTCGTGCGGCTTGCGGGCGGCGGCGGAGGCCATGGGGAGGACGGGGCTGGCGCCGGAGTCGGCCACCAGGACGGTCATGAGGTTGATGGCCAGGGCGGACTTGGCGGATTCGTCCATGGAGAGCAGGCCGTTGGCGCCGAGATCGCGCACGGCCTGCTCGGTCATCTTCACGGCGCCCTCGACGATGCGCTCGCGAGCGGAGACGACGGCTTCGGCCTGCTGGCGGCGCAGCATGGCTTGGGCGATCTCGGGGGCGTAGGCGAGGTGGATGATCTTGGCCTCGAGGATCTCGATGCCGGCCATCTCGGCGTGCTCCTGGATGGCCCGGCGCAGGATGCCGGAGATCTCGGCGATGTCGCCGCGCAGGGTCTTCTCGGCGGACTCGCCGTCCTCGCCGGAGCGGAGGTGGTCGTAGGGGTAGCGGGTGGCGACCTCGCGGATGGCCGACTCGCTTTGGTTGACGAGGAAGGCCTCGTAGTCCTCGACCATGAAGGTGGCGCGCGCGGCGTCGGAGACGCGCCAGGAGACGACGGCGCCGATCTCGATGGGGTTGCCGCGCTTGTCGTTGACCTTGAGGGATTGGCTGTTGTAGTTGTCCGTCTTCAGGGAGATCTTCTCGGTGGAGTAGAGGGGGTTGGTGTAGAAGAAGCCGGGCTCGAGGGCGGAGCCGGAGTAGTTGCCGAAGAAAGTCGCCACCATTCCCTGGTTGGGCTGGAGGATGAAGAATCCGCTCAGCAGGAAGAGCAAGGAGGCGCCCAGGGCGCCGCCGAGGATCCAGGAGCCGGAGGCGAAAAGCTCGTAGGCGATGTAGCCGAGGATCGCGAAGGCCAGAAGGGCGAGCCAACCGGAGGCGTAGGGGAGTGGCTTGTCCTGGTATTGTCCGGAGGCGCTCATGGGGATCCTTTCGGGAATCATTCGTTGGGGGGAAGAGGAAGCGGGCTATTTTTACAAGAAAAGGCGGGTATGGTCAATGGATGGGGGCGCGCGGGAGAGGAAGCGGGGCGGGCGATTTTTGGATGAGGGAAAACGGGCGCGGGTTGCGCTTGGGGGCCGTTTGGGGAAAATGGGGCGCGAGAGCGCAAAGGAAGGGGAGCGGAATGTTCTTCGGGGAATTCGCGGATGAGCTGGGGGAGGGGCCGGGGCCCCGGATGATCGGGATCGGGATTTTCGGGGGCCGCCTGGTGGCGCTGGGGAAGCATCCGATCCGGCGGGGGGATCTGGCGCTGTGGGCTGCGGCGCGGGGATTCGGGGAGGCCTCGCGCGGGGGGTGGCGGGAGGGGGATCCGAACGATCCGGCCGAGGGGCTGGGATGGACGGAGGCGCTCGCCTACGCGGACTGGCTCTCGGAGGCGACGGGGCGGAGGTATCGGCTCGCGGAGGAGGAGGAGTGGGCGCTGGCGGCCGGGGAGGGGGAGGCGAGATCCTGGAAGGCGGCGCTGCCGGAGATCGGGCGGCGCGCGGAGGATCGGAGGCGGGAGGGAGCGGAGGCGGAGCCGCCCAGCGGAAACGCGCTCGGCTTCGAGGGGTTCGGGCAGGCCTGGGAGCTGACGCTGACGGCGCGGGGGGATCTGGATGGGAGGGAGCCGCGGATCGTGGCGCGAGGCGGAGGGAGGCTCCCCGGGGAGGCGTGCGAGAGGGGGCGGAGGATCGTGGGGGCGCTCGAGCGCGCGCCGGGGATGCGCTCGAGGATCGCCTGCGACGTGGAGGGGCCGGATCGGGAGCGCTCCTGGGCGGAGAGCTGGGCGCGGGATTGGCGCGGCGCGCTGGGGCGGTAGGGAAGGCGGATCAGGCGGATGCGGGCCCGCGCGGAGCCAGGGCCCGGGCGAGGGCGAGATGGGTCAGGGGGCAGCGCCCCCGCAGAGAATCCCGGGCGCGGGAGATCTCGCGCTCGATGGAGGGGAGCTCGGCCGGGGAGGCGAGGTTCCTGCGGGAGAGGAGGGCCTCGGCGAGGGCGGCGGCCTTGGCCCGGAATTCGGAGCGGAATCGGGATTGGAGCCGGCGCGCGGAGGCGTCCGAGCGCAGGAGGGGATCGGGCAGGGGCTCGCGAGTCGCGGCGAGCTCGAGCAGGGAGCGGGCGGCGCGGACGCGCTGGGTCTCGGCGGAGCACGCGGACTCGAAGCGCCGGGATTGCTGGAGAATCAGGAAGAATGCGGCGTCGCCCATGGGTCATCGCTCCGGAAAGGATGATCGCATTATAGCATGTTTTGTTTTTTTTCGGGGGGATCCCGCGGGCTCGCCCGTCAGGGTTTGGGGCTCCGGCGCTCGGGCGGGGAGATGGCCTCGGCGAGGGGAGCGACATGGGTCTTGAGGCGCTCGCCCAAGGCGGCCATGGCGCCGGAGAGGGCGTCGGAGGCGATCTCGCGGGCGACGGCGCGCCGGGAGGTCTCGAGGGTCTCCTCGAGCAGGGAGGGGAAGATGGCGCCGACGGCCCGGAGGGCGAGGGAGGCGAAATGCCGAGGGCGCTGGCCGAGGGCGCGGTTGACGTCGGAGAGGGAGCGCATCGGGCCGACGGCCTCGAGGAAGCGGGGCAATCGGGGGGAGACGGAGAGCTCGACATGGGACTCGCCGTAGAGGGTCCGAGTCTCGAAGGCGTCGGAGGCGGGGAGCAGGGAGCCGCTGGGGAGGCGGACGGCGATTTCGGAGAAGGCGGCCTCGGCGAATCGGGAGAGGGCCTCGGCGGCCTGGACTTTGGTTTCGCCATCGAGGGGGCTGCCGGAGACGGCGAGGCGGATGGAGGCTGGGGGGATGGGGGCGTTGGCTCGGGATTCGAAATCGCGCGCGTCCATGGGGTCTCCGAAAAAGAGGGATGGAAAAGGAAAGTTTAGCGCGAGGGGCCGGCGAGGGGAAGAAAAAGGCCCGCCGGAGGGCGGGCCAAGCCAGGCCAGGGAGGCCCGGGGAGAGATCAGGAGATCTGCAGGCTGGTTCCGCGGGAGCGGGCCTTCTTGGGAAGATCGAGGAGGAGATGGCCGTTCTCGAGCTTCGCGCGGGCGTTCTCCGAGTCGATGTCGGCCGGGAAGGTCATGGAGCGGGAAACCTGGGTGCGGGAAATCTCGCGCCGGAGGGTCCTGGCGGACTCGTCCTTGGACTCGGAGGATTTCTTGCGCTCGGCGGAGATGGTGACGGTGGGACCGTCGATGTCGACGCGGATCTCCTCGCGGGAGAATCCGGGCAGCTGGGCCTCCACGCGGTAGGCCGATTCGGTCTCGGTGGCGTCGAGCGGCATGATGCGGGGCTCGTCGAGGGCGCTCTCGCGGAAGGCGCCGGAGAAGGCGGGCGGGAGCACCTCGTCGAGGAGAGTGAGCAAGGCGGCGTGGGGAGCGGTGCGTGCGAGCATGATGGCCTCCTGATCGTTGGTTGGTTGGTTCGGGCGGGCGCTCGGTCGGCGCCCTGACCAGGAGATGGGGAGGCCCGGAGGGATTTCAAGGGGTCAGTGCAGGGTCTCGCGCCCGCGCAGGGGAATGACCTCGGCCAGGCGCGAGGAGGGGGAGAAGGCGGGGAGCAGGGGAGGGGGCATGTCGCGCAGCAGATCCTCCGGCGGGGGGCCCAGGGGCTCGAGCAAGGCGCCCGCGCAGCGGGAGACGGTCCAGGAGAGGGCCTGGAGGGACTCGCGCCGGGCGGCGCGCACCTCCTCGAGGGGGATCTCCTCGGGGAGGGAGGATTCGTCGACGGGCTCGGAGAGGGCGTCCCAGGCGTCGGCGGCGGCGGAGCAGCACAGGGCCCAGGCTTGGCGGGCGAGCAGCTCGTCGCCGGGGGGGAGGGCGGGGGCGAGGGATTCGAGGACGGGATGGAAGAGGGTGTCGGCGGCGAAGAGGACGGCGCGCGCGGCGCCGAGGGGGCCGAAGGCGGAGGCGAGGGCGTCCTCGCCGCCGAAGGCGTCGAGCAGCCACCAGGCCTCGTCGGATTCGGGAGGGCAGCCGACGGCGAGCATGGCCGCGTGCGCGAGGGGGATCTTGGGATCGTCCGGGAAGGGGTGGGAGATCTCCTCGGAGAGGGATCCGGCCAGGCGCAAGCAGAGGCGCGCGGGCCAGAAGAGGGGCTCGAGGCCCATCTCCTCGGGCAGCTCAGGCTCCTCGAAGGGGACGGCCAGGGCGTTCCAGGTCCAGGCGGAGAAGGCCTCGCGCAGGAAGGGCTCGCGGGAGGCGGGGTCGGAGAGGGCGATGGATCCAAGGCGCAGGAAGGCTTCGCGGGCGCGGGCGCCCGAGTCGGAGGAGAAGTCCGACCCGAGGGAGACGAGCTCCTCGGAGAAGGCGCAGGATTGGGCGAGGGAGCGCTCGAGGAAGATGACCATGCCGGCGGAGCGGATCTCGGGCTCGTCGGCGTCCGGGGGCGCGAGCGGGGAGACGTCCGGCGGGGGGAAGGCGTCGAGGAAGGCGGAGTCGGAGGCGAGCGAGCGGCCCGGGGCGGCGATCCAGGCCTCGCGGGGGGCGGACTCGAGGCTCTCCTCGAGCAGGTCGAGGAAGGCGGAGCCGGAGGAGAGGGCGGCGCGGGCGAGGCGGCGGGCGAGGGCGATGGAGGGATGGAAGGGGTCGCAGGGGATCATGGGGCTCTCCCGGTGGGCGTGGAGGAGGGAAGCAGGGCGCGCAGGCGCTCGGCCCGCTCGCGGATCTCCAGGAGAAGGGCGAGCGGATCGGACTCGAAGTCGGAGCCGTCGGGGCCGCGGCGGAGGAATCCGCGCGGATAGGTGATCTCGCAGGGGATGCCCAGGGCGAGGGCGGAGGCGGCGCCGGAGGTGTCGGCGCCGGTTTGGCCGCCGGAGCGGGCGAGGGAGACGGAGGATCCGGGCAGGGCGAGGGAGAGGCATTCGAAGACCCAGCGGTCGCACTGGTCCTGGTCCCATCCGCGCCGGGCGAGGGAGTGGGCGCCGTTGCCGGCGATATTGAGGGAGCGGGCGCCTGCGGCGAGGATGCGCGCGCGCAGGCGCTCGCCGGCGGCCTCGGGGGGGAAGAGCATGGAGAAGGCGGCGAGGCGGTCGCCGGCGGCGGAGGCGGTGAGGCGTTCGCCGCCGGTGGAGAAGTCGAGCGCGAAGGCGCAGGTGAGGTCGGCCTGGGCGTTGAGGAGGGTGCGGGGGCGATAGGAGGGGCTGGGGTGCTCGACGAGGCGGCACAGGCCGAGGGCGGCGACGCGGCGGCCGGGGTCGGATCGCAGGAGGGCGGGGGCGTCGGAGGCGGGAGGGGTTGGCAGGCCGTTCATGGAGCGCGGGAGAGAGAAGGCGATGGGATATTCTGCGGCGCGGGAGCGCGAAGGGAAAGGGCCCGCGGAGGCGGGCCCTTTCGGGGGGTCAGGCGATGTCGAGGGAGGTTCCGCGGACGGCCTTGCGGGGCAGGGAGAGGATGAGGTGGCCGTCGGAGAATTTGGCGCTCGAGCGCTGCGGGTCGATCTCGGAGGGCAGCTCGACGACGCGGGCGCGCGGGGAGCGGGAGATCTCGGAGCGGACCGGGCGCAGGGCGGATTCGGCGGGGGTGTCGGATTCGCCGGAATGGGAGGCGGAGATGGAGACGGAGGTCTCGTCGACGGCGACGCGGATGTCGGACTTGGCGAAGCCGGGCAGCTCGGCGATGACGACGTAGATGTTGTCGGCCTCGCGGATGTCCACCGGAATGGAGAGGGTGGCGGCGGCGGGAGCGGCGGCGGGCGCGGGAGCCGCGGCGGAGGCGGCGGAGGCGGAGGGAGCCGGGGCCGGCTCGGGGGCCGGGGAGCTTTTGGCTTTGGGCTTGGAGGCGGATTCGACCAGATCGTCGATGGCGGAGACGGCGAGCTCGGCGAGCAGGCCGACGACCAGGGGGGCGAGGGAATTTTTGCGGGACATGGAGATCTCCTTCAGAGGGGGCCGGGATCGGCGGAAAAGGGATTGTATCCCAAAAGGGGGCGCGCGCGCGGTTTTTTTCAGGCGTCGGAGTCGGGGGGGAGGGGGTCGGAGAGCAGCGGGAGGGTTTGGGCCCAGGCGTCGGCGTCTTCGAGGGCCTCCGAGGGCATGCCGCGGCGCAGGGCGGAGGCGGGGGGGGCGAGAGCGCGGAAGAGGGCGTCGCCGGAGAGGCCTTCCTCCGCGAGGCGGGCGAGGGCCCAAAGCGGGATGGATTCGAGGGAGGGCTCGCAATCGGAGAGCTCGGCGCCTTCGAGGACGAGGGAGCCGTCGGAGCGGCGGTAGGCGGCCCAGAGGGGGAAGCCGTAGGAGCCGTGCTCCTGGCCGAAGCCGAAGGGGAGGGGGCGGGAAGCGAGATCGCGCAGGAGGATCGAGCGGGCTTCGTCGGAGGGGGTCATGGCGATGGGGAAGGGAAAGGGGGAGGAAGGAGTATAGGCCGAAAAGGGAGTGTGATCAATGGGATCGCTGGAGGTTTGCGAGGGAAGCGCGATAGAATGGGGGAATGGATTCGGGAGGCGAAAAATGCGGATTTACGAGGTCGGGGGCGCGGTGAGGGATCGGCTGCTGGGGATGGAGCCGAAGGACATCGACTATGTGGTGGTGGGGGCGACGCCGGAGGAGATGGAGGCGCTGGGGTTCGAGCCGGTGGGGAATGATTTCCCGGTGTTCCTGCATCCGAAGACGAAGGAGGAATACGCGCTCGCGCGCACCGAGCGCAAGTCGGCGAAGGGGTATCGGGGATTCGCGGTGGCCTCGAGCCCGGAGGTGACGCTCGAGGAGGATCTGCGGCGGAGGGATTTCACGATCAACGCGATGGCGCGGGGGGAGGATGGGCAAATCGTGGATCCGTGGGGCGGGATGGCGGATCTGCGCGAAGGGGTCCTGCGGCACGTCTCGGAGGCGTTCGCGGAGGATCCGGTCCGGATCCTGAGGGCGGGGAGGTTCCTGGCGAGGCATCCGGAGTTCCGGCTGGCGGAGGAGACGCTGGAGCTGATGCGGGGGATGGTGGAGAGCGGGGAGGCGGAGAGCCTGGTGGCGGAGCGGGTGTGGAAGGAGCTCTCGCGCGGGCTGATGGAGGCGGCGCCCTCGAGGATGCTGCGGGCCTGGAGGGAGTGCGGGGCGCTCGCGGGCGCGCTGCCGGAGCTGGACGCGGCCTGGGGGGAGATTGGGGAGGAGGCGCTGCGGAGGCTGGAGGCGGCGGCGGGGGCGGGAGTGGGGCTGGCGGAGCGCTTCGCGAGCCTGCTCTCGGCGCTGCCGGAGGGGAGCGCGCAGGCGCTCGCGCGGGGAGTGAGGGCGAGCGCGGAGTGCGAGGGCTTGGCGAAGACGGCGGCGCGCTGGGCGGGCAGGAGCCTGGAGGCGGAGGAGTTGGGGGCGGAGGGGCTGCTGGAGATCGTGGAGGGGTGCGACGGGCTGAGGCGGCCGGAGCGCTTCGGGGAGTTCCTCGCGGCGCGCGCGGCGGCCGGCGGAGGGGAGGAGGGGCGGGCTCGGCTGCGCGAAGCGCTGGAGGCGGCCGCGGGGATCGACGGGGGCGCGGTGGCGGCCTCGGCGCCCAAGGGGGGCATTCCGCAGGCGATCCGGGAGGCGAGGCTGGAGGCGATCCGCGGGATGCTCGCCAGGCGCGAGAGCCGGCCGGGCGGGAGGAGGGGGCCGCGGGGATGAGAGAGGAGCTCGAGATCGGGAAGGAGCGGCTGCGATCGGCGATGCAGCGAGGAGACGCGCGGGAGATCGCCGAAGCCGCGCGGAGCCTGGGGAGGGAGGGGCTGCGGGATCCGAGCTGGTCGGAGCATCCGGATTTGCCGGCGGGGGCGGCCTTGGCCGGGATGGGGAACGCGCGGGGATTGAGGGCGCTGCTGGAGGCGGGGCTGGACCCGAGCCAGCGGGATTCGTTCGGGAGGACGGCGGGGCATTGGGCGGCGCTGGCCGGAAGCGAGGCGTGCCTGCGGGAGCTGCTCTCGCGCGGAATGGATCCGAGCGCGGCGGACCGGGAGGGGAGGACGGCGGGGCACGAGGCGGCGCGGGGCGGGAGGGGAGGGTGCCTGGAGGCGCTGCTGGAGGCGGGGCTGGATGAGGGGGTCCGAAGCGCGAAGGGGATGACGGCCGAGGAGGAGGCGGGAGCGGCGGCGAGGGCGAGGCTGGCGGCGCCGGGGGCGCTCGGGTGCGAGGAGACGCTCCGGGCGAGGAGGCTCGCGCGGGAGGAGGCGGAGGGGATAGGGGGAGGGCTGGCGCGGGGGCTGGAGAGCGCGGCGGCGGGGAAGAGGCGGCTATGAGGGAAGGGGGATCGGGCCGAGGGCCGGAGGGATCGGACCAGCGCTTCAGCGACGATCTCAAGGAGGATCCGCCCGGGGCCGGGGAGATGCTCGCGCTGCTCAAGGGCGAGCGGAGGGGATGGCTGAGGCTGGGATCGGAGAGCGAGGGGAGGGATCGGCTGGCGGCGTTCTGGTCGGATGAGGAGGGCTCGCGGGGATATCGGAGGGCGGACCTGTATCGGATGGAGGGGGTCTCCTCGGCGACGGGGAACGCGAGGGTGGTCCTCGTCGAGCGGGACGTGGGGCCGGAGAGCCCCGGGATGCCGGAGCGGATGGCGAAGGCGCAGGCGGAGAGGATCGGGGAGAGGGCGGGGGGGGCGGAGGGGAAAGCTAGGCCCAGGAGGCTCTGAGGGTTCCGCGGAGGGGGAATCGCGCTACAATGCCGGATTGCCGCGAAGGCGAGAGGATGGGGAACGAGATGGGGAAGAGGATATTGCTGGCGAATCCGCGGGGCTTCTGCGCGGGGGTGGAGCGCGCGATCCGGATCGTGGAGCTGGCGCTGGAGCGGCACGGGGCGCCGGTGTGGGCGCTGCACGAGATCGTGCACAACAAGAGGGTGGTGGAGGGGCTGGAGGCGAAGGGGGCGATTTTCGCGCGGAGTCTCGAGGAGATCCCGGAGGGGGCGGTGGCGATCTTCAGCGCGCACGGGGTGAGCAAGGCGACGCGCGAGGCGGCGCGCGAGCGGGGGCTGCGGGTGATCGACGCGACCTGCCCGCTGGTGAGCAAGGTGCACGCGCAGGCGTCGAAGGCGAAGGCGCAAGGGCGCGAGGTGGTGCTGGTGGGGCACAAGGGGCACCAGGAGGTGCTGGGGACGCTGGGGCAGGCGGAGGGGATCTTGCTGGCGGAGAATGAGGAGCGGGCGCGCTCGCTGCCGATCCAAGAGGGGGCGAAGGTGTCGTTCGTGACGCAGACGACGCTCTCGACGAGCGAGGCGGGGAAGGTGGTGGCGGCGCTGCGCGAGCGCTTCCCGGATCTGGAGGGGCCGCGCCGGGACGACATCTGCTACGCGACGCAGAACCGGCAGGACGCGATCCGGGAGCTGGCGAGGCGCTCCGGCGCGGTGATCGTGGCGGGGAGCCCGCAGAGCTCGAATTCGAATCGGCTGGTGGAGGTGGCCCGGGAGGAGGGGGCGAGGGCGATGCTGGCGGAGGGGGGCGCGGATGTGGACGCTTCGTGGCTGGAGGGGGCGGAGACGGTGGGGGTGAGCGCGGGGGCGAGCGCGCCGGAGGAGGCGGTTCTGGAGATCCTCGAGCGGCTGCGGGAGCTCGGCTATGGGGAGCCGGAGGATTTGGAGGGGGCGAGCGAGGAGGGGATCGAGTTCGCGCTGCCCAGGGAGCTCAGGGAGGGGTGATGGGGAAGAGCGGCGGGGAGGGGAAGGCGCGCGCGGAGGAGGACTCGGCGAGCCTCGGAGAGATCGCGCGGGCGAATCCGGAGCTGGCGCTGGATCTGGCGGGGCATTGGCGAGCCGGGGGAGCGGGGGCCGGCGGGGGCGATCTCGGGCGAGCGAGGCGGCTGGAGGATCTGGCCTTCGAGGAGATCCGATCGGACGGGGCGAGGTTCGGGAAGAGGGCGCGCGCCGCGCTGGTGGCGCGGCTGGAGGAGGGGAAGGCGCCGGCGGCGAATCTGGAGGAGATGCTGCGCAAGGATTCGGCGCACTGGCTGGGGGATTTGGGGGAGGCGGGGCTCGACGAGCTCGAGAGGGCGTATCCGGGATTTCTGGGGAAGGCGCCGATGGCGGCGCTGGCGGAGTCGCCCGAGGCGCTCGGGCGGCTGATCGCGAGCGGGCGGGTGGGGGAGCGGGAGATCGGGGAGCTGCTGATGCTGCGGGCCTCGAAGGCGGAGGCGAGGAGCTTCGGGGAATGGGAGCGGCGCAGGGGGGCGTGCGAGCTCGCGTGCGAGGCGGACCCGAAGGGGGCGAAGGCGGCCTGGAGGCGGGTGATCCGGAAGAGCCGGGACATCGGCTGGGGCTACGGGAGGCCGCTGGGGGGGCTGGGGGCGGTCGGGGGGCTGGGGGCGGCGGGGGCGAAGGCGCTGGCGCAGGCGGCGGTGGATGTGGCGCGGGAGGAGAAGATGCGGGGATTTCCGAGGCTGCTGGAGGATCTCGAGGAGCTCGGGAGGAGAAAGGCGAACGCGGAGGAGTTCGGGGAGGGGGAGGGGAAGCTGTTCCGGGAGTTGGGGATGGCGTTCGCGCGGGGAGCGGAGAAGTTCGGGTGGGACTGGCGGAGCCAGGAGACGGATTTCTGGAGGGACAGCGAAATCGGGGGGACGACGCTGTTCGCGGACAAGGAGGGGGTGGCGGAGGGGCTCGGGGCGCTGCCGCTGATGTGGATGGCGGAGGGGAAGGGGCATCCGGACCTGGCGCGCTGGGCGCGCGGATATTGGGAGGGATGGAGGGAGGGCGGCGGCGGGGCGCCCAAGGGGAGCGCGAGGTTGCGCAAGCCCTTGCCGTGGGAGGAGATCGGAGCGGAGGAGATGGCGCTGTCGTTTCTGCAGAAGGGGTTCGGGGAGGCCGGGATCGAGACGGCGCGCTTCCTGCTGTCGGAGAGCGGGTGGTCGAGCCTGGAGGGGATCGAGCGGGCGAAGGAGTTCGCGCGGGAGATGGATCGGGGGAGGGGGCGATGGAATCCGATCGATGGGCTCGAGCAGGAATTGGAGGCGGCCGCGATCGCGCTCGGGTCCGAGCGGGGCCTCGGAGCGGGGAAGGGGCCGCGCGGGCTGTAGGGAAGCCGGACGAAAGAGGTCTTGAAAAGCGGATCCGCGCGCTATATATTAGCGAAATCTTATATTGCATTCGCGAAGGCGGGAAAGGGAGGCGGCATGTTCGGATGGGCGCAGGAGGGGGATGTGGAGCCGAAAGAGGCGGCGGAGAAGGCCGGATCCGGCGCGGTGCTGGTGGATGTGCGCTCGGAGGCGGAGATGGCGCAGGGGATGATCCCCGGGGCGGTGGCGATCCCGCTGCATTTGCTGCCGATGAGGGCGGAGAGCCTGCCGAAGGACCGGGAGATCGTGCTGTATTGCCGGTCGGGCGCGCGCAGCGCGCAGGCGAGGCAGTTCCTCAAGCAGCTGGGGTTCAGCAAGGCCTACAATCTGGCCGGCGGGGTGATGGCCTGGCAGATGGCCGGTGGCGGGCTGGAGCGCCCGCGCGGGTAGGAGAGGGAAGAGAGGAAAAGGAAAGAGGAAAGCGGCCCGAGGGCCAAGCCGAGCACTAAATCTGTTGAAATTTGGAGCCGCCAGAGGCGGGAGCCTTC
>VFQM010000864.1_pt1 | contig 30066 bp, 51 predicted proteins | sample 3512391 | NCBI WGS metagenome assembly VFQM01 (sample SAMN10412369, study PRJNA504923) | tailings metagenome | isolation source: Replicate 1 from Balatoc abandoned mine | place: Philippines
CTTTAGGCTAGCAGGGCCCTGGAGTGGCGTGAGGGTACAATTCGGGCTGCGATCAGAATCAGGAGACGGCCGCCACGCAGCCGAACGGATAGTGTCTTCGGGAATTGGATACTTGTTCTCCAAGAATTCGAGCCACTCATCTGGGAGGGCTTCGACTCTTACGATCTTGCTTTGTTCCTTTGCTCCCTTAACTGGAGCTGTACCGCCCATAACGGAGCGTGAACCTGAAGCTCCGCTAAATGCACACGATGCTCGGAAACACTTCCACCAAAGGACTCCGTTCTCTCGGCCGACAGAGAAGGACCGTTCGTGTGAACGGCCCCCCTCACAGCTAGGACAACGTAAGCCGCTAAGCTTCTGCCCTTCAGCCAGCGTTCCGTAGGTCAACAGAACTTCGTCTCTCGGATTCATGTTAGTGTACGGTACCGGTCTTCACTTCCGGATTGGTGACCTCTTCCAGACGGGCACGACCAGTCGGGGTCAAGCCAGTGCAGATGATGGTGCGACCCATCATGCGATCCTCGCGAGCGCCAATCGCCACGACCCAGTCGCCGATCTTACCGTCGACCGGATTGATCAGCTGAGCAGCAGCGTGTGCGTTCAGGCCACGAACGAGTGCCGTGTACTTGACATGTTCCTTGAGCTTGTTGTCGAACATGGAAATGTCGCCCCACGTTTCGCCAGTCTCCGGGTCGAACGTGATACCTTCGAACCAATAGAGTTCACGATAGACGCCCCAATCAATAGCAGTGCCACGCTCAGCAGTGCCAGCAGTGCGATCACTGTACCACCCGGTCGGGACTTTGTCAATGAAGTCTTGGCCCTGTTGAAATCGAGGCGAGTCGTCCTCTCTCTGCTGCGTCAGTTCGACGATCGTTTCTGTAGCACTCTTTGCGTTGCCATCACCAACGGCATCGACGAGTTCGGATACGGCCTTATCGACTGCGTCAGCGAGAGGGACAGTTGCTCCGGCAGAGGCGGTGGATTTGGGGAGGGCGTTAGCCGCCTTCTCAATCTTAGCGAGGAATCCCTGAGCCGCGTATGAGAGGGACGGCTTGGTGCTGCTGGCTGGAGCAGACGCCGAGTTACCTGCACCAGCCGCCGGAGGGGTGTTGGCTTTGCTCGGAAGCAGTTCCTTCTTCCACGTGACCGTGCTACCAGTGCAATCGAACGTGTAGATACGACCCGTTTCCAGAATCATGATCTCAGGTTCGCACTCGATCTCGTTTCGATCGGTAATCCACGACAGCATACCAGCTTCGCTACAGAAGTACAACTGCTTCTTGTCCTTGCTCAGTCGCAGATGCATGGGACGCTCGGAGTTACGAGCCATGTACACCTTGCCAGGAGTCAGCGAGTCCGTCCACACGAAAGCGTACGGACCTTCGATATCCTTGAACGCATCGAGACCGACAGCAGCGATTCGGTTCAGCGCCCATTCAGAGTCGACGTCGAACTCCTTGCCCTGATCCTTCCACGTCCAGTTGCGCAGAGAACCGTTGTGCATACCGACGATGACAGACTCGTTGCCCTTGTTCTCGGGATCGTCGTCACGATAGGCAGCGAACGGGTGAGCGTTGCGAGCATTGACCTTGCCCTGAGTAGCGGCTCGGTTATGCACCGCAGTGACGAAGCACTTGTCCGCATCCTTCAGGAACTCACGAGTCAGCTTGTCACCGACGAAGTAACCACCGATCAGCGGCAGCTTGTGGACAAACGTCTGACCCTTGCGATCCTGCTGCATGATGCCAGTGCTGTCGAAGCCACGAACCACGTTCGCCACAGTAGCGTCAGAGATAAACTTGTCGATCTTGTTATTGAATTGCGTAGCAGCGTTCAGAACGCCAGAGATACCACACATGTTTTGTTTCCTTTTTGTTGGTTAGAGATTAGTCGCGAGCCTTCAGACCTTCGATGATCAGCTTGATAGCTTCTCTGGTCTGCTCGTCTTGCGTCGCGTTGTACAGTTTCTTCCACGCATCAATAACATCTGCGTTCGGGACAGCGGCAGCAGCAACCTGCTTAACGTACGGAGCATCCGGCTGCTTCGGCTTTGCGGCAGCAGGCTTCTTAGCGATCAGCTTCTTGCGAAGACGATCGTAAGCAGGAGCCGCAGGATTCACACGCAGAGCTTGATCCTGAATCGGCTTGTTGGCAATCACAGCCGTCAGATAACGAGCACGCTCGACAGCGTCATCACGATCCAAGTAGCGAAGCACAAGCTCCGCACTCTGCGGCATACGGGCACGAATCAGCAGCGCCAGATTGTCAGGCGTGTTCATCATTTCCAGCATGACCTTCGGATTGTCGAAGCTAATACCAGCCTTCTTGATCTCCTGCACCAGCTTGATCCACGACTCGAGCTGTTCCTTGTCCTGTGTACAAGAGAAGTGACGGAATTCAAGAGTACCGTGCTTGCGCAACGACACCACGTTGAATCCGTAATACTTGTCTTCGTTCTTGTCGCCGTTGATCGCGGCCATGATACGAGTCTTCTTATCGCTGCTAAGCAACGTGCTCAGACGTTCTTCGCTCATGTCCGTCAGAGGACAGCAATAGCTACACCACTTCCGGTTCTCGTCAGCGATGCGGAACACCGCCGGATCGATGATGAATGCCAGGCAGAACAACGAACGGAACTGATCGAGCGTCAGCTCTGCATCCGTCATGTTGATGTGGATGTGAGTCGACGTACGCTCCGACATGTTGTATGCCCGACGCTTCGCGAAGAACATATTGATCGCCGTCGTCAGCGCCTTACCGGCAAATGGATAGCGAGTCACCCACTCCGTACCGTTACGCAGCGAACCGTCATGGTGCGTAGTCCAGTAGTCGTGGAGTTCTTCTGCCACCTCATTAGCGTATGCGAAGTCTTCAGTCTCGATCTCGACACCCATCAATTCGTGCAACGGCCACTTGGGGTCACGATCATTTGCCTCGTTCGCCACGATCTTAGGCTGGCGTTCATGAATTGCACTAAGCAGCATTTGCTCAGGCATGATTGTCTCCGATGTTTTTCATGTGGGGCTTGACCAGGTTCTCGAATTCGTTGGAGAAGTATCTGATCTTCTTGTCGGGCAGCATCACTCCGGCTCGACGCCGACGATGATACACAGCAAACTTATCCTCGTCACCGAACAGGTCCGGCTCGATGAGGATGTTCTCGTTGAGTACAACATTGGCACGATCGCCAGCGATCAGCTCATTCAGATCGTCGAGCTTATCGTAGGTCGGACGCAACAGTTCACGCTCGCGGTCGTTTCGCTTGTAGTCCAGACGCAACACACGTTCGTCAGTGAGCTGCCTACTAACGGGCGAATACTTGTAGTCAATACGCTCGTCACGCAGTCCACGCATATACGTGTGATTCTTGGTAGCAAACGCAACGATGTTCGGCGCAAGCCTCCGATATCCCAGCGGAGGATACGCGAACTTCTTGAAGCCGTCGAAGAAATCAAATGCCACGATCTCTTCGCGGCCAGTCTCTACGTTCTCGCACTGAACACCGGCACCGCCGACACGGCTGATCTTCATCACCTTGCCGTCGTACAGGAACAATGCGTTGCGGAAACGATCGCCGAAGAAATCAGCGCCGAGACTCGCCACCATGTTTTGCTTGACTTTGTTTGCAGCAGGCATGTTATGCCACCTTCATCTGTAGTTTACGGAGAATGTAACGTTCGCCGTGGTGATACTGAATCGTAGACGTCGCACCGACAGGCGTTCTCGTAGCAGGCGGAGTAGTCGATCTATACTTGGCATCGGCCAGTGCTTGCGCTTGCTTAGTACGGACAGACGTAGCGATGGGGTCTTGGTTTTCACTGCCGCCCACCGAAAGCATCCGACCACTCTTGCCTTGGACACGATACCCCTTGTGCCAAATCTCACGAGTGCGAGGCCAAGCGCTGTTGAGATCGCCGTAGAGAACTTCTACTTGACCGGCGTGGATGATGCGATGAATCTCACAGAAGGCAGCTTCTTCCAACGACTTCAGCTCGTACATACTACGCACGAAAGGAGCAACCTTGTTACGGTCGTTCTCCTTAATAGTGAACACATGTAGCGGGCCTTTACTCGTCAGCTGAATTGCTACGCGATATGTTTCCCAATTTTTCATGTGGTTAGGAACCGTGTCAACTTCTTCATACAGAGCATCACCGCGCTTCTTCTTGTCGCGGTGTGCTTCCTTTTCTGCTTGACGTTCTGCTCTGGTCTTTCTCTTTCGACCCATGATCATTACGCAGCTCTAGCTTGCGCTCCTTTCTTGCGACCCTTCGTCCAGATCGCGGGGTGAATAACGTCACGCCAACCGGTAACATTACCCGTCTCCATCCAGTCGGAGTTGTTCTCGATGATGTAGTCGATGGTCTTGGCGATGCACTGCTGACGATACTCGCTGTCCACTGCGGGAGCGGTGTTCACTTCGAGAACGTAGGGATTACCCTGCGCATCTTCGATAACGTCGACCGCACCGAAGTCCAGACCAACGACCTTCGTTGCCTTGATAGCAGCTTCGCACGCCTTCAACGGCCACGCATCCCATCGCAGGTTATCGAACACAGCACCAGCGGCATGGTTCCACGCAGCCGCGTCCGCGTTTTCCGGAATCTTGATCGCAACAGCAGCGACCTTGCCGGACACCACGAACACACGGTACTCCTTGACCTTGTCGATGAACTGCGAAATGTAGCCGTCCTTATACGCACGCTTCTTGGAGTGAATCGTAATCTCCGCTGCGTTGCCGACACGCATGTAATGACCCTTGCTGTGCTTGAATGGACGCAGCACGAATCGAATGTTCGGTGTCGGCATAGAAGCGATCATGTCTTTCACAGTGAGGAACGACTTAGGAACCGGCACACCTTCTCGCTGCATCAGCATACGAGCATCGCGCTTGTTCGCCGCCATCTGGATAGCCGGTGACTTGTTCAGCACCTTAGCAATAGCAGCGCCCTGCATGGTTGCCGTGGTACCCCACTTCAGCACGGTATCACCAGCCTGAGCTTGCGCGTTTTCTTGGCGAGTGCTCAGCACAATCTGGGCGGGATTCTTCAGGTAGCCCAGGATTTCTTTGAGACCGGTCAAGCCGGTCCCTTCACGACGCAGAATGTACAGCATTAGATATCAGCTCCGATGCCACAACGACTGGGATAGCCCAGCCAACCAGTGTCTTCAAAATCGTCGAGGGCATCCGGCAGAGCGCAAGCGTTGTTACCGCCGCCCTTGTTGCCATTGCCCACACGATCATAATACTGCCCTTTCCATCCACCATTGCTGTACCAGATACCGTCATCCCATTGACCGCCATCCTTTTCTTCGCTGAAGATGATGTACTTACCTTCGTTGAACAGGAAGGCGACACGGTTGTAACCGAAGGCGTCTTGGAACTCGTTCTTGTTGGCGGACAAGTTGGCGTAGTGCAGCTTGTCGTGATAGGTCTCGGCAAGGATACGACTATCGCTCTTGCCGTTCATGTTGCCGTCACGCCAGAACGTGCCGTTGTGAACCATCGCACCGCCCTTGACAGCGAACGGATGACAGTTGCCCTGATCCACGCTACCAGCGGTACGCAGACGGAAGTGCAGCAGCATGGGATTCTTGTTGATCTTCTTGTTGATCTTCTCCATGTAGCTCTTCCAGGCGTAGTCCTCAGCCATGAAGCCCTTGTCGATCTCGACCTTGCCGTCATCATTGATGAACGCCATGCCGAAACCGTCACGGTTGATACTGAAACAGCGACGGAAAGTCTTCTCGTCGAGTGCCTTGTTAGGCGTGGTAAGGATTGCGATACACATTAGAATTCGTTTTCCTGTTGTTGAGGTTCTTGTGCCACTGCTGCCCAGCGTCCGATCGGGCGAAGTTCCGGATCATCCATGACCGCCAACATTACGTTGCCCATACCACCGATAGGGCGAGCTTGCTCAAAGTCGAATGCCGCTTCTTGTGCCGCCACGACTGGCGGCTGTACGTTGACAGGATCGTCGATGAGTTGTGGATTCTGTAGATGATCGAGGTAGATTTGCTGCACATGTTGGAGCAGCTTTTGTGTGTCTTCACGTTCATCAGTCCCGAACTCAGCGAACACATCAAACGCACGTTCGTTCCTGACGATTTCGACACCAAGCGCTTCCGCTTCTGCAATCGCGTGAGCTACAGAAATTACTCCACCGAATCGAGCATTGAGCAGCTGTTCATTACCAGTTGCCGCACCAATGTCGTTCAGCATTGCCATGTAGTCCTTATCCGCAACTACCACAGGATAGATAAACTGCATAGCAAACGCACTGAGACGCGCGTCAGGAAGTGCAAGTGCTGCCTTCATTCCGTACTCGACTTCGTCACGAGCGTAAGAGAACTGTGCAACACCTGACCCGATTTCACGAACACCAGTTGCGTATGTACACGAAACCGATGCGAGCTTGGTCGGATCATACTGTCGCTTGTCGTTCTCATCACGGAGCGTGCCATTACCTACACTGCGCACACGTGTGTGAATAAGCTTAAGCCTACCACCACCGTCGATGTTCTTCTTAGCCAGGTTCGAGAATGTAGTAACGACGTTTCCGTAACGACGTTGGGCGGCCTGTTCGTGCATATCCCATACGACGAACATCACCTCATCACCAACTGCCGGAGCTTTTTGTAGCCAACGCATGATTAAACCTTCTGTGCGCGCTTGACGGCGGGCTTCTTGTTAACTTCTCCGCCCGTCATAACCCGATTACTTTTGCCGGACAGCACATCGTAAGCATTCGTGCAGTCACCAGCAGTCGGGTTGTCCTCGTAGTAGTGGATCAGCTTCAGGAGATTCTTCGTCACCGTCTCGACAGTAGTGATGCGGTCGAGGGTAGGCAGCGAACGGAACAGCTTGAACTCCCAATACTTACCACGGTTATTGCCGTAACCCCAGTGCATGTCGTGTCGACCATACAGCTCGTCGTGTTGATCACGAGTGATGCTCGAGAGAGCCTTGTTGACTTTGTTCAGAACGGGATCAGCACCCCAGTATCCATCAGAAGACTTGCGCTTCTTCGGGGTAGAGATATTGACGTGGATACCTACGTCACGACGACTGAACGTCGTGGGATTCTTGGCAGGGACCATGTCATTGTCCGCGAAGAACTGAACCGTCGCACGCAGCAGGCCGTTGCCTGCGAATACTTCGGCCGCGTTCTGCGGAGAGTACACGATCTCCATCGGATACTTGCCCGTACCTTCACGATCGATACAGGTGTAGTCCTGCTTGAACCACAGGTAATTGCACGCTCTGTGATAGTCTTCCTTCTTGTCGAATCCAGTCTCGAATTCGTAACCAACCCAGTCATCGGCCGGGTCCAGTCGCTTGTCGAGCTGAACGATTCCCCACGGGCGGTCATCCTTGTTGCCCTGCGTGTTATTCAGGATGCGTTGGAACTTCGCATCGATCTGCTGTTGCGCAGCGTCCAAGCTTTTGCAACGTCCAGCATCCACCAAGTCTTGCGGTTGTACGTACATGGTTTACCTTGTTACTGTTGCACTTCGCGAGGCGTGAGCGTCACGTTCGCGTACTCGTTCTTGATGTTGTTGTAGTAATCGAACTTCTTCTTGGCCGATTCGATGTTATCGAACACGTACGTGTAAGCAATCGGTGATTCCTTGGCACGGTCTTTACGAATCACATCGAAGTACAGATCGTACACGATCTTCATCGGCGGCATCAGATCAGTACGACTGTCCATGTGCTTAGCAACACGCCCGTCCGGATAACGCTGGACGATTTCTTCGTCGTTGTTCTTACGCACAATGATGGGACGAGTCATGCCAGCAACAATGGCAATGATCTCGTACTTGGTAACGCCGTCACGTAACAGACCGACGTCACCGACTTTGAATTCGTAACTCATTGTGTTACTACTCCTTCTTGATTGTCCGGAACAGGAGCGCAGACGAAAGAACGTTCCTGTCCGGTTTGTGGATCGACGATGATGAATGCGAACGTCGCAGCGACGACGCGCTGGAACTGCTGAGCAGCAGCGGGCGCGTTGAGCAGTGCGTTGCCAAACAGCAGCAATAGCACCAGCATGACAACCCAGAACGGATTGACCTTACGGTCGGGCCACTTGTCAGCATTGAGCTGACGGAACTTACGCAGCCATTGCATATTGCACCTCTTCGGGATGAAGCAGCAGGGCTCGGTACAGTTCATCCATGAGGTACGGAGTGAGCCACCAGAAGCTCTCGTACTTGTTGGTGAACTGCTTCCATGCATACTCGATTTCCATTTCCACATCGCCCATGTCTTTCGACCAGCGATTGAACGCGGACTCGAACTGTTCACGTGTTACTTCAGCAGGGTTAATCATGTTGAGCCCTTCAGTCCGTAGGTTTCGAACACACCGTCGACTTCGTAGTAATACTTGTCGTTGTCCTCGTCGGTGAGCGGATGGTAGTGCATTCCATCGTCGATCCTGACGAGAGTGTGACTGTTGGCCGACCTAGCGTCGTAGACGCACAGAAGAATGTACGTTCTCGTGAGGTCTCGCCCCATGCGTTCGAACGCACTAGCGTTGACGTACAAACGCCCGGCCCACAACTCCGAACGTTTGATTTTCTTAAGCGGCTTGGATGGACTCCTGTACTTGACTTCCATTACACGGCAGCCTTCTGCTTGTTGTCGACGGCGTGCGGAGTTTCATGCTGCTTGGCGTTGGGATGCTTGCCCTGCTTCAGCTTCGTCATCGCTTCCTTGTCCTTCACGACCGGCATCACCAGATCGTGCGGCATCAGCACCACACCGGCGCCGGTGATGGTGTCGACGGAGAAGAAGCCGTTGCGATCCTTGCGATACACGCGACCGTCACGCACCTTCTTGATACCACGACTCGGCTCCGCTTCAATGCGGAACGTCGAGCCGGGATGCAGCGCGTCGAAACGGATGGCACGCGAAGCCGACGGACGGTAGGCGATGGTGGGCAGCAGCACGACATTGTTGGTGTTCATGTTTCAGTTTCCTTTTTTAACGTTAAAAGAGAGAGGTTGGTTGTCCCGTTCTCTGGTGTATCAAGCCAGAGTCAGGAGTTAGGCACGGGACCACACCTATGAAACGATTACTTTTCTGCGACTTCTTGAACTTCGACCCATCTATACGGCATGAATTGACTAGCGCCCTTGTCGTTGTAATAACGTACGCCGATTTCAGCATCGTCTTTGGTGGCGTAAGTGCGGACAGTAGTACCATCCTTGCGCAACAACAAGAACCACGTACGCGGAGGCTCCGGCTTGACGCGGTATTCCACATTGTCGACGAATGACGGACCATCGACCGGCTCCCACTGTGCATCAGCGCTTTTTAGTTTGCACTCGATGATCTTGCCTTCGGCGAGCCCGAGCAGTATCTCGGGATGCGCCAGCAGATACTTGGCTTCGCGGACGGAGACGGCCATCACATCACCGCTTCATGCTTGCGAGCCGGGCGGCCGAGACAACGACGAATCACGGTACGACAGTTGGCCTTGTCGACGATCAACTCACGGGTCTCGACACCAGTCGATTCATCCTTCGTGATCTTCTCCTTCAGCGGAGCGGACACGAAGAAGTAACGACCCATCACCTTCGACGGAACCGTCTTCAGGTAATCGAAACGCTTCTTGATGTTGGCGTAGATCGCATCGACTTCCGCCGGAGTGTAGTCTTTGTTGTTCATGTTATGCTGCCTTGTTGATGTTCTTCGTGGTCGGATGGATTTCGTAAGCCTTCACGGTCTTGTACTGACCCCACGTGTACGTGTCCCAGTGGATCGAACGATTGAGACAGTTCACGAATTCTACCGTGTACTTTTCGCCCTTCTTGTTGTTGCCGTAGTATTCGTACGGGTCGTACATGAACAGGCGATAACCGCGCGAGGCCAGGTAATCGGCAACCTGCTGATGCGTGAAGCGATGACCGTAGACGATGCTCGCAGCAACGACCACGTCTTCACCGGTATCCACGAGCTTGGCATGGTGCAGCCACAACCGACCCGCCATCTTGCCCGTCGTCGGATCGTTGATGAACGCGACGCCGATGCCCGGAGCTTCCTGCGCCACCGCCTTCAGCACATCGGTGAATCCACCACGGTCATTGAGGCAGGAACCGGGAACGTCACCACCGCGCAGAATGTCCACGATATCCGCACTGACCTGCAACGCACCGATACCGGCAGTCTGACCACGCTGACTGATGATGCGCTGATAGTCCGCGTTGGCCGGGAACATGGAGTTCACCCACTTACCGAACTTCGGCAGACGAGCGTCCTCGTTACGCAGCTTGATGTACGTGTGCGACAGGTCGCGGATTTCCTTGGCAGCAGCAGTGTAATCACGCTCCGGATTCTGCGCGATCACATCTTCGACGGCACGTTCGTTGCTGTCGTTGCCCGCGATGGCTTGCATGAAGTCGTCACGCGGAACGATCTTCAGCTTCTCGGGCGTGTATCCGGCGATGTTGTACTTCTTCTTCATCGCATCCCAGTCGATGACGGGATTGCTCGGACCTTCGGGCGGAGCGAGAGCTTCGACAGCAGCAGCCACGATCGGCGTGTCTTCGACCTTCTTGACAGCGACCTTCTTGACCAGCGGCTTCTTGACCGCCGCCACTTTCTTGACGGCAGTCTTCTTCGCAGTCTTCTTGACGGCGACGACTTTCTTGGCAACCTTCTTGGTCGCCTTCTTCACAGCTTTCTTCACGAGTTCGGGCATGTTGATCACGAGAACAGTAGGTTATCGAGGGAGTAACTTCCAGCACCCGTCAGGGTGAGGGTAACGAGGATCACGATGAGCAGTGCTTCAGGCGTGCAGATGAGTTTGCTGATCCATCCGGTCACGCCGTCCGGATGTTTCGCTCTGACCGTCGGATACGTGTCGAGCACGTACGCACCGATCATGATGGGGATGAGCAGGAAAGCAGCGAGCGGCGTCAAGAACTTGAACAGCAACGCCAGCCCGCCGAAGAACTCGCCGAGGATCACAGCCCAGCCAGCCTTCTGCGGAACCTTCAACTTGGAGAACAGGATGAAGACCTGCTGGTGCGTCTGGTCGACGAAGATTTTGCGGTAGCCAGTGACCGCGAAGAACAGTCCGACCACTGTGGTCAGAATGAACAGGCCGATATCATGGTACATGATTAGTCCTCAGAGATTATCGGGACACGAGCGATGGGGGGATTTGTTGCGGCCGAGAACAACGTCCCGCACGACTTACACCACTCGCCATAAGCGCCGAGCGGATGCAGCATGTGACGGGAGTAGCAGATGGGACATTGCTTCGATGCGAGAAGACCGTTCTCGTAAGGGCTGATGATACGTTCGTGGCTCATGAGTGTTTGCCTTCCATGATGATGTGGATTTCTTCCGTCACGAGCTTGTGCTCGCCAGCAGCGGCGTCGATGGTGAGACGCTGGAACGCAGCGGCCATCGTGGCTCCGAGTTCGACGACAGACTGGCCGTTGTTCTGCGCCAGAGTGATAGCAGCATCGAACAGCACGATCATGTAACAGCCAGGACAGAGACGTTGCGAGACGACTTCTTTGCCGGTGCGAGTGCCATTACCCAGAGCAGCGAATCGCATCGCGCGATCGATTTCCTGGGCGAAGTGCGCACCGAACCGAGCACGCTTGCCGTCTTCGATGTGGATCAGATCGGAATCGCCGCCGTAAACGCGGCCGAGTGTACCGGACATGAGATTATTCCCACATGTGAGTGTGCCGATGGGGATGCCACTCAAAGACGGGCACTTCGTCTTTCAAGCGGTACATCTGCGGAGCACGGTCCCACGTGGGCTGCGGACAGTCCATCCACTGATGTTCGTCGGGACCGTATCGCACTTGCACGATACGGCCTTGGGCATGTGCTTCGATCATCGGACCGAGCACAGCAACGGTTTCGGGATTCATGATGACTTATCCCTTGGGAACGTTTTCTTCGTTGAAGATGCGCACGATCTCTCGCAGAGCGAGATAGCAAACGCTACGATACTCCTCGTTCTTACGAATACGAAGCAGGAGCTTTTCTTCCGAGAAGAACCAGCTGCGCCAGCCAGTAATGTACGACCAACGCATCTTAGATACGCGCTGATATTGCTGCCAGATACGCACGTAAACACGCATCGGGATGCCAGAAAAATGTGCGTACGAGGCCAACGTACGAATCAGATCGATGGTTCCGTAGTTCGTCACGGAATTGTTGCCTCTATCGGAATCATGTTGCGATCCGACCGAGAAGCCATGAGGAAACAACGTCGTGAACTCCTGCTTACCTGTGTTACAGGCGTGGCCTTTCACGAGCACATCGTAGGGGATGATTCCCTCAGCGATTGTCTTGTTGATTTTGCTGTTCATGGTCAGCGGCCCAGCCAGTTGCCGTTCACGTCCTTCACCAGAATGACGCTCTGGCCGACGTTGACGGGCTGGGAACGCACGACGGCCACGTAGATCGGAGTCGTGTGGCCCGGCACGGAGACCTGCACGAGACAGTTGTACGTGCGGGAAGCGGCGACGTTCTCGCCGACTGCGGAGCCGCCGAGACCACCGAGCACGGTGCCGAGGTTCTGACCGGACTTGCCACCGAACACAGCCCGACCCAGGAATCCACCGACAGCGGCACCGGCGACGGTACCCACGGCAGAGCCCGTGATCGAGCCGGACTTGGCGACGACTTCGCACTGAGACGACTGTGCGATGCCGACGCGGACGCTTTCATCGTTCGACTGTGCGAACGACGGCGAGCACGCGATCATCGCGGCGATGGTGAGGGAAGACAGAAGACGCTTGCTGTGATACATGTTGCTTCTCCTTATGGAGTTGAGGGATTGAGTGTTATCAGGCGAGCTTGGAGTACAACTGCGGATTGGTGGCCTTGATGGGAGCACCCAGCGAGCTGACGCCAAGGTAACTCAGCATCTTGTTGTAGTCATCGAACACGACAAGCTTATCGCTTACTATGTCGCGAACGCGGCCGATGTAGAATCTCGCTCCAGCAGGAATGACAGCCCATAAACGTTTGTCACCGACCTGAATACGATCCGGCAAAGCCGAATGCAGACCGACATAGACAAACGATGAGCGTCCGGAAATGGTAGGCTTCTTGGCAAGCTCCTGCTCGTGCAGTTCACCACACTTCCATGTCCCGTTCTTGCCGCCTGGATAATACGGACTGACGTAATGCCTTTCTCTGGTGGAGTGCGAGTAACGTTCGTCCAAGTCCTTGCGAACAATCAGCGGACGCTTGGCGATGCGAATTCTCCGATGAGGATGGAGTTTATCGTCGATCTTGAGGCACATATCAGACGATCTTCTTGTAGTCGCCCGAACCGTTGCGGTACGGGTCAGCCGCGCGACGCGCGAAACGGGAAGCCCAGGAACCGGACTTGTGATCCTTGGCAGTCTTGCCCGTGCGGATACGACGGGCGACATAGTTGTTCTTCGGATCGTGGTCGGGGCCGAAGATATTGAAACGGCCGGCGCCATGCAGCAGTTTCACCACGTCCGTGGCATTCAGGCGGGAGATACGACGGGTATGACCCATCTTGATCTTTTCGGCGATACGCATGACTATTTACCTATGGTTGAGAAGTACATGAAAATCACGGCAGCAGCCATGAAGAAAGCTGCTCCCACGACGGCGAGACAGTACCGCTTTTCGCAGTACGTGGTACACATCGCGGCGCACAACAACAGCCCGATGTAAACAGAAAGCAGAACAGTCCAGTGCATGATTACTGCACCCAGTTGAGCAGTCCGCGCTGAAGATTGGTCAGAGAATCTTCCGACTTCAGTTCACGGTACCGATTCGTGATGATCAGTCGGTCGCTCACCGGATCGCGTTCGAGAATACGCAGCTTGCGCTTGCCGTTCTTTTCGCGCATCACGATGAAGCCGATGTTGGTCCCCATGAGCATGAGTCCCACGAAATCAGCGCGATTGGAATAGCGAACACGCTTGACCTTGGAGCCAAACGCACGCACGAACATGCGTTCCGACATGGTTTCGCGCGACGGGTCCTTCTTGTTGTCGGTGCGACCAGCCTGTTCGTTGTTGTGTACGTTGCCCGCACCGCGTCGCATCAGCTTCGCGATTTCGAGAGCAGCATCACGCTTGATTTCGGAGAACTTTTTCACGGGTCCATCTCCATGTTGCGAATGATGTAGGCGAACAGACATGCGAATCCGACGACGCTGATGATCCACCAGAACATCACTGCTGTTCCTGGCCGTCGTACGTCCAGTCAGCGGGATCGGGAATCGGTTCCGGCTCGACAGGATCGTGCTGTTCGAGGATCGCATCGCGAGCTTGCAGTGCGACGTAGTGATTGTCGGCAACCTGCTCTCCAAACTTGTCGTCCGTGAGTAGGAACTTGCCGTCAGGCAGAGGAAGAATCTTCATGGTCGTTGAAGTCCTGTTGAACGGTGAAAATCAGCCACTCCAGCAGCTCCCAGCGTAAGCGAGCATACGGCTCTCGCCTGTCCCAGAAGGAATAGTAACCAGCAGCAGCCTTCATGTACGCTGCGCCAGGTGAGCCGCCTAATGGGTCCGGAACAGGAAACAAGCCCGAACCGGACCACTTCGGCCATTGCCGCGTATACTGTCGAATGAGAAGCACAGTATCGTGATACTCGTCCGAGAAGTAATGAATATCTGCATTGATCAGGGCGTCTTTCACGCCGTCACAGATACCTGTCTCGCGCAGATTTTCATTGTCGCGAACAGAAATGAGCGCGCCGAGTAACAGCGCAAGGATTCGTTTTTCGTTTTGCACAGTTTTACTCCGACGGAAACAAGAAAGCCCACTGTTTCCAATGGGCTGTCGTATTGCGCCGAATCAGATGTACTTGTCGGTGTCGATGTAATCGTTGTCGAGCTTCACGTCGATGATATCGGCCGGGTCTTCCTTGTTCCCCATCACGTCGATGAGGAAGTCCGGAGCACCTCCGACTTCACGAGTGGCCGCCAGGCCAACGACGTAGTCGTTGTCCATGAACGGACTGGCTTTCTTGTAACGGCAAGGATGGAAGATCATGGTACTGTCCTTTTAACGTTAAACGCTTGTGCGGTTACGGCGTCCGCAATGCTGTACGGAGAGTGAATCTCCGGGTGACGCCCCACGCCCTCCGGGCATGAGTCAGCCGATCGGCTCTTGTTAGCCATATCACCGTCGTGCCTCGATCGCACGCATGGATAGACTTTATTCGGTCTATCAGCAGGAACACTTAGCTATTGAAATACCGTTCGACAGCCTTCATCGCAGCCTCGGCGCTGATGTACAGTCCGATACTCATGTCGGGAGCAATCGAAAATGCTCTCCAAGACGAATCAGACGTTTTGGTGATCTTACCGAGCACTTGTCCCGTATCCTTACGATAGAACTTTCCGTAGAACGTACGTTCGATGCCAGCGACCGGACGATCCCATTCGGTGTTGGAGTTGTCAGACATGTTGATACCTCGTTGAAATGTGGGGCAGTGGAGTGGACTCGAACCACCTAGCGATCACGAGCGTTATTTCCTGGCTTACGGTAAAGCTGGATAGTGCAGTCTGTAATAGAAAGCAGGTTCCAGACGCCCGACTTACAGTCTCATAGATTACTCGTTAACCCCCTGGCACTGCCGTTGATCACCACGGATACCACTCAGGGCATCCGTAAAGACGTTTCTCTTGATCCTCAACAATAACAACGCTGAAGAAATAGGCGACGTCCCACGCATCTTCGACAGCTTTGTTAAACTCTTCGACGGTCAAAAGTTTGTTAGGCATGGGTCACCTGTAAAATGGCCCAAGTGGGCGGGATTTCACCGCCTGTCCTCATCGCGTATGGTTTCAGCGTCTATCGGATCAACCCCCACCCTGCGCAAGGGAATATTTGAGGGCACACCTGGTTGTTTGGCATCTCGTGTTGGATTCGAACCAACGTTCACTGACTGAGGATCAGTTGTCCTAGACCACTAGACGAACGAGATATATTCATTTATCGAGTACCAGATTGTATTGCTGATCGTCCGGCTGAGCATACAGTATGAATTCGCCAGTCTCGGCGTCCCACACTCCGCTCGTCACAAGGTCTTTCATCTTCTTGGACGTCCAGACGTATCCTATCAGAATACTCTTACGGCCCCAACCGGCGCCGTCTCTAGGAGCAGAAACTCCTACGTAATGTCCGTTGACAGTTTTCATAGCAGTTGGCGCGCCTGACAGGATTCGAACCTGTAACCACAGACTTAGAAGGTTTGTGCTCTGTCCAGTTGAGCTACAGGCGCAAAAGCAAATAAACAAGCCCCCACGAATCGCAGGGGCTTGGGTGTTGCTCTTAGGCCCAGGATTGATTACTTGGCGTTACGACCGCCGCAGGTACCTTCGCCGCACTTGCCTTCGCTCAGCTTGTCGCTGGTCGGCACGTTCAGCGGGATGACCTCGAAATCACCGTTCTTCAGGTGCTTGATGGTGTTGTTCATGTTCTGGGTTCCTTGTTGTGTTTGAAGTAGATGCGTTTGAAAGAGCGGGACACAGTGATTTAACGTTAAAACAGAGCTACGGCCAGTCCATATCTTTACCCATCGGTAATTAGTTAGTCCATTAGTCCACGACCGGCACCTGCGCTTCAGGCACGCAGGAGATACCGTTCGGCCCCCGGTTGTAAGTCCTGTTACCGACAACGTAGTAGCACACGTTTCCGGATTCCAGGTCCACAACCTTGTATACGCCAGCCGCGTCGGGAACATCCGAGACTTTCGTCCAGTGTTCCGACTCAGGCGACGGCGTCTCCACTTGCCCGTCGGCGTTCGACTGCGAGGTACATGCGGCAACGCAAAGCGCTGCGCTAAACCCGACAATCAGAAAGCCGCGAGGCAGCTGCAACAGACGCTTGATACTCACGTCACTTCTCCTTACTAGAGCGGCGAATCCGCTCCAATTCTCTTGCAACGATCATCGGAATGCTCGCGTCGACAGCATACTCGTTCGTGCGAGAACCCATGATCAGTTGGTAATGCGGGACGTAGTCCTTTATCACCATTCTGGCTTCATTCTGAGTGAGATTACCCAACCAACAAAGCCCCAGCATTTCGTGCCTGAACACGTGCATTTCTCCGTTCAATACCGATCGCTTCCGCGATGATCACTTGCTTTGACTCTTCGATCCAGCTAAGCAGAATCGGATTCATGTCCAGGAGCGTCAAGTCTTCAATGGCACGACGCAAATTGATTATGCGCCTTGACTCAGTGAATGCAATCACGTTGTTCTCCAACGGTACACACCACAACACTCTATGACGTTCCACCACGTTTTGCAAAAGGCAGTCAATTCTTACCTGCTGCGCAATTGTCGTGCATGTCCCATAAAGTGTTGCAGTTTGGATCGTTAGCTACGTTTACTACAGTAGGGACCCTAGTCGCAATGACGTATTCGGGTATTCTGTTTCAACTACGTCCCTCACAGGGACAATTTTAACGTTAAAAACGTTTTCGATTGGTCAGCTATTTTCGGGACACGGCTCAAGGGCCATTAAGTGTCCTCGCGTTTTGAGTGTTACATGCGCTTCATTTCTACTTCTCGGTTGTTACAAGAGAGCATCCTAGATAATCTGGCTAATGCCGTATTGTGCGCCAGCCACATACACGGAACATCGGTATTAATTACAATCTAGGACACTCGCTTCTAACAACAGCTTCGTGGGGTTACGGGCTCCCCACTGTTCTAACCCAGACCGTAGTTGTCTGCGAACCGTACCCGCTAGATTACGCGGCAGCTTCCGCCTTCTTGACGCCGTTGATCGTGAAGAACTTCTTCCACCCGACACGATACGCATTCAGCGCGTTGCCGGTCAGGCCCTGGCCCTTGTACGGATTGCCGTTGCACACGGTTCCGTGATCGCGGGGGCGCTTGATCTTCTTGTCACGGCTGGAAGTGTGGCTGTTGCGCTACGGCCGTGCCTTCTGCGACAGCCTGCGAGACGAGGTGCTCATTTTGTCTCCATTGATTCCGGCAGGATTACCGGCGTAGCCCACCCGCAGATGGACTACACTTGTACCCCTGATTACTCGATGCGGATGCGTACCGGCTCCACCTTACACGTCTCGCCTTCGTACTGGCGATAGCGAGCTTTCTCGCCGTCGACGTAATAGATGGTGTACATGCCAGCACTGTGATAACGCACTTGTTTCACGTCCCAGTGCTGTTCGGTCAGTTCTCCGTCCGATTCGCACACGAACACTTTCTTCGTGCCAGGTCCGCTTGCTTCACAACCCACAAGGGCTGCAACCGCGGCCAAGCTGAGCAGAGTCTTTTTCATCTTGCTCGGTTCCTTTCAGTGATGCCTTTCAGCGGACGTTCCGCATTGGGCTTGGATGAACGGGCGAGTGCGCCTGGATTGAACGCACGCCACGGATGACTCGACTTCGGCTTATTCAAACAACCCTCACTTACACTTACTGATTCCAAACTAGCCCACTGTTTCCAATGGACTAGGGTAGATCAGTTGCGGACGTTTACGGCGTGGGACTCACAGGAGTTGCGAACGCCAGGCGAAGTTGCAATGGAGTCAGGACGTTATTCTGATCCTTTGCGAGTTTCTTTGCCTCTTGGCACAACTGAAAGGCAGTCATGCCGCGATCATCATTGAACGTCGTGCGAACGAACGCACCGCCCCAACCCAGATTCTCCGGGTCAATCGTGATGAGCATGAACTTCACCGACGACATACGAACCAAGTAATCACGCATGTTCGCAATCCTCAGTAGAAGTACGGACTGGAAAACGGAATCGCGTTGCCAAAATCATCTTGGCCGAGCGTCCACACCTTCCGGTAACGCTTGTCCGGCTCGTTGGGCGTGAACTTGCGATCAATCCAACGGAACTCACGGAACAGGTGTCGCATGGGTAAATCTCCAATCGTGGATCAGCTAGGGAACCGCCCTAGTCGGCAAAGATAACCGGTTATGTAGTCCGGTAACTGTCATAGGAGACTGGCCCATGCGCCGCATCCATTGTGCGTTTAATGCCCGCCTGGCAGGTCCCCTATTTTAATGCCGGGGGATATCGGCCACTACATACTGCGAACTGTCCGTGAAGTCTTCCTCAGTGACCCACAACAACGAAGTGGTGCCGCTTGGATTCTTCCTGGACAATTGGATCAACGAGTCTTCGCCGTCGTGCTTACGATTGCCCGTATCCGTCCAAACTTCATTCCAGATCAGGTTCAGGTAATTCATAACGGCTCACTCACAAGCGATAGGCTAAATAACCCTCGATGCAAGGAATATTTAGCGTGCCGCCTGATTTTTAACGTTAAAAAACCCGCCGAAGCGGGCTATTTCCTGGAAAAGCGAACACGACGACGCCCCCAGGAATCTCTCCCTAGGGGCGCCGCCGCGTCACCATGTTTTCCTATGCGCTACCCTATGGTGTTACACCGCTGCCGCCTGCTTCGCGGGGGCGGTTTCTTCGTCCTGCTGCTGCTGCTCCAGATCGGCCGGAGTCATGCCCAGCAATCCGACAGCTTCCCGGCTTTCCAGATTCGCGGCGACGGTTTCGACCGTCGTGGCTTCGCTGGGGTGCTGCTGCCGGTTCGCGTCGAGTTCCTTCGCGGCCTGTGCGGCCTTGCTCTTTGCATCCTTGCGGGCCTTCACCGGCTGATACAGGTTCGCGATGGCGTCGAAGATACCGGGCACCACGACGGTTTCGCCGTCCTTCTCGAGCTTCTGGGTGACAAGCGCCGCCTTCTCGGCTTTCGTGCCATGCTTGATGACGTAGCGGGCCTGTTTCGTGGCTTCACTGAGCTGATCCAGCAGCACGCGGTCCGTTTCGTCGCGGAACATCTTGCGAATGTCCGCCACCGGCTTTCCTGCCAGTTCATCCCACGTCTTTCCCTGTTCCGTTACCAGAGTGCCGAGCACTTTTTGTGCGGTGCTGGCGTACTGGCCCGCCGTCGTGAGCTTGCCCGGCTTGCCGTCGGGCTGCATGGGGGCCGTCAGGAATTCCGCCATGACATCGCGGAAATACTGGACCCGTTCGGTCTTGGGAATGTCCGCGTTCTCCCCGATGTACCGGGCGATTGCGAACGCGTTTTCCCAGATCGTCGACTTGATCCCGCTTGCGGTGTCGGCAACGTTTTTCACTTCCGTTGCCTTGCCGTTGGCTTCGCGGATCGCGTTCAGTTCATTCTGGATACCTGCGGCGAGCTTGTCGGCGCGTTCCGCCTGTTCCATATAGTACGCGGCCCGTTGGTGCGGGGTCATGCCCGCCGTGGGATCGGTGTTCACTTTCTTGTTTGCGTTCATTGTTTCGTTTCCTATGGAATGGGTTGGAATGTCATTACGGCAGGATTGCCGTTTTAACGTTAAAACCTTTTCGGGCTATCCGATCACGCGGACGCAATACGATAGCCCCCCGGACAGAATCCGGGCATAGGGTAGGCATAGGGATGACAAAGAGCTACCCCGGCCCACAATGGCCGGCGGCTACTTCTCTACTACGGCGCTAGTATGCGCCAGGGTATCTGAATGATAGCTGAACCCAACCCCCGTCCGTTCGTTAATGTTTCGTTAAGATATGTAATAACGTAACACCTGGGCTTTAACGTTAAACGTGGGGCGGACGCACATGGACGTGCGGACGCTATATACCAGACTTTTCTATATCCAGGCCGTAGGCCGTCCAGCCCGGTAGGGCGTCTAGGTGTAAGGGTGACAGGTGACAGGTGACATACCCCGGTGCGGCCCTACTCCAGCCAGCCCGATCGGGCCTAGCACAAAAGCCCCAGGAACGCAACCGGCTCTATTCAGCGTGGGGTCAGCCGAGAAACGGCAGGCGGGGGCGGGGGGTATCCCCCTGCGACGAATGGGTCCCCCTGCGCGATGAGTGGGGGACTCCGGACTGCTTTTTTCAATTGGCAAACAAAGATGAATGAAAGATGAACAAGAGGTGACGCGCAGTTGAACGAAAGTAGATGAACACTGTCTGAACCGACGATGAATAACGCAAGGACCCGTAAGGGCGAAGCGAAGCGGAGAGTGCCATACTGTGTTGAACGTAAACAAACCTGAAGACCTAAAGAAACTTGAACGATTGCTGAACGAGATTCAACAAGACCGTTCTGAAAATTTAAAAGACGATTTGCCAGAACTAAGTCCGCTGGAACTTAGATTGGAACAGGTACGACTTAAGGAAGATGGCCGGAAACGGGCCGGAGAGTTGAGGCGTAAGAAGAACCACCAGAAGAGGATGAAGCGGGCTGAGAACCAGCGAGGCGCTTACCGACGCAAGCTGCGGAGGTGGGAGACGGCGTGGGATGGGAACTGGTACCCGATAGTCCGTAGACGGTGGGTACAGAAAGGATTGAACGTACAGATCAGCGAAGCGAACTGGAACAAGCACGTAGCTCCGCACCTACCGGTAGATGATGTGATTACCGTTAGGCGGTACAACTACAAGGACAAGACGATCAGTCTGGGACGAATCTACGTCACAGCCGAGGATGACAAGACGAGGGTGTATTTCGACGGAGCAGAGTGGGTCCTTTCTCGCAAAGGATACACGATAGACGAGCATTGCGAGTGAGTGGAGCCTGAAGAACAAAGGCTACGTCCAGTCTTGACGAGACGCTGCCCCAATCTAAATGGATTGGGACGTATCCAGAAAGCGCAGCCTGAAAGGCGAGAGCTTGTTACTTCGTATCCCAGTCCTGTCATTCCTTCCAGTCCTGACGAACCTCTAGTTCGCATTGCTCACGTCTAGGTTCTGGATACTCAGCTTATCCTGTCCGAACCCCCTCCCCCTAGGAGGGTCGGGGACTTCGTCCAGAGTCTACCCTCAGTCGCATACCACCCTCTCTCGGTATGCTCCTTCGGTAGCCTTAAATGACTATAAGTGACCACAAAAAACGCCAGAAGTTCCTCGGTACCTTAATGAACCGTTCAGGTTCTTGGAACTAAATCCCAACTACACGGTCCAACCACGCTATGTGGTTGACTGCCACTACTCGGAACGTGCACGTTCCGCCGCCGTCCCCGCGAACAGACGGGGCGGCTATTACCTATAGGAGAAAGTCACTAATGAAATCCAGCTGGAACAAAGACGGCGAATGGCCGAAGAATCAACGAGTAATCACTCCCAGTGACACTGTCAACCTGCCCGACCTTACGGTCGTCTACGTGGCGGCTGCTGGTAATGTGGTACTGGTTGACAAGAACGACGTGGTGGTTACGTACACCGGACTGCCTGCTGGAGCTACGCTCCCGGTTCAGGCGAAGCGCATCAACGCGACCAACACGACCGCGACTCTCGTCGGCGTCTGGTAAGGCGACACGACTATGAGATTCGGACTAGCCTTTTCTCAAGGTGGTTCGATCCTTGGAGCAGGTGCCCCGCCTCCCGTGCAAGAGGGGTTCTTCGGAACCAAGCTCACGAACGGTGGAGGAAACTGGGGCACTCAAGCTAACAGAGCGATGCTGGACAGGTTTACCCTGTCGGACACTGCTACTCTTAAGCGTCTGTTCATCTGGATTCTTACCCCTAACTCCGGCGAGGCCAACGTCAAAGGTATCATCTATACCGACAACGCTGGTGTTCCCGGCAATCTTGTGGCTGTTGGTTCTCCTGCTAATACGGCAGGTCTGAGCCTAGCCTATCTTCAAAGCAACTTCGCAGACGAAGTAATCGCACCAGGTGACTATTGGATTGGAGCTGTATCCGACGCCTCCGGACGTGAGTTCGGGTCCGGGTTGCACAGCGCACCAAACGCTGTGATCATCAACGGTGATCTGAGTTACGCCAATCCTCCGGCTGTCTGTCCTGCGCCTGCTGCTAACTACGCCAACGACGTAGCCTGCTATGTCGAGTACACTTATTAAGGAATCGGAACATGTCTTTGCTCAGAGTACCTATTTATCCAACCCGTAACCTAGCCGTTGAGATTGATCCGGGGGCTCGGAGCATTGTGGCCGGAACCGGCGTGTCGTTCACTACGAACGCCGACGGCTCTATTACGATCAACGCATCCAGCGGAACTGGCACTGTAACTTCGGTCGGAGCTACGGGCTCCACTGGATTGACAGTCGGCGGAAGTCCGATCACTACGTCTGGTACGCTGACGTTCACTCTGTCTGCTAACTTGCAGAGCTGGTCTGGTATTTCTCCGGCTACTAAAGCTGATCTAGCGAGTCCGGTGTTCACTGGCGATCCTCGTGCTCCTACGCCTGCGACAGCAGACAACGACACCAGTATTGCAACTACGGCTTTCGTAAAGAACCAAGGGTATGCCACGACGACTGCTCTTGGTAATTACGTACTGAAAGCTGGCGACACGATGACCGGACAACTGCTACGCACCATCGCCGGTATGGCTAACAACACCAGTCAGCTGTGGCTACGAGCCTACAGCGATAACGCTGCTGGTGAGGTTAGTATTTCGTACGTGCGTGGTGCGGCGAGCACCCAAGGCGGGATGAACTTCAACGTGGCTAACGGTGCTGCCAACAACGTCACGCCTCTTCGGTTAACGCCAGCAAGCGGTATCCCTGTGTTCACCACTCGTGTCCACAATATGCCCGGTACTGTTAATACACAGTCTGTCTTGCGCTACATGGGGTGGAACAACGAAGTAAATCGATGGGCTGAGGTGATGGAGTCGGATGCAACGCTGTCACTCTACAGCTACGATAGCAGCGGCGGTTCCGCCGATCGAATCATGAACTTGATCGGTGGTAGCATGGGTACCAAGCAGATGACGCTCACGGGCGCACGCCTCGTCGTCGATCAGGGCGATATCTATACCTATCGCACTGGCGGCACCACGGGCGTGATCTTTCTGCGAAGTGACGCCACACGCTATCTGTACTACGACGGTGCTTCGTACGTTATGCCGGGGGCTCCGCTGTACGTTGGCGGGATGATCAACTCTGACTCACGAGTAGTTCAAGGTATTAACAGCGCAGCTGGTTTCCAGTTCGTGTGGAATGTTGTTCAGAGCGGACAGGGCCGCACCGAAATCGTCAATAACAATGGCGGTGGTAGCGGAGGTTTCACGTTCTGGGACCGTACTAATACCAGTGTTGGTACTGGTACTGCCGCTTTGTATTTGGCTCCTAATGGTGACATGTATCCGAACGGATTTGTCTGGCCTAGTGCTAACGCCTCTGGCAGCAAAAAGCTGTCCAAGATTAGTGTAGGCACAGCGGCTCCGTCAGGACTTATCGACGGTGAACTGTACTTGAGGTATTGATATGGCACAAATCTACTACCAAGATGGCGGATTTCTGCGAACTCCTGACTATCTATACTATCAAGATGGAGCATCTACACGTACCATCGTAGAAGCATGGTATCAGGACGGTGTTAATCTGCGTAAAGTGTGGCCGCCTGATTTAGTATTTTTGACTAATGCCTCCGCTAATGCTACACGGCCCGAACCGGGCACAGCCACAGCCACGCTGTCTGTATCGAATACTGGTGCTGTTGTAAGAACTATTAATGGGTCTGGTACTAGTCTTTATACGTGGCTACTAGTAGGAGCTGCTAGTGATTACGACGTCAGAGCTACTCATATCAGCGGAGCTGTGCCTTCAGGTACTTTCGGATCATGGCTGAATTGTGGTACTACTAGAAGCTGGTCTTTGTCACAAGGATCGCTAGGCACGACAACTGGTAGTTTCACTGTTGAGTTGTCACAGGCTGGATTAGCTACGCCTATCGCGTCTGCTACATTTACATTGACTGCTAACATCGTAGTGTAATGGGAACTTATGGGGTGGTATATGGTCTATATCACCCTATGTCAATAGGAACATAACATGGCATTTACTTTAAGTAAAGCAAGTCTCGATAAGCTACAAGGCGTTCATCCTAAGTTGGTGGACGTCGTTAAGCGAGCTATCGAGCTAACTAAACAGGACTTCAAGGTCCTGGAGGGTGTACGCACTCCGGAACGTCAAAAAGAACTCTATGCTCAGGGACGGACCAAACCGGGACCTAAAGTGACGTGGACCCTCACCTCTAACCACTTTGTCAATCCGAAGACTGGCTACGGCCACGCGGTTGATCTAGTGCCTTACCCAGTTGACTGGGAAACGTTGTCCAAGTTCGACGCTATTCAAAAGGCGATGTTTGCCGCAGCGGAGGAACTCGGAGTCACTATCCGCTGGGGCGCGGATTGGGATCAGGACGGAAAGCCTCGCGAACGTGGCGAGAGCGATAGCCCTCACTTTGAAATCAAACTCTAAAGGAGATATCTCTAAATGGCATCTAAAGCTGCAACTCAAGCAATCAACGAAGCGTTCCCCTTGGATCAGGCGAATGCCCTGCGCTCTGCCGGACTTAGCTCGGCTACTGCTACTCAGGAAGGTACTGTTCTGAAGGCCGCTTCGGTCGGTACTGTTACCTCCGCCAACGCTGGTGGTACCTATACCGCTGCTGAACAGACGCTTATCAACGAGCTGAAGACCGACCTGAACGCCCTTATCGCTTCTCTGCAAGCGGCTGGCGTACTGGCTTAATGGCTGAATCAAGGATGAATGACATGGCAGAGTCCACTAATGAAGTACAAGAAGATGGCTTCGACCCGGAGCTGATGAAGCAGCTGGAACAGATCGTCTCGGGTCACACCCCGACTATCGCAGAGAAAGGTATGAAGGCAATCGTTCATCAGAACGACGCCACTAATCCTGCTCCGTACGCGATGATTGATGCGTTCTATGCTGGTGTATTCGCGAATACTCTGGGTATTATGATCGCTAAGCACAAGCCTTCGGGTATGCTTGTTCCGGTTCTTATGGGAACCGACGATATGGGCAACGTCTATCCTCTGGCTGCCTGTCTGTCGCCTGAAGTAGCTGCATCCTTCCTGCCGCCGGACGGTAAGGGTGGATACATCGAACAGGGCGGAGACAATGACAACGAAGCTGTCGAGTAAAGAAAAGCTAGAAATCTGCCGTCTTCTCTACGAGGACGGTGCATTTGATCCCGAGATCGCTAAAGAACTCGGGGTCACTATGGAAAGGTTTCGCAAGATGTACGACGAGCAGCCCGTGTTCAGCGAATTCGTTGACATGGGACGTACGCTGGCTATGGCCTACTGGTATCAGAAGGCTAGACATGGTCTCAATGACAAGACATTCAACGTTACGTTGTGGACTTTTGTCATGAAGAATCAGTACGGCTGGGCCGATAAGGTCGAGACTGCTACTAAGGACGTCGAGAATCAGAACTTGGATGAGCTGCGTGGTCAGCTTGGCAAGCAACTCGAGCGAGTGCAAGAGCAGTTCCCTGAACTGTTCAAGAATGTAAGGGACAAGATCAAAAATGGCTGACCTTCCGCAAGAGTTTCTCGACAGTCTTAAAGAGATCAATCGAGGCGCAGAGGAAATCGACTTTACGGAGTTGGACTCTACGCCTACATTGGTTGCTCCGGGTGGCGGCGCTAAAGGCGTCGCCGCTCTTCTTAAGATGCTACGCGAATACGAAGCAGCAGTCGCTGCGGCAGGCAACGCTAAGTGGTTTGATCCAGACGGACCTTACCCGATCGAAGCTTGCTTGAAGCACAAGGCGTTCTTCGACGCTGGCGCTGAGTACCCTGAACGTCTGTTCATGGCTGCTAACCGCGTAGGTAAATCTATTGCTGGTGCGTACGAAACTTCGTGCCACCTGACCGGCATCTATCCTATTTGGTGGGCTGGTCGACGCTTTGATCACGCTGTTACTGGCTGGGCTATTGGCCCTGATGCTCGTACCGTACGTGATACGATTCAGAAAGAACTGCTAGGCGCTATGGGTGAATGGGGAACGGGTATGATCCCGGCCCATTTGCTAGGCAAAGCGTCCGGTTTGCAAGGTACTCCTGGTGCTATCGATACCGTGAAGATCAAGCACGTCTCCGGACGTTGGTCTGAACTGGGATTCAAGAACTACAAGCAGGATATCTTGGCGTTCATGGGTGTCTCTCGTCATTTCGTATGGACCGACGAAGAGTGCCCGATCGAAATCTGGAACGAATGTAACATCCGTACTGCTACCACGAACGGTATCATGTACGCCACGTTCACTCCGCTGCAAGGTCTGACCCGAATGGTTGTGAACTTCTGTAAGAAGGCAGACTTTCTGGTCGGTGCTCGTCCGATCGTCGCTCTCGAGGCTGACGATTTTGAAGAGAACGAGAACTGGGACGAAGAGAACGCAGAGGAATTGGTAGGTAACACCAAGAAAAAGGCAGTCATTCAGGCAGGTTGGGACGACGCTCCGTGGCTTACCGCAGAGACTAAGGCTCGACTACTGGACGATACCCCGGAACACCTACGAGATTCTCGTTCTAAGGGTATTCCGTCAATGGGCGCTGGTGCTGTGTTCCCAACGCCGATCGAAAGTATCTTGGTAGAGCCGTTTACGATCCCAGATTCGTGGCCTAGGATGTACGGACTTGACGTCGGATGGAACAAGACTGCATGTATTTGGGCAGCGCTTGATCCGAATACAGATACACTGTACTTCTACGACGAGCATTACCAAGGTGAGCAGCAACCGCAGCATCATGCCTTCGCAATCAAGAGTCGTGGTGAATGGATCAGAGGTGTTATCGATCCTGCAACTCGAGGACGGTCGCAAGTAGATGGCAACAAGCTGTTTACTATGTACAAGGCTCTCGGACTGAAGCTGCTTCCGGCCAAGAACGAACGTGAATCCGGTATTCAGCTGATGAATCAGCGACTCAGTACCGGCAAACTCAAAGTCTTCAAGACGCTGACTAACTTCAGCAGAGAGTACATCTTGTACAAGCGCGAGCTTAACGGCAAGATCAAAGACGAAAACGATCACGCGCTAGACGCAGCTCGCTACGTCGTGAATAATTTGCACAGAATGGCCTCGAAAGCAGAGAGCCGCGTTGGAGGAACCATAAAGTATGTACCAACCCAATACAACGTCTAAGGCTGAGGCTGGAACTGACGATACTCGTAAAGAGATTCTTCGTCAGCTAGCACAGCGTATCGAGGCTTTGTTCTGTAGTCGTGCAAATCAACGCAGCATCAAGGACGGAGAGTGGGATACCTGCCTCCGTCTTTATCATGCTCCGTTGGTTGACGGTGATAACTACTACGCCGACCGACCGTTCGAACAGAAGGCGGTCCGTAAGCGTCCGACTCCTAACATCGTTCGTACGAAGTGCGACACTGCTATCGCCAACAGCGTGTCCATGCAGTTCGCTGCTGACGAAAAGAACTGGGACCTGTTCCCTCCGGCTAACAACACTGATCCGGCGATTGCAGAATCCTGCCGTCTGATGGAGAAGGAGATCAAGGCTCAGCTGGACGCATGTAACTACTCCATGCACGCTCGTCGTGCTATGGAAGATCGTGTCGTTCTAGGTACTGGTATTCTTAAGGGGCCGGTCAACACTGGTCGCTTGCGTACCAAGTACATCAATCAAGGTGGAACGTGGGTTCCCACAGTTGTGCAGGACTTCAGTCCTACTGTCGAACGTGTTGCTCCTTGGCGCTTCTATCCCGACATGAACGTTACGGATTTCTGCGATAGCGCTGACGCTATTCAGTTGCATCCGATGACGATCATCGATCTGGCTCAGAAGCGTAAGCATCCTGGTTTCGACAAGGAAGCGATCGAAGAGATTCTGATGAACGAGGCTACTCGTAAGCCGGAAATGTACAACAACGAGTACCTGGCTTCCATCAGTGCGCGTGTGTGGGACAGCAAGTACATGTACAAGGATCGCTACGCTGTCCTTGAGTACCACGGTCCTATCACGTACGACGAAGTGAACAAGCTTGGTCTGTGTCCTACGTACGAATCGCCGACGGCAGAATACTACGGAGAAGTCTGGGTATGCTGCGGTCAAGTGATCCGTATGGAACTGGAGAACATCGAGGCTCAGTACGAGACTCCGTACTCTGTGTCTATCTGGAAGCGTGATCCTACCAGTCCGTTTGGTTTTGGTCACCCGCTGCTGCTTGCAGACTCTCAGCGTGTCATCACGGAATCGTATCACATGATTCTGGACAACGCCAGTCTGACTTCCGGCCCGCAGGTCGCAATGTTCCAGCAGTACATCCAGCCGATCGACAACGACTATACGGTTCGCCCGAACAAAGTGTGGCTGTTGTCTGATCCTACGGTATCGATTAAGGATGCTATCTCGTTCTTCACTCCGGACAACGTGATCGATAACATCCTGCCGGTACTGACTCTGGCTCGAGGTTTCGCAGAAGAGGAATCCGCGTCGACAGCAATGGCGGCTGGTTTGAGTTCTCCGCAAAACGTAGACTCGGCCACTGGTCAGTTGGTGATGATGCAGAACTCCACTACCCTTCTGGACTTCTTCGCGGAAGAGTGGGACGATCAGGTAACTGAGAAGACTATCCGTCGATTCTACGGATGGAACATGCAGTACAATCCGAACGAGGCTATCAAGGGCGACTACATCGTCGACGTTAAGTCTAGCTCGGAGTACAAGAACAAGCAGATGCATATCCGTGATCTGGAACGTCTGTCGGTCGAGACCCAGCAGAATCCCCAGATGGCTATGTGGATCAACCAAGATGAACTACAAAAGTCCCGTCTTGCTCTGATGCACTTGCCGTCGAATAGGATTGTTAGGTCGAACGAGGAGTATCAGAGGGCGGTCGAGGAAGCCAAGCAGCAGCCGAATCCGCAGATGATCGAACTCCAGATCAAGATGCAAGAAGCTCAGCGGGCCGATCGTGAACTGCAACTTAAGGAAGCCCAGCTTATGTTCGAGCAGCAGCAAGCTCAACAGCGTGAGCAGTGGGAGTTCCAAGAGAAGCAAGGCAGTAACTACGCTCGTGTCCAAGAGGCTCAGGCTCAGGTCATCAAGGCCCGGTCCGAGGTCGAGGTCGAACAGCTCAAGTTGGCGGCTAAGGACAGGCAGCAGCTCATCAAGATGCAGCAAGATGCCCTGGCTCAGCAGAACGCCAACGACGCGAAGCTATTCATGCACTCGATGACTGAGTCGCGCAAGGCACAGGAAGCTCAGCTGAATGCTGCTATGTTCCAGCAAGAGATCGATTATGCCCAGAAGAAGGGTAAAGGCGTTTAACTGCCGTTCA
>VFQM010000866.1_pt1 | contig 30026 bp, 21 predicted proteins | sample 3512391 | NCBI WGS metagenome assembly VFQM01 (sample SAMN10412369, study PRJNA504923) | tailings metagenome | isolation source: Replicate 1 from Balatoc abandoned mine | place: Philippines
TCGGGTTGATCGGACTCTAGAACTATCTGCTACGAATCCCCGGAGGCAGCGCACCTCGTCCAGCCTGTCAAACTCAGCATCGCTGTAGCGGGGAGGAAGTTCAGCCATTGCCGCTTCGAGCTTCTGGGTGAGCGCGTCCAGTGTCTCCTTGAACTCCTTGGTCTTCGCCGAGACTGCTTGAAGATGATCGACCGAGCGAACAGCGTACTGGCAGAGCCCGCAACGGCGGGCCCCCCGCCATTGCTTGATGATCTCTGGCGGGCAATGATTTCCGTAGGGGCAGATTTCGGTTTTGTTTTCGGCTGCGTTTGCCGCACGTGTCTCTCGGAGTACATCCAAGCCGCTGATCGCATCTTCGTTTATGGTGATGCTGATGCAACCATAGGACACAAGGGTTTCTTGAAGGTCTTGGCGTAGGCTCCTTGCGAAGTTGGAATTCACATCATCGGCGTGTACTGAACGCTTTGCCGCAGGATGATCCTTGCTAACGAGCGTTTCAAATTCGCTCCGGTAAGCCTGTTCCCGAAGTGCCATCGCTTGATGGGCTCGGGCCGTCCGCAGATCTTCCTCGTCTAGTTTGACATAGTAATAAACCACTCCCGGCGACTGGCCGGTGATGCGTGAGCCAATGATGTCGGCAGGCAAAAGGGTTGAGTACTGCGAAACCACCGTTACGCGAGCACTATGAGGTGTGATCAGGCTCTTCACCCCAAGCTCGCAGACGGTCTTGCATCGCGCGCCGTATGCCCGGCGTTTTGACGTGACTGCTGCGTCGTCTACGGATACGCCCGGAGGCTCCAACTTACAGAGGCGCGTCAGCGATGTCTCACCTAGGGACGGCAGCAAGGCGTCTACCGCGCACAAGACGTCTTGCCACACTTTTGTGTAGCGAGAATCTGGGTGGGGTGCCCCGCTTTCATCGGCAGAAAAGAGCGGCAGGATTGGAGCCCACTTCGTATCCTTGTTGTTGTTGTAAAAGCATTCCACTGCGAAACCTGGCGACGCAATCAATGTGCGCCACATTCGTTGGTCGCGTAGCACCTCGATTACTCTGAAGTTGACGTCCGGCGACCATGTGGCCTGTTTGACCTTGTCAGTGTTGACGTACAGAGGGGCGAAGTCTTTGTTGTCCTCGGTGACTTTGCTGTCAAAAGTTCGTGAGTCGAGCCACTGGATGTGGTTATGACGAAGGCCCGTGTATAGCGAAACCAGTATTTGATTGAGGGCGTGAGGTTGAGGAAGCCGCTTTCGTTGCCGGTCCACAACGGGAAACCAGTCCAAGGAAAGGCAGTTGGGTATGTAGCGCAAAGGAACGATACGGCCGCGAGCAAATATGACAGGAATGAACCCCACTAGGCTGGCGGTGGAGAAGGTGTCAATCACATTACCGGTTCGCGAGATTGCACGCTCGAACTCCGTCAGGTCGAGCGTTCCGTCCAAACAACCAGTCAAGACAACACCAAGGTGTGCTCTTAGAGCTTCAATATAGTCAATGAAAATCCCGAAGACACGCCTCGGTATGGGGCGTTTGTTAGTGCCTTTGCTTCGAGTTGTGGGTGGGAATGCGTACTCCGGGATTGGCTGCTTAAAACCGGCGCAGCTAGGTAGGTCATCGCCATGGAGTTCGAGGAATGAAAAGAAGGCCTCCAACTCTTTGAGGTGTGCGTACAGGCTGCTGGCAGCCCACTTGCGTTCGGCCTGGACGGCGTTCATAAACTCCATGAACGTCAAAGGTACCTCACCTGCCGCCGACATAAGTCGAGAGACGAAGACGCTGGGAACCAGCTTCGCCGGAGTGTCCGGGAACGAGAGCTTGGTACCGCGATGTCGCTCAAACCAATAGCTGAGATAAATGAATATATAGATGTTGAGATAGGCAAGCGCAGACTTCATGATCTTATAGTTTTCGCGCCTTACAGTCCTTAGGTATATATCCTCCAGTTCGAGCCAGTTGCTAGCTAATTCCGAGAGACCAGCTTGGAGCCCAGGAAGGCGCGGTCTTGTGCGGAGAGCTGCGGGATGGGCCATGGCTGGCGCAACTTTGACCACTTCGGCAATCAAGTCGGCATCTCCAGCTTCCCCGGTGTTTGCCGCAATGTCGTCAAACTGAATGCCGCGCCGTTGCTCCATTCTGTGGGCGATGGCGGTTGGGGTTCTGAGTGCAGCGGACCATTCGTCGACAGTGATGAGGAAGCGATCGCCGTAAGCTGCACGAAGTACATCAATGAGTGCCTTATAAGCAATCGTGGCATCTGCAGTTATTCCAATCGAGCGTTCCGCAGCCTTTAACTTGATTAAGTCCTCCAATTTTGCGTCTTCCGGTTTGAGCCAACCGGTTGCCAATAGCAGTTTGGTTCCATAGGAAAGAAACCACTCACGCCGCTGTTGGCTTGTGCCTACGGACGCAAATGCTTGATGAGGTAGGTCATCTGACTTTCTATCAAGAAGCCTTATGAAGCTGAGTAGCTCTGAAAATACGTTATCAGCTTCTTTGGGGAATTCTGACAAGTCTAGGCCAAGCGGCCATTCGAATGTCATTGGCAATGTAATGGCTCTGCGGCTATGCAGCGCTAGCAGAAAGATTCCAACGCCTTTTCGAAGTGATTTCGCATAGCTTCGCTTGAATGCGAGGTCCGTGTCGGGGCTGCTCAGGGAGAACGCGTAGAACTGCGTGGACGAGATTTGGGTGGATGGTGTGCAGTAGAGGTGCCAGATGTTTTCGATATATGTTTCGTTGAATGGCGCTTCTTGCTCTAGTGTGTGAGTCAGGACGCACTTGGCGAAGCCTGCCTTTACGTGCCGCTTGGTAGTAATGGTCGAGACGTCTAGGTCTTCGAGTCCCTGAATCTTCAGCAAAGTGCGGGCCGCGGCTTCCAATGATTGGCGAATATCAGAGTCGAGAGCACTGCCCTGCGAGCGGATGATGACCTTGCCGTCTGTCGGATTGATCATGCTCATTTGGTGCTGGGTATTCCAAGATCTTGACTTAGCTTAAGAACTTGCGCATTCAGCGCTTCAAGCTTCAGCTGGATTAAGGTCTTCGGCGTGGCGCCATCAAAAATCATCGCGTTCGCATGTTGCAATTCGAGCCGAATGAGGTCTTCGTCGACGCGCGCGTACTTCATTGTGGATTTCACATCTGCGTGACCCATAAGCTGCTGAACGAAGGGCAGAGGTAGTCCGTAGTCGCCATTGACCCTAGGGAAGTAGTTCAGCAAGTACGTTCCATATGCATGCCGTAAAGAGTGCGGTCCATGTACCTGCTCGGTAACGCCGACTTCTGCGGCGGCGCGCTTGAAAATCTCATTCCGTGAGCTTGCCGCACTTAGAAAGTATGGGTGACCTTCCTTTCCGCGTCGGAGAAATTGAAAGACGAACATGTGGCGCCCGTGCGGTACGTACTCGTTACGCAGGTAATGCTCAAGGTTTGCGAAGAATAGTTGGGCGAACGGTTCAATTAGTAACGTCCGCTCGGTTGTACGACCTTTCCAGGCAAGCCGATCGCGCTGCGCGGGCGACAGGCTCAGATAGCTAGGGTGATTTAGGCGCAGGGAGGGGTCACGGAGTGCGACGGTGCGTGCATCGACGTCTATGTCGTCGAACAGCAGTTGCAGTGCTTCATGAGTACGACATCCACTTGCTGCCAGCAGTGCGTACAGCGACTTGTCTCGGTAGGTAGGAAGCCGGTCGATGAAGTCGCCGATGGAGTCGTACGGAAATGCGCGACTGTCCTTGTAGGCGACCTGCGGTGAGACGGTAGGAAGAATTGCGCTGCGTACGAGCTTTGGTCCGCCTGAGATCACGCCGGCGATCATCGAGTGGGCGGTCATGGCTTGTCGCTGGTGGGATGTCACGGGTACCGCCACATTCAGGTCTTTCAGGAGCGGTTGAGAGTCAGTTGCGTCGTTTCGTAGTCCTTGCCTAGTCAGTTCCTCCATCTCTGCACGCAGCGCTTCGGACAGTTTCAAGAACTTCCGGACGGGTGCGTGCATCAACGCTGACGTGGTCGGCGAGTGCCGCGGCGACGGCTTGGTAGCGTCTACGAGGAGCGCGATCCGGTTGCCGGATGCGCTGCCGAGGACCAGGTAGGCGTCGTATGCCTCTATGACTTGCTGAAGCGCTAGACGCGTGAACTTCTGGCCCGGGTCCGCGGCCTGGAGCGCGTTCGCGGCTTCGAACAGATAGTCGAAAAACTCTGCGAGGTGCCGGCAGTACGACACCCGGGTGTTGAACGGGTGCTTTCGGATGAGCGAGTCAGCGAATGCCGTGAACGAGTCCAGCGGCAGGCCATCCGGACCCAGAAGGAGCCAGGTGGCTGCCCCATCCTTCTGGGTCTCCAGCAGAGAAACGTTCTTGAGCATTCCAGGCAAATGTGCACCTGGGCTCAGTGTAGGCTGGTCAGCTCAAGCATGCAACGGTGTTGCGTGTTTGAGTGGGGAACCTCACGTAAAGTCGCGCCCAGCGCCCTTGGGGCGAGGCGCGCTTCTTCAGAGGTAAACGGTGTGCGGCGTAAGGGAATCGAACCCCTGACCTGCGGTTTAGAAGACCGCTGCTCTATCCATCTGAGCTAACGCCGCCTAGAAGCAGTAGACCAGCAACTGTAATGCGCAACTACAGAAGCCTGCAATAAGAACCTGCGACCTGCTGCTTAGAAGGCAGCTGCTCTATCCAGTTGAGCTACGGGCAGCCTGGGTCATTGTAGGAGTCGCCCCCCGGGCCGCGCGTCGCCGCGGTGCCTTTGCACCCGCATACACTCGCGACGTTGCCGTTCACGGCGGGCCGGCGCCCACCGATCGCACCCACATGCTCGACGGACTCAAGCGGCTCTTCTCGCGCACCACCCGCCGTGCGGACGGCTGGCCCGACATCGGCGACTGGGCGCAGTCCCGCCAGTACGGCTTCCGCCCGGTGCGTGGCGAGGCCTCGGGCTTCGTCGTCGAAGGCCGGCTCGGCGCGCAGCCCTGGCGGCTGGAGTGGGGGCCGTCACAACGGCTGTACATCGACGGCAGCGAGCTGCGCATCCGCGCCGAGCTGGGACTGCCGTCGGACCTGCAGGTGCTGGTGCTCGACCGGCTGCTGCAGGCGACGATGGAGAAGGCGGTCTTCGAGCAGTACGTGGAGAGCGTGCAGACCCGCATTGACGACCAGACGCCGCCGGAGATGCGCTGGCTGGTCATGTACGGCAAGCTCGGCGGCCCCGAACTCGGTGCGCTGCGCGACCGCTTTGCCGCCGTGGCGCAGGCCAAGACCTGGCTGCAGCAGTGGCTGGACGGGCCACTGACGCCGGCGCTGCTGGCCGCACCGCTGGTGACCGGCCAGCCCATGGCGCTGATGATCTCGCGCGGGCGGCTGACGCTGCGCACCGGCCTGGCCGAGCCCGAACCGGCCGCGCTGGATGGCTGGCTGCGGCTGTTCCACCAGGCCATGCGCGAGGCGCGCCGGGTGGCCGATCTCACGGCCGACGCCGGCCACGCGAGCACGCAGCCGAGCATGTTCCACGCCACGCGCACGCCCGAGGACCACGGCGGACGCTGACCCGCGCGCCGGCCCCGGCTTCTTGGCCTGGGGGCGTCGGGGCGGGCGGGGTAGGGGGCGCCGGCCTCAGCGCGGCGGCTGGTAGCGGCCGAGCTCCATCTTGGCGATGGCGTTGCGGTGCACCTCGTCGGGCCCGTCGGCAAAGCGGAGCGTGCGCACGTGGGTGAAGAAGAAGGCCAGCGGCGTGTCCTGGCTCATGCCGGCGCCGCCGAAGACCTGCATCGCCCAGTCGATGACCTGCTGCGCCATCGTCGGCGCCACCACCTTGATCATCGCGATCTCGGCCTTGGCGCTCTTGTTGCCGGCCACGTCCATCATCCAGGCCGCCTTCAGCGTCAGCAGGCGCGCCTGCTCGATGCGGCAGCGGGCCTCGGCGATGCGCTCCTGCGTCACGGTCTGCTGCGCGATGGTCTTGCCGAAGGCGGTGCGGCTGCTCGCGCGTTCGCACATCAGCTTCAGCGCGCGCTCGGCCAGGCCGATGAGCCGCATGCAGTGGTGGATGCGGCCGGGGCCGAGGCGGCCCTGCGCGATCTCGAAGCCGCGGCCTTCGCCGAGCAGCATGTTGCTGGCGGGCACGCGCACGTTCTTGAAGTCGACCTCCATGTGCCCGTGCGGTGCGTCGTCGTAGCCGAACACCGACAGCGGCCGCAGCACCGTGATGCCCGGGGTGTCGGCTGGCACCAGGATCATCGACTGCTGCGAGTGCTTGGGGGCGGTGGGGTCGGTCTTGCCCATGAAGATGTAGATCGCGCAGCGTGGGTCGCCGGCGCCGCTGGTCCACCACTTGCGGCCGTTGATGACGTAGCTGTCGCCGTCGCGTTCGATGCGGGCTTCGATGTTGGTGGCGTCCGACGAGGCCACCGCCGGCTCGGTCATCGCGAAGGCGCTGCGGATCTCGCCGCGCAGCAGCGGCTGCAGCCAGCGCTGCTTGTGTTCCTCGGTGCCGTAGCGCACCAGCACTTCCATGTTGCCGGTGTCGGGGGCCGAGCAGTTGAAGACCTCGCTGGCCCAGGGCACGGCGCCCATGATCTCGGCCAGCGGCGCGTACTCCTGGTTGCTCAGGCCGGCGCCGTACTCGCTCTCGGGCAGGAACAGGTTCCACAGGCCGGCGGCGCGCGCCTTGGGCTTGAGCTCCTCGATGACGGGCACCGGCGTCCAGCGGCGGCCGGCGGCGGTGTTGGCCTCGATCTCGGCGATGTAGCGCGCCTCGGCCGGGTAGACGTGCTCGGCCATGAAGGCGGAGACGCGTTCGCGCAGTTCCTGGGTGCGCGGCGAGTAGGCGAAGTCCATGCGTGTCCTTTCAGCGCTTGTCGGCGGCCTGCGCGAAGGCCCAGGCCATCTCGGCCAGCGGCCGCGTGGCCGCACCGGTGGCCCGCGCCTGCGCGCTGGCCGCGGTGCCGTCGAGCACGCGGCGGGCGATGCCCTGCGTGATCGACGCCAGCCGGAACAGGTTGTAGGCGAGGTAGAAGTTCCAGTCGGCCATCACCGCGTCGGGATCGCCGCGGCCGGTGCGTGCGCAGTAGCGGCGCACGTACTCGCGCTCGGGCGGAATGCCCAGCGCGGCGAGGTCCAGCCCGCCGATGCCGCGGAAGGTGCCCGGCGGGATGTGCCAGGCCATGCAGTGGTAGCTGAAGTCGGCCAGCGGGTGGCCCAGCGTCGACAGCTCCCAGTCGAGCACGGCGAGCACGCGCGGCTCGGTCGGGTGCCAGATCATGTTGTCCAGGCGGAAGTCGCCGTGCACCACCGACACCTGCGACGCGTCGCGCGCGCTGGCCGGCACGTGGGCCGGCAGCCACTGCAGCAGCTGGTCCATGGCCTCGATGGCCTCGGTCTGCGAGGCCAGGTACTGCTTGCTCCAGCGGCCGATCTGGCGGTCGAAGTAGTTGCCGGGCTTGCCGTAGTCGGCGAGGCCGGCCGCCGCCACGTCCACGCTGTGCAGCGCCGCGATCACGCGGTTCATCTCGTCGTAGATCTCGCCGCGCTGCGCCGGTGTCATCCCGGGCAGGGACTGGTCCCAGAACACCCGGCCCTGCACGTACTCCATCAGGTAGAAGGCGCGGCCGATGACGGACTCGTCCTCGCACAGCAGATGCATGCGCGCCACCGGCACGCCACGCCCGTGCAGCGCGCCCATCACGCGGAACTCGCGCTCGATGGCGTGGGCCGAGGGCAGCAGCTTCGCGGCGGGGCCCGGCTTGGCACGCATCACGAAGGCCGCCGCCGGCGTGCGCAGCAGGTAGGTGGGGTTGGACTGGCCGCCCTTGAACTGCGTGACCTCCAGCGGGCCGGCGAAACCGGGCAGCCGGGCCTCGAGCCAGGCCAGCAGCGCCGACGTGTCGAAGGCGTGCTGCTCGCGCACGGGCTGGGTGCCGGTGAACTGTTCCATCAGCGTGTGTTTCCCGGTGGGTTCAGCGTTCGGCCGCGGCCATCAGCCGCTCGCGCGACAGCACCACCAGCCGCGTGGGCTCCACGCGCAGCACGCCCTCGCGCTCGAAGCCCTTGAGCTCCTGGTTCACGCGCTGGCGCGACGCGCCCAGCAGCTGCGCCAGGTCTTCCTGCGCCAGCTGCAGGCCGATGCGGATCTCCTCGCCCTCGGGAATGCCGTAGCTCTTGGCCAGCAGCAGCAGCTGGCGCGCGAGCCGGGCCTGCAGCGGCCGCGTGTTCACGTCCTCGAACTGGTCGAACATCAGCCGCAGCCGCCGGCAGTTCAGGCGCAGCAGCGCGTCGTAGAGCTCCACGTGCTGGGTCAGCAGGGCCTTGAAGTCGGGCTTGCGCACCACCAGCAGCGTGGTCTCGCCGTGCGCATGGGCGTCGTGCGTGCGCGGCAGGCCGTCGAAGAGCGCGATGTCGCCGAACCAGGTGCCCGGCTCGCAATACGTGAGCGTCACCTGCTTGCCGGTGAGCGACACGGTGCTGATGCGCACCGCCCCTCGCGCCACGCCCACCCATTCCTCGGCCTGCGCGCCGCGCATGGCCAGCGGCGCCTCGTCGGCCAGCCGGCGGACGACGGCGCGCGACAGGATGGCCTGCTGCAGGGCGGGTGAGAGCTTGCTGAACCACGGGCCGTTGTCGATGTGCCGTCGTTCTTCCAGTGTAAGAGTGGGGGTCTGCATGGCTTGTCCCTGACGCGACAGGCGCGTCGGCGCGCCAACGGGCGCTCAGCGCTCGGAGAAGCGCGGCGGGCGTTTGTCGAGAAAGGCGCGGATCCCTTCGCCGCCGTTGGCGTGGAAGAGGTTGCGCACGAAGTGGTCGCGCTCGCGGTCGAGCTGCTCGCGCAGCGGCGACAGCACGGCCTCGTTCATCAGCTGCTTGGCGCTGGCCACCGCGTTGGGCGCCATCGCCGCCAGCGCCTCGGCCAGGGCCAGCGCGCGCGGCAGCGCGTGGCCGTGGTCGACCACCTCGTTGACCAGGCCCAGGGCCTCCCACTGGCGTGCCGGCTGCGGCTTGGGCAGCCAGAGCATGTGCAGGGCCGCGGCCCTGGGCAGGCGGCGCGCCAGCTGCCAGGTGGCGCCGGCATCCGGCGACAGGCCCACGCGGCCGTAGGAGAGCACGAACTGCGCGTCCTCCGCGGCCACCACGAGGTCGCAGGCCAGCACCAGGCCCACGCCGGCGCCGGCGGCAAAGCCCTCCACCGCGGCGATCACGGGCTTGGGGCAGAGCACCAGCGACTCGACGAAGGCATGCAGCAGCCGCATGGACTCGTGCTGCACCTCGGGGCTGCCGTCGCGCACGCCCAGCAGGCGCGGCAGGTTGCCGCCGCCGCAGAAGTGATCGCCGTCACCGCGCAGCACCACGCAGCGCACCTCGGGGTCGGAGGCGGCGCGCTCCATGGCTTCCAGGCCCGCGGCGCTGGCCTGGGGCGACAGGCTGTTGCGCGTGGCCGGGTCGCTCAGCGTCAGCACCAGCGCCGGGCCCTGCTGCACGGAGTACATCTGCGAAGCCATGCGACCCATTGTGGCATGCGTCGCGCACGCGGCTGGTGCGTGATGTGCGGGGTGACCGGCTTTGTAACGGTTCGTGCTAGAGTGGGCCAGCGTCGGATTCCGACCCGTGCCCCGCATGCAGAAGAAGAAGCGGATTCCGTTCGTTGCCCCCCTGTGCCTGGTGTGCGGCCTGCTGGCCGCGGCGCCATCGTGGGCGCTCGGCTTCATCAGCGGCACGGCCTCCACCGTGCTCGGGCGGCCGCTGGACTTCCGTGCCGTGGTGAGGCTGGACGCCGGCGAGCCGCTGGAGGCCCAGTGCGTGCGCGCCGCCGTCGTGGTGGGCGATCGTTCGGTGCCGCCGCAGGGCGTGGGCGTGGTCGTCACCGCGGGCCCCGAGGGGACGGCCGTGGTGCGCGTGCGCACCACCCTGCGCATCGACGAGCCCATCGTCGGCGTCGAGGTCGAGGTCGGTTGCCTGCAGCGCGTGTCGCGCAGCTTCACGGTGTTCGCCGATCCGCCGGCGGTGGAGCTGGTGGCGGCCCCCGACGCCCTGGCCTCGGCACCCGCCACGCCCGAGCCGGGCCCAGCGGGCGGGGCGGCAGCACCCCGTGACGTGCCGGCCGACACGCGCGCCGCGGCGTTGGCGAGCACGGTGCGTGTGGTGCCGCAGGGCTCGGGCGATGCCGCACCCGCGGCGGCGGCGCCGGTGGAGCGCCCGCGTCCCCGCCCGCGGCCCCGGCCGCGTGCCGACGCGCCGGCGACGGCGACGGCGACGGCGACGGCGACAGCCGCCGCTGCGGCGCCTGCGCCGGCTGCCGTGCCGCGCCTGAGGCTCGACGCGGCGCCGCCGCCCGCGCCCGCCACGCCGCCCGCGTCGGCGCCGGCTTCGGCGTCGCTTCCCGCGGAAACCCTGGCCCTGGTGGACCAGGCCAACGAGACCGTGAAGGCCGCGATCGAGGCGGCCTCGGCGTCGCAGGCGCGCGTGGCGGCGCTGGAGCGCAGCGTGCGCGAGCTGGGCGACGCGGCGGCCGAGCAGCGCGCGCTGATCGAACAACTGCGCACCGCGGCCGGCACCGCCGACAGCGGCTCGCGCTGGCTGTGGCCGCTGCTGCTGGCGGCGCTGCTGCTGGCGGCCTTGTCGCTGTGGCTGTGGCGCCGGCTGCGCGAACTCGAGCAGGAACGCCGCTCGGCATGGCTCGCGGCGGCCCAGGCCGGGCGAGCAGCCCCGGCCCCGGCCGGCGCGGCCCCCGCCGATCCGCTGCAGCGCGCCGAAGTGCCTTCGCCCTCGCAGGTGCCGCTGCTGGTGGAGCGCACGGTGCGCGGCCGTGGTGGCGTGGGCACGCTCGGTGCCGGCCTGGCGCCGGTGCACCAGCCCACGCCGTCGGAGATGCCCGACACGTCGCCGGCGCAGCCGCCGGCCTGGGCCGACGACGCGGTGACGAGCACCCAGCCCTTGATCGGGGTGCCGACGTCGCGCAACGCCGAGGCCGTGCGCGACGTCAGCGCCGAGGAGCTGATCGACCTCGAGCAGCAGGCGGAGTTCTTCGTCGTGCTCGGGCAGGACGAGGCGGCGATCGACCTGCTGGTGGCGCACCTGCGCGACAGCGGTGGTGCCAGCCCGCTGCCGTACCTGAAGCTGCTCGAGATCTACCGCCGCCGCGGCGACCGCGAGGCCCACGACCGCACCCGGGACCGCTTCAACCAGCGCTTCAATGCCCACGCGCCGTCGTGGGAGGCCGGCACGGTCGACGGCCGCGGCCTGGAGGACTACCCGCGCGTGGTGGCCGGCCTGCAGCGCGTGTGGCCGCAGCCGCTGGAGGCGCTGACGGCGCTGGAGTCGCTGCTGTTCGGCCGCAACGACGGTGACGTGTTCGACCTGCCGGCCTACCGCGAGCTGCTGCTGCTGTATGCCGTGGCGCGCGAGCTGCTGGACAGCGAGCCCGGCCGCGGCCCGGCGGTGGACGTGCTGCTGCCGCTGGGCGAGGCGCCGGCGTTCGTGCAGACCCCGCCGCGCGCCTTCCACGGCGACGAGACCCGCCCGCTGGACCTGCAGCCCACCGCGCCGCTGGACCTGGACCTGGGCGACACGCGACCGGGCGAGCCGCCGCGCTGAGCCGCGGGCGTCGGGGCGCTGCGGCGCCTGCGCCTACAGCCGCGCCAGCCGGCCCAGCGCCAGGTCCAGCGTCTCGTCCTTCTTCGCGAAGCACAGCCGCGCCAGGCGCTGCTGGCGGCCGTCGGCGTAGAAGGCGCTGATCGGGATCGCGGCCACGCCGACCTCGGTGGTCAGCCACTCGCAGAAGGCCGCCTCCTCCAGCGTGCTCACCGCCGCGTAGTCCACGGTCTGGAAGTAGGTGCCCTCGCAGGGCAGCAGGCGCAGCCGCGTGCCCGCCAGCCCGGCACGGAAGCGGTCGCGCTTGGCCTGGTAGAAGGCCGCCAGCCCGAGGTAGGGCCCGGGGTCGGCCAGGTAGGCCGCCAGCGCGTGCTGCACCGGCGTGTTGACGGTGAACACGTTGAACTGGTGCACCTTGCGGAACTCCGCCGTCAGCGCCGCCGGGGCCGCCACCGTGCCCACCTTCCAGCCGGTGACGTGGAAGGTCTTGCCGAAGCTGGAGACCACGAAGCTGCGCGCGGCCAGCGCCGGCAGGCTGGAGGCCGACACGTGCGGGCGGCCGTCGAACACCATGTGCTCGTAGACCTCGTCGCTGATCAGCAGCACGTCGGTGGGGGCCAGCAGGTCGGCCAGGCGCTGCATCTCCTCGCGCGTCCACACCGTGCCGGTGGGGTTGTGCGGCGAGTTGACGATGAGCGCCCGCGTGCGCGGGCCGATGGCCGCGGCGATGGCGTCGAAGTCGGGGCGGAAGCTGCCCGCCGCCAGCGGCACCCGCACCACGGTGCCGCCGGCCAGCACGATGTTGGGCGCGTAGCTGTCGTAGCAGGGCTCGAGCACGATCACCTCGTCGCCCGGGTGCACGCAGCACAGCACCGCGGTCAGGATGGCCTGCGTGGCGCCGGCGGTCACGGTGATCTCGGTGTCGGGGTCGTAGGCGTGTCCGTACAGCGCCTCGATCTTGGCGGCCACCGCCTGCCGCAGCGCCGGCACGCCGGCCATCGGCGGGTACTGGTTCAGCCCGCGCTTCATGGCCTGGCACACCTGCTCGGGCAGCGCGGGGTCGCAGTCGAAGTCGGGGAAGCCCTGGCCGAGGTTGACGGCGCCGGTGCGCGTGGCCAGCGCCGACATGACGGTGAAGATCGTGGTGCCGACCTCCGGCAGGCGGCTGTGCAGGGCAGGGGTGCGGTGCGACATGGTGGTCAGAGCTCGTAGTCGGCGCCGCCGCCGGCCACGGCGCGCTCGATCAGCGCGCGCGTCAGCCGGTCGGACAGCAGTTCGGCGAAGGTGTAGACGAAGTGGCGCAGGTAGGCGCCGCGGCGGAAGGCCACCCGCGAGAGGTTGCGCCCGAACAGGTGGCCCACCGGCCGGGCCACCAGGCCGCCGTGGCCGGGCTCGGCCGCGGCGCCGTCGTCGCGCATCGCCATCTCGGCCACCAGGCCCACGCCCATGCCCAGGCGCACATAGGTCTTGATCACGTCGGCGTCGATGGCCTCGAGCACGAAGTCCGGCGCGAGGCGGCGCTGCGCGAAGGCCTGGTCGATGCGCCTGCGGCCCGTGAAGCTGGGGTGGTAGGACACCAGCGGGTGGGCCGCCAGCTGCTCCAGCGTGGGCAGCGGCCCCTCGGCCAGCGGGTGGCCCGCCGGCACCACGGCCACGTGCTGCCAGTCGTAGCAGGGCAGGGTGATCAGCTCGGCGTGCTCCTCCAGCGACTCGGTGGCCAGGCCGATGTCGGCCTGGCCGTCGATCAGCATGCGCGCCACCTGCTCCGGGTTGCCCTGGTGCAGCGCCACGCGCACCGCCGGGAAGCGCCGGCGCAGCGCCGCGATCGGCCCCGGCAGCGTGTAGCGGGCCTGGGTGTGGGTGGTGGCGATGGACAGCGTGCCGCTTTCCTGGCGCGAGTACTCCTCGCCGATGCGGCGCAGGTTGTCCAGCTCCTGCAGCACGCGCTCGATGGACGCCAGCACCTGCGCGCCCGGCTCGGTGATGCGCCGCAGGCGCTTGCCGTGGCGCTGGAAGATCTGGATGCCGAGCTCCTCCTCCAGCTCCAGGATGGCCTTGCTGACCCCGGGCTGCGAGGTGTGCAGCGCGCGCGCGGCCTCGGTGAGGTTCAGGCCGCGCCGCACGGCCTCGCGCACGTAGCGGAACTGATGCAGGTTCAACGCGGCTCCAGCGCGCGCGTGGCGTCGAGCGCGGCCTCGGCCATCGCACCGATGACCGAGGGCAGCTCGCCCACCGGCGGCTGCAGGGCCCAGCGCACCGCCGGGAATGCGCTGCGCAGGCCGTCGACGATGCGCGGCAGGTCCTGCCGCACATGACCGCCGGCGCCGAGGAACAGCGGCAGCACGACGACATCGGTGCAGCCGGCCGCCGCCAGCTCGGCACCGGCCGTGGGCAGGTCGGGCGTCATCAGCTCGAGGAAGGCCAGCCGCACCTCGGCGGCCGGGGCCTGCTCGCGCAGGCGCGCGGCCACCGCCTGGAAGGGAGCGGCCCAGCGCGGGTCGCGCGCGCCGTGGGCGAAGAGCACGATGCCGGATTTCAAGGGGGAGCCTTTCAGCGGTAACGCACCAGCCACGCGAAGGCGGCCAGCGACAGCAGCAGGTACAGCAGCCCCGGCGCCGCCGAGACCATCCACGGTGTCAGGCCCGAGAGCACGCCGATGTGCCCGGCGATGTTGTTCAGCAGCACGAAGCTGATGCCCAGCATGATGCCGCCGAAGACCTTCAGGCTCACGCCGCCGGCGCGCGCCGACAGGTAGGCGAAGGGCAGCGCCAGCGCCACCATCACCACGCAGGCCAGCGGGTACAGCGCACGCTTCCAGAACTGCAGCTCGTAGCGCTGCGCGGCCTGGTCCTGCGCCTGCAGGTGGCGGCTGTAGCGCCAGAGCTCCAGCGTGGTCATGGTCTCGGCCGGCAGCAGCGCGGCGGCCACCACGCGCGCGTCCAGCGTGGTCGGCCAGGCCAGCGTGGCCTCCTGCCGGGCCTGCACCGCGCCGCCGTCGGCCGGCCATTGCAGGGTCTGCGCGTCTTCCAGTTGCCACTCGCGGTCGCGCACCACGGCGCGCGGTGACGAGAGGCGCTGCAGCAGCCGGCCCTCGCCATCGAAGACGAAGATGCGCACGTCGCGCATGGCCCCGTCGGCCCCCAGCGCGCCCACGTTCACCGACACCGCGCGCACGCCGTCGGCGGTGGCCTGGCGCTCGCGCAGCCACGCGCCCGGCCCGGACAGGCTGAGCCCGCCGCCGGCGCGCGCCTTGAGCAGCACCGACTGGCGCTCGCTGGCCGGCGCCGCGAAGTCGCCGAGCACGAAGGTGAGCAGCGCGAAGGCCGCCCCCAGCACCGCCAGCAGCCACAGCGCGCGCCGCGGGCCCAGGCCGCCGGTGCGCAGGATGGTGAACTCCGACCCCTGCGCCAGCCGCGCCAGCGCATAGATGGTGCCGATGAGCACGGCAATGGGCATCAGCTCGTACGCATGCCCGGGCAGGGCCAGCAGCGCGGTGGTCACGGCAACGCCCACGGTGCGCCCGCGCTGGCCCACGCCGTCGAGCTGGTCCACCAGGTCGATGAAGAAGAACAGCGACAGGAACGCCAGCCCGACGAAGGCCACCGAGGAGACGATGTCGCGGTAGAGCAGCCGCCGCACCGTCTTCACGTGGCGGCCCCCGTGGCGCGGGCCGCCGCCGCCCGCCGCGGCCACCAGCGACGTGCCGCGCCCTGGTCGCGCCAGGCGAGCAGGCCGAGCGCCAGCGCGAAGGCGCTGCCATGCAGCACCAGCAGGGCCGTGCCCAGCCCGAGCCGGCCCGAGGCCACCCAGGCCTGGGCCAGGCCGATGAGGTTGTAGTAGACGACGAAGCCCAGCAGCGCGAACAGCAGGTTCCAGTTGCTGGCGCGGCGCGGCGAGGTGGCCGACAGGCCGATGCCCAGCAGCAGCAGGTTGGCCGCGCCCAGCGCCAGGCCGATGCGCCAGGACAGCTCGCCCTGGTGGCGCAGGTCGGGCTCGCGCAGCAGGTCGGCGGTGGTCATGGCCCGCGGCGGCAGCCGGGTGGCCAGGCGCGCGGCGCGCTCGCCCACCACGATGCGGTAGTCCTCGAAGCTGGCCTGGGCCATCTCGCCGCTGCGGCGGTCGAGGTCGGTGCGCTGGCCGCGCTCGAGCACGAGCACGCGGTCCTCGCCCTCGGTCTCCAGCCGGCCCTGGCTGGCCGAGGTGACCGACTCCCGCTCACCGGCGGCCGCGAGCACGAAAACGTTGCGCGCGATGGCCGGCGCGTCGCTGCCCTCGGCCTGCGGGTCGCGCTCGATGAAGAACACGCGCGAGCCGTCGGAGGACTGCTGGAACACGCCCGGCGTCACCCGGGAGAGGTCGGAGCGGGCGGCGTAGCGGTCGCGCAGCTCGGTGCCGCTGCGGCTGCCCCAGGGCACCACGAACAGGGTCAGCAGCGCGATCACCAGCAGCACCGGCCAGGTGGTGCGCAGCACCGGCCGCACGAAGCGCCGCAGGCCCACGCCGCTGGCGAACCAGATGACCATCTCGCTGTCGCGGTACATGCGGCCGAGCGTGACCACCACGGCCACGAACAGCGACAGGGCCAGCATGGTGGGCAGGTTGGCCAGGGCCACGAAACCCAGCAGCAGCACCACGTCCTGCGGCGCGATCTGGCCCTTGGCCGCCTGGCCGACGGTGCGGATCAGGAGCATGGTCAGCACGATGGTCAGGATCACCACCAGGGTGGCCCCGAAGCTGCGCGCGAGCTCTCGCCTGACCGTCGAATCGAATACCATCTGCCGCTTTTCGGGCCCTGCGGGGCCAGGACACCGGATTATGGACTTCAAGACCCTCGTGCCCGGCGCCGGTGGCGCCGCCAGCGTCGCCGCCGACGCCCTGCTCGTCGTCGTGGGTGGCGACACCGTGCCGGCGGCGCTGCCGCAGGCCCTGGCCGCGGCCTGCCAGCAGCTCGTCCGCGATGGCGACTTCGACTTCAAGGCCGGCCGCACCGCGTGGCTGACCGGCGTGGACGGCGTGAAGGCGCGGCGCGTGGTGTTCGCCTGGGCCGCCGACGCTGGCGTGACCGCCTGGCGCAAGGCGCTGGGGGCCGGCCTGGGGCTGCTCAAGGGCGGCGGCACCGGCCACCTGGCGGTGTTCAGCGCCGGCGCCGCGCCGGCCGACGCTGCCTCGGCCGAGGCCCTGGTGGCCGCGGTCACCGAGGCCACCTACGTCTACCGCGCGACCAAGCCCAGTGCGCCGCCGGCCGGCGCGCTGAAGAAGGTGACGCTGCTGGTGGACAAGGCGCAGGCCGCCGCCGCCGAGGGCGGGCTGAAGCAGGGCCAGGGCATCGCCGCCGGCGTGGCGCTGGCGCGCGAGTGCGCCAACCTGCCGGGCAACGTCTGCACGCCGGCCTACCTCGCTGCCGAGGCGAAGAAGCTGGCCAAGGCCCCCCGCATGAAGGTGGAGGTCCTGGAGCGCAAGGACTGCGAGAAGCTCGGCATGGGCAGCTTCATGGCGGTGGCGCAGGGCTCGGCGCAGCCGCCGAAGTTCATCGTGCTGCGCTACAGCGGCGGCGCCAAGGCCGCCGCCCCGCTGGTGCTGGTGGGCAAGGGCATCACCTTCGACACCGGCGGCATCTCGCTCAAGCCCGGCGCCGAGATGGACGAGATGAAGTTCGACATGGGCGGCGCGGCCAGCGTGCTCGGGGCCTTCAAGGCCCTGGCCGAGCTGCAGCCGGCCCTCAACGTGGTGGGCCTGATCCCCGCCACCGAGAACATGCCCGGTGGCAAGGCCGTCAAGCCCGGCGACGTCGTCACCAGCATGAGCGGCCAGACCATCGAGATCCTCAACACCGACGCCGAGGGCCGCCTGATCCTCTGCGACGCGCTGACCTACGCCGAGCGCTTCAAGCCCGCGGCCGTGGTGGACATCGCCACGCTCACCGGGGCCTGCGTCATTGCGCTGGGCCACCACCGCAGCGGCCTGTTCAGCCCCGACGACGCCCTGGCCGGCGAGCTGCTGGCCGCCGGCGAGCGCGGTGGCGACCTCGCCTGGCGCATGCCGGTGGATGCCGAGTACGACGAAGGCCTGAAGAGCAACTTCGCCGACATGGCCAACATCGCCGGCCGCGCCGGCGGCGCCGTCACCGCGGCCATGTTCCTCAAGCGCTTTGCCGGCAAGTTCCGCTGGGCGCACCTGGACATCGCCGGCACCGCCTGGAAGTCGGGCGCGGCCAAGGGCGCCACTGGACGCCCGGTGCCGCTGCTGGTGCACTGGCTGCTGGCGCAGGTGCGCTGAAGGCGGGGGCGCGGGAGCGCGGGGCGGTGGCCGTGCCGGCGGTGGCCTTCCACACCGGGGTGGCCGAGCCGCTGCCCTTCGCCTGCCGCCTGCTGCGCAAGGCCTGGCGGCAGGGCGCACGCGTGATCGTCACCGCGCCGCCGGCCACGCTGGCGGCGCTGGACACCGCGCTCTGGACCTTCGAGGCGCAGGAGTTCCTGCCCCACCTCCGCCTGCCCGGCGCGGTGGCGGTGGCCGCGCGCAGCCCGGTGTGGCTGGCCGAGGCCGCGCTGGCCGATGATCTGCCCCCGGCCCTCCTGCCGCATGCGCCGCGCATCCGTGTCAACCTCGGGGCCGAGGCACCGGCCGCGGCGGCGGCCGTGGACCGCCTGATCGAGATCGTCGGCACCGCCGACGACGAGCGCGCCGGCGGCCGCGCGCGCTGGCGCCACTACGAGCAGCAGTGGGGCGTCAAGCCCGAGCATCACCCCGCGGCCGCGTGACCGGCGCGTGATGTCGCGTCTTCTCAGGGCCGCACCCGATCGAACCGCGGCGGCTCATGCCTACAATGGTTGTTTTCAGTGCCCCAGAGGCAGAAAGGCGAACTCGATGAAACGGCATGTTCTGGCGATTTCCGTGATGTCGGCGGCCCTGCTCGCCGCGTGCGGCAAGAAGGAAGAAGCGGCTCCGGCCCCGGCGGCTGCGCCGGCCCCCGCCCCGGCGGTGGAGACGGTCACGGTCAAGATCGGCCACGTGGGTCCTGTCAGCGGCGCGATCGCGCACCTGGGCAAGGACAACGAGAACGGCGCCCGCATGGCCATCGAGGAGCTCAACGCCCGCGGCATGATGATCGGCGGCAAGAAGGCCGTCTTCGAGCTCCTGGCCGAAGACGACGCGGCCGACCCCAAGCAGGGCACCGCCGCGGCGCAGAAGCTGGTGGACAGCAAGGTCAACGGCGTCATCGGCCACCTGAACTCGGGCACCACCATCCCGGCGTCCAAGCTGTACTCCGACGCCGGCATCCCGCAGATCTCGCCCTCGGCGACCAACCCCAAGTACACCCGCCAGGGCTACAAGACCACCTTCCGCATGGTGGCTGACGACACCCAGCTCGGCGGCACGCTGGGCCGCTACGCCGTGACCACGGTGGGCGCCAAGACCGTGGCCGTGGTCGACGACCGCACCGCCTACGGCCAGGGCGTGGCCGAGGAGTTCGCCAAGGGCGTCGAGAAGGCCGGCGGCAAGGCTGTGGGCCGCGAGTTCACCAACGACAAGGCCACCGACTTCACCGCCATCCTGACCACGCTGAAGGCCAAGAAGCCCGACGTGGTGTTCTTCGGCGGCATGGACGCCGTGGCCGGCCCGATGCTGCGCCAGATGAAGCAGCTGGGCATCAACGCCAAGTTCATGGGTGGTGACGGCATCTGCTCCGGCGCGCTGCCCGAGCTGGCCGCCGGCACCATGGCCGACGAAGGCGTGATCTGCGCCGAGGCCGGCGGTGTCGAGGGCGAGCAGAAGGCGGGCCTGGACAAGTTCAAGGAGGACTTCAAGGCCAAGTTCGGCGCCGACGTGCAGATCTACGCCCCGTACGTCTACGACGCCGTGATGGTCATGGCCGCCGCGATGGAGAAGGCCGGCTCGGCCGACCCCGCCGCCTACCTGCCCGTGCTGGCCGCCACCGACGGCTACAAGGGCGTGACCGGCACCATCGGCTTCGACGAGAAGGGCGACATCAAGAACGGCGCGCTGACCCTGTACACCTACAAGGCCGGCAAGCGCGAGCAGATCGCCGTGGTGCGCTGAGCATCATCCGGCTCTGACACGAGGAAGGCGCCCCGCGGGGCGCCTTTTTTCATGGGCCGGTGCGGCGTGCGGATGGCGCGGCGCCGGCCGGGCGGGCGGGGCCGCGGCGCTCAGCCCGGCCGCGCCACGCGCCAGATCTCGCGGGCGTAGGCCGCCACCGTGCGGTCCGACGAGAACGGCCCCATGCCGGCCACGTTGCGCACGGCCTTGGCCGTCCAGGCGGCCGGGTCGCCGAACACCGCGTCCACGCGCTGCTGCGTGGCCACGTAGTCGGCGTAGTCGGCCAGCAGCAGGTAGTGGTCCACCTGCAGCAGGGCATCCACCAGGCCGCGGTAGCGCCCCGGCTCGTCGGGGGAGAACATGCCACCGCCGATGGCGGCCAGCACCTGCTGCAGCGCCGGGTCGCCGGCGGCCACGTCGCCCGGCCGGTAGCCCTCGCGCCGGCGCGCGTCGACCTCGGGCGTGCGCAGGCCGAAGATGAAGATGTCATCGTCGCCCACCGCCTGGCGGATCTCGATGTTGGCGCCGTCGTCGGTGCCGATGGTCAGCGCGCCGTTGAGGGCCAGCTTCATGTTGCCGGTGCCCGAGGCCTCGGTGCCGGCGGTGGAGATCTGCTCCGACAGGTCGGCTGCCGGCATCATCAGCTCGGCCACCGACACGCCGTAGTTGGGCACGAAGGCCACGGTCAGGCGGCCGGCCACGCGCAGGTCGTGGTTCACCACCGAGGCCACGTCGTGGATCAGGCGGATGATGGTCTTGGCCGCCACGTAGCTGGAGGCCGCCTTGCCCGCGAACAGCACCGTGCGCGGCACCCAGCTGCGCTGCGGCTCGGCGATGATGGCCAGGTAGCGCGTGACCACGTGCAGCACGTTGAGCAGCTGCCGCTTGTACTCGTGGATGCGCTTGACCTGCACGTCGAACAGGCTGTCGGGGTCCATCGGCACGCCCAGGTCCTGCTGCAGCCGCGCCGCCAGCCTCGCCTTGTTGGCGCGCTTGATGGCGGCGAAGCGCTCGCGGAAGGCCGCGTCGCCGGCCAGCGGGCGCAAGCCCGCCAGGGCGTCCAGGTCGCGCCGCCAGCCGGGGCCGATGGCGTCGTCCAGCAGCGTGGCCAGGGCCGGGTTGGCCTGGGCCAGCCAGCGGCGCGGCGTCACGCCGTTGGTCATGTTGGTGAAACGCTCCGGCCAGATGGCCGCGAAGTCTCGGAAGATGGTCTCCACCAGCAGCTGCGAGTGCAGCGCCGACACGCCGTTGACGGTGTGGCTGCCGACGATGCTGAGGTGCGCCATGCGCATGCGGCGCTCGCCGTTCTCGTCGATCAGGCTCAGCCGCTGCAGGAAGCCGGCGTCGCCGGGGCGGTGGCGCGCGGCCTGCAGCAGGAACTCGTGGTTGATGCGGTAGACGATCTCCAGGTGACGCGGCAGCACGCTCTGGATCAGGCCCACCGGCCAGGTCTCCAGCGCCTCTGGCATCAGCGTGTGGTTGGTGTAGCTGAAGGTGGCCTGCGTGATGGCCCAGGCCTGCGCCCAGGGCAGGGCGTGCTCGTCCACCAGCAGCCGCATCAGCTCGGCCACGCCGATGGCCGGGTGGGTGTCGTTGAGATGGATGGCCACCGCCTCGTGCAGGTTGTCCAGGCGGCCGTGCTCGGCCAGGTGGCGCGCCAGCACGTCCTGCAGCGAGGCGCTGGTGAAGAAGTACTCCTGGCGCAGGCGCAGTTCACGTCCGGCGGGCGTGCTGTCGTTGGGGTAGAGCACCCAGGAGATGTTCTCGAACTGGTTCTTGAACTCCGCGGCACGTGCATAGTCGCCGCTGTTGAAGGCGGTCAGGTCGATGTGCGCCGGCGCCGCGGCACGCCACAGGCGCAGCGTGCTCACGCGCTCGTCGTGGTGCGAGGGCACCACCATGTCATAGGCCTTGGCGTTCACCGCGCCGGCCGGGTGCCACACCGCCGGGCCGCCGGGGCCGTGCGGGTGCTCGACCCAGCCGCCGAAACGCACCGGCCAGGCAATGTCGGGCCGCGGGAACTCCCAGGGCGTGCCGTTCTCCAGCCAGGGGTCGGGGTGCTCCACCTGGCGCCCGCCCTGGATGCTCTGCGCGAACATGCCGAACTCGTAGCGGATGCCGTAGCCGAAGCTCGGCAGGCCGAGCGCCGCCATCGAATCGAGGAAGCAGGCCGCCAGCCGCCCCAGGCCGCCGTTGCCCAGCGCGGCGTCGGGCTCCTGCGCCTGCAGGTCCTCCAGCCGGCGGGCGTGGGCCTGGGCCGCCTCGGCCGCAGCGCCCTCGACGCCCAGCGCCGCCAGGGCGTTGCCCAGCGTGCGGCCCATCAGGAACTCCATGGACAGGTAGACCACGCGCCGCGCGCGCGCCGCGCGGTCGGCTGCGGTGTTGCGCACCCAGCGTCGCGAGAGCTGCTCGCGCGCGGCCAGCGACACCGCCTGCAGGAGGTCGGACGGCGAGGCCTGCGCGGGCGCGACGCCCACGCTGTCCAGCAGGTGGCGCTCGACATCCTGGGCGAGCGGGGTGCGGTTCAGGGTATCGTTCATGTCAGGTGAGGGCTCGTGCGGGCACGCCGCGTGCAAGCAAGTTCCCGGCCCGTGGCCGGGCACGACGGGCGGGCCACCGCACTGTACCGCCGGAGGAGACATGAACACCTACGACCTCGCCCGCAACCTCGACCTGCCCAAGCGCGCCGTGGCGCTGGTGCTGGCCGGCGGACGCGGCAGCCGCCTGAAGAACCTCACCGACCGGCGGGCCAAGCCGGCCGTGTATTTCGGCGGCAAGTTCCGCATCATCGACTTCGCGCTCAGCAACTGCCTGAACTCCGGCATCCGCCGCATCGGCGTGATCACGCAGTACAAGAGCCACAGCCTGCTGCGCCACCTGCAGCGCGGCTGGGCCTTCATGCGGCCGGAGATGCACGAGTTCGTCGACCTGCTGCCGGCGCAGCAGCGGGTGGACGAGGAGAGCTGGTACCGCGGCACCGCCGACGCCGTCTACCAGAACCAGGACATCGTGGCCGCCTACGGCGCCGACTACATCGTGGTGCTGGCCGGCGACCACGTGTACAAGATGAACTACGCGCTGATGCTGGCCGATCACGTGGCCCACGGGCGCGAGGTCACGGTGGGCTGCATCGAGGTGGCGCGCGAGGAGGCCAAGGCCTTCGGCGTGATGGCCATCGACGAGAAGCGCCACATCCTCGACTTCGTCGAGAAGCCGGCCGACCCGCCGGCCATGCCGGGCAAGCCGCACCGCGCGCTGGCCAGCATGGGCATCTACATCTTCAATGCCCGCTACCTGTACCAGCAGCTCGAGCGCGACATCGCCGACCCGGGCTCCAGCCACGACTTCGGCAAGGACATCATCCCGCACGCGGTGAAGAAGGGCTGCGCCGTGGCCCACCCCTTCGAGCTCAGCTGCGTGGGGCAGCGCCCGGGCTTCGAGCCCTACTGGCGCGACGTGGGCACCATCGACGCCTACTGGGACGCCAACATCGACCTCACGGCCACCGACCCGCTGCTCAACCTCTACGACACGCGCTGGCCCGTCTGGACCTACCAGCCGCAGCTGCCGCCGGCGAAGTTCGTGCACAACGCCGAGGACCGGCGCGGCATGGCCATCGAGTCGCTGGTGTCGGGCGGCTGCATCGTCAGCGGCAGCGTGTTCCGCTCGGTGCTGTTCTCCACCGTGCGCGTGCATTCCTTCAGCCAGGTGCAGTGGGCGGTGCTGCTGCCCGGCGTGCAGGTGGGGCGCGGCGCACGGCTCAACCGCGTGGTGGTGGACCGCGGCTGCACCATCCCCGACGGCATGGTGATCGGTGAGGACCCGGTGGCCGACGCCGAGCGGTTCCACCGCACCGAGAGCGGCATCGTGCTCGTCACGCGCGAGATGCTCGCGCGGCTGTCCGGCCATTGAGGAGGCGGGTGTTGAAGGCATTGCACGTCGCCGCCGAGGTGTTCCCGCTGGTCAAGACCGGCGGCCTGGCCGACGTGGTGGCCGCGCTGCCGCAGGCGCTGGCGGCCCGCGGCGCCGACGTGCGCCTGCTGCTGCCGGGCTACCCGCAGGTGCTGGAGGCTGTGCGGCACGCGCGGCCCGTGTGCCCGCTCGGCCCGCTGTTCGGCGCCGTGCGCGCCACACTGCTGCGCGCGCGCATGCCGGGCAGCGAGATGCCGGTGTACGTGATCGATGCGCCCTACCTGTACCGGCGCGACGGCAACCCCTACCTCGGCCCCGACGGCCAGGAGTGGCCCGACAACCTGCAGCGCTACGCCGCACTGGGCTGGGTGGCGGCGCACCTGGGCTTCGGCGAGCTCGACGAGGCCTGGGTGCCCGACGTGGTGCACAGCCACGACTGGCACGCCGCCATGACCAGCGCCTACCTCTCGGCCCACCCGGCCACCGCCGCCGCCTCGGTGTTCACGGTGCACAACCTGGCCTACCAGGGCGTGTTCCCGCACGACGACGCGCGGCTGCTGGGGCTGCCGGCGCGTTTCATGCAGCCTGCGGGGCTGGAGTTCCACGGCCAGCTCTGCTTCATGAAGGCCGGCCTGAAGTTTGCCGACCGCGTCAGCACCGTGAGCCCGAGCTATGCGCGCGAGATCGCCACCACGGCCTACGGCGCCGGGCTGGAGGGCGTGATCCAGAGCCGCGGCAGCGACGTCGTGGGCATCCTCAACGGCATCGACGACGCAGTGTGGAACCCGGCCACCGACAGCGCGCTGCCCGCCCGCTACCGCAGCGACGCCATGGCCGGCAAGGCCGAGTGCAAGGCCGCGCTGCAGGCCGAGGCCGGGCTGGCGCGCCAGCCGCAGGCGCCGCTGCTCACGGTGGTGAGCCGGCTCACCTCGCAGAAGGGCCTGGACCTGGTGCTCGCCGTGCTGCCCGAGCTGCTGCGCCACGGTGCGCAGCTGGTGGTGCAGGGGGAGGGCGACGCGGCGCTGGAGTCGGCCTTCGCCATCGCCGCGCACGCGCACCCGGGTGCGGTGGCGCTGCACGTGGGCTACGACGAGGCCAGGGCGCACCGCCTGATCGCCGGTGCGGACATGATCCTCGTGCCCTCGCGCTTCGAGCCCTGCGGCCTGACGCAGCTCTACGGCCTGCGCTACGGCACCGTGCCGGTGGTGCGCCGGGTGGGCGGGCTGGCCGACACGGTGGCCGACGGCCTCACCGGCTTCAGCTTCGCCGACCCGACGCCGTTTGCGCTGCAGGGTGCGCTGGAGCGTGCGCTGGCCGCCTTTGCCGACCCGCCGCGCTGGCAGGCGCTGCAGGCCGCCGGCATGGCGCAGTCGCTGGGCTGGGACGGGCCGGCGCGGGAGTACCTGGCGCTCTACGACGACGCCTGCCGCGCCCGCCGGGAACGGCCGCGGCTGCCGCCGTCGCTCTAGGCGCCCGGGTCCGGTCCGCGCCCTCACGGCACCGCATCGGCGTGGGCCGCCGGCGGAGCGCTGGCATGCCTGGGCGCCTGCCAGGCGTGCAGCGCGCGCAGCAGCGGCCGCTTCTTGTGCTGGTGCGCCTGCATGCGGCGGAGGATGTCGTCGAGCATCTCCACCGCCTGCACCACGTGCGGCCCCTTGTTCAGCATCACCGCCTCGGCACGCACCGACATCGCCGCGTCGGTGATCTCCGCGCGCGACGGCAGCCCCTGGCGCGCCAGGGACTCCAGCACCTGCGTGGCCCACACCACCGGCAGGTGCGCCGCCTCGGCGGCCCAGAGGATCTCCTCCTGCACCTCCGCCAGCCGCTGCCAGCCCAGTTCCACCGCCAGGTCGCCGCGCGCGATCATCACCCCGGTGGCCGGCGCCTGCATGGCCGCCAGCATCAGCGCCGGCAGGTTCTCGAACCCGGCCCGCGTCTCGATCTTCAGCAGCACCGGCATTCCCGGCACGGCGCGCTCGCGCAGCGCGGCGCGGAGCGCGGCCACATCCTCGGCACGCTGCACGAAGGACATGGCCACCAGGTCGGCCACCCGTGCGGCCACGTCCAGCGCGGCCAGGTCCTGCGCTGTCGGCGCCGGCAGGTCCAGCGCGGTGCCGGGCAGGTTGATGCCGCGATCGCCGCCCAGCGGCTCGCGGGCGCCGCGGGTGTGCAGGATCTCGACGTCCAGCGCCTGGGCCGAGGCCTGGCGCACCACGCCGGTGATGCGCCCGTCGTCAAAGGCGATCGGGTCGCCATGGCGGACCTGAGCGAACACCTGCGGCAGCGTGCAGGGGATCGACAGCCCGGCGCCCGGCGCCCGATCGGGGTGGCGAAGTTCCAGCCGGTCGCCGGGCGCCAGCAGCAGCCGCCCGGGCCGCCGCGGCAGCCCGCAGGGCACGACGCTGCCGCCCCCGGCCGTGAGCGCCGTGGTCTCGACCAGGTAGGTGCTGCGGTCGGTTTCCAGCAAGGCACGGCCGGAGTGGAGCGCCCGCACGCGCAGGCGCCTGTCGCGCCCGCGGGCGTCGCGCAGGCTCACGCGCCCGCCCTCGGCCAGGCCCGCCAGCCAGGCGGCCGGTACGGTCAGCACCGGGCCGGCGTCGGGGCCGCCGGTGGCGGGCTCGTCGGCGTTGGCATGCAGGGCCTCCGGCGCGTGCAGCCACAGGCGGGCCGGCGCGAGCACGCGCCCATAGGCATCGCGCTCGGGCTTGAGGCGCAGCACGGGTGGCTCGTCGGGCAGCGCGCCGGTGCGCAGCTTGGGGCCGGGCAGGTCCACCATCACGCGCAAGGGCCGGCCCAGCCGGCGGGCGGCGGCACGGGCGCGTTCGGCCTGGCGCGTCCAGACGTCCGGGTCGCCATGGGCGGCGTTGATGCGCGCCACGTCCATCCCGGCGCCCACCAGGCGGCACAGCAGGGCCTCGTCATCGGCCGCCTCCTCCGGCAGGGTGACGATGATGCGCACCTCGCGGCCGCGCGGAGGCGGGCCGAACACGGCACCGCACTGACGGCCCAGCCGCGCCCGCGCCGAGTGCACGCCTTCGGGTGCCTGGCCGGCGACCGCCGGCAGCGGCTGCCCGCACAGCGCGTGCAGCGCCTGCCGCACCCGCTGCACGCTGGCCAGCACATGCGGCTCCGAACGCCCCAGCGACGACAGCCCCAGCTCGGCCAGCCGGTCCTGAAGGGTGCGCAGGTCCTGCTGGCGCAGCGCCAGGAAGTGCACGAGGTTGCGGGCGCCTGCGCGTTGCGCCTCGTGCACGGCGGCCAGCCAGGGGCTGGCGTCGTGCTCGGCCTGGTGGAGCAGGCGTTCCAGCCCCGCCAGCTCATCCACCAGTTCCGACACCAGGGCGGCACCCTGGGCGGCACCATGGACGCGGTGGGGGGTGGGCGGACAGGCGTGCGATGTCATGCACCGCACTGTCCGCAGCGCGGGTGTCAGATCCATGACACGGCGGAGCGGCGCGCAGTGTCCGGGCCCGGCGCCTGCGCGGCATCAAGCCGGGGCCATCGGGCGGCCGGCCCGGCCCGCACTGACGGTACCGCGGGCTCCAAATATCATCGTTCAGTGATATTCTGGGCCCGACCCCAAGACAAGGAGACGCCGATGCCCGCCACGACAGCTCTCACGCGCCGTGCCCTGCTGCGCCATGCGGCGCTGCTGGGCGTGGGTGCCGCCGCGCTGTCGCCGCCGGTGCAGAGGTTTGCCGCCGCGGCAGACGACTTCATCCGCGGCCCCGCGGTGCCCGACCAGCCGCTGGAGCGCCTGAGCCCGCGGGTGGCGATGGTCTTCGCCGCCGACGGCTTTCCCACGCCGGAGAACCGGGGGATGATGGCCAACGTGGTGTTCGTCATCACCTCCGCCGGCGTGGTGGTGCTGGACAGCGGCGCCTCGGTGCAGATCGGCGAGATGGCCATCCGGCGGCTGCGCACGCTGACCGACAAGCCGGTGGTGGCCATCGTGAACTCCCACTACCACGGCGACCATTTCCTGGGCAACGACGCCTTCGTGCAGGCCTTCGGGCCGGCGCTGCCCATCCACGCCCACCCCGAGGCGCGCAAGCAGATCGAGGGCATTGCCGGCAGCGGCTGGCGCTCGGCGATGGAGCGCTGGACCAACGGCGCCACGATGGGCACCCAGGTCGTCCCGCCCAACCGGAGCGCCGGCGCGGGCGACGTGCTGCGCTTTGGCGACACCACGCTGAGGATCCACCACCACGGCCGTGCCCACACCGAGGCCGACCTGTGCGTGGAGGTGGTGGAGGACCGGGTGGTCTACGTGGGCGACGTGGCGATGAACGGCCGCATCGCCAACATGGACGACGGCAGCTACCTGGGCACGCTGAAGACCTTCGACCTGCTGGAGCGCGACATCCCCGGTGCCCTGTGGGTGCCCGGCCACGGCAAGGCCAGCCGCACGTTGCTGGCCGAGCAGCGCGAGCTGTTTGCCGGCATCTACCAGAACTGCGAGGCTGCGGTGAAGGCCGGCGAGGACGAGGCCGCCGCCCGCCGCCGCGTGCTGGCCGACCCGCGCGTGGCCCGCCACGCCGACCGTACCCAGGGCTGGGACGGCAACATCGGCAAGTACATCAGCCTGGCGTTCCTGGAGGCGGAGAAGGAGGCGTTCTGACGCCTCTTGGCTGGGCCACGGGCCCGGCCTTCCCGTGAGGTCGGCGCCTGCGGACCTTCAGCCCGCTCGGCGCTCGGATATGCTGCCCGGATGACGGGTGCCCCTCGAGACGACGCCGCCGCGCCCGAGGCGCCGGCCGAAGTGAGCTTTTCCGAGGCCCTGCGCTTCTGGCTCAAGCTCGGGTTCATCAGCTTCGGCGGCCCGGCCGGGCAGATCGCCATCATGCACGCCGAGCTGGTGGAGCGCCGCCGCTGGATCAGCGAGCGCCGCTTCCTGCACGCGCTGAACTACTGCATGCTGCTGCCCGGGCCGGAGGCGCAGCAGCTCGCCACCTACATCGGCTGGCTGCTGCACCGCACCTGGGGCGGCGTCGTGGCCGGGCTGCTGTTCGTGCTGCCCTCGCTGTTCATCCTCGTCGGGCTGAGCTGGGTGTACCTGCGCTTCGGCGACGTCCCGTGGGTCGCCGGCATCTTCTTCGGGCTGAAGCCGGCGGTGATCGCGCTGGTGTTCCATGCCGCCTACCGCATCGGCAGCCGGGTGCTCCGGAACCGATGGACCTGGGGCCTGGCGGTGGCCTCGTTCCTGGCCATCTTCGTGGCCGACACGCCGTTTCCGGCCATCGTGCTCGCGGCCGGGCTGACCGGCCACCTTGCCGCCCGCCGCTGGCCGCAGGCCTTCGCGCCCGGAGGCGGGCATGGCGCCGCCTCCGCGTCGCACGGGCCGGCGCTGATCGACGACGACACGCCGACGCCGGCGCACGCGCGCTTCTCGAGCGGCGGACTCGTGCGCGTGCTGGTGGCGGGGCTCGGCCTGTGGCTGGGGGCGATGGCGCTGCTGGTGGCCACCGTCGGGCTGCAGGGCACGCTGACGCAGATGGGCTGGTTCTTCACCAAGGCGGCGCTGCTCACCTTTGGCGGGGCCTATGCGGTGCTGCCGTACGTGTATCAGGGTGCGGTCGAGCATCACCAGTGGCTCACCGGCCCGCAGATGATCGACGGCCTGGCGCTGGGCGAGACCACGCCCGGCCCGCTGATCATGGTGGTGGCCTTCGTCGCCTTTCTCGGCGGCTGGAGCCGCGAGGTGCTCGGGCCGGAGGCGTTGTTCCTGGGCGGCGCGCTGGCGGCCACCGTGGTCACCTTCTTCACCTTCCTGCCGTCGTTCATCTTCATCCTGGCCGGGGGCCCGCTGGTGGAGGCCACGCACGGCAGGCTGGGATTCACGGCCCCGCTCACCGCCATCACCGCCGCCGTGGTCGGCGTGATCCTGAACCTGGCCCTGTTCTTTGCCTACCACGTGCTGTGGCCGCAGGGCTTCGGCGGTCCGTTCGAGGTGGTCTCGGCCCTCATCGGCATCGGCGCGGCGGTGGCGCTGTTCCGGTACCAGGTCGGCGTGCTGCCGCTGCTGGGCGCCTGCGCCGCGCTGGGTCTCGTGGCCCGCTGGATCTGGCCCGCCGTGGGCTGACGCACGCGCGGCGGTGGGGGTGGATGGCGGAAACGTTGGAATCCAATCTCACCTGCGAGCGTCGCCAGCCGTTCCCTGAACACGTCTGAAGCTTGTGGCACGCTCTGCTCGCTTGAGGGTCGTCACCTGCTTGCCAGAGTGCACTATGACTTCGTCTCATCGGGCGAAATCAGTTGTCGCGGCTGGGTTGGATGAGGCGCGACGGACCGTTCTAGCCTACATGCGACAGCGGAAATATTGCGCGCTTCGAGCTCTCTGGATCTCGGTATCCTTTCGCCCGCAAGTAGTGGCAAACAATAGCCGCGCCGCAGACGAAGTGAAAGGGAGTCCATCGTATGTCTGACAAGCAACTGAAGTTGCCCCGCTTTCACGGACACCTTACCCTTTGAGTTCAAGGAGTCCGAGA
>VFQM010000867.1_pt1 | contig 29993 bp, 27 predicted proteins | sample 3512391 | NCBI WGS metagenome assembly VFQM01 (sample SAMN10412369, study PRJNA504923) | tailings metagenome | isolation source: Replicate 1 from Balatoc abandoned mine | place: Philippines
TGTCGTTCATCAGGCCGAAGATCAGGCCGGCGCGGTAGGCGTCGCCGCAGCCGGTGGGGTCGACCACGCGCATGGCGTTGGCGGCCGGGATGTGCAGCATGCCGCCCTTGGAGTGCACCTCCGAGCCCTTGGGGCCGCGGGTGACGATGTAGGCCTGGACGCGCTCGGCGATCTGCTTCTCCGACAGGCCGGTCTTCTCCTGCAGCAGGTTCGACTCGTAGTCGTTGACCGTCACGTAGGTCGACTGCTCGATCATCCGGGTCAGCTCGGCGCCGTTGAACAGGGGCATGGCCTGGCCGGGGTCGAAGATGAACGGGATGCCAAGTTCGGCGAATTCCTGCGAATTCTGGAGCATCGCCTCGTAACCGTCCGGGCCGACGATGCCGAAGCGGATGTCCGGCACGTCCCGGACGTGGTTCTCGTAGGACCGCATCATCGCCCCCGGGTGGAAGGCGGTGATCTGGTTGTCGTCCAGGTCGGTGGTGATGAAGGCCTGGGCGGTGTAGAGGTCCGTTATCTCCTTGACGTGGTCCAGGCGGATCTCGCAGGCCTCGAAGTGCTCGCGGTAGGGCGCGAAGTCCTGGCCGACGGTGGCCATGGGCACCGGGTCGCCGCCCAGCAGCTTGAGGTTGTAGGCGATGTTGCCGGCGCAGCCGCCGAACTCCCGGCGCATGCGCGGCACGAGGAAGGACACGTTCAGGATGTGGACCTTGTCCGGCAGGATGTGGTTCTTGAACTGGTCCTGGAACACCATGATGGTGTCGTAGGCCAGGGAGCCGCAGATCAGGGCCGATGCCATCGCGCAAATCCTCGTCGTCGGGTCGGCGGGGGCCGCCCCGGGGGGTTCTCAAGGGGGCGCCATGGTAACCCGCCGGGCCGCGGAAGGCACGGAATTGCCGGGGATTTTCCTTGTCCGGCCCCGGGGTGGTTGCTAATCTAGCCCACCCCCCGAAACCCCCTCGCCCCCACCGGGAATCCGAATGTTCAAGAAGCTCCGCGGGCTGTTCTCGAACGACCTGTCGATCGACCTCGGCACCGCCAACACCCTCATCTTCGTCCGTGGCCAGGGCATCGTGCTCAACGAGCCGTCCGTGGTCGCGGTGCGCCACGGCCAGGCCGGCCGCGAGGTCGCCGCCGTCGGCGCCGAAGCCAAGCGCATGCTCGGCCGCACGCCCGGCAACATCAGCACGCATCGCCCGATGAAGGACGGCGTCATCGCCGACTTCACCCACACCGAGGAGATGCTCAAGCAGTTCATCAAGAAGGTGCACACCTCGCGCTTCCTGCGCCCCAGCCCGCGGGTGCTGATCTGCGTGCCCTGCGGCTCGACCCAGGTCGAGCGCCGCGCCATCAAGGAGTCGGCCGAGGAAGCCGGCGCGCGCGAGGTCTACCTGATCGAGGAACCGATGGCCGCCGCGATCGGCGCCGGCATCCCGGTCGACGAGGCGCGCGGCTCGATGGTCATCGACATCGGCGGCGGCACGTCCGAGGTCGCGGTGATCTCGCTCAACGGCATCGTCTACTCGCAGTCGGTGCGCATCGGCGGCGACCGCTTCGACGACGCCATCATCAACTACGTGCGCCGCAACCACGGCACGCTGATCGGCGAAACCACCGCCGAGCGCATCAAGCTCGAGATCGGCTGCGCCTTCCCGCAGGCGCAGGTGCGCGAGATGGAAGTCTCCGGCCGCAACCTCGCCGAGGGCGTGCCGCGCATGATCACCATCAACTCCAACGAGGTCCTCGAGGCCCTGCACGAGCCGCTCAGCGGCATCGTCAGCGCGGTCAAGCAGGCGCTGGAGCAGACCCCGCCGGAGCTGTGCGCCGACGTCGCCGAGCGCGGCATCGTGCTCACCGGCGGCGGCGCCCTGCTGCGCGACCTGGACAAGCTGATCTCCGAGGAAACCGGCCTGCACGTGCACGTCGCCGACGATCCGCTCACCTGCGTCGCCCGCGGCGGCGGCCGGGCGCTCGAGCTGATCGACATGCACGGCAACGAGTTCTTCCAGGCCGAGTGAGCGTGATGCCGGGGCAGGGCAGGGCGCGGCGCCCGGCATCGCCGCACCGCGCCGGCCCCGCCGCGCGCCGGGGCTGATCCCGTGGCCTACACCGGCGCGACCACTCCGCGTTCGTCCGACTTCGCCGGCGGCACGCTGCCGCTGCTGGCCTACCTCGCGCTGGCGGTCATCCTGATGGTCGCCGACCACCGGGGGGATTTCGGCAGCCGCGCCCGCGCCCAGTTCTCGCTGCTGGCCGAGCCCTTCTGGTGGCTGGCCTCGGCGCCCTCGCGCCTGGGCCGCTTCGCCAGCGATTCGCTCGAGACGCGCGGCGACCTGCAGGCGGAGAACACCCGCCTGCGCCGCGAGCTCGAGGCCAGCAACGCCCGCCTCTACCGCCTGATCGCCGTGGCCGAGGAGAACCAGCGCCTGCGCGGCCTGCTCGGCGGCACGCGCGGCTTCCGGCTGTCGGCGCGCCTGGCCGGCATCGTCGACGTGGACCTCGACCCCACGCGCCAGCGCATCGTGCTCGACGTGGGCGCCGGCGACGGCGTCTTCGTCGGCCAGGCGATGATCGACGCCGGCGGCGTGCTCGGCCAGGTGGTCGAGGTCGGCCCTCGCCATGCCACCGCCCTGCTGCTCACCGATCCCGACCACGCGATCCCGGTGCAGGTGGCGCGCAGCGGCCTGCGCGCCATCGCCTACGGCACCGGCCGCGCCGACGTGCTGCGCCTGCCCAACATCCCGCAGAGCGCCGACATCCGCGTCGGCGACCGCCTGGTGACCTCGGGCATCGGCGGGCGCTTCCCGGCCGGATTCCCGGTCGGCGTGGTCGAGGCCCTGCAGCCCGACGACACCCGCCTGTTCGTGGTCGCCCAGGCCCGGCCCGCGGCGCGCCTGGACCGCGGCGTCGAAGTGCTGCTGGTCGCCAACACGCACGAGGCGGTGGACGATGGCCCGCCCTTGCCGCCGCCTCCCGCGCCCGCCGACGCCGACACCGACGCTGGCACCGACGCCGCCGCGGCGACCGACGCACCGACCAACGCACCGACCGACGCACCGACCAACGCCGGTAACGACGCCCCAACCGACGCCCCGCGCGAAGGAGGCCGTCCATGAGGCACGGCGCGTCCGGCTGGGTCCTCTACGGCAGCCTCGGCCTGGGCCTGCTGGCCCTGGTCGTTCCGCTGCCGGAGGCGTTCGCGGCCCTGCGGCCCTACCTGCTGGCCATGCTGTTGGCCTACTGGCTGCTCGAGGCGCCCGATCGCGTCGGCCTCGGCACCGCTTTCCTCGCCGGCCTGCTGGCCGACCTGGTCGCCGGCACCCTGCTGGGCGAACAGGCCCTGCGCCTGGTCATCCTCGCCTTCCTGGTGCAGCGCTTCCGCGCCCGCCTGCGCTTCTTCCCGCTCTGGCAACAGGCCCTGGCGGTGGCGGCGCTGCTGCTCAACGACCGGCTGGTGGTGCTGGCCGTGCACCTGGCCGCCGGCCTGCCGATGGCGCCCTGGGCGACGTGGGCCTCGCCGCTGCTGGCCTTTGCGCTCTGGCCCTGGCTGTTCCTGCTGCTGGACGAACTGCGCCTGCGCCAGCGCGACCGGGCGGGCTGAGCCATGCGTCCGGCGCGTCGCCAGCGGCTGAAGAACCCGCATGCCGAGGCCGACCAGTTCCGCCGGCGCGCCCTGCTCGGCGTGATGGGCATCGGCCTGGCCCTGCTCGGCCTGGCCGCCGGTTATTTCCGCCTGCAGGTGCTGCAGCACGAGGAATACCAGCTGCGCTCGGAGGCCAACCGCATCAAGCCCCGGCCGATCGTGCCGGCGCGCGGCCTGATCTACGACCGCAACGGCCGCCTGCTCGCCGACAACGTGCCCGCCTACCGGCTCGAGATCGTGCCCGAGCAGGTGAAGGACCTCGAGGCCACGCTGGCCGCACTGGCCGAGCGCGTGGAACTGTCGGAAGAAGAGCTCGAGCGCTTCCGCGACACCCGCCGCGCCACCCGCGCCTTCCGCCCGATCCCGCTCAAGCTGCGCCTCACCGAGGCCGAACTCGCGCGCCTGGCCGTGGACCGGCACCGCTTTCCCGGCGTCGAGGTCGTGCCCTACCTGACCCGGCGCTATCCCTACGGCGAGCTGTTCTCGCACGTGATCGGCTACGTCGGCCGCGTCGACGCCGCCGACCTCGAGGCCATGGGCGACAGTCGCAACACGGCGCTGACCCACATCGGCAAGGCCGGCATCGAGCGCTACTACGAAGCGCGGCTGCGCGGCGAGATCGGCTACGAGGAAATCGAGACCAATGTCGAGGGCCGCGCCCTGGGCGTGCTGCGCCGGCACGACGCCAAGCCCGGCACCGACCTGTGGCTGAGCGTGGACGCGCGGCTGCAGCAGGCGATGGTGGATGCCTTCGAGGGCCAGCACGGCGCGGCGGTGGCGGTCGACCCGCGCACGGGCGAGGTCCTCGGCATGGTCAGCCTGCCGGGCTACGACCCCAACCTGTTCGTCAACGGCATCGGCCACGCCGACTGGGAGGCCCTGCAGGCGCCGTCGCGGCCGCTGTTCAACCGCAACGTGCTCGGCGGCTTCCCGCCCGGCTCGACCATCAAGCCCTTCATGGGCCTGGCCGGCCTGGAGCTCGGGCTGCGCACGCCGCAGACGCAGACCCTGTCCACCGGCGAATTCTTCCTGCCCGGCCAGTCGCGCGGCTACCGCGACTGGCGTCCGGGCGGCCACGGCATGATCAACCTCAGCGAGTCGCTGGCGCAGTCGGTGAACTCGTACTACTACAAGCTCGGCGTCGAAATGGGCGTGGACCGCATGGACGCCTTCTTCGACCGCGTCGGCTTCGGCCATCCCACCGGCATCGACCTGTCGGGCGAACTGGCCGGCGTGCGCCCCTCGCGCGCCTGGAAGCGCCGCCAGTACAACCAGGAGTGGTACCCGGGCGACACCGTGAATGCCTCGATCGGGCAGGGCTACTGGGTGACCACGCCGCTGCAGCTGGCCCAGGCCACGGCCATGCTGGCCAACGGCGGCGTGCGCCACCGCCTGCACCTGGTCGCCGCCACCCAGGACGGCTTCAACGCGCCGCGCGTGCCCGAGCCGCAGCCGGAGGGCGTGCGCATCGTGCCCGACGACGCCAACCTCGCCGCCGTGCGCGACGGCCTGGTGGCGGTGCTGCACGGGCCCACCGGCACCGCCCGATCGGCGGCCGCGGGCGCGCCCTACCTGATCGCCGGCAAGACCGGCACGGCGCAGCGCACCAGCCGGCGCGGCACGCAGTCCATCAATCCCAAGGACCTGCCCTACCACCTGCGCCACCAGGCCTGGATGATCGCCTTCGCGCCGGCCGACAACCCCACCATCGCCCTGGCGGTGCTGGTCGAGCACGGCGGCTCGGGCTCCGGCGCCGCGGCCCCGGTCGCGCGGCGCATCCTCGACGCCTGGCTGCTGCCGCCCAAGGAGGAGCCCGCGCCATGAGCCTGTTCCTGCGCTGGCTGCGCGAGGTCCCGCTGCGCCTGTTCGACAAGCTCGACCTGCCGCTGCTGCTGGGCCTGCTGGCGCTGATGGCGATCAGCCTGGTGGTGCTGTCCAGCGCCTCGGACGGCAACGCCCGGCTGGTGCTCTCGCAGGGCGCGCGCTTCGCGGTCGGCCTGGGCGCGATGGTGCTGATCTCGCGCATCCCGCCGGCGCGCCTGCGCCTGTGGACCCCGCTGGCCTACGCCGGTTCGCTGGTGCTGCTGGGCCTGGTGTTCGTGTTCGGCTCGGGCCGCAGCGCCAACCTGTGGCTGGACCTGGGCGTGTTCTACCTGCAGCCGGGCGAGCTGCTGAAGCTCAGCGTGCCGATGATGCTGGCCTGGTACCTGCACGCCTCGGTGCTGCCGCCGCGCTGGAGCACGCTGGGCGTCTCGGCCGCGATCATCGGCCTGCCGGTGGGCATGATCATCCTGCAGCCCGACCTGGGCACCGGCATGCTGGTGGCCGCGTCCGGCGCCTTCGCCATCTACCTGGCGGGCATGGCCTGGTGGCGCATGGGCCTGTTCGTCGGCCTGGGCCTGGCGGCGCTGCCGGTGGGCTGGCATTTCCTGATGCCCTACCAGCGCGACCGCATCCTCACCTTCCTCGACCCCGAGTCCGACCCGCTGGGCGCGGGCTGGAACATCATCCAGTCCAAGATCGCCATCGGCTCCGGCGGCCTGGCCGGCAAGGGCTGGGGGCAGGGCAGCCAGTCGCACCTGGATTTCCTGCCCGAGCACACCACCGACTTCGTCTTCTCGGTGCTGAGCGAGGAGTGGGGCTGGCTGGGCGTGGTGACGGTGCTGGCCCTGTACCTGTTCGTGGTCGCGCGCTGCCTGTGGATCGCCGCCGAGGCCCGCGACGGCTACTCGCGCCTGCTCGCCGGCGCGCTGGCCATGACCTTCTCGGTCTACGTGATCGTCAACGGCGGCATGGTCGCCGGCCTGCTGCCGGTGGTGGGCGTGCCGATGCCGCTGCTGAGCTTCGGCGGTACCTCGGCGGTGTCGCTGCTGGCCGGTTTCGGCATGGTGATGTCGGTGCACGCCCACCGCAAATTCATGGGCACCTAGGCCGCTGGCGGCGCGGCCCGCGTGCTAAATTGCCGGCCACGGAACCCGCCAGAACACCGGTCCATGCCCCGACTCCCGCTTCGCCCGCTCGCGCTCGCCCTCCTGCTGGGGGCCGGCCCCGTCTCCGCCCAATCCGGTCCCGCCCCCGATCCCGCCCTGCGCGCCGCCTTCCTCGCGGAGGCCTCGCAGAAGCACGGCCTGTCGGCCGACGAGGTCGAGGCCTGGCTGGCGCGTGCCGACCACCAGCCCGCCATCGTCGCGGCCATGGCCCGCCCGGCCGAGGCCGTGAAGCCGTGGAAGGACTACCGGCCGATCTTCCTGGGCGAGAAGCGCATCCGCGACGGCCGCGCCTTCCTCGCCACGCACCGCGCCGAACTCGACAAGGTCTCGGCCGCCACCGGCGTGCCGCCCGAGGTCATCGTCGCCATCATCGGCGTCGAGACCAGCTACGGCAGCATCACCGGCAGCTGGGACGTGCTCGACGCGCTGTACACGCTGGGCTTCTTCTACCCGGTCAGCGGCAAGCCCGACCAGGTCGAGCGCGAGCAGCGCCGCGGCGCCTTCTTCCGCGACGAGCTGGCGCAGGTGATGCGCCTGGCCAAGGAGGAGCAGCTCGACCTGGCCGCACTCAAGGGCAGCTATGCCGGCGCCATGGGCTGGGGCCAGTTCATGCCCTCGAGCTACCGCGCCTACGCCCGCGACGGGGACGGCGACGGCCGCCGCGACCTGTTCCGCTCGCTGCCCGACGTGTTCGCCTCGGTCGCCAACTACTTCGTCGCCCACGGCTGGGAGCGCGACGCGCCGGTGGTGGCGCGCGCGGTCGCCGAGGACGGCGCGGCCTTCGTGCCCGACTCCCCGGAGGCGAAATTCACGCTCGCCGAACTGGGCCAGAAGGGCTTCCGCCCGGCCGAGGCGCAGGGCCACGACCTGCCGGCCACCCTGGTGACCTTCGAGGGCGCGCAGGGCACCGAGCACTGGATCACCTTCAAGAATTTCTACGTGATCACCCGCTACAACCGCTCGCCGATGTACGCGATGGCCGTGTACCAGCTCTCGCGCGAGATCGCCGCGGCCCCGGAGGCCGCCGTCGCGCCATGAGGCAGGTCGCCGGCGCGCTGCTGCTGGGCCTGCTGGCCGGCTGCGGCGGCAAGGCGGCCCGGCCGACGCCGCCGGCCGACGCCGCGGCGGCCGGCGTGCCGGCGCCCGCGCGCACCGCGCCCGCCGGCGACGCCACGGACGCGGAGATCCCGCTGGCCTGCCTGCAGGTGCGCGAGCACCGCGACGAGGACTACACCCCCGGCGGCCTGTACGCGCCCGGCGTGCGCGACAGCGCGCCCGAGCACGCGCTCGACGTCAGCGGCATCCCCGAGCCGGAACCGCGCCACGAGCCGCGTTCGGCCTATGGCAACCGCACGCCCTACACCGTGCTGGGCAAGAGCTACCGGGTGATGGACAGCGCCGAGGGCTACGTCGAACGCGGCGTGGCGTCCTGGTACGGGCAGAAGTTCCACGGCCGCCTGACCTCCAGCCGCGAGGTCTACGACATGTGCAGCTTCAGCGCCGCGCACAAGACCCTGCCGCTGCCCAGCGTGGTGCGCGTGACCAACCTCGACAACGGGCGCAGCGTGGTGGTGCGCGTGAACGACCGCGGCCCCTTCCACGCCGGCCGCATCATCGACCTCAGCTACGCCGCCGCCGTGCGCCTGGGCGTGGACCGCACCGGCACGGCGCGCGTGGAAGTGCGGGCGCTGTCGCCGGGCGAGGGCGGGGTGCTGGCAGGCGTCGGCGCCGGTGGCGCGCCCGTCGCGCCGGCGGTGCCCGCCGACGCCGCGCCTTCGGCCACGCCGCCGCTGCCCGCGGGCGACGGCCGCCACGTCGTGCAGGTCGGCGCCTACGGCGACAAGGACAATGCCCAGCGCGTCGCCCGCCGGCTGCGCGACGCCGGCATCGACGACGTCGACGTGGATGGCGTGCACGTGCAGGGCCGCAAGCTCTGGCGCGTGCGCATCGGCCCGCTGGCCACCGCCGGCGCCGCCGACGTGATCGACCGCATCCGTGCGCTGGGCCTGCCCAGCCCGCGTGTGTTCAGCGAATGAGACCTACCCTGTCCCCCGTGTTTTCCCCTTGATTTTCCGGCCGGCCCCGCGCCGGCCCCGCCCTGGAGTTCGCCCCGGATGTCCGCTTCCCGCTTCGCCGCCTTCGCCCTGGCCGCTTTCGCCGGCCTCGCCTTCGCCCAGGCCCCGGTGCCTTCGCCCGCGCCGGCGCCGGCGCCTGCCGCGGCCCAGCCCGCGCCGATCCCGGTCGCGCCGGTGCCGGCCGGGGCCAAGGCCTGGATCCTGATGGACCACGCCACCGGCCAGGTGCTGGCGGGCGAGAACATCGACCAGCCGCTCGAGCCGGCCAGCATCACCAAGGTGATGACGACCTACGTCGTCGCCGCCGAGATGGCCGCCGGCAAGATCAAGGCCACCGACAGCGTGCGCATCAGCGAGAACGCCTGGCGCAGCGGCGGCGCCGGCACCGACGGCAGCTACAGCGCGCTGGCGGTCAATTCCGAGGTGCCGCTGCAGGACGTGCTGCACGGCCTGGTGATCCAGTCCGGCAACGACGCCGCCATCGCCCTGGCCGAGCACGTGGCCGGCAGCGAAGCCGCCTTCGTCGACCTGATGAACCAGTACGCGAAGAAGCTGGGCATGAACGCCTCGCACTTCGAGAACGCGCACGGCCTCTCCGCCCCGGGCCACGTGATGAGCGCGCGCGACATCGCCATCCTCTCGCGCGCGCTGATCAACGACCATCCCGAGCACTACGCGCTGCACAAGATCAAGGAGTTCACCTACAACGGCATCCAGCAGTGGAACCGCAACGGCCTGCTGTGGAAGGACGCCAGCGTGGACGGCCTCAAGACCGGCCACACCTCGGCCGCCGGCTACTGCCTGGCCGCCTCGGCCAAGCGCGGCGACCAGCGCCTGATCTCGGTGGTGCTGGGCATCGACACCCAGAGCCGCAGCGAGGGCTTCCGCCTGCGCGAGGAGGGCAACCTGGCCCTGCTCAACTGGGGCTTCCGCTTCTACGAGACGCATGCGGTCTACGCCGCCGGCGCCAAGGTCGCCGAGCACAAGGTCTGGCGCGGCGAGGCCGAGCAGGTCCCGCTGGGCGTGGCCGAGCCGCTGCTGGTCACCCTGCCGCGCGGCCGCTATGCCGACCTCAAGCCGACCATGGACGTGCCGCGCCAGCTGAGCGCGCCGATCGCCAAGGGCCAGGCCATCGGCACCGTGCGCCTGTCGCTCGATGGCCAGGTGGTGGCCGAGCGCCCGCTGGTCGCGTTGGACGGGGTCGCCGAGGGCGGCTTCTTCAAGCGCATGAGCGACGATTTCTGGCTGTGGTGGGAGAGCGAGTGATCGCCGCCCCCGCGAGGTGAAGAAAGGCCGGCCCCGCCGGCCTTTTTTTCGCCCCGCGCGCCGCCGCGTCGCGCGGGGGCGTGCCAGAATCGCGGCAGGCGCCCGGCCGGGCGCCGCATGCAGGGGGCATGCGATGCAGGTGCAGGCAACGGACGAGGCCCGGCGCGCGCGGCTCGCCCAGGAAACCAGCGACACCGCCCAGCGCGTGGCCCTGGGCGGCGCGTTCTACGTGCTCGGCTGGCTGGTCGTCGGCGGCTTCGCCGGCGTGCACCGGTTCGCGCCGGTGCCGGCCGCGCTGCTCCTGCTGGCCTTCGTCGCGCTGGCCCTGGCCCGGCGCAGGCCGCCCCCGCCGGCGCCCGGCGCGGCCGCGGCGGCGATGCAGGCCTGGCTCGACCGGCAGTGGACGATCGTCATCGGCACCGGCGGCCTCTGGGCCGGCGTGCTGGCCTGGGCCTGGCTGGACCCGCGCTTCGAACCGGCGCGCATCGCCGCGCTGCTGTGCACGGTGGCCTACGCCACCGCCTTCGCGCACAACTTCAGCACGCGCCTGGGACGCGCGCTGGCCGGCGTGGGGTTGCTCTACCTGCCGGCACCGGCGCTGGTCGCGGCCGGGGGCGGGTCGCCCGCGCTGGCGCTGACGCTGGCCATCTTCGGTGTCTACCTGGCCCTGATCACCCGCCGCAGCCACGCCGAGTACCAGCGCCAGCTGGACGTGGACCAGGCCCTGCGCCTGCAGCGCGACCAGTACGAGCACCTCAGCCGCACCGACGCCCTCACCGGCCTGTCCAACCGCCGGCATTTTTCGGCCGCGCTCGAGCACCTGGAGGCCGAGGCCGCGCGCCGGGGCCAGCCCCTGTCCCTGCTCGTGATCGACCTGGACCACTTCAAGCGGGTGAACGACGAGAACGGCCACGAAGCCGGCGACGCCTGCCTGGCGCGCTTCGGCGAGCGCCTGTGCGAGGTCTTCGCCCAGCCCGGCGCGCACCTGGCCCGGCTCGGCGGCGAGGAGTTCGCCGTGCTGCTGCCCGGCCTGGACGCGCCGGCGGCCGCCGCCGCGGCCGAATCCCTGCGCGCCAGCCTGGCGGCGCGGCCGCTGCCGCTGCGCGAGGGCCTGATCCGCATCAGCGTCAGCGTCGGCGTGGCCGGGCGCGGGCCGGGCCAGGAGGCCGCGGCCTTCTTCCGCGCCGCCGACCAGGCCATGTACCGGGCCAAGGCCGAGGGCCGCGACCGGGTCCGGGTGGCCGGGGCCTGAGCCCGTCCCGGGCGGCCGGCCAGGCTTGGGGCGGCCCCCCGGCGCCCCCATAATGGCGGCCATGAGCATCCGTTCCGACAATCCCGACCACGGCTTCCAGTTCCCCGGCGTCTTCGAGATCAGCGCCATGGGTTCGGTCGAGGCCGACCTGCACCTGGTCGCGCCGATGGTGCTCGAGGCCCTGGGCCTGACCGTCTACCACGACCGCACCCGCACCCGGCCCTCGTCCAAGGGCAGCTATGTCTCGGTGACCCTGGTCTTCGAGGCGCATTCGCGCGAGGACTACGACGCCGCCCATGGCGCCCTGCGCGACCACCCCGCGGTGAAGTGGACGCTGTGACCGCCTGCGCGACGCCCGCTGCCGATGCGCCCGCCCGCGACTGGCGCGTGCGCCACCTCGGCCGCCAGGCCTACGAACCCGTCTGGCGCGCCATGCAGCGCTTCACGGATACCCGCGGCCCGGACACCGAGGACGAACTGTGGATCGTCGAACACGATCCGGTCTTCACGCTCGGCCAGGCCGGCAAGCCCGAGCACGTGCTGGCCCCGGGCGACATCCCGGTGGTCAACGTCGACCGCGGCGGCCAGGTGACCTACCACGGCCCCGGCCAGGTGGTCGCCTACCCGCTGGTGGACCTGCGCCGCCTGGGCCTGGGCGTGCGCGACCTGGTCTGCCGCATCGAAGGCGCCGTCATCGACGTGCTGGCCGGCTACGGCATCCGCGGCGAGCGCAAGGACGGCGCCCCCGGCATCTACGTGGATGGCGCCAAGGTGATGGCCCTGGGCCTGCGCGTGCGCCGCGGCTGCAGCTTCCACGGCCTGGCCTTCAACGTGGCCATGGACCTGGAGCCGTTCCGGCGCATCAATCCCTGTGGTTACACGGGGTTGGAAGTGACCTCGGTGCTAGACTTGGGCGGCCCCGGCCGGTTCGACGCCGTGGCCGACGCGGTCATCGCCGCGCTGTCCCGCCAGCTGGGCCTGAGGCCCCGGGCGGTCGCCGAACTCCCCGACCTCGCCCCCGCCGCCTGAGCCTTCCCATGTCCGACCCCGCCGCCAAGTCCATTCCCCTGCAGGTCCTGGGTTCGCCCCTGGCCGAAGGCGAGAAGCAGCTGGGCGGCGACAAGATCGGCCGCAGCCCGGTGAAGTTCGACGAGAGCGCGCCCGTGCTGCGCAAGCCCAGCTGGATCCGCGTGCGCATCCCCTCGGGCAACGCCGTCGCCAAGCTCAAGAGCAAGCTGCGCGAGAACCGCCTGGTGACGGTCTGCGAGGAAGCCAGCTGCCCGAACATCCACGAGTGCTTCAGCCACGGCACCGCCACCTTCATGATCCTGGGCGAGGTCTGCACGCGCCGCTGCAGCTTCTGCGACGTCGCCCACGGCCGGCCCAAGCCGCCGGACGCCCAGGAGCCGGCGAACCTCGCCCGCACGATCGCGGACATGGGCTTGCGCTACGTGGTCATCACCTCCGTGGACCGCGACGACCTGCGCGACGGCGGCGCCCAGCACTTCGTCGACTGCATCCGCGAAACCCGCGCGCTGTCGCCCGACATCAGGATCGAGATCCTCACGCCCGACTTCCGCGGCAAGGGCCGCATGGACCGCGCGCTGGAGATCCTGGCGCAGTCGCCGCCGGACGTGTTCAACCACAACCTCGAGACGGTGCCCGACCTGTACCCGAACGTGCGCCCGGGCGCCGACTACGCCTGGTCGCTGCAGCTGCTCAAGCGCTTCAAGGCCCAGCACCCGGAGGTGCCGACCAAGTCCGGCATCATGCTGGGCCTGGGCGAGACGATGGATCAGGTGCTGGCCACCCTGCGCGACCTGCGCGCCCACGACGTGGACATGGTCACCATCGGCCAGTACCTGCAGCCCACGCCGCACCACCACCCGGTGATGCGCTACTGGACGCCCGAGGAGTTCAAGCAGCTCGAGCTCGCCGGCATGGACATGGGCTTCACGCACGTGGCCTCGGGCCCGATGGTGCGCTCGAGCTACCACGCGGACCGAATGGCCGCTGAAGCCGGCTTCGTCGCCGACCCCGCCTGAACATTCCCGGGGGTATGCTCGACCCGTCCCCCACCATCGGCACAGGCCCGGGGCGCGCCACGAGGCGCACCCTGTGCCCCTGAACCTCCGGACATCGCCATGCTCAAGCACAAGCTGATCGCCTTCTCCGCGGCCCTGCCGCTGGCCCTGGCCGTGGCGGCCAGCACCGGCCCCGCCGGCACGCCCGCCGCCGAAGGCTTCGGCGCGTCGGCCGAGCAGGCCGCGGCCGCGCGCCTGGTCTACGGCATCCTGTCCGACAGCCGCTACGTCTATCGCCCGGTCGCCCTCGACGACACGCTGTCGGCGGAGATCCACCGCCGCTACCTCGAGGCGCTCGACAGCCAGAAGCTGTTCTTCACCCGCGAGGACATCGCCCGCTTCGAGGCCTACCGCGGCCGCCACGACGACGCGATCCGGCAGCAGCGCTTCGACCCGGCCTACGAGATCTTCGCCACCTACGTGCGCCGCGTCGACGAGCGCATCGCCGCCGCGCGCGCCCGCCTGGCCAAGCCCTTCGACTTCAGCACCAGCGACACCTGGAACTACGACCGCGAGGGCGCCGACTGGGCCGCCGACGGCGCCGAGCTCGACGCGCTCTGGGCCAAGTACGTCAAGAACGACGCCCTGCGCCTGAAGCTGGCCGGCCGCAAGCCCGACGAGATCCGCCGCACCCTCGACAAGCGCTACGCCGGCATCGCCGAGCGCGTGCACGAACTGCGCTCGGACGACGTGTTCGAGAGCTTCATGAACGCCTACGCGGGCTCGATCGACCCGCACACCAGCTACATGTCGCCGCGCAGCGCCGAGAACTTCAACATGACGATGCGCCTGTCCATGGAGGGCATCGGCGCCATCCTGCAGCGGCAGGACGAGTTCGTGGCCGTGCGCACCATCGTGCCGGGCGGCCCGGCCGCCAACGGCGGCGTGCTGAAGGTCGGCGACCGCGTGGTCGCCGTCGGCCAGGGCCCGAGCGGCCCGATGACCGACGTGGTCGGCTGGCGCATCGACGACGTGGTCGCGCTCATCCGCGGCAAGAAGGGCACCGAGGTGCGCCTGGAGGTGCTGCCCGCCGAGGCCGGCGTGGACGCCAAGCCGCAGCTGGTGCGCATCATCCGCGACAAGGTCAAGCTCGAGCAGCAGGCGGCGCAGAAGCGCGTGATCGAGGCCGGCGGCCGCCGCATCGGCGTGGTCGAACTGCCGACCTTCTACCTCGATTTCGAAGCCCGCCGCCGCGGCGACCCGGACGCGCGCTCGGCCACCGCCGACGTCGCCAAGCTGCTGCGCGAACTCAAGGCCGAGAAGGTCGAGGGCGTGGTGATCGACCTGCGCGACAACGGCGGCGGTTCGCTGCTCGAGGCGGTCGAACTCACCGGCCTGTTCATCGACACCGGGCCGGTCGTGCAGGTGCGCGAGACCGGCGGCCGCGTCAGCGTGGAAGGCGACGACGCCGCCGGCGTGGCCTGGGACGGCCCGCTGGCCGTGCTGGTCAACCGCGGCTCGGCCTCGGCCTCGGAGATCTTCGCGGCCGCCATCCAGGACTACGGCCGCGGCCTGATCATCGGCGAGCCGACCTTCGGCAAGGGCACCGTGCAGAGCCTGATCGACCTCGACCGCTTCCCGCGCAAGGACGACGTCAAGTTCGGCCAGGTCAAGCTCACCGTCGCCCAGTACTTCCGCATCGACGGCGGCACCACCCAGCTTGGCGGCGTCATCCCCGACCTGCAGTTCCCGGTCACGCTCGACGCCAGCGAGTACGGCGAGAGCACCTACGACAACGCCCTGCCGGCCACCCGCATCGCCCGCGCCCAGCACGCCAACCTCGGCGACTTCACCGCGCTGGTGCCGCGCCTGCTGGCGCAGCACAAGGCGCGCGTGGCCAAGGACCGCGAGTTCGGCTGGTGGGCCGAGGACGTGGCGACCTACCGCGCCGAGCGCGAGCAGAAGACGATCTCGCTCAACGAGGCCGTGCGCCGCGCCGAGCGCGACCGCCTCGAGGCCCAGCGCAAGCAGCGCCAGGCCGAGCGCGCCGCGGCCGGCCTGGACACCGACGCCCTGGCCCAGGCCGACGACGGCCTGACCGCGTCCGAGCGCAGCATCGCCGAGCAGGCGGCGCTGGAGGAGGCCGCCAAGACCCGTCCCGATCCGCTGCTGCGCGAATCCGCGGCGATCCTGGCCGACGCGCTCGGCATGCTCGAACGCGACCAGCAGCTCACCGCCCGCGTGCTGCCGGTGACCCGCCAGCCCGGCATCTGGGCCGAATAAGCCCGCCGCAAGAACCGGATGGCCGCGCCCGCCGGGCGCGGCTAGGGTGCCGGCCATGGACACCGCTCCCGATCCCCGCCTCGAACACGCCCGCCGCCTGCTCGACCAGGACGACCTGTCCCTGGCCGAGCTGGGCCGCGCCGTCGGCCTCAGCCCCTCGCACCTGCAGCGCCGCTTCCGCGCCGCCTTCGGCCTCAGCCCGGCCGAGTACCGCGGCCAGCGCCGGCTCGGCACGCTCAAGCGCGAGCTGCGCGCCGGCTCGGACGTGACCCGCGCCGTGTACGAAGCCGGCTACGGCTCGCCCAGCCGCGTCTACGAGGACGGTGCCGCGCGCCTGGGCATGCCGCCGATGGCCTACCGGCGCGGCGGCGAGGGCCTGCACATCCGCTGGTCGGTGGTCGGCACCGCGCTGGGCCGCGCCCTGGTGGCGGTGACCGAACGCGGGGTCTGCACGGTCGCGCTCGGCGACGACGAGGCGGCCCTGGAGGCCGGCCTGCGCGAGGAGTTCCCGCGCGCGCAGTTGGAACGCGTGGACGCCGGCCGCGACGAATTCCTCGCCCCGCGCGTGCGCGCCGTCGCCGAGGCCCTGGCCGGGCGCAGCGCGCGGCTGCCGGTCGAACTGGTCGGCACCGCTTTCCAGCAGCGCGTCTGGCAGGCGCTGATGCGCATCCCGCCGGGCGAAACCCGCAGCTACGCCGGCCTGGCCGCCGAACTGGGCCTGCCGCGCGGTGCCCGTGCCGTCGCCCGTGCCTGCGCCGGCAACCGCGTCGCCGTACTGGTGCCCTGCCACCGCGTGGTGCGCGGCGACGGCAGCCTGGGCGGCTACCGCTGGGGCCTGCCGCGCAAGCGCGAGCTGCTGGCGCGCGAAGCCCGCGAAGGAGCCGCCGCCTCCGCATGAGTGCGTCCGTCGCCGCCAAGCCGGCCGCCTGGGCGGTCGCGCTCGCCCTCGCGTCCGTCTACCTGGTCTGGGGCTCGACCTACCTCGCCATCCGCGTCGGCCTCGAGGGCTATCCGCCCTTCCTGATGGGCAGCCTGCGCTTCATCGCCGCGGCGCTGGCCTTCTATGCCTTCCTGCGCTGGCGCGGGCACGCGCCGCCGACGCGCGCCCAGTGGCGCAACGCGGCGGTGATGGGCCTGTTCATGATGCTGCTGGGCAATGGCCTGGTGAACGTGGCCGAGCAGACCGTGTCCTCCGGCCTGGCGGCCGTGGCCGTCGCCTCCATGCCGCTGTGGGCCGGCGTGTTCGGCATGCTGCGCGGCCAGCACCCGAGCCGCGGCGAATGGCTGGGCCTGGTGGTCGGCTTCGCCGGCGTGGTCTGGCTCAACCTCGACGGCGAGATGCAGGCCAGCCTGGTCGGCATGGTCGCGCTGGTGCTGGCGCCGATGGCCTGGGCCTGGGGCTCGGTCTGGAGCCGCGGCCGCGACCTGCCCGCGCCCTTCATGAGCACCGCCGCGCAGATGCTCTGCGGCGGCGTGGCCATGGGCGTGCTCGGCCTGCTCATCGGCGAACGCATCACCACGGTGCCGCCGCTGTCGGCGACGCTGGCGGTGGGCTATCTCGCGGCCTTCGGTTCGATCGTCGGCTTCAGCGCCTACGTCTGGCTGCTGCACCACGTGCGGCCGGCGCTCGCGACCAGCTACGCCTACGTCAATCCGCCGATCGCGGTGCTGCTGGGCGCGCTGCTGCTGGGCGAACGCGTCGGCGCCGATGCGGTCGGCGCCATGGCCGTCATCCTCGCCGGCGTGCTCATCATCAGCCGCTCCAAGGCCCGCGCTTGAAACAACAGCGTTTTTTGACGCGGATTGACGCGGATAAACGCGGATAGGTCAAAAGCAGCACTGGAATGGATGCGTCGCGGCAAAAACCGCCGCAGGTTCTCGTGTGCCAGCTCGCGACGCCGCCATTCCTGCCTTGCTTAATCCGCGTGTATCCGCGTCAATCCGCGTCGAAAAAACGCTTCAACGCGACCCGTCGCGCTCGGGCGGCGGGGCGGCGCCGTCGCAGGCGGGCACGTCCTCGGCGCAGTGTTCGACCGGGGCGTTGGCGGGCTGGCGGCGGGCGCGCCACAGGCCGTCGGCGGCGTACACGACGAGGCCGGCCCAGATCGCCGAGAAGCCGATCGCCTGCGTGCCGCTGAAGGTCTCGCCGAGAAGCAGCACGCCGGTGAGCAGCTGCAGCGTCGGCGAGATGTACTGCAGGATGCCGACCAGCGAGTAGGGCACGCGGCGCGCGCCGAAAGCGAAGCCGATCAGCGGCAGCGCGGTCAGCACGCCGCCGAACACCAGCAGCCAGTCGCTGCCCGGGCGGCCGTCCAGGAAGTTCGCCGTGCCCTGCCAGTGCAGCCAGCCCAGCCAGGCCACCGCGGGCACCAGCATCACCAGGCTTTCGATCGCCAGGCCGGGGATCGCGTCCACGTGCGCGACCTTCCGGATCAGCCCGTAGCAGGCGAAGCTCAGCGCCAGCGCCAGCGAGATCCACGGCGGCTCGCCGTGCAGGAAGGCCAGCCACAGCACGCCGGCCGCGGCCATCGCCACCGCCGTCCACTGCGCGCGGTTGAGCCGCTCGCGCAGCACCAGCACGCCGATCAGCACGTTCACCAGCGGGTTGATGAAATAGCCCAGGCTCGACTCGACCACGCGGCCGTTGGTCACCGCCCAGATGTAGATGCCCCAGTTGAAGCTGATCAGCAGCGCGCTGAGCACCAGCAGCCGGCCGACCTTCGGCCGCGACAGCGCCGTGCGCAGCCAGGCCAGGCCGTCGCGCGCCACCAGGTAGCCGACCACGAACACGGCGCACCAGAGGATGCGGTGGGCGATGATCTCCAGCGCCGGCACCTCGCGCAGGAAGTACCAGTACAGCGGGAACACGCCCCAGAGCACGTAGGCGCCGATGGCGGCGGCCAGGCCCTTGCGGTCGATGGCGGGGGATGGGGTCACGGGGGCCTCCGGCGCGGGCGGCGATTATCCGCCCGCGCGCGGTTGCGTGCCTGCAACGCTGAGCCCGTGCCGGCGCACCGGCCGGGGCCCCGCGCGCCCGGGGGACGCGCGGGGCGGGGCGATTACTGCGTGCGCAGGGCGGTGGTCACCTGCATGCGCGCGGCCCGGGCCGCCGGCAGCAGGCCGCCGACGAAGCCGATGGCCATGGCGATCACCAGGCCGGTCAGCACCAGCGGCGGCGTGACCGCGAACTCGAACACCACCTGGGTGAAGCTGGCCTGGCTGAGCGTCGAGACCGACAGGCCGTTGAACAGCACGTAGGCGGCGATCGCGCCGACGACGCCGCCGACCAGGGACAGCAGCACCGCCTCCACCATCACCGAGGCCAGCACCGGCAGCCCGCCGAAGCCGATCGCGCGCAGCGTGGCGATCTCGCGGGTGCGGGCCGACACCGCCGCGTACATCGTGTTGAGCGCGGCGAAGATCGCGCCCAGGCCCATGATGAAGGTGACCACGAAGGCCAGCGCCTCGATCGTCTGCCGCACGCCGCGGGTCTGGGCGCTGTAGTAGGCCTGCTCGGCGGTGACGTCCACCGCCAGGCGCGGATCGGCGGCCAGGGCCGCGCGCAGGGTCTCGATCGCCGCCGGCGACTCCAGCCCGACCCGCACCGCGCTCACGCCATTGCCGCGGTTGAAGGCCGACTGCGCCGTGCCGAGGTCGACCCAGATCTCGCTGTCGTTGGCGTCGCCGGCGCTGAAGTGCCCGACCACCGTCCAGTCCGAGCCGCGCATGCGCAGGGTGTCGCCCAGGGCGGTGCCGGCGAACTGGCCGGCGATGCCGGCGCCGACGATGACTTCGCGCTTGCCCGGCGCGAACTCCCGGCCGGCGGTGATGCGCAGCTGCGGCCGCAGGCCGAACGAGGCCGGCTCGACGCCGCGCAGGGTGACGTTGGCGACCGCGGCCGGGTCGTCCTTGCGGGCCAGTTCGGTGATCACCATCAGCTCGCCGGCGGCGAGCGGCTGGCCGTCGGGGCCCTTGCGGATGCCCGGGCCGAGCTTGATCAGCTGGGCGCTGTCGCCGCCGAAGCCGGAGTTGAGCTCGGCGCCGGACTGGCCGCGCAGCACGATGGCGTTGTCCTCCCGCCCGGCCGACTGCAGGGTCGAGGAGAAACCGTTGGCCATCGCCAGCAGGGCGGTGAACACCGCCACCACGCCGGCCAGGCCGATGACGATGACCAGCGACGGACCCCAGCGCTCGGGGATGCTGCGCACGTTCATCAGGGTGATCGCGAGGATCTGCTTGAACATGGCGGTTCTCCTCAGCGGCCCGCGAGGGCGTCGACGATGCGCAGGCGGCGCGCCCGCAGCGCGGGCATCAGGCCGACCGCGAGGCTCAGCCCGAGGATCGCAAGCAGGCCGGCGATCCACACCTGGGCGGTCAGGATGATCGGCGGCAGGAAGCCACCGGCGGCCTGGCTGATGCCCTGGCTGAGGAACCACGCGATCCCCAGCCCGGCCAGCCCGCCGATCGCGCACAGCGCCAGCGTCTCGGCCAGCACGAAGCCCAGCACCGCGTTGTCGGTGAAGCCCAGGGTCTTGAGCACGGCGAACTGCGGCACGCGTTCGCGCACGCTCTGGGCCATGGTGTTGCCGACCACCAGCAGCAGGGTGAAGAACACCGCGAACAGGATCCAGCGCAGCATCAGGCCGATGTCGCCCAGCTGCTTGAGGAAGTTCACGTTGAAGTCCTTCTCCGACATCGTGCGGGTCTCGTCGGCGGTGTTCTCGAAGCGCTGGTCGATGGTGCGGGCGATCGCCTCGGCCATGCCGGGGTCCTCGATCTTCAGCGAGAACATGCCGGCCAGGCCGCCGCCGAACATCGAGGCCTCGGCGAAGTAGGCGTGGTTGATGTACATGCCGTTGGTCTGGCCCTGCCACTGCTCGTCGATGCCGTCGTAGATGCCGACGACGTCGAACTCCCAGTCCTTGCTGCCGTTCTTCTGCGGGAAGATGTTCGAGGCCAGCGGGATGCGGTCGCCCACCTTCCAGCCGGTGCGGTCGGCGACCTGGCGGCCGACGATGATGCCGGTGCGGGTGCGCGCGAAGGCCTGCCAGTGCTCCTCGGGCATCACCCACTCCGGATAGACCGCGTGCAGGCGCTCCGGATCGACCGCGAAGGTGAAGATCTCGGTGTTGTCGGCCTTGTTCACGCCGCCGAACCACTGCTGGTACATCGCGCGCTCGACGCCGGGGATCGCGTCGATCTCGGGCACCATGCGCATCGGCAGCGAGTTGGTGAAGGACACCCGAGACTGGGTGACCAGGCGGGTGGTGCCGACGAAATCGGCGCCGCTGCTGAAGACGACGATGACCGCCTGCAGCAGGCCGAACAGGGTGAAGGCCGTGACCACCGACAGCAGGGTCAGCCAGGTGCGGCCCTTGCGGTGGAAGAGGTTGGCGAGGACGAGTCCCGTGCGGGTCATGGCGGCGTCCTCAGTGCGCCGCGACGGCGTCGACGAGCAGGCCCTTGTCCAGGTGCACGGTGTGCGTGGCGTACTCGGCGGCCTTCGGGTCGTGCGTGACCATCACGATGGTCTTGCCGTGTTCGCGGTTGAGCACCTGCAGCAGGCCCAGGATCTCGTCGGCGGTCTTGCGGTCGAGGTCGCCGGTCGGCTCGTCGCAGATCAGCAGGGTCGGGTCGGTGACCAGGGCGCGGGCGATCGCCACGCGCTGCTCCTGGCCGCCGGAGAGCTCGCTGGGCTTGTGGCCGCCGCGGTCGCCCAGGCCCACCAGCTGCAGCGCCACCTGCGCCCGCTTGGCGCGTTCGGCGCCGCCCATCGGCGCCAGCAGCAGCGGCAGCTCGACGTTCTTCTGCGCCGTCAGCACCGGCAGCAGGTTGTAGAACTGGAACACGAAGCCGACGTGGTTCGCGCGCCAGGCCGCCAGCTCGCCGCCGGACATCTGGTCGATGCGCCGGCCCTCGACCGTCACGCTGCCCGAGGTCGGCGTGTCGAGCCCGCCGATCAGGTTGAGCAGGGTGGTCTTGCCCGAGCCCGAGGGCCCCATCAGCGCGACGAAATCGCCCTTGGGGATGTCCAGGTCGATGCCGTGCAGCACCTCGACGGTCTGCTTGCCGCGGGTGTAGTTCTTCTTCAGTTGCCGGATCTGGACGATTGCATCAGCCATGGCACGCCTCTCGTTTGTCGAACCCCGTAGGTGGGGCTTCAGCCCCGACCCCAAAATTTCCGGTTACTGCACCACCACCGCCGAGCCGTCCTCCAGCTCCGCCGCCGGCGCCAGCACCACCGTCTCGCCCACCGCCAGCCCGCGCGACACGCGGCGACGGCCGTCGCGCGCATCGGACACCTCCACCTCGCGCCGGCTGGCGCGGCCGTCGGCGACCACGAAGGCGACGCTGCGGCCTTCGCGCTGCACCACCGCCTCGGCCGGCACGCTCACGCCGGTGATGGCGGGCGCGCCGGCGGCCGGGGCTTCCTCGAGGAAGGACACGCGCACGCCCATGTCGGGCACCACGCGCGCGTCCTTCTCCTTGAACGCGATGCGCACCTTCACCGTCGCCTTGCTGCGGTCGGCGGTGGGCACGATGGCGATCACCTCGGCCGGGATGCGCCAGTCCGGATAGGCGTTGAGCACGGCCTGCACTTCCTGCCCGGCCTTCACGCGGCCGATGAAGGATTCATTGACGTCGACCTGGATCTCCAGCGACTCCATGTCCACGACGGTGCCGATGCCGGTGCGGGTGAAGCCGCCGCCGGCCGAAATCGGCGAGATCATCTCGCCCGGCTGCGCCGCCTTGACCGTGACCACGCCGGCGAAGGGCGCGCGCACCACGGTGTCGTCCAGGCCGATGCGCGCCAGGGCCAGCGACTCGCCGGCGACGTCGGCATTGCGGCGTGCGGACTCGAGCTGGGCCGCGAGCGCATCGCGCTCGGCGCGCGACTGGTCGAGCAGGGACTGCGCCACCAGCTGGCGCGCGGCCAGGTCGGTGTTCCGCGCCAGGGTCTTGTCGGCCAGGGCGAGCTGGGCCTCGGCGCGCACCACCTCGCTGCGCGCGGCGGCCAGGCGCGCAGCGGCCAGGTCGCGCTGCGCGATCGCGTCGGTGGACTCCAGCCGCGCCATCACCTCGCCCGCCTCGACCGCCTGGCCTTCCTCGACCAGCACCTCGAGCACCTTGCCGGTCACCTTCGAGGACACGGTGGCGATGCGGCGGGCGGTCACGTAGCCGGAGGCGTCGAGCACCGAAGCCGGGCCCGCGCTGCCGCCGCCGGCTTCCGCCTGCACCAGCGCGGTGCGCACGGCCAGCGGGTCGGGCCGCAGGCCCCAGGCCACCAGGGCGGCGACGAGCACGCCCGCGCCGAGCAGCCAGGGCCACAGGCGCCGGGTCGGCGCGGGCGGGGCGGCGCGGCGGTCGATCCGCAGTTCGTTGAGCAGCTCGGGGTTGGCCATGGTCTCGCGGGGGCGGGGAAGGGACGCGGCGAGTGTAGCCCCGGCCCGCGTGAGGCCAAGGTGCCGGAACTCACTTTCTCGCCGCAGTGCCCGCGGTCAGCCCCGCGGCCTGACAGCTGTCAGGCGGTCCGGCCGAAGCGCGCCGCGAGCATCGCCCACGCGGCGCGCAGGCCCTGGGCCTCGCCGCCGGCGGGCTTGCCCGGGCGATCGCCGTCGTTCCAGGCGTAGACGTCGACGTGGCCCCAGGTTTGGCCCTCGGGCACGAAGCGCTCGAGGTAGAGCGCGGCGGTGATGCTGCCGGCCATGCGCGAGGGACCGGAATTGGCCAGGTCGGCGATGCCGGACTTGAGGTAGCTCAGGTAGGGGCGCCACAGCGGCATGCGCCAGAGCGGATCGCGCTGGCGCTCGCCGGCGGCCAGCCAGTCCGCGGCCAGGGATTCGTCGTTGGCGTACAGCGCCGGCAGGTCCGGGCCCAGGGCGATGCGGGCCGCGCCGGTGAGCGTGGCGAAGTCGAGCAGCAGCACCGGCTTGGCCTCCGCGGCGTAGGCCAGCGCATCGCACAGCACCAGGCGGCCCTCGGCGTCGGTGTTGTCGATCTCCACGCTCAGGCCCTGGCGGGTGGTGATCACCTCGCCGGGGCGGAAGGCGTTGGGGCCGACCGCGTTCTCGACCAGCGGCAGCAGCAGCTGCAGGCGCACCGGCAGCTTGCGCGCCATCACCAGCTGGGCCAGGGCCAGCGCGTGCGCGGCGCCGCCCATGTCCTTCTTCATGTTGCGCATGCCGTCGGCCGGCTTGAGGTCCAGGCCGCCGGTGTCGAAGCACACGCCCTTGCCGACGATGGCCAGGCGCGGGTGCGATTCTTCGCCCCAGCTCAGTTCGACCAGGCGCGGCGCGCGGTGGCTGGCGCGGCCGACGGCGTGGATGGTCGGGAAGTTCTGCTTCAGCAGCTCGTCGCCGACGATGCTGCGGGCCTGCGCGCCGTAGGCCTGGGCCACGCGGATCGCGGCGGCCTCGAGTTCCTCCGGGCCCATGTGCTCGGTCGGCGTGTTCACCAGGTCGCGCACCAGGGTGCTGGCCTTGAGCAGGGCGAAGGCCTCGCTGGCGTCGGCGCCGGCGTCCTGCAGCACCAGCCGGGCCGGCGCGCGCGCGGGCTTGAGGTAGCGCTCGAAGCGATAGGCGCCCAGGCCCCAGCCGAGCAGGGCGGCATCGGCCGCGACCGGCGCCGGCGAGGCCGGATCCAGCCGGTAGGTCCCCGGCGGCAGCAGGCTGGGCAGGTGGGCCAGCGCCAGCGGATCGGCGGCGTCGCCGATGCCGGCCAGGTAGGCGCTGGGCCGGCCGTCCGGGCCGGGCAGGGCCAGGGGCGCGCCCGGCGCGGCCTGGAAACCGTGCGCGTCCAGCCAGGCCTGCACCGGCGCCGGCTGCGCGGCCTTCCAGGCGGCCAGCCGCGGCTTGTCCACGGTGACCAGGGCGGTCGCGGCGGCGGCGTCGGTGGCGGGGGCGAAGCAGGCGGGCAGGCTCATCGGGACTCCGGGGCGGGACGGCGGGCATCGAGCCAGTCGGCGAGGCCGGCCAGCGTGGTGAATTCGAGGTCGGGGCGCGGCAGGCCCAGCGGCCAGGCCTCGCGCTTGCGGTTGATCCAGCAGGTGCGCAGGCCGGCGCGGCGGGCGCCGTGCACGTCCAGCAGCGGGTCGTCGCCCACGTGCAGCACCTCGTGCGGCTGCACGCCCAGGCGCTCGCAGGTCGCGTGGAAGATCGGCGCCTCGGGCTTGGCGATGCCCTGCTCGCGCGCGCTGACGAACACCCGGAAGTGGCCGTGGATGCCGATGCGCGCCAGGTCGGCGTTGCCATTGGTCAGCGCGGCCACCGGGAAACGCGCGGCGAGGCGCTCGAGCGCCGGCAGCGCGTCGGGATAGAACTCGACCGCGTTGCGCTGGGCGTAGAAGGCCTCGAAGGCCGCGTCCACGTGCGCCGGGTCGTCGCCCGCGCCTTCGATGGCGCGGTGCAGGGAAATCTTGCGCTGGGTGGTGAAGTCGTGGGCCAGGTGCGGGTGCTCGGCGGCGACCTGCTCGCGCAGCTGGCGCATGCGATGGATCGGGAAGGCCTGGGCGGTGCGCGGGCAGTGCTCGCGCAGGAAGGCGTCGAGCGCGCGCTCGGCGCGTTCGATCAGCGGCCAGATCGGCCAGAGGGTGTCGTCGAGGTCGAGGCTCAGCGCCCGGGGCGGCATGTTCACGCCCGGATTCTAGCGCGCGGCCCCGCGAAGGGCGGGTGTTTCACTCCAGCAGCCGGGCCCAGGGCGCGCCGCCCTCGAGCCGCTCGGCGGCGATCTTCAGGCACACCAGCATCGGCACCGCCACCAGCAGGCCGGCCACGCCCCAGAGCCAGCCCCAGAGCAGCAGCCACAGGATGATCGCCAGCGGGTTGATGCGCATCGTCCGGCCCAGCACCAGCGGGGTGAACAGCTGGCTCTCGAGCGCGTGCAGCAGCAGGTAGCCGGCCGCCGGCATCAGGGCCTGGCCGAGGGTGTCGAAGCCCGACAGGCCGACCAGGCCCAGCAGCACCGCCATCACCAGCGGGCCGATGAAGGGCGTGAGGTTGAGCGCCGCGGCCAGCACGCCCCAGAGCAGCGGGTCGGCCACGCCCAGCCAGGCCAGGTAGACCGCGGTGGCCGCGCCCAGCGCGATGCTGGTGGCGCTGATGGTGAGCATGTAGCGCGAGAGGTCGCTCTGGATGCGCTGCACGATCTCGGCGGTGACGCGCTTCTGGGCGCGGGTGGGGCGCAGCTCCATCAGCTTGCGCAGCAGGTCGTCGCCGAACACCAGGAAGCTGAAGGTCAGCAGCACCACCGCCAGCACGCTGCCCAGCACGCGCGGCGTGGCGGCGAGCAGGTCGGGCGCGGGCGGGCGGATCACCACTTCCTGGGCGCCGCCGGCCTGGTCGCCGCCGGCCGCGAGGGTGTCGAGGCTGGCGCTGGCGCGGCGGGCCTCGCGCAGGGGCTCGACCATGGCCTGCAGCTTGGGCGCGGCCTCGCGGATCACGAAGGGCACCCGGCGCGCCCAGTCGCCGGCCGGCTCGGCCACGAACACCGCCACCGCGCCGACCGTGCCCAGCAGGCCGGCCACCAGCAGCAGCGCCGCCAGCGAGCGCGGCAGCCAGCGCAGCGGCGCGCGCCGCACCAGCGGGCTGAGCAGCAGGGCGAAGAAGGCGGCCAGCACCACCGGCAGGATCAGCCCGGCGGCGAAGTAGCAGGTGTAGAGCACCGCGAGCAGGACCAGCGCGCGCAGCAGGCGCAGGGTGTCGGGAGGCGCCGGTGCGCGTTCCCGGGGCGGGCGGTCGTTGCCGGGTGCGTCGCCGGGGCGCGGTTCCCGGTGGACGCGGGTCGCGGCCGGGGCGGCGGGGCGATCCGCGGCGGGCGGCGTCGCGGCCGCCCCGGGCTCAGCGGCGCCGGCGGGGCGGGGGCGTCGGCGCCGGGCCATCGTCCTCGTCTCCTTCGTCTTCCCCGTCGGCACCGGCCTCGCCGGCCGGCGGGTCGGGGCCGCCTGGCTCGCCGCCATCGATACCGTCGTCCTCGTCTTCCGGCGCGGCTTCGTCCAGGCCTGCCGCCTCGTCGTCCGCCGCTGCCTGCGCCGCGGCGAGGCCGGCCATCAGCGCCGGCAGCAGCGCCTGCGTGGCCAGCTCGAACAGCGGGCCGGCGGCGAATTTCGAGGCACCCGCCAGGCCGCCGGCCAGGCCGGGGCCGCTGCGGCCGGCCACGAAGCCCAGGCCCAGGCCACCGACGAGCACGCGGCCGGGCGTGGCGGCGCGGCGCAGTTCACCGGCCAGCCGCGTGCCGGCCTCGGTGGCGCCTGCGTGCGCCGCCTCGAAGGCGGCTTCGGCGGCGCGGGCGTCGGCGAGGGCGCGGGACAGGCTCATGGGCGCGGTGGGGTGCGCGGATCGTCGGCGGCCCCGCGGCCAGGCGCATCGGCCGGGGCGCCGGCGTCGGCGCGATCACGCGGCCACAGCCGCGCGACCTGGCGCCGCGTGGCGGGAAACCCGGCCAGGCCCAGCGCGGCGCGCGCCCGCGCCATCGCCCAGAGCGCCAGGCCGGCGCTGGCCAGCATCGGCAGCGCGATCGCCGCCGGCAGCGGCAGGCCCAGCGACCGCAGGCCGGCGACCGAAAGCGCGGCCAGCAGGCCCCAGGCGGTGGCGATCATCACGCCGGCCAGCACGGCCAGCAGCAGGGCGCGCAGCAGGGCTTCGCGCGCCAGCGCCAGTTCGGCGCGGACCAGGGTTTGGAGCGCGGCGAAGGCGCCGGCATAGGCGCCGGCCGCGTCCTGCGCGGCGCCCAGCACCGCGCGGGCGTCATCGCCCAGCGGGCCGGCGGCGTCCGGCGGCGCCTGCGCCTCGTCCATCGTGATTACTTGCGGCGCGTGAGCGCGGCGATCAGGTAGCCGGCCGCGAAGGCCACGCCGAAGGCGGCCAGCGGCCGGGCGCGGATCAGGTCCTCGGCCTGGCTCATCAGGCCCTTGCCCTGGTCGAGCAGGCCCTGCAGCTTCGCGTCCAGTTCGGCGCGGGCCTCGGCCGCGGCGGCGCTGCCGGATTCGAGCGCCTCGGCGGCCCCGGCCTTGAGCGCCTCGCGCGCCTCGCCCAGGTGGCCCTTGGCCTTGTCGATGTGGCGGATGTCCTCGGGTTGCGGGCTCATGCGGCGATCCTCCGTCGGGGCGCGTCCACCTTACTCCATCACGAGGTAGCCGAAGCGGCCGCCGCGCGCGACGCTCAGCACCAGGTCGCCCGGCGGCTGCGCCAGCACGTCGCGGAAGGCCTGCAGGTCCTGCACGTTGCGGCGGTTGACCTGGCCGATGCGGTCGCCCGGGCGCAGGCCGCTGCGCTCGGCGCGGCTGCCGGGCTCGACCTTGCTGGCCACCACGCCGATCACGCCCTGCTGGCGGAAGCGCTCGGGCAGCTCGGTGAGGGTGGCGCCGGCCAGGCGCGGGTCGATCTCGCGGCCGTCGATCTCGGTGGCGCGCGGCTTGAGCGCGGCCTGCACCTCGAAGCGGCGCTCGCCGCGCAGCAGCTGCAGGCGCACCTGGCGGTCGAGCGGCAGCAGGCCCTCGAGGTTGCGCAGGGCGCCGGCCGAATCGATGCGCTCGCCGTTGGCCGCCACGATCACGTCGCCCGGGCGCACGCCCGCGGCCTCGGCCGGGGAGCCGCGGTACACGCGCGTGACCACCGCGCCGCGCTGGCCGGCGGGCACGCCCAGCTGCTCGGCGTAGCGCGGGTTGAGGTCGTCGCTGTCCAGGCCCAGGGTGCCGCGGCGGACCTCGCCGTAGGCCAGCAGCTGGCGCTTCACTTCCTCGGCCAGGTTGGAGGGGATGGCGAAACCCAGGCCGATGTTGCCGGCGGCGCTGCCGCGCGGATTGAAGCTGGCGGTGTTGATGCCGACCAGCTCGCCGCGCAGGTTGACCAGCGCGCCGCCGGAATTGCCCGGGTTGATCGAGGCATCGGTCTGGATGAAGTTCTGGTAGCCCAGGCCCTGCAGGCCGCTGCGGCCCACGGCGGAGACGATGCCGCTGGTGACGGTCTGGCCCAGGCCGAAGGGATTGCCCACGGCGACGACGAAATCGCCCACGCGCAGGCCGCTGGAATCGGCCAGCGGGATGGCCACGAGTTCGTCGGCCGGGATGCGGATCACCGCCACGTCGGTGTCGGGGTCGGAGCCGATGAACTCGGCCTCGAAGGTGCGGCCGTCGGCCAGCGTCACCGAGACCTGGTCGGCGTTCTCGATCACGTGGTGGTTGGTCAGCACCAGGCCGCGCTCGGCATCCACGATCACGCCCGAGCCCAGCGACTGCTCGGTGCGCTGCTGCGGCATGCCCGGCATGCCGAACAGCTCGGCCAGCGGGTTGCGCATGCGCACCACCTGGCGGCTGTAGATGTTCACCACCGCCGGGGTGACCTGCTCGAGCATCGGCGCCAGCGAGGGCAGGGCGGCGCCGTTGACCTCGGCCGGCAGGGCGGCGTGGGCCGCGCGCGGCAGGGCCAGGTCGGCGGCCTTGCCCAGCGCCGCTTCGGCGCGGGTGGGGCCGGGGGCGGGCTCGGCGGGCTGCGCCAGCCAGTGCTGGGCGGCGGCGCCGGCCAGGGCGGCGCCGAGCAGGCAGGCGAGGGCGGTCGTCTTGCGCATCCGGGCGGTTCTCCAGGGCGTTTGGCGGGCGTGGACGGGATAGCAGATGGGAGCCTAACCGAGGCTGGACAAGGCCGGGACCGGGCCCGGGACCGGTCGAAACGTCGGCCCGGCGCGACTCAGGACATTCGCGGCTTCATTTCGCAGGCGATTGAAAGCCTTGGACTTTTTCTTCACGAATCGGGCCCGCCGCGTGGTTGACAGGGTTCGGGGGCAGGGGTAGCTTTGCCTTCCGCTGCCACTACATCTTGTGGTGCGCAGCGGGGGGCGGCCCCAAGCACTTGGGGTCGGCAAGCTTGCACGGCGCAGTGGCGAGACGGCATGCGGATACCGGTCAGGACAGGGCGTTGGCTGCGGGGTTCGGTCCCCGCGGCGGGCGCGCACGTCCCCGGCGTCGGCCCGGGCGCCCGCGGATAACCACAATCAGGGCGCCCCGACCGGACGGGGGCGACCCGGGAGGACACAAGGTCACATGAGCACGGTTCGCCTCGAGGCGGTAAAGAACAATTCGGCGCAGGACATCGACATGCAGCCGGCGTCCTACGACATCTGGGACAAGAAGTACCGCCTGAAGACCAAGAAGGGCGAGCCGGTCGACGGCAGCATCGACGACACCTACAAGCGCGTCGCCAAGGCGCTGGCCGAGGCCGAGGACGGCGCCGAGAAGCAGAAGTACTGGTACGAGCGCTTCCTGTGGGCGCTGCGCCGCGGCGCCATCCCCGCCGGTCGCATCACGTCCAACGCCGGCGCCCTCGAGCACAAGCCGGCCACCAGCACGATCAACTGCACCGTGTCGGGCACCATCACCGACTCGATGGACGACATCCTGGGCAAGGTGCACGAGGCCGGCCTCACCCTGAAGGCCGGCTGCGGCATCGGCTACGAGTTCAGCACCCTGCG
>VFQM010000870.1_pt1 | contig 29786 bp, 27 predicted proteins | sample 3512391 | NCBI WGS metagenome assembly VFQM01 (sample SAMN10412369, study PRJNA504923) | tailings metagenome | isolation source: Replicate 1 from Balatoc abandoned mine | place: Philippines
GGTCGGCGATCGAACGGGTGATGGCCTGACGGATCCACCACGTCGCATAGGTCGAGAACTTGTAGCCGCGACGGTATTCGAACTTGTCCACGGCCTTCATCAGGCCGATGTTGCCTTCCTGGATCAGGTCGAGGAATTGCAGGCCGCGGTTGGTGTACTTCTTGGCGATGGAGATGACCAGGCGCAGGTTGGCCTCGACCATTTCCTTTTTGGCGCGGCGTGCCTTGGCTTCGCCGATCGACATGCGGCGGTTGACGTCCTTGATCTCGGCGATGGTCAGTTCGACTTCGCTCTGCAGGTCGAGCAGCTTCTGCTGATTACGCTTGATCTCGTCACTCAGCTCGGCCAGGGCGGCAGCGTACTTGGCTTTGCCCTTGCTGAGGCCATCGACCCATTCCAGGTCAACTTCGTTGCCGGGGAACAGCTTGAGGAAGTCACTGCGCGGCATGCGTGCGTCGCGTACGCAGAGTTGCATGATCGCGCGTTCCTGCTGGCGCACGCGCTCCAGGGCGCTGCGCACGCCGGCGACCAATACGTCGAACTGTTTCGGCACCAGCTTGATGGGCATGAACAGCTCGGCCAGGGCCAGCAGTTCGGCATCGGCCTGCTTGCTGCCGCGACCGTGCTTCTTCAGGGCTTTCTTGGCCTTGACCAGTTGCTCGGCTACTGCACCAAAGCGGCGCGCGGCTTCTTCCGGGTCCGGACCGCCGTCGCCTTCTTCTTCCTCGGCGTCGCCGTCTTCTTCGTCTTCGTCGTCCTTGTCCTTGTCGACGCTGTCGTCTTTGAGCTCGACAGGCTCGACTTCGGCTTCCGGCACGCTGCCGTCATCCGGATCGATGTAGCCGCTGAGGACATCGGACAGGCGGCCACCTTCGCTGGTGACACGCTGGTATTCGGCAAGGATGCCGTCGACGCTGCCGGGGAAATGGGCGATGGCGCTCATCACCTCGCGGATGCCTTCCTCGATGCGTTTGGCGATTTCGATCTCGCCTTCGCGGGTCAGCAGTTCCACGGTGCCCATTTCACGCATGTACATGCGTACCGGGTCGGTGGTGCGGCCGATATCGGTTTCCACGGCAGCCAGGGCTGCAGCGGCTTCTTCGGCGGCGGCTTCGTCAGTATCGGCTTCGGCCAGGAGCAGGGCATCCGCATCCGGGGCGCTTTCGAATACGTTGATGCCCATGTCGTTGATCATGCGGATGATGTCTTCGACCTGTTCCGGATCGGAGATATCTTCCGGCAGGTGGTCGTTGACCTCGGCATAAGTCAGGTAACCCTGCTCACGGCCGCGGGCGATCAATTCTTTGAGGCGGGATTGCTGTTGCGCTTTTCCGGACATAACACCCTATCCACTGAAGGTCTTGGCGGGCAAAAAATAAGCCGGGGATTATACCCGAGCCGTTGGGTCAGACGCCAGTTTGGCTCTTGTCGCTGCTCTGCACGCGGCTGAAATGCTCGCGCAATAGTTCTTTTTCTTCCGTGCTCAGTTCGCCGGGGCTCTTTTGCAGGATGGCCTGCACGGCGTTTTCGCGTTGTAGGCGCTGCTGGCTTGCGGAGAGTGTAGTAATGGTGTCGAAAAACTGCTGTTCAAGGTTGTCGCTGTCGATCAGCCATTCCTTTTCCGCCAGGGCGCGCAGCAGGCGGCCCTGTTCGGTGCCGTGCCAGCGGGCGAGCAGTTGCAGGCTGTGCAGTTGCGGATTTTTCTGCAGGGCTTCGATTAGCGCGACCAGCAATTGCGCGTAGAGGTCGCTGCCGCCGGCGAAGTGACTGGCGTCATCGACGCGCTGGGCCAGTTGCGGGTAGCGCAGCAGGGTGCGTACGGCGGTCAGTGTGGGTGACTCGACGCTGACCGCCTGGCGCGGTGGGGGTGGCGGCTGGCGGCGCCCCTTGCCGGACCAGGGACGCTCGCTCTTCCAGCTTGTGCGGGGGGCGATTGCCGGTGCGTCGTTGCTGAGCGGACTGGCCGGGTAGTCGTCGTAGGAGGGCTGGGCGTCGTAATAGTGGCTGAGGTCGTCCGGCTCGTGCTGCGTGGGTGCGCTGGCGGGCGGCGCCTGACGGGCGGCCGGTGTGTGCTCGGCACTCAGGCCGGTAATTTCGCTGAGGCGCTGGCGCATCAGGGTGCGCAGGTTGTTGCCGGGAATGCGCTCGATCAGTGGGGCGGCGAGGGTGGCCAGGTGTGCCTTGCCTTCCAGGGAGCGTGGGTCGGCTTCTTCGCTGAGTTGCTGAAAGAAGTAGTCGGCGAGGGACAGGGCTTGCTGTTGCAGGCGGTCGCGAAAACGCTCGCTGCCTTCGGCACGCACCAGGCTGTCCGGGTCTTCGCCTTCGGGAAGGAAGAGAAAGCGTGCGCGGCGTCCGTCCTGCAGGTTGGGCAGCACGGCTTCCAGGGCGCGCCAGGCGGCCTTGCGTCCGGCGCCGTCACCGTCGAAGCAGAACAGTACGCTGGGTACCAGGCGGAACAGGCGCTTGATGTGTTCGTCGCTGGTGGCGGTGCCTAGGGTGGCAACGGCGTTGCGCAGGCCTTGCTGGGCCAGGGCGATGACGTCCATGTAGCCTTCCACGACCATGATTTCGTCGAGTTGGCGGTTGTGCTGGCGTGCTTCGTAGAGGCCGTAGAGCTCCTGGCCTTTGTGGAACACCGGGGTTTCCGGGGAGTTCAGGTACTTCGGCTTATCGTCGCCCAGTACGCGCCCGCCAAAGGCGATGACGCGCCCGCGGCTGTCGCGGATGGGGAACATCACGCGGTCACGGAAGCGGTCGTAGCGTTTGCCGCTTTCGCTGTTTTCCACCAGCAGGCCGGCATCCAGCAGGGCTTTCTGCTGCAGGTTGTCGCCGCCAAACTGGCGCATCAGGTTGTCCCAGCCGGGCGGCGCAAAGCCCAGGGCGAAGTCGCGGGCGATGCTGCCGGACAGGCCGCGGCCTTTCAGATAGTCGACGGCTGCTTTGCGGGCTGGATGGCTTTTCAGGGCGGCGCGGTAGTATTCGGCGGCGGCGCTGAGTAGCGGGTAGAGCGGTGAGTCGCTGGGTTGGCGTGGCTGTTGCGGGCTGCGGCTGTCCTCGCGGGGCACGTCCATGCCGGCACGCTTGGCGAGGTCTTCGACGGCCTGGGGGAAATCCAGGTGGTCGTGGTCCATGATGAAGCCGAGGGCGTTGCCGCCGGCGCCGCAGCCAAAGCAGTAGTAGAACTGTTTGTCCGGGCTGACGGTAAAGGAGGGGGTCTTTTCCTTGTGGAACGGACAGCAGGCGCTGTAGTTCTTGCCGGTCTTCTTCAGTTGGATGCGTGAACTGACCACATCGACGATGTCGGTGCGGTTGAGCAGGTCATCAATGAAGCTCTGGGGTATCAGGCCGGCCATGGGGGTCACTGCAAGCGTATGTGGGTGAAGCGGGAACGCGCAGCTGGTGCATGCCACAAATGCAAAACCCGGCCGGAGCCGGGTTTGCCAAAGCCTTAGGCGGCGTTACTGATCAACTCAGTACAGACGCTCGCGGCGGCGCTGTTCGCGCTGCACTTTCTTGGCGTGACGCTTAACGGCTGCGGCCGCTTTGCGCTTGCGCTCGGTGGTCGGCTTTTCGTAGAACTCGCGCGAACGCACTTCAGCCAGTACGCCGGCTTTTTCGCAGGAGCGCTTGAAGCGACGCAGAGCTACGTCGAAGGGTTCGTTCTCTTTAACTTTGACGGCTGGCATCCAGGTCGTACCTTCATTAATTACCGGTGGTGAACGCGCTCCCGGCAAACGGCACGGGATACGTCGGTTTTCAAGGGTTGCGGATATTACCGCGTTGTACCAGCGAATGCAAAGCCTTGCTTAGAAAAGCGCTGGTCTGGGCGGGGGGTGGGCATTATGATGCGCGCCTTCGTAACGCGCCAGCGGGTTGTGCAGCATGCCCCGCGTTGCGCCCGCTGGGTGCAGGTGCGTTGTTCAGATTCGGCTTATTTCAAGGTTGACGGCTCATGCGAGTGCTGGGACTGGAAACTTCCTGCGATGAAACCGGCGTGGCGCTGTATGACAGCGAGCGCGGCCTGCTGGCCGATGCGCTGTTCAGCCAGATCGATCTGCACCGGGTGTATGGCGGCGTGGTGCCCGAGCTGGCTTCGCGTGATCACGTCAAGCGCATGCTGCCGCTGATCCGCCAGGTGCTCGACGAGGCGGGTTGCACGCCGGACGATATTGATGCGTTGGCCTATACCGCCGGGCCGGGCTTGGTCGGCGCGCTGCTGGTGGGTGCCTCCTGCGCCCAGGCGCTGGCTTTTGCCTGGGGCATTCCGGCGGTGGGTGTGCATCATATGGAAGGCCATCTGCTGGCGCCGATGCTCGAAGAGCAGCCGCCCGCCTTTCCGTTCGTCGCCTTGCTGGTATCCGGCGGCCATACCCAGTTGGTGCGCGTCGATGGCATTGGCCGCTACCAGCTGCTCGGCGAGTCACTGGACGATGCTGCCGGCGAGGCGTTTGACAAGACCGCCAAGCTGATGGGCCTGCCCTACCCGGGCGGGCCGGAGATTGCGCGCCTGGCCGAGCAGGGCGTGGCGGGGCGTTTTGTCTTCCCGCGGCCGATGACCGACCGGCCGGGGCTGGATTTCAGCTTCAGCGGCCTGAAGACCTTTGCCCTGAACACCTGGCAACGCTGCCAGGCCGAAGGTGATGCCAGCGAGCAGAGCCGCGCCGATGTGGCGCTGGCCTTCCAGCAGGCGGTGGTGGAGACCCTGACCATCAAATGTCGTCGCGCCCTCAAGCAGACGGGCCTGAACAGCCTGGTGATCGCCGGTGGGGTGAGTGCCAACCGGGCGTTGCGCGTGTCGCTGCAGCAGATGCTCGGTGAAATGCGTGGCCAGGTGTTTTATGCGCGACCACGCTTCTGCACGGACAATGGGGCGATGATCGCCTATGCCGGGTGCCAGCGTCTGCTGGCCGGGCAAAAGGAAGACCTGGCGATCAAGGTGCAGGCGCGCTGGCCCATGGAGAGCCTGCCGCCACTATGAATGCGCTGCACGTGAACGCTTAGAAATGTCGCTCACGGCCGTCGAGCAGATCGCGTAAATTGCTGCGGTGTCGCCACACGATCAGTCCGGTCAGTACGCTCATGGGCAGCAGGGCCGCCGGTTGTTGCCAGGCCAGTAGCGGCAGGGTCAGCGGTGTAGCGGTGAGTGAGGCGAGTGAGCTGGTGCGGGTCAGGCTGAAAGTCAGCAGCCATACCGACAGGGCCAGTAGTGCAGCCGGCAGGTAAAGACCGAACAGCATGCCGGCGGCAGTGGCTACGCCCTTGCCGCCACGGAAATTGAAATACAGCGGATAGAGATGCCCGAGCACCGCCGCCAGGCCGACCCAGGCCTGTTGCTGCAGGCTCAGGCCCAGTTCAGCGGCGATCAGCACGGGCAGCAAGCCTTTGCCCAAGTCGCCGAGCAGGGTGAACAAGGCGGCCTTGCGCCCGGCCATGCGCAGCATGTTGCTGGCCCCGGGGTTGCCAGAGCCACCCAGGCGTGGATCAGCGTTGCCGAACAGCTGGCTGATCAGGATGGCAAAGGACAGTGAGCCGAGCAGGTAGGCAAGCAGTACCAGCAGCCAAAACATGGTTTCCATTCCCGGGGCGGTTGAGCCCCGATTCTAGCGGGGCATGAGCAGGGTGGACACAGTCTTTATCGAGGGTTTGCAGGTCGACACGGTGATTGGCGTGTATGACTGGGAGCGCGGCATTCGCCAGTGCCTGCTGCTGGACCTGAGCATGGCCTGGGATAACCGTGCCGCTGCCGCCCACGACGCGCTGGCGGATGCCCTGGATTATGCCGCGGTTAGCGCGCGCATCCTGGCGTTTGCCGAGGAGGCGCGCTTCGAGCTGGTGGAAACCTTCGCCGAGCGCTTGGCCGAGGTGTTGCTGCGTGAGTTCGCCATGACCTGGCTGCGCCTGCGCGTAGGCAAGCCGGGCGCCGTGGCGGAGGCTCGCATGGTCGGGGTGGAGATCGAGCGCGGGAGCCGCTGATGCGCGTCTATCTGGGCCTGGGTAGCAATATCGAGCGCGAGCGCAACCTGTGCGCCGGGCTTGATGCGTTGCAGCAGCTGTTCGGCGAGCTGCACTGTTCGCCGGTGTTCGAAAGTGCCCCGGTGGGGATTCGCAGCGGCCCGTTCTTCAATCTGGTCGTGGCAGTGGAGTGTGCGTTGCCACTGGCCGAGCTGGATCAGCGCTTGAAGGCCATCGAAGCGGCGAATGGTCGCTATGCCGCGGATCGCCGCGGCCTGCCGCTGGATATCGACGTGCTGCTGTATGGCGAGCAGGTCGGCGAGTTCGATGGACTGCTGCTGCCGCGTGCGGAAATCCTGCGCAATGCCTTCGTTCTCTGGCCGCTGGCCCTGCTGGCGCCCGATGTACTGCATCCGCAGGTGCAGCAGCCGTTTGCCGAACTCTGGGCGCAGGCGCGGATCGATCAGCAGCTGGCCCCGGTGGCTTTTGCCTGGCAGGGTCGCCAGCTCACGCCGGCGGCGCTGTTGGCAGACTAAATGCCTGCTTGTAGCGCTTGAGCGCCTGCAGGCGCTGCTCCGCGAGGGCCTTGCCCAACTCCGCACCGAACAACCCCTGGGCGACCAGTTCGCGGGCGCTGACCGCCTGGGCAGCCTGCAGGGCGCCTTGCAGGTAGCGGGCCTGCGGGTAGTCGCGCTCCTCGAACCCCAGGCGGCCACGGGCATCCATCTCGCAGGCGGCGAGGAACAGTTGCCAGCGTTCCGGGCGGCGCAGGGCATCCAGCGCCTGCAGCAGTTCCAGCACGGTGTTCGGACGCAGCTCCAGCGCCCTGTGGCAATGGGTGTGGTACTCGCCGGTGAGCAGGGCCAGCTCGGCGCAGTCGCGGGGCACGCGCAGGCGCTGGTTGACCTGCTTGATGGCTGCCAGGCCACGGGTTTCATGGGCGATATGGCGGGGCCACTGCGCGCGCGGCGTGCTGCCCTTGCCCAGGTCATGCAGCAGGCAGGCCCAGCGCACGGCCAGTGGCTGGGCAAAGCGCGCGCATTGCTGGAGCACCATCAGGGTATGCAGCCCGCTATCCACCTCGGGGTGATGGGTCGCGTTCTGCGGCACGCCAAACAGTGCCTGCAATTCCGGCAGGAGCACCTTGAGGGCCCCGCAATCCTTGAGTACCTGGATGAACACGTCGGGGTGGGGCTCCTGCAGGGCGCGGGAGATTTCCTTCCAGCTACGCTCGGCGGTCAGGCTGCTCAGCTCGCCGGAGCGTGCCAGGCGTCGCATCAGACCGAGGGTCTCCTCGGCGACACGAAAGCCCAGGCCCGCATAGCGTGCGGCAAAACGCGCCACGCGCAGCACACGCAGCGGGTCTTCGGCAAAGGCCGGGGAGACATGGCGCAGCACGCGCTGTTGCAGATCGCGCTGGCCGCCATAGGGGTCGATGACATGCCCTTGCGCGTCTTCGGCCATGGCGTTGACGGTCAGGTCGCGGCGCAGCAGGTCCTCTTCCAGGGTAACGTCGGGGCTGGCGTGGAAGACAAAGCCAGCATAGCCCTTGCCGCTCTTGCGCTCGGTGCGGGCCAGGGCATATTCCTCGCCGCTCTGCGGGTGGAGAAATACCGGGAAATCATCGCCCACCGGGCGAAAACCCTGGGCCAGCAATTGCTCGGCCGTGGCGCCGACCACCAGCCAATCGATGTCGTGCACGGGCCGCCCCAGCAGCCTGTCACGTACCGCGCCGCCCACCTTGTAGATCTGCATGCCGCTCTCCTCTGTCGGCGGCAAGCTTGCAGCGCCGAGGGCGGACCTGCAAGCGTGCGCTTACAGCGCCATGCTGCTCTGGCTTTCCTGCGGCTCGGCGCGTGGCGGCATGTGCAGGGTTTCTATCAGCTGCTCGCCCTGATGGCTTTCCAGGTGAATGTCGAAGCCCCACAAACGGTGCAGGTGCTTGAGTACCGCCTGGCTCGATTCGCCCAGCGGACGACGGTCATGCCGGCTATGCCGCAGGGTCAGCGAGCGATCGCCGCGGCGGTCGACACTCCAGATCTGCACGTTGGGTTCGCGGTTGCCCAGGTTGTACTGGGCGGCGAGGGTTTCGCGCAGGTGGCGGTAGCCGCTGTCATCATGGATGGCACTGACCTGCAGGCTGTCCTGCTGGTCATCGTCGAGCACGCTGAACAGGCGCAGATCACGCATGACCTTGGGTGACAGGTACTGCAGGATGAAACTCTCGTCCTTGAAGTTTTGCATGGCGAACTTGAGGGTGCTCAGCCAGTCGCTGCCGGCGATCTCGGGGAACCAGCGGCGATCTTCCTCGTTGGGCTGTTCGCAGATGCGGCGGATATCGCGGTACATGGCAAAGCCCAGGGCATAGGGGTTGATGCCGCTGTACCAGGGGCTGTCGAAGGCGGGCTGGAGGACCACGCCGCTGTGGTACTGGAGAAACTCCAGCATGAAGCCGTCGCTGACCAGGCCTTCGTCATACAGGTCGTTGATCAGCGTGTAGTGCCAGAAGGTGGCCCAGCCCTCGTTCATCACCTGAGTCTGGCGTTGCGGATAGAAGTACTGCGCCAGCTTGCGCACGATGCGGATCACCTCGCGCTGCCAGGGCTCCAGCAGCGGTGCGTGCTTTTCCAGGAAGTACAGGATGTTTTCCTGAGGTTCGGCCGGCCAGCGCTGCGTCTGCTCCTCGTTGTGTCGCCCGCTCGCCTTGGGAATGGTGCGCCACAGGTCGTTGATCTGCCGTTGCAGGTGCTCTTCACGCTCGCTTTGCCGGCGCCGCTCTTCTTCGGCGGAGATCGGGTAGGGGCGTTTGTAGCGGTCCACGCCGTAGTTCATCAGGGCGTGGCAGGAGTCCAGCAATTCCTCGACGGCATCGATGCCGTGGCGTTCCTCGCACTGGCTGATGTACTGCTTGGCGAAGACCAGGTAGTCGATGATCGAGCTGGCATCGGTCCAGCTGCGGAACAGGTAGTTGCCCTTGAGGAAGCTGTTGTGGCCGTAGCAGGCATGGGCGATGACCAGCGCCTGCATGCACAGGGTATTTTCTTCCATCAGGTAGGCGATGCAGGGATCGGAGTTGATCACGATCTCGTAGGCCAGGCCCATCTGGCCGCGCTTGTAGCCCTTTTCCGTGGCGAGGAACTGCTTGCCGTAGGACCAGTGGTGGTAGCCGATGGGCATGCCGACCGAGGCGTAGGCGTCCATCATTTGCTCGGCGCTGATGATCTCGATCTGGTTGGGGTAGATGTCCAGCGCATAGCGCTCGGCAAGGCGGGCGATTTCCTGGTCGTAACGGCGGATCAGCTCGAAGCTCCACTCCGAGTCCGTGGAAATGGGCTGGCGGCTGCGCGGGTTCATGCGTCGATCCTCCGCTGGAACAGTTCACGGAATACCGGGTAGATGTCAGCTGCCGAGACGATCTGCTGCTGGGCGAAGCTGTCGGGGAACGCCGCTGCAACCTGCTGGTAATCGTCCCACAGCGCCTGGTGTTCACGCGGGGTGATTTCCACGTAGCTGAAGTACTGCATGCTGGGCATGATTTGCCGGAGAAGCAGGTCGCGGCAGAGCGGCGAGTCGTCGTTCCAGTTGTCGCCGTCGGAAGCCTGCGCGGCATACAGGTTCCATTCGTGCGCCGGGTAGCGGGTCTGCATGATCTCCTGCATCAGCTTGAGTGCGCTGGAGACGATGGTGCCGCCGGTTTCCCGTGAGTAGAAAAACTCGTCCTCGTCGACTTCGCGGGCGCTGGTGTGATGGCGGATGAAGACCACCTCGATCTTGTCGTAGCTGCGCTTGAGGAACAGGTAGAGGAGGATGAAGAAGCGCTTGGCGATGTCCTTGGTGGCCTGGGTCATGGAGCCGGAAACATCCATCAGGCAGAACATCACGGCCTTGGAACTGGGGTTGGGCTGCTTGCTCAGCAGGTTGTATTTGAGATCGAAGGTGTCGAGAAACGGCACCTTGTCGATGCGCCGGCGCAAGGCGGCAATCTCTTCCTCCAGACGGGCCAGGCTGGGCTGATCCGTGCTGCCTGCCTCACGTAGCGCGGCAAGCTCCTCCAGGGCTGCCTTGAGCCGGGCGCGGCTGCTGCCGGTGAGGGCGATGCGCCGGGCATGCGCGGCGCGCAGCGAGCGGACGATGTTGATCCGCGAGGGATTGCCATCGCTGCTGATGCCGGCACGTACCGTCTTGAAGGTGTCGCAGCCGCTGAGGTGGCGCTTGATCAGGTTAGGCAGGGCCAGGCCCTCGAACATGAAGTCGAGAAACTCGTCCTGGGTGATCTGGAATACGAAGTCATCCAGCCCTTCGCCCTGGTTGCCAGCCTTGCCGCTGCCCTGTCCAGCATCGCCGCCCTTGGGGCGGGCGATGCGCTCGCCCTGGGTGAACTCGCGGTTACCAGGGTGCACACGATCCTGCCGGCCACCTTGGCCGTGGTGCAGCACGGGTTCGTCGATATCGCGGCTGGGAATGCTGATCTGCTCGCCATGCTCCATATCGGTAATGGAGCGACGACTGACGGCTTCCTCGACGGCTTTCTTGATGTGCTCGCGGTAGCGGCGCAAAAAGCGCTGGCGGTTGACCGTGCTCTTGTTCTTGCCATTCAGGCGTCGATCGATCACGTGGCTCATAGGCCCCTCCGGACTACGGCCGGAGGCTGGCGGCTGGACGAGGCGGCGTCGCGTGTTCGTCCAGCTTCCGGCCTCGGGCCTTGAGCGGCTTTTGGGTTACTGCGATTTGCGTACCCGCAGATACCACTCGGAGAGCAGGCGTACCTGCTTCTCGGTATAGCCGCGCTCGACCATACGGGTAACGAAGTCGTTGTGCTTCTTCTGATCCTCCTTGCTGGCTTTGGCATTGAAGCTGATGACCGGCAGCAGGTCCTCGGTGTTGGAGAACATCTTCTTCTCGATCACCACGCGTAGCTTCTCGTAGGACAGCCAGCTGGGGTTCTTGCCGTTGTGGTTGGCCCGTGCACGCAGCACGAAGTTGACGATTTCGTTGCGGAAATCCTTCGGGTTGCTGATGCCGGCAGGCTTCTCGATTTTCTCCAGCTCCTCGTTGAGGGCCATGCGGTTGAGGATCTCGCCGGTCTCCGGGTCGCGGTATTCCTGATCCTGAATCCAGAAGTCGGCGTACAGCACGTAGCGGTCGAAGATGTTCTGCCCGTACTCGCTGTAGGACTCCAGGTAGGCGGTCTGGATTTCCTTGCCGATGAACTCCACATAGCGCGGTGCCAGGTATTCCTTGAGGAAACGCAGGTAGCGCTCGCGGGTCTCCGCGGGGAACTGTTCCTGCTCGATCTGCTGTTCCAGCACATAGAGCAGGTGTACCGGGTTGGCGGCGATCTCGTGCGGGTCGAAGTTGAACACCTTGGAGAGGATCTTGAAGGCAAAGCGCGTTGACAGCCCGGTCATGCCCTCGTCGACGCCGGCGCTGTCGCGGTATTCCTGCAATGACTTGGCCTTGGGATCGATGTCCTTGAGGTTCTCGCCGTCATACACGCGCATCTTGGAGAACAGGTTGGAGTTTTCCGGCTCCTTGAGACGCGACAGCACGGAGAACTGCGCGAGCAGTTTGAGCGTATCCGGTGCGCAGTGGGCATGGGCCAGCGAGCTGTTGGCCAGCAGTTTGTCGTAGATGCGGATTTCATCGCTGACCCGCAGGCAGTAGGGCACCTTGACGATGTAGATGCGGTCGATGAACGCCTCGTTGTTCTTGTTGTTGCGGAAACTGTGCCATTCCGACTCGTTGGAGTGAGCCAGCAGGATGCCGGAGAACGGCAGGGCGCCAAGTCCCTCGGTGCTGTTGTAGTTGCCCTCCTGGGTGGCGGTGAGCAGCGGGTGCAACACCTTGATGGGTGCCTTGAACATCTCGACGAACTCCATCAGGCCCTGATTGGCCCGGCACAGCGCGCCGGAGTAGCTGTAGGCATCGGCGTCGTTCTGCGGGTACTCCTCCAGCTTGCGGATATCCACCTTGCCGACCAGTGCAGAGATGTCCTGGTTGTTCTCGTCGCCCGGCTCGGTCTTGGCCACGGCAATCTGGTTGAGTATCGACGGGTACAGCTTGACCACGCGAAAGCGGCTGATGTCGCCGCCGAATTCGTTGAGGCGCTTGGTGGCCCAGGGCGACATGATGGTGTTCAGGTAGCGCTGGGGAATGCCGTATTCCTGTTCGAGAATCTCGCCGTCTTCGCGTGCATTGAACAGGCCCAGTGGTGACTCGAACACCGGCGAGCCCTGTATGGCGTAGAAGGGCACGCGTTCGATGAGTTGTTTGAGCTTTTCCGCCAGGGAGGATTTTCCGCCGCCCACCGGGCCGAGCAGGTAGAGGATTTGTTTCTTCTCCTCAAGGCCCTGCGCGGCATGTCGAAAGAAGGCAACGATCTGGTCGATGCACTCTTCCATGCCGTGGAAGTCGGCGAAGGCCGGATAACGGCGAATCACCTTGTTGGCAAAGATCCGCGAGAGTCGCGGGTCCTGGGCGGTTTCCACCAGTTGCGCTTCGCCGATGGCCAGCAGCATGCGCTCGGCCGCACTGGCATAGGCGCTGGGGTCCTGGCGGCACAGTTCCAGGTACTCCTGCAGGGAGTACTCCTCCTGACGCGTGGCTTCGAAGCGTTGTTGGAAGTGGCTGAAGATGTTCATGGCGGCACCTCGCTCGCAACCGGGGCGCAAGGCTCAGGCCGGAGGAGGCCACGTCTGGGCGTGGCTGGTGCAAGTCCCCCGGTCGGCTCTCGCGGTGATGGATAGCCTTGAGGGAAAGGATAGTTGGCTTTTGCCAGGCTGCCGCTTGTGCGGTGTAAGCAAAAGCGTCAAGCGCGGGTCAGTCGGGACTGCCCTGTGCGACGTGCTCGGGGTAGCACTGCCGCCACAGTTCAAAGCCGCCATCCAGGCTGTATACCTCGGCAAAGCCCTGGTGCGCCAGGTAGGCCGCCGCGCCCTGACTGGAATTGCCGTGGTAGCAGACCACCACCAGCGGCTGCTCGAAGTCGGCCTGGGCGATAAAGTCGGCCAGCGAGTGGTTATCCAGGTGCAGGGCGCCGCAGATATGCCCCTGAGCAAAACTCTGCGGGTCACGGATATCCACCAGGACTGCCTGGCGTTCACGCAGGGTTTGCGCTTGCTGGGGAGAGATGCGTTGGAAATCGCTCATGCCGGGGTCTCGCTCTCGGGTTTGCAGTCGCAGTGCCAGCGTTGGCCGCTGTCGACATCCATCAGGGTCATCTGTCCGCCCCATACGCAGCCGCTGTCCAGGGCGTAGACATTGGGTTCGTCGCACTGGCCTTCGAGAGCCGCCCAGTGGCCGAAGAGAATACGTACGCCGCGCGCCTTGCGTCCGGGGTGCTTGAACCACGGCGCGTAGCCGCTGGGGGCGGTTTCCAGGCCTTCCTTGCTTTTCAACTCCAGCGTGCCATCGGCGCGGCAAAAGCGCATGCGCGTGAAGTAGTTGGTTATCACCCGTAGACGGGCGACGCCTTTTAGCTCGCTATGCCAGCGCGCGGGCTCGTTGCCGTACATGCCGTCGAGAAACAGCGGTAGCCGCGCGTCGTCGCGCAGCGCCTGCTCGACTTCGCTGGCGCGGCGCAGCGCCTTGCGGATGCCCCATTGCGGAGGGATGCCGGCATGCACCAGTGCGGTATTGCGCGCTTCGTCAAAGTGCAACAGGGGTTGCTGGCGCAGCCAGTCGAGCAGTTCCGCGGCGTCGGGGGCTGTGAGGATTTCGCGCAGGGTGTCGCCGCGCTTGAGGCGTTCGATATTGTGTGCCACGGCCAGCAGGTGCAGGTCATGATTGCCCAGCACGCAGACCAGCGCGTGGCGCATGGCGAACAGGAAGCGCAGGGTTTCCAGGGATTGCGGGCCACGGTTGACCAGGTCGCCGACCAGCCATAGACGATCCACTGCGGGGTCGAAGGCCACGCGCTGCAGCAAGCATTGCAGAGGCTTCAGGCAGCCCTGCAGGTCGCCCACGGCAAACGTGCGTGCGCTCGGCGGCGGCGTATTCAATGCAGGGCTCCGGGCACGGCCAGGCGGAACGGCGCAATGGGCGCATCGAAGGCGTGGCCGTCGCTGGCCCGCATCTGGTAGCTGCCCTGCATGATACCTACGGCGGTTGTCAGCAGCGTGCCACTGCTGTAGTCGAAGTGCTCGCCGGGTGCCAGCAGTGGTTGCTGACCTACCACGCCGGCGCCGCGCACTTCCTGAACGTCGCCGTTGCCATCGGTGATCAGCCAATGGCGGCTGAGCAACTGGGCGGGCAGCTCACCCTGGTTGTGGATGCGGATATGGTAGGCGAAGGCGTAACGCTGCTGCTCAGGCTGCGATTGTTCGGCGAGGTATTCGCTGCGAACGCTGACCACGATCTGGTAAGGCGATTGACTCATGGCTGTCTCGCTGTCAGGCCGGCGATTGCGGCTGCAGGGCCAGTTGGTCGGCCAGGCGTACGAAAGCCGCCAGGTCGAGTTGCTCGGGACGCAGGCTGCCATCAACCCCGGCAGCGGCAATCGCCTCGCTGTCGAGCAGGCCCTTGAGGGTGTTGCGCAAGGTCTTGCGCCGCTGGTTGAAGGCCTCGCGAACCACGCGTTCGAGCAGGCGATGATCACGTGCCGGGTGCGGCAGCTGTGCATGCGGGACCAGACGAACAATCGCCGAGTCGACCTTGGGCGCCGGGTTGAAGGCGCCCGGACCGACATTGAACAGGTGTTCGACCCGGCAGTGGTATTGCACCATGATCGACAGGCGTCCCCAGTCACCGCTGCCCGGCTCGGCGGCCAGTCGCTCAACCACTTCCTTCTGCAGCATGAAGTGCATGTCGCGGATCAGCGCGGCATTGTCCAGCAGGTGGAAGATCAGCGGTGTGGAGATGTTGTAGGGCAGGTTGCCGACTACCCGCAGGCTGCCAGGTGCGGCCTGCAGACGGGCGAAGTCGAACTTCAGCGCATCGCCCTGGTTGAGGCGAAAGCGCGGATTGTCGCCAAAGCGAGCTTGCAGGATGGGGATCAGGTCAAGGTCGAGCTCGATCACGTCGAGTTGCGCACCACTGGCCAACAGGCCTTCGGTCAGTGCGCCCTGGCCCGGGCCGATCTCCAGCAGGCGGTCGTCTTCACGGGCATGAATGGCGCGCAGGATGCGGTGGATGACGCCGGCATCATGCAGGAAGTTCTGGCCAAAGCGTTTGCGCGCGCGGTGTTGGTGCATAAGAACAGCTCCAAGCCTCAAGCTGCAAGCGTCAAGCAAGCGCCGAGAGCGGTGAGGCAAAGCGCGTAGTTTAACAGCGAAAGAGCTGGTGGCTGTAGGCACGCGCATTGCTGGTGAAGATTTGGCCTTATGGCTCGGCTAATTGAGCGTTGCTTGCCGCTAGCGGCCTGAGGCTGCGGCCATCTGATAAGCGGTTTCCAGGGCGACCTGCAGGCTGCCGCAGTCGATACGCCCGCTGCCCGCCAGGTCCAGCGCCGTGCCATGGTCAACCGAGGTGCGGATGATCGGCAGGCCCAGGGTGACATTCACCGCCGCGCCGAAACCCTTGTACTTGAGTACCGGCAGGCCTTGGTCGTGGTACATGGCCAGTACCGCATCGGCCTGTTCCAGATGCTTGGGGGTGAACAGGGTATCGGCTGGCAACGGGCCGATCAGCTGCATGCCTTCGCCGCGCAGTTGCTCAAGCGCCGGCTCGATGATGTCGATTTCCTCGCGGCCCAGGTGGCCACCTTCGCCAGCATGTGGGTTGAGGCCGCAGACCAGGATGCGCGGCTGGGCGATGCCGAATTTGCTGTGCAGGTCGGCATGCAGGATGCGTGTGACCCGCTGCAGGCGCTCGCCGGTGATGGCATCGGCTACCTCGCGCAGCGGCAGGTGAGTAGTGACCAGCGCGACGCGCAAGCCGCGGGTGGCCAGCATCATCACCACCTGCTCGGTATGCGTCAGTTCAGCGAGGAGCTCGGTATGCCCGGAGAAGGGAATGCCTGCTTCGTTGATCACGCCCTTGTGTACCGGGGCGGTGATCATCCCGGCAAACAGACCGTCCAGGCAGCCCTGGCCAGCGCGCTGCAGAGTATTCAGTACATAAGACGCATTGGCTGGATTCAGTTGTCCGGCCACGGCGGGCTCGGCCAGCGGGGTGTCCCAGACATACAGCTGGCCGGCAGCAGCCGGCTGTTGCGGCAGTGCCTGCGGGTCGACCTCATGCAGTTCGATGGTCAGGCCCAGCTGTGCAGCGCGATTGGCCAGCAGGGCGCGGCTGGCGACGGCCACCAGGACATGGGGTTGTGCCTGACGGCTGAGCAGCAGACACAGGTCGGGACCGATACCGGCAGGCTCGCCGGGGGTCAGGGCGAAAGGGCGGGGCATAGCTTCAAGCCTCAAGCGGCAAATCACAAGCGGTAGGCAAAGCGCAAAAAGCCGGACAGTGCCCGGCTTTTCTTACAGCTTGTCGCTCACGTTAGATTTTGGTTTCGACATAAGCTTCGTCGCGAATCTGGCGTAGCCAGGCCTGCAGTTCGAGGTCGAACTTGCGATTACGCAAGGCGTTTTCCGCCTGCTGGCGACGGTAGGCTTCACTGCTGTCAGTGGCGCGACGACCTTCAGCCTGCAACACATGCCAGCCGAACGGGCTCTGGAAGGGGCGCGACAGCTCATTGCTGGCGGTCTGGCTCATCACTTCGCGGAACTCCGCGACCAGGCTGTTGGGATCGACCCAGCCAAGGCTGCCGCCGTTGAGTGCCGAGCCGGGGTCTTCCGAGAAGCTCTTGGCCAGGGTGGCGAAGTCTTCACCATTCTGCAGGCGCTGGTAGAGTCGTTCGGCCAGGCGCTGGGTTTCCTCGGCGCTACGGATCTCGCTGGGCTTGAGGAGGATGTGGCGCACCTGGACTTCATCGCGTACCAGGCTGCTGCCGCCGCGCTTGTCGAGCAGCTTGACCAGGTTGAAGCCGGACGGTGTACGTACAGGTTCGGTAACCTGGCCAATGCTCAGTTGGCTGACCAGGCGATCGAAGGGAGGCGGCAGCTGTCCGGCCTTGCGCCAGCCGATCTCGCCGCCTTCCAGGGCGGTGTCACCCGCCGAGCGGGTCATGGCCAGTTGGGCAAAGTCGGCACCCTGTTGCAATTGACGATAGAGCTCGGTCGCTTGCTGTGCAGCGGCCTGCACGGCTTGCGGTGTCGCACCATCGGGCAACGGGATGAGGATGTTGGCCAGGCGGAACTCTTCCGAGAGCTGCATCTGTCCCAGGTCTGAGGCGAGGAAGTTGTTGATCTCCTGGTCGGTCACCTGAATGCGCTCGGCGACACGACGCTGGCGTACGCGGCTGATGATCATCTCGCGACGCACCTGTTCACGGGCGTCCTCGAAACTCAGGCCGTCACGCTGCAGGGCAGCACGGAACTGCTCCAGGGTCAGATTGTTGCGCTGGGCGATGCTGATCATCGCCTGGGCCAATTCCTCATCAGCAATGCGGATGCCTGAGCGCTCACCGATCTGCAGTTGCAGGTTTTCCACGATGAGCCGCTCCAGAACCTGCTGCTCCAGTACATCGCCAGGTGGCAGGGCAGCACCGCGACTGGCGATGGTCTGTTGTACTTCGCGCAGGCGATTCTGCAGCTGGCTGTACATGATCACGTCGTTGTCGACGATGGCAACAATACGGTCCAGCGAGCGAACCTCGGCATGGCTGGCGCTGGCCAGTAACAGGCCGCCCAGCAGCATCGGGCGCAGTGCCTTAGAAAGCTTGATCTTCACGTTCACGATAACCTTGAATGCCTTGGTCGAGGAAAGACTCTACCTTGTTGCCGACAACGCCGCCGAGGCCTTTCAGCACGATCTGCAGGAAGATGCCGCGGTCGGCGTCTTCGTTGCGTGCGGTGGACAGGCTGTACTCGTTGTAGTCCACCCAGTAGCGGTTGATCAGGCGCAGCTTCCAGCAGCAGCTGTCGTACTCAAAGCCACCGAAGGCTTCCAGGGTGCGGTTGCGGTTGTAGTCATACTGCCAGCGGGCAATGGCGTTCCACTGTGGGACCATTGGCCAGATCACCGAGGCATCGTGCTGCTGGATCTTGTAGTAGTCCTTGATGACTTCTTGAGTAACAGGGTCTTTGTAATCACCACCCAACTGCCACTCGCCGGTAGTTGTGTTGTAGACCACGGCGTCGTTGCGGTAGCGGTAACCGAAGTTGACCACCTTGTTCAGGTTGTCCTGCGGCTGGTAGTGGAACATCAGGCTGCCGGCACGGGTCTGGCCCAGCGAGCGCTCCTGGGTCAGGTCGAGGTTGACACGCCAATCGCGGTTGAAGCGATACAGGTACTCCATCGCGTAGGGTGACGTGCTGGTTCGATAGTCGCCGCGCTGCTGCAATTTGCCTGTAGTGTCCGGCAGAGTGACTTTGCGGTCGGCGAAGTGGAAAGACTGGCCGAGGCTGAAGCGCTGGCGTTCGAAACTGTTGGCTTCGATCCAGCGGCTGGTGGCACCCAGCGACAGGCGGTTTTCGTCGCCGATGCGGTCCTTGCCGGAGAAGCGGTTTTCCCGCCACAGCGAACCATAGCTGAAGCTCGACTCACCGCTGTCGAAGATCGGGATGTCATCCTGTTTCTCGTGCGGCACATAGAGGTACATGGCGCGCGGCTCCAGGGTCTGGCGGAAGCTGCTGCCAAACAGGCTGGTGTCGCGGTCGAAGTACAGGCCGCTGTCGATGCTGTAGAGGACCAGTTCACGGCTCGGGCTGCTGTTGAACTTCTCGTTGGCCGCAAGCATTTGCGCCTTGCCCTGTTGATCCAGGCTGAGGTCGTACTGGGTGGCCAGTAGCTTGAGGGTCGGCTTGAGGTAGCCCCAGCTCCAGTTCAGCGGCAGGCTGATGCCCGGTTCGAAATGCACCCGGTCGCCATTGGCGCGGTTCAGGCCGGTAATGCGCGAGTCCAGCCAGGGGCTGGTGTTGCCATCTTTATCGGTGAACAGCCCGTCGCGCAGGTTGCGGTCGAAACGCACGAACTCGGCGGCGTAGCCCAGGTCGAAGGCACCGGTGGCAAAGGGCATCTTGCCGTTGAGGGTCAGCTGCGGCAGGCGATTGTACGGGGTGACGTCGGCAATGGTTGCCATCTCGTAGGCGTGGGCATTGAGCCGTGCGGTGTAGCTATCACCGCGCCAGGTCAGGGTGCCGCGCTGATCGAGGAAGGCCGGCTTGTCGATCCCCAGACCGGTGTCCAGATCCCGGAAGTAGTAGGGGTCGCTGATGTCGGTGTAGTCGACCTCGGCGAGCAGGCGTTGGTCGAGCCCGGTCTTGTGCTGCCAGCTGTACATCCAGCGCTGGTCTGCGTACTCGGATTGCAGTTTGCGTTCGTCTTCCTTGTCGTTCAGCCAGGCACCACCGAGCTGACCTTCGCTGCTGCGGGTCAGGTAGCGGAACTCACCCTCCATCAACAGACCGCGCTTGGCCATGTAGTGGGGATAGAGCGTGGCGTCGTAGTTGGGCGCCAGGTTGAAGTAGTAGGGCGTTTGCAGGCTGAAGCCGGTATCGCTGGAGCTGCTGAAGCTGGGCGCGAGGAAGCCCGACTGGCGGCGGTCGTCGATCGGGAAGTAGATGTATGGGGTATAGAACACCGGAATGTCCTTGACCCGCAGCGTCACGTTGGTTGCCGTGCCGAAGCCGGTGGCCGGGTTCAGCTTGATGTTGTTGCCGCGCACATGCCAGGCGTTGTCGCCCGGTTCGCAACGGGTGTAGGTGCCATCCTTGAGGCGGATGATGGCATCTTCCTGGCGCTTGACGTTCTTCGCGGTACCGCGCACGTGTCCCTGATGCAGCACGTATTCGGCGTTGTCGATCTGTGCTTCACCACTGTCCAGTTGCAGCTCGGCGCGGTCGCCGACCACCAGGGCACCCTTGTCGCGCAGCTTGACGTTACCGGTGAGCACGCCGAGGTTTTCGCTGCGTTGCAGGCTGGCTTCTTCGGCCTCGATCTGCATGCTGCCCTGGCGCAGGACCACGTCGCCCGCCAGTACCGCCTTGTCCTGCTCCTGCTCGTAGCGCGAGGCCTTGGCGGAGAGGAAGATCGGCGCATCTTGCTGGGCTGTGTCGTCGTTCATGCCGGGACGCAGCGGTTCGATATAGGCACCGGCGCAATAGGGGCCGGCTTCGGCCAGTTGGGCCGGACTCAGCTTGTCGCGCGGCACCCAGTCGAGATGGCTGAAGTCAGCGCTGCGGGGCGCAATCTGCTCGACAGCAACGCGATCGCCGGGTGCGGCGGGCTGGCCAGCCTGCGCCGGGGTAGTCGTGCTGACGCTCGAGGCCGTGTGCTGCGGGCGTGGCGGCAGTGGCTGGGCGCTAACCCTGGGCGCGCAGGCCCAGCCGCCAGTGGCCGAAGCCTGGCAGTTGAACTGCTCGGCGGCCAGCACGGACGAAGCCGCCATGGGTTGCAGGGCAAGCAGGCCACCAGTGACCAGCAGAGGAAACTTCTTGTGAAACGCGGGGAGTTTTGCTGCCATCTTGTTTTTACCGGGCTTCCTGCGCGCTATCGGCCCGCAGGGCCGCACGCCTCTCGATGGGCTAAGAAAGATGCCGGATAATAAAGCATGACCCGCACAACGGCTAGCGCCGTCGGAGAACCCTTGTAATGCCTGATCGTGATCCTCGTTTGTTGCTTGTGCATGCCTGGCTGGATGACGTCCTGCCTGGGCTGTTTGCCGCGCAGGGCTGGGGCGATGTGCCGCCGGCCAAGCTGTTGCCGGCCAGTAGCGATGCCAGCTTTCGTCGTTATTTTCGCTGGCAGTCGGCGCAGCGCACACTGATCATCATGGATGCGCCGCCGCCTCAGGAGGACTGCCGCCCCTTCGTCAAGGTGGCCGGAATGCTCGCTGCCGGTGGCGCACATGTCCCGCAGATACTGGCAGCCGATCTGCAACAGGGCTTTCTGTTGCTGGATGACCTGGGGCGCCAGACGTATCTGGATGTCCTCGATGAGCATAATGCCGACCGCCTGTTTGCCGAGGCGGTCCAGTCCTTGCTGACCTGGCAGCGCCTGCCGGTCACGGCCGAGCTGCCCGTCTATGACGAGGCACTGCTCAGCCGCGAACTGCAGTTGTTCCCTGACTGGTATGTGCAGCGCGAACTGGGCATCAGCCTGGATAGGCATCAGCAACGGCTCTGGGAACAGACCTGCCGGCTGCTGCTGGACAGTGCGCTGGCCCAGCCGCGTGTGCTGGTGCACCGTGACTTCATGCCGCGCAATCTGATGTTCAGTACGCCCAATCCCGGCGTGTTGGACTTTCAGGATGCGGTCTACGGCCCGGTCAGCTATGACATTACCTGCCTGTTCAAGGATGCCTTTATCAGCTGGCCGGACGCGCGCGTGCAGGCCTGGCTGGCGGATTACTGGCGTGCGGCGCGAGCGGCTGGGGTGCCGGTGCCGGGCGAGCTGGATGAGTTCCTGCGGGCCAGTGATCTGATGGGCGTGCAGCGTCACCTCAAGGTCATCGGTATTTTTGCGCGCATTTGTCATCGTGATGGTAAGCCGCGCTATCTGACCGATGTACCGCGTTTCTTTGCCTATATCGATACGGTGCTGGCGCGGCGTGCCGAACTGGCATGCCTGGCCGAGCTGCTCGACAGTCTGCCGTTGCAGGCAGTGCGCGGCGCCCGGGGAGGCGCCCGATGAAAGTGATGATCCTCGCCGCAGGCAAGGGCGAGCGTCTGCGTCCGCTGACCCTGCATACGCCCAAACCGCTGTTGCCGGTGGCCGGGCAGCCGCTGATCGAATATCACCTGCAGGCGTTGGCAGCGGCCGGCTTTGACGAGCTGGTGATCAACCATGCCTGGCTCGGCGAGCAGATCGTTGCGCGGCTGGGCGATGGCAGCGCCTGGGGACTGCAGATCCGCTACTCCGCCGAGGAGCAGCCGCTGGAAACCGGCGGCGGCATCTTGCGTGCGCTGCCACTGCTGGGTGATGAACCGTTCCTGCTGGTCAACGGCGATATATTCAGCGACTTTCCCTTTGCCCGTTTGCGGCGTCCTTTGGCGGGCTTGGCGCATCTGGTGCTGGTGGACAATCCCGCGCACCATCCGGCCGGGGATTTCATCCTGAATGAAGGGCTGGCGCGCAGCGAGGGCCCTGGGCAGCGACTTACCTACAGTGGCATTGGCGTGCTGCATCCGCGGCTGTTCGACGGTTGCCAGGCGGGGGCTTTCAAACTGGCCCCGTTGTTGCGCGAGGCCATGCGCGAGGGCTTGGTGAGTGCCGAGTACTATGCCGGGCGCTGGATTGACGTGGGTAGCCCGGAGCGCCTGGCAGAGGTCGAGGCACTGCTCGTCGGGAGCGCTGGATGATCTGGCCGGCCACTTGGCTGGCAGCGCTGGCCGGTCTGGTGCTGGCCAGTATTCCGGGGGCGTTGCTGGGCGCACTGCTGGGGCAGGTGCTTGATCGGCGCCTGGCCTTGCGCTCCTGGGGTGAGCTGTATCGACGCCTGGGTGGAACACCGGCGCTGAGTGGCGAAGAGTTGCTGTTTGTGGCGCTTGGCCGCTTGGCTAAGGCCGACGGTCGCGTGCAGGAACAGCATATCCAGCAGGCCCGTGAGGAAATGCGCCGCCTGGAGCTGCAGGCGGATGCCCAGCGGGCGGCCATCGATGCCTTTGCGCGGGGCAAGGCGGGGCAGGATGATTTACGCCGCCCGCTGCGGCGCCTGCGGCATCAGCCCGATCAGGCGCGCCAGTTGTTGCAGGCCTGTGTGCGTATGGCGCAGGCCGACCGGCGACTGGGTGGCGCAAAGCAGCGTCTGCTGGAGACCTGGCGTGACTGGCTGGGAGTTCCGCGCAGCGAGTTGGATGGCCTGCTGGCCAGTAGCCGGCGCGGCGCGCCGGCGGCGGCCGTCCGTTCGGCCTATGAGCAGGCCCTGCAGTTGCTCGGTGTGGATAGTCAGGCGGATGCCAGCGAGATCAAGCGCGCCTATCGCCGCCAGTTGAGTCGCTGCCACCCCGACAAGCTGACGGGCAGTGGGGCAACGCCGGCGCAGATTCGTGCGGCGACAGAAAAGACCCGCGAACTGCACGCCGCCTATGCACTGTTGCGTCAGCGCCAGCGCTGAGTCGTCTACTGTACCTGCAAGGTGAGCCAGCCTTTGAGGCGGCGGAACAGTTGCTCCTGCTCGACCTCAGGGTTGCCCGGCAGGGCCTTGAGGGCGATCTGTGTGTAGCGCGCCTTACCCTCGCGGCGTGCATCACGCTGGCGGGCGATGGCGGCCTGGCGGGCGGCCAGGTCATCCTTGTAGTAGAAATCACCGCTGGGCAGGTCCAGTTGGCTGAGCAACGCCTGCAGGGTAAGTGTTTCTGCGGGGACGTCCTGAGCCGAGATCAGTACCAGTTGGGTGATGTCCTTGGCGTCCTGGCGCTCCACCAGGTAGCGGCTGGCCCAGTAGGCGCCGCTGCGCTGGCCCAGCAGTACGATGCGCGGTGCCTGTTGTGCGCGGGCAAAGGCCAGGGCGGCATCCAGACGCGCCAGCCGGCGGTCCGCCGGTAGCTGTTGCGGCGTTGCGGGGGGCGTGACAGCCTGGCTGGTCTCGGTCTCGGTCTCGGTCTCGGTCTCGGTCTCGGTCTCGGTCTCGGTCTCGCTGGCCTGCTCGGCGGGCGGCGTTTGCTCGCTGCTTGTCGTTGCGGGGGGCGGCGCAAGAGGCAGTACGGCGGCCGGGAGTGGCGCTGGCTGGGGATCTGGCAGGCTCAGGCTCAGGGTATGCCAGCCGGCTTCCGGCAGCTTGCGGCGCAGCGGGCCAATGGCTTGTGGCCAGTCGGCACTTTCACCATCGCCAGGCAGCAGGATGACCAGGCCGGCTGCCTCGGCCTGATTAGCGGGTTGCCAGAGGGCCAGGAAGGTTTCATCTCCCGCCTGCAGAGACTGCTGCTCTGTCTCGGGCAGGCGAACCTGCAGGGTCTGCTGAACCAGTTCGCTGGCTTCCGGGAGTGGCGGGCGTGCCGCTACGCTGCTGGGGGTGTCGCTTGCCTGGCTGTCGCCGGTGCTTTCAGCGGTGTTGCTGGGCTCCTCGGCCTGCGCGGGGTGCAGGGCGAGGATCAGGGCCAGGGGGATCAGGCGTTTCAGGTTCATGGGCATCTCGCTACTAGCCGATCGCGGTGGATACTTGGCAGCCTAATAGCAGACCGGGTGTTTGTCAGGTGGCGACCCGCGACAAACATGGCGCTCGCGTTATACGCGCTGCCAGGCAGGTCGTCGGGCGGGTACAATGCGCGCTTACCGTGATTTGCCGAGGTGCCGCATGCAGCCGTTCGCCATTGCCCCGTCCATTCTCTCTGCCGATTTCGCCCGTCTGGGCGAAGAGGTCGACAAGGTGCTTGCCGCTGGCGCCGACATCGTGCACTTCGATGTGATGGACAACCACTATGTGCCCAACCTGACCATCGGCCCGATGGTCTGCGCGGCGTTGCGCAAGTACGGCATCAGCGCGCCGATCGATGCGCACCTGATGGTCAAACCGGTGGATCGCATCATCGGCGACTTCATCGAGGCGGGCGCATCCTACATCACCTTCCACCCGGAAGCCTCGGAGCACATCGACCGTTCGCTGCAACTGATCCGTGACGGCGGCTGCAAGGCCGGTCTGGTGTTCAACCCAGCTACCCCGCTGGATGTGCTCAAGTACGTGATGGACAAGGTCGACATGATCCTGCTGATGAGCGTCAACCCCGGTTTCGGCGGGCAGAAGTTCATCCCCGGCACCCTCGACAAGCTGCGTGAAGCCCGCGCGCTGATCGATGCCAGTGGCCGTGAGATTCGCCTGGAGATCGACGGCGGCGTCAATGTGCAGAATATCCGCGCGATTGCCGAGGCGGGCGCGGATACCTTCGTCGCCGGTTCGGCCATCTTCAACCAGCCGGACTATAAAACCGTGATCGACGCCATGCGTAGCGAGCTGGCTCAGGTGCGCGGGTGAGCGCATTGCGCCAGCTGTTCGCCGGCGAGCTGCCGCGCCTGGTGATGTTCGACCTGGACGGTACCCTGCTGGATTCGGTGCCGGATTTGGCAGCGGCCATCGACCGGATGTTGCTGCAGCTGGGACGTGCGCCGGCAGGGGTAGGCAAGGTGCGCGACTGGGTGGGCAATGGCTCCAGGGTGCTGGTGCGTCGCGCCCTGGCCGATGGTTTGGAGCATGCGCTGATCAGCGAAGAACAGGCGGCGCCGGCCCACCAGCTGTTCCTCGCTGCCTATGCCGATTGTCATGCGTTAAGCACGGTCTATCCGGGCGTGCGCGAATGCCTTGACTGGCTTGCCGCGCAAGGCATTGCGCTGGCGCTGGTCACCAACAAGCCGGAGCGCTTTGTTGCACCCTTGCTGGAAGAAAAAGGCCTGGCCGGTTACTTCCGCTGGATACTGGGTGGCGACAGCCTGCCGGTGCAGAAACCTGATCCGGCCGCGCTTAACTGGGTGCTGGAAAAGGCCGGCGTAGCGGCGAGCCAGGCACTGTTTGTCGGCGACTCGCGTAATGATGTGCTGGCCGCCCGGGCTGCCGGTGTGCCCTGCGTGGCGGTGAGCTATGGCTACAACCACGGCCGGCCTATTGCCGAGGAACAGCCCGCCCTGCTGCTGGATGACCTGCGCCAGTTGGTTGCTTCGTCGACGGTGCTGGGGTAGTGTGATTGGCAAATTTCAAGCCCGCCTGCAGAGATCGGATCGTGGTGGTTACCCGCAAACAGTGGATGCATGTCCTCAAGGCTCTGGCCCGCTGGCGCTGGCGCGCCTGATACATGCCCGCCGGCTGGCCCGGCCTGCTTGCTAACGACTGAAATACCCTCACGCCACGAGGCTGATCATGACCCGCGAAGAATTCCTGCGTTTGGCCGCTGCCGGCTACAACCGCATTCCCATGGCCCTGGAAACCCTGGGCGATTTCGACACGCCGCTGTCGATTTACCTGAAGCTCGCCGATGCGCCCAACTCCTACCTGCTCGAATCGGTGCAGGGCGGCGAGAAATGGGGGCGCTATTCGATCATCGGCCTGCCGGCGCGTACCGTATTGCGCGTGCATGGCCACCAGGTAACGGTGAGTGTCGACGGCCAGATCGTCGAACAGCTCGACAGTGACGATCCGCTGGCCTTCGTAGAGCAGTTCAAGGCGCGTTACCAGGTGCCGAGCATCGAGGGCTTGCCGCGTTTCAATGGTGGCCTGGTCGGTTATTTTGGCTACGACAGCGTGCGCTATGTGGAGCGCAAGCTGGCCGCCGTCAGCAAGCCGGATCCTTTGGCTACTCCGGATATCCTGCTGATGGTGTCCGATGCCGTGGTGGTCTTCGACAACCTGTCAGGCAAGCTGTACGCCATCGTGCTGGTCGACCCGACACAGGGCGAGGCTTTCGAACGTGGCCAGGCGCAGTTGCGCGAGTTGCTGAACAAGCTGCGTCAACCGATCACCCCGCGTCTGGGTGTGGACCTGAGCAAGCCGGCGGGCCAGGAGCCGGACTTCATCTCCAGCTTCAAGCGCGACGACTACGAGGCGGCAGTGGCGGCCATCAAGGAGTACATCCTAGCCGGCGACTGCATGCAGGTGGTGATCTCCCAGCGCATGTCGATCCCGTTCCGTGCCGCGCCCATCGATCTGTATCGCGCGCTGCGCTGCATCAACCCAACGCCCTACATGTACTTCTTCAATTTCGGCGACTTCCATGTGGTCGGTTCGTCGCCGGAAGTGCTGGTACGCGTCGAGGACAGCCTGGTCACCGTGCGTCCGATCGCCGGCACCCGCCCACGTGGCGCGACCGAGGAGGCCGATATCGAGCTGGAGCAGGACCTGCTGTCCGATGCCAAGGAGATCGCCGAGCACCTGATGCTGATCGACCTGGGGCGCAATGATGTCGGACGGGTTTCCGCGACCGGCAGTGTGCGGCTGACCGAGAAAATGGTCATCGAACGCTATTCCAACGTCATGCACATCGTTTCCAACGTGACCGGGCAGCTCAAGGCCGGCCTCTCCGCGATGGATGCCCTGCGCGCCATCCTGCCGGCCGGCACTCTGTCCGGTGCGCCCAAGGTGCGCGCCATGGAAATCATCGATGAACTGGAGCCGGTCAAGCGTGGCGTGTACGGCGGTGCCGTAGGCTACTGGGCGTGGAACGGCAACATGGATACGGCCATTGCCATTCGTACCGCGGTGATCAAGGACGGTGAGCTGCACGTGCAGGCCGGCGCCGGCATCGTTGCCGACTCGCAGCCGGCTCTGGAATGGGAAGAGACCCTGAACAAGCGCCGCGCCATGTTCCGCGCGGTCAGCCTCGCCGAACAGTCCGTAGAGTAAGGGGCCCCGCCATGCTGCTGATGATCGACAACTACGACTCCTTTACCTACAACGTGGTGCAGTACCTGGGCGAGCTGGGTGCCGACGTGCAGGTGATCCGCAATGACGAACTGACGATCGCCGAGATCGAGGCGCTGCAGCCCGAGCGCATCGTGGTCTCGCCCGGCCCGTGCACGCCGAGCGAGGCCGGTGTATCCATCGAGGCCATTTTGCACTTTGCCGGCAAGCTGCCGATCCTCGGCGTGTGCCTGGGCCATCAGAGCATCGGCCAGGCCTTCGGCGGCGACGTGGTGCGCGCACGCCAGGTGATGCACGGCAAGACCAGTCCGGTGTTTCACGCCGATCAGGGGGTGTTCGCCGGCCTGAACAATCCGCTGACCGTGACCCGCTATCATTCCCTGGTAGTCAAGCGCGAAACCTTGCCGGACTGCCTGGAAATGACCGCCTGGACCCAGCATGCCGACGGCTCGGTCGACGAGATCATGGGGCTGCGCCACAAGACCCTGAACATCGAGGGCGTGCAGTTCCATCCGGAGTCCATCCTCACCGAGCAGGGGCATGAGCTGTTCGCCAACTTCCTCAAACAACAGGGTGGGGTGCGTCGATGAATATCAGGGAAGCCCTCAATCGGGTCGTCAATCATCTGGACCTGACTACCGAGGAAATGCAGTCGGTCATGCGCGAGATCATGACCGGGCAGTGCACCGATGCGCAGATCGGCGCGTTTCTTATGGGCTTGCGCATGAAGAGCGAAAGCATCGATGAGATCGTCGGTGCTGCCACGGTCATGCGCGAGCTGGCTGCTCCCGTGGCGGTCAATGCCGAGCGCCTGGTCGATACCTGCGGGACCGGTGGCGATGGCATGAATATCTTCAATGTCTCCACCGCGGCGGCCTTCGTGGTCGCTGCGGCAGGCGGCAAGGTGGCCAAGCATGGCAATCGTGCGGTCTCCGGCAAGAGCGGCAGTGCCGACCTGCTGGAGGCGGCCGGGGTGCACCTGGAACTGACGCCGGCGCAGGTTGCGCGCTGTATCGAGGCGGTCGGGGTAGGCTTCATGTTTGCGCCGGCCCACCACGGTGCGATGAAGCACGCCATCGGTCCGCGGCGCGAGATGGGCCTGCGGACGATCTTCAACATGCTGGGGCCAATGACCAATCCGGCGGGTGTGCGTCATCAGGTGCTGGGTGTGTTCAGCCAGGCGCTGTGCCTGCCGCTGGCGCAGGTGCTGCAGCGTCTGGGCAGTGAGCATGTACTGGTGGTGCATGCGCAGGATGGTCTCGACGAGATCAGCCTGGCGGCGCCGACCTTTGTCGCCGAGTTGCAGGGCGGGCAGATTCGTGAGTACCGCATCCAGCCGGAAGACTTTGGCATCAAGAGCCAGAGCCTGATTGGTCTGGATGTCGCGGACGCCCGGCAATCGCTGGCGCTGATCCAGGACGCGCTGGGCAAGCAGTCGAGCGAGAATGCGCGTAAGGCCGCCGACATGATCGTGCTCAACGCCGGAGCGGCACTCTATGCGGCCGACCAGGCGAACAGCCTGGCTGAAGGTGTTGCGCTGGCGCAGGATGCGTTGAGCAGTGGCCTGGCGCGGGAAAAGCTGGCCGAGCTGGTGTCCTTTACCACCGTCTGCAAACTGGAGAATCAGCCATGAGTGTGCCAACGGTGTTGGAGAAGATCATCGCCCGCAAGGTCGAGGAAGTCGCCGAGCGGAGTGCGCGTGTCAGCCTGGCAGAGCTGGAAGGGCTGGCCCGGCATGCCGATGCGCCGCGCGGCTTTGCCCGTGCCTTGCTGGAGCAGGCGGCGCGCAAGCAGCCGGCGGTAATCGCTGAGGTGAAGAAGGCTTCGCCGAGCAAGGGTATCTTGCGTGAGCACTTTGTTCCGGCCGAGATTGCCCGCAGCTATGCGGCGGGTGGGGCGACCTGCCTGTCGGTACTGACTGATGTCGATTTCTTTCAAGGTAGCGATGCCTATTTGCGCGAGGCGCGCGCGGCGTGCCAACTGCCGGTAATCCGCAAGGATTTCATGATCGATCCCTACCAGATCGTCGAGGCGCGCGCCCTGGCCGCTGATTGTGTGCTGTTGATTGTTTCCGCGCTGAGTGACGCGCAGATGGCCGAGTTGGCCGCGACGGCCCGCCAGTTCGATCTCGATGTGCTGGTTGAAGTGCATGACGGCGATGAACTGGAGCGTGCCCTGAAAACCCTGGATACGCCGTTGCTAGGCATCAATAACCGCAACCTGCACAGTTTTGAGGTCAGCCTGGAAACCACTCTGGACTTGTTGCCACGCATTCCGCGCGATCGTCTGGTGGTGACTGAGAGTGGCATCCTCAACCGTGCTGACGTCGAGCTGATGGAAGTGAGCGAGGTGTATACCTTCCTCGTCGGTGAGGCGTTCATGCGCGCCGATGATCCGGGTAGCGAGTTGCAGCGTTTGTTCTTTCCGGAAAAGTCCCGTCCGGCACTCTCGGCCGACCCTGAGTAATGGATGCGCCCTAACGCACAAGCCCGCCAAATGGCGTAATGCTGTTCACTTAAGCGGAGCAGCCTTTCGATCCACTGGATAACGGGTCTTT